>ERZ795060.1372-NODE-1372-length-28856-cov-5.277838_pt1 | contig 28856 bp, 20 predicted proteins | sample MGYA00375144_ERZ795060 | MGnify/ENA primary metagenome ERZ795060 (study PRJEB30189, sample SAMN05720157) | activated sludge metagenome | isolation source: anaerobic digester from wastewater treatment plant | place: Japan | collected 2015-05-15 ...
TATATTTGTCTGCATCAACGGTAGGAGTTACTGTTAAAGATACACCTAGTTCAACCGGATCACCAAATTCGGGGATTGACGGAACTGCATATACAAGGGTTCCTGTATCCGTGATAGACGCCTCTGTCCAGGATTCAGGGAAGTATCGCTCTGTAGTCATTCTGATTGTAGCTTCTTGACCATTCATTGTTGTGACTCGTGGAGTTGAAAGTACTTCCGATTTATTTGAAGCATTTAAGGCATGAAGAATTGCTTGATACGTAACACCCTGAGAATCATGATGAGTAACATTCAAAAGCACATCGTTTCCACCACTCCATGTTGTTGTGAGATCGTCGGAGAATCTCATTAGGGGGTCATTTTGATCGAATGTAAAAGAATCTTCTCCAATAGGAGGATTTGTTTGCCCACTTGGCCTTTGTATTAACCATTCAAAGCCGAGAGAATCCACATCAGCTTCAGCAATTTCTACGAATTTTGCTTCAATAAGAACCTGTGGATCGACTACATTGATTTCCTGAATAATTTCTTCAATTTTAGCGAGATTATCTGGTGTATTAGTAGCAATGAGTCTACTAATTCTGCCGTCAAAAACCATCCTTGCTCCTTCTGGAAATTGAATGCCTCTATTTCTAAAATATTCTTGAACTGCATTAGATGATCCAGTAGTATCTGCTCCGGTTTGACCTGTTTCACCACCCACAGTTGCTATTGCTTCAGTTTCAAGGGCATAAATTCTTGTTTCAAGGTCATCGAGAGGGATTTCTTGTGTTGCTATCACTACGGCATACTTTTCAATTCTATATTTAAGATTGGCTCCACGACAAATATATCGTATTGCTTCGCCGCGCGGAATATTATCTACAAGCATGGTAATGGTTGGGACAGTAGCAGGGGTTGTTGGTGCAGGCTCTGCTCCACCATCTGCGTTCCCTTCAGCAGGAGCAGTAGGCTTTGTAAGTTCAGCTCCGGTTGACATTCTGAGTATAATATTAACTCCTTTGCCTTCCGGATCCCTCTCTCTACTTCTTATTTTAAGATATTTTATTGCTGCTTGTATTGTTACTTCATCAAAATCTATTTTATCAATTATTATTTCATTTAACTTTTTCTGGATAGTACTTGTCTCTTGATTTTTTACTGTTGGCTCTTTTAAAACCTCTTCAGCGCTGACATATGTTCTGGGAACAAGAGGTGGGACATATTTCCATTCAGCCTCTGCCATTCTTTCGGTAATTGTCATTTTATGACGTTCTTTTGCTACGTCATACATTTTTGCGTTTATAATTTTTATTTGTTCAGCTGATTTCAAATGGTAAGGATTTATTGATAGAATTTCTTCGAACTTATCACGTGCTTTATCATATTGGCCGTCTTCATATAATTTTTTCCCCTGTTGATAAAGGACATCTATTTTATAAAGTCTTTCATCTTTTTTAGGATCTACTATTTCTTCTGATGTTTTTGCTCTGAAATCAACAACTTCTTTCATCCTAACATATCTCTCAATGAGATCTCTAAATCTTTGTTCATTTGCTGGATATATGATTATGGCTTCATTACATAATTTTATAGCCTCATCATATTGAGAGCTTTTTGCGGCTTTTTCTGCTTCAGCAGCTTTTTGTTCGGCAAGAAAATAGTAACTATCTGAAATTGCCTGATCTATACGTTGGATTTTTGGGGGTATAATTGGATTGTTTGAAATAGTTTTCAAAATTTCTTTGGCGGGGATAAAGAATTCCTTTACAGCCTCTTCGTATTTACCTTCTGTGTAAGCCTGTCTGCCTTTCACAAATAAATCATCAGCTTCTTTTTCTTTTGCTGATTTTTCTGCTACAGTGATATCTGACTGAAATTTGACATCCTGTTCCCAATTTTTTTGTACGGATTCCTGAGCTGTAAGCAGAATAGAAAAGAGAAATGAAATACAGATTGATAAATTAACTTTTAAACTCATAATATCATAACTCCTATATTATTTATGTTATCTTCTAAAATCAAATGTTCCTCTTGTCTGTCCTGCTCTGATTGGAATACCATCAGGATTGACAAGTCGAGCTGTAATAAAGATAATCAGGTTACATTTTATTTTTTGTTCATTCGTTGTTCTGGCCAATCTACCCAACAGTGGGATATCGCCAAAACCTGGAATTCTGTCGTCAACGGATGATACATCATCTCTTATCATTCCGCCTATAATAAGAGTTTCCCCATCATAAACTTTAACATTGGATATAACATCTCTACGAGATATTTCCGGCATAATAAGAGTTCCAGTTGCTGTTGCAGGTCCTACAGCATACGTATAACTGTAGTCTGACCAACCTGTAAATTCCACAACTTCAGGATGAAGATTTAGGGTGATAGTATAATTATTAGGACTGACAGTAGGAGTTACAGTAAATCTAATACCAAGATCTTTTGCTTCACCAAACTCAGGTTTAGATGGTATTACTCTGAATACGTCTTCTGTAACAGTGATTTCAGGTTCAGACCACGATTCAGGGAAGTACTCCTCCCTAACCATCCTTATTACTGCTTCACTACCACTTGTAGCAATTACCTTTGGAGCTGAGAGAACATCAGCCTGTTGACTTCTATTCAAAGCATGCAGATAGAAAGATAGGTTATATCTATCTTCTGGGCCAAAATTAGCTGGCCATTGGAGATTATTAATGAGTCTGGAACTTACGGCACCATTTACAGGACTCAAAATACCACTTGCGTTAGTCCCCAGAGTTCTCATTGTCGAAGCATTTTGAGCTACTTCCCACCAGCTTGAAGTATCCGTTTGAGCTCCGACAGGAACATTGGGATCTTTACTGAATAAATATTCAAAACCAAGTTCTTCGAGATCAGTTTGGGTAAGTTCTACAAACTTTGCTTCAATGAGGACAAGTGGAGTTTCAATATCAATTTCGCGAAGTAAAGTTTCAAGACGTCTCAAATTTTCAGGAGTATTTTTAACGATTAATTTCCCGGAACGCCTATCATAAGCTATGGTTGAATCAGGGTCGGTAAATGGAACACCACGTTCGGTAAAGTATGTTTTTAGCTGCTCTGAACTTACAGATGCTGGCCTTGTTGCGCCTTTATTTGTATCGAATGTAGCGGTTGTATCAAGAAGATCTGCATCAGCTCCCATCATGTCAGTTTCCTCTCCTGTAGTTGCAGGGGCAATAGTGTTGATAACAGCAGCTCGAACCTTAAAGAAACGCGTTTCCATAACAGTTGTAATTTCGGTACTAATAATAACGGCTCTATCTTCAACTCTATATTTTAAACCTGTAGACTGACAGATATATCTTATAATCTCTCCAATAGGCATATCATCAAGACTCATCGTAATTTGAGGTATTTGAGACATTTGATCCGGGTTAAGTTGTAATAGAATTGGCACACCTGTCCGTTCAGGACTTGTATCATTTTCTTTACTTTCTGCGATTAGATATTGAACAACCGCATTAATAGAGGTATTTTCAAATTCTATCCGCGGTATAATTATATCATTCAACTTACTTGATATTGAGCTTCTATCAGCTTGTTTTGTCACAAGATCTGGAGCCGGTTTATCCGCTGGCCTTGGCAAAACGGCTTCATTCCATGTCCATTCACTGATTGTGAGTGTTTCAAGATATTCATTATATCTTCTAACTCTTCCAACTTCGTGGATTTTTTCGTATAAACTTTTTAACATTCTTGTTGCTTTTATATTATATGGATCTCTCATAAGAATAGTTTCAAGAGAGTCTCTAGCTTTCATAAATTCTTCATTTTTGATGTAGATTTCTGCCTGCGCTAGATTAACATTAATATCATTAAGCCTGAGCTCTCTCCCAGTATCTATATTTTTAAGAGAGGTTTGTTCAGAAAATTCAAGTGCAGCAATTTCTTTTTCACATTTTTCTTCATTTCCAACAATAATTTCAATTTCTTTTTCACAATTTTTCTGAATTTGATCGAGTTTTGCAGATTTAAAATTAAGTTTTTCCTGGAATTTTACTATATCCAGAGATATATCACCAAACATTTTTCTCGATGTATCCCAATTATCCTTTGCCTCGCTGAAACGTTTTTCAGCAAATGATTTCTCAGCATATTCCCAGATTATTCTTGCTATCTTCTTTCTAATAAGGACAGCTCTTTCCATAATTCGTATCTTGAGATGTTCGATATTTTCTGATGCGAGGGGATGGAGTGTTATCTCTGCTTCTTTTACGGCGTTATTCGTATTTGCAATACAATCATTAAAAGCTTTAAGAGCTTTGATCCACGCAAGTTTCTTCATTTCTTCTCTTTTCTGATCAAGGTAATTAATAACATATTGGTCTTTAATAATAGTTTTTTCTATTTCTCCTGAAAGTTCATTTATCACATCTAAGGATTTAGTGATATCCTCCTCAAATACTGATTGATTTTCAGCAGTTGGAGCTTCTACAGGATTTTCAGTTGTAACAATCGCCTTAATTTCTTCTAATATCTGATCTATTTTGGGACGAGGTATTTGTTCGAGTTGATTATCAGAAGGTTCAATAAGGGCTTTTATATCTTGTAAGATTTCTTTTAATTTCTGAGCTTGTTTAGCAGCCATTTCAGGTGTTCTATTTCCTATTCTGATAGATTTATTTTTTTCTGCCAGAATAGACATCTCTTTATGTAATTGTTCAATAAGCGGCTTATACTTTGAAAGAATTTCCTTTGCTACGGAAACACTTTTTGGTATCTTAGCGATTGCTTCCTCATATTCGGATACTATTGAGTAAATTTGGGAATCAATCTCCTTTAAACGGGGTATAGATTTATCAATTGCTTCATCATATTGTTTTATCCTTTCAGTATCCTCTTTGGAAAGTACTTCAGAAACAAAAACCTCATTATTTACGACATTTTTTTCGACTTTGAGGGCATCAGTGGTTGATTCCTGTTTTAACTCTCCTTCTTGAGAAGAAAGCAAAAACGGAAAAGTTGAGAGAAGAAAAACCTGCAATACTGTTTTACAAATTTTGACTGGCATTTTTACCTCCGAAATATCTAAATATTATTATTAGTTAAAAAGGTATTTCTTCCGGATTTGTTATGTTTTCCGGTGAAATAAATGTTTCTTTCTGTTTCACTCTATGAGTAGGCTCTGGCCCGATATCAAAAACTTGTTTGCTCTTTTCATCAATTATTTGTACTTTTAAAGCATCTCTGTCTATTATCTTTGTAAGCGTGTAAGTTTCCTCTTCTCCTGTTTCTGGATTAGGAACAGAAAAATTTTCATTCAATATTAGTTTGAACTTCTGATTAGTGTACGCATCAGAGATTACGATAGTTTCTTTATTTTCATAAGCATAACTTTTCATGTTTACTGTTATAGGATCATCTTTTGCTGCTTTTATAACTATTTGACTTACATCTTCAGGTATTTTTGTGTTTGTCCTTGAATCAAAATGTTCAATTTCCTTAGGTATAATATCAATAATTTTATATATTGTTCCATCTATTAATATATCTGAACCAATTTTTCTAAATTTGTCATCCATTTTTCCTTTATCTGAGTTCCATTCAACAGTATAAATATCCCATGATTCCTTAGATCCACCTTTCCTAACTATTTTTTTGAGGAAAAAATGAAGTTTTCTTCTATCTATACTTTCGACGAATAGTCTCATTGCAAAAGGAGGATGGGACTTAGGATCTTTCAGATTTGTAGACTGCTTATATTCAAAGATATTTGAAAAGCCATCCTTATCCATATCTTCATCTGCGTCAGCGGGATTATTCGGATTAAGACCAAGTTCTTTTTCTTTTTCATCAGGAATACCATCAGAATCACTATCTTTTTCAGTATCTATTTGTTCCTGTCCTATTGGTGTAAGTACTCCGCCACACAATGAACATTTTTTATTTTCGTTAAAGTCAGCAATAGGAATAATATTTTTACAGTGAGGGCATACGGCTGAATGATATGGGACTAAGAGGTCTGTATAATTTAAGCTGTCAGGTTTTCTTGATGAAATTTTTTTCCACATCTTTTCTTTTGCGAAGATATCGGCTAATTCATACTTCGTAAGATCTATCTTAGGATAATCTGGTGGCCTTGTTTCAAATTTAAGATCTTCTACACTTATATTACTTGAATTTCTCACTATTAGTATGAGTTGTATCATTGTAATAATGAATACAAGCAGGAAAAACACCAGAATAATCTTTTCATAATGTTTTTTCAAAAATGTCACGGCTCACACTCCTGTTGTTTACCTTGTTTTCAACTCATCTCCAACATAGATTATATATGAAAATCTAATTTCAGCATTGATTTTATCATCCGCACCCAAAACCATAATTCCACTGGCCTTAGAATTTTCACTTTTTTCTTCTCTTTTTCCCTTCCTTGCGGGCGAAGCAGTCGTTTTTTCTTCTGGTGATTTACTTTTTACTTCGTCAAAGGCTTTTGTTAATGTCATTGATTTTACTACGTAAATTCTATTATCTTTATATGCTTCAAGCATACTATCAATAAGTTTGCGCACTGCGTTTGAAGAAGCATTTAACTCTAACTTATATACAAAAATCAAATAATTACCATCTATTGATCCCTCGAGACCATTTTCTTTTTGAAGAGTTTTTATACTGTCAATTCCAGCAACTTTCATCCTTTTAACTAAGTCTTCTATTAAGCTGTAATGTCTAATGATATTCGGTATAAAATCAACAGGAGGTAATTTTGTAGGATCTTCATATACCTTGAATACATTTGATTTTTCATCGACACTAATAGGTTGGCCGTTTTCATTTGATTTTACAAATCTAAAGAGTTCTTCTTCCATTTTCAACATATAAACTTTACATGCATCAGGACTTAATGTTCTGGGAACAAACATTGCATCAAGAAGAAAAACATATTGATTATTTTCATTTATATCTTCCAGGGTATTTGTTTTTGCTATTGCAACAAAGTTTTTTAGAGCCTGATTGACTTTTTCTTCTGAAAATCTTTTTAGTAGAAAATCCTTTAAAATCTTTTCTGGCTGTTCATTTTTCTTAAAATTCTTTTTAAAATACTCCCTCCATTCTGTTAAAATATTTACCTTGATTTTCTTTCCTTCCTGATCATTTTCTAAAGTCTTTATAAATTCATTAAGTGCGGTCTGGTATGGTTTTCCAAAAAGTAAATTTATTTCCGTGAGTTTTTGACTTAAGAAATCAACGTCGTTATTTATATTATCTAATTTTTCTTTAATAGGATAGGGCCTTTGTTCATTGAGTTTCTGAACTTTTTCTCTTAACTCGATAAGATTTCCTTGATATTTTTTTACTTTACCCCATTCGAAAAATGCCATGACAGCAAGAGTAACAAAAAAGAGAAAAGAAAGTATGAGAATAACAAACAAAACGATATTTTTTTTCAAAAAGTCTTTCATATATCAAAAGGATTTTTTAATTTAATTAATAATTTAAAACTTGATATAGACTCTTCTGCTTTGGCTGGCTCAAAAGAAACAATTTTTATAGTAGTTTGAGCAGGATCAAGAAGTTTTTCTCTTTCACAGGCAAAACTTTCTGTTTTTGATAGATTTTCCCTGAACTCTGCAAGCTCTTTTTGGGTTTTTCCAATGAAATAACCTTCAACTTCAAGCCATTCGAGCTTCCCTGTTGGAGCAGTAGTAGTTTCTGTAGATTTCCTTAATGTTCTTCTAAAGAAAAATCTTGGACCTGTTTCTTCTTCTGCTGCCGGTGTTGTTGACTCAGATGTTGATTCGACTCCTTTCCCTTTCGCTATTTTTACAAGCCACATATTATCAGGCAGACTACTCTGAAGAACATTCAGTAAATTAGGCCAATTAGATCTCTCTGCGAGTTTTTTAACCGCCGTTTCATAGGCAGTTTTGACAGAATTAAAACGGGCATAAGATATTTTTATATCATTCTGGAGTCTCTCCGTCTTTTGTACTTCTTTCTTACCAAGTTCAAGGAGTTTTTCATCTCTCAAAGCCTGCATTTTCAAAGATGAAAAGAAAAATGCTGAACAAATTACCAGAGAAGCAGCACTACCGTAGAAATAAGGCGACTTTGTCTTTATTTCATGCTGTTTTTTAATTTTCATTGGAACAAGAGATATCTCTATAGGGCAAACCGTAAGATTTCTCAATCCAAGTCCAACAACTTCAGAGAACATATGCGCAACTTCGGCAAGACGCTCTCTGTCAATACTATCCGCCAATGAAACAACCTGGAATGAATTAAAATATTCACATGGTATTTTTAGTTTTTCCTGGAAAAACCGTGGAGTAAAAGCCATTACAGAACTTCCACCAGCCAAGTATATTTTCGACGGCTTATTACCTTTTTGTTGGGAACGATATACATTTATTGAGCGATTTATTTCTCCATGCAGTCGAGTCATTACATTTCTTACAATCTTTGATATTGTGGCAGCTACCTCTGAATCAGGCTCTTCATACGCTCCTCCTAAAGCAACAAATCCATGTTTCCTCTTTAACTCCTCTGCATCCTTAAAAGGAATTCCAAATTCTTTACTTATTTGCTGAGTTATAGCTTGCCCTGCAATCGGTATAGTCCTAACAAAAAACCTTCCACTATCTATAAAAACAAGAGAAGAACAACGAGAGCCAATATTCAAGAGCATAACACAATCTTGCCCTCCAATTTCATTTGCTCTGGCGGCGTTATAACAAGAAATTGGAGCAATATCTACAACGGAAATTTGGAAACCAAAATCCTCAATTGTTGCAGTAATCTCCTCTATATAGTCATTCTTAGCTACTACAAACATTACTTCTATTTCAGATTCTGTCCCTGCTTCACTTATAAGTTGATAATCCCAAACCACTTCATTTATAGGGAATGGAACATTCTGCTTTGCTTCAAATTCTACAACCTGACGAACCCTTCCTTCGTCTCCTCCTATAGGGGGCAGCTTTGCAAAACGTATAAAAGTAGATTGCCCTGAGATGGAAATATTTACTTTCTTCGCGTTAAATTTATTCTCTTGAAAAACTTCTTGAAGAGCATTTTTTACTGCAGGAAGGATTTCTTCATCTTTTAATTCCCCTCCAAATTCTCTGAAGACAAATCGTTCCAGAACCAGCTTTCCATTTGGAGGATAAGCGAACTCCGCGATCTTCAAACTTTCATTTCCTATATCTATTGCGAGTAAAAAGTCGCTCTTAGCCATAAAGCCCCTTCTGTTTTTAGTCTTGGGAACGAATATCTGATTTTATCAATTCATAATAGTCAAAATTCAAATAAGCCCATGGTGTCTTGTCAATAGAATAAATCCCATTTTTTACCCTTTCGAGATTTGGTAACATTGTTGTTGCCTGAAATCTTCGGGCAACATCAGCTTCAGTCTTCCCTCTTGGAACATGATAGCCTCCACCTATTATAGCATCATTTAACTTGAATAATACTCTTATCTCAAGTTTTTTTACATCTGCTGTGCTAAACTTCTGACCTGGCGCCCAACGAGCAAGTATCTGAGGTGGTACAAACATAACAATATGGTGTTCTTTACCATCTTGAGCAAAAGCCCAATAGTCTGCTTTCCCTGTCAATAAAACATATTGGTTTTGAGGATGATCGGTGGGAAGAAGAATTTCCATCTCCACTCTGACATTATCAAGATATTCAAAATAATTCTTCCCCATTTTTGTATTTTTTAATACCGTGGTAAAATCAACACTAATTTGAAACCATTTCCCGGTATTACCATATGTTTGAACATTAACGGTTTTTATATCAGCAGTCTCAACAACTTCAGGCTTTATTGAAACATTTCCAATAGGCATTCTTGATACTTGCGATAAAACATTCGAAGAAAAAACGAAGAAAAAAAGAAGTGAAACTAATATGGGAGCCCAACAATTTTTTCTTGAATTCATAATTAATTGTCTCCATTGATTTTTCAATTTACAAATCTATAATTTGCTACCAATTTAGCATATTTCAAACAAAAATTAAAACTTTTTTTATTTTTTTTATTTTATGCATACGCGAATAAAGGATAATATAAAGGTAATATTTCCTTACAGAGAAAAATCAAACTCTAAATTAAATGCAATAATAGCTAAGCTCCTGGAAATAATACCAGATATCACTATAATAGTGGTTGATGACAATTCAACTCCATCATATTCTGCTGAAAACTTACCTGTAAAAATTTTGAAAAATAAAAATAAAATGGGGAAAGGAGCTTCAATACAAAGAGCTATTTACGAATATTTAAATAAAGACAATCAAACTATTGCAATTTTAACAGCTGATGCCGATGGGCAACATTGTGCCAATGACATTTTAAAGGCAATAACTATCTGGAATAATGAAAAAAATAATGAACTAATATTGAGTGGAGAAAGAGATTTCAAAAACAACGCAGTCCCTTTCTTCAGCAAAATAGGTAATTTATTTTCTTCTATTATGGTTTTTATTGAGACTGGAATAATGATTCCCGATACGCAGAATGGGCTGAGAATATATCCTATCAGTTTTTTTAGAAAAAACAAAATATATTCGAATGGATTCGCTTTCGAAACAGAAACCCTCGTTAAAGCTTTGCAAAAAGGCTATAAATTTAAGTCGTTTCCATGTGAGACAATCTATTTTCCAGATAGAAAATCACATTTTAAAATTTTTAGAGATAGCTTCGTTATTCTGGGATTACACTTAAAATTGATGTTTTCAAAAATAAGAACTTCTACTTTTTACAAAAAATAATATCATTAATTTTTAATCCTGAAACTACTCTTCTTTTCCCGTCTTCAAAAGGATACTCTGTTGTACGTATCAAAGTCTTTTGAGGAACGTCTTTTTCTAATTTATATACAAATTCAAGTTGTCCGCTCCTAAAAATAGCTTCATCGGGTATAAGAAGCACTTTTTCTGTTCCTGTCGTTATATGAAGTCTACCAAACATTCCAGGCAATAACTCCGGAGCTTCTCCGAGACATATTTTCACCATAAAACTTCGTGTAAGTGGATCTATCTCGTTTGAAATTTCCTTTATTTCTCCTTCATACATTTTATTAACAGCATCTACACTAAACTTTAACTTATCGCCTATTTTTATTTTAGAAATCAGCGATTCATTGATCGGAACATGAAGCATAAGGCGACTATTATCAAATATTTGAAGTATTACCACTCCAGGGGCCGCAAGATCTCCAATTTCAAGGAATCGCCTTGCTACTATTGCATCCATGGGACTCCTTATGCTTGCAAAAGAGAGAACTGCTTCTGCCTCCTTAACTGCTTCTTTTGCAGCCAAAAAACTCGCCTCTGCTGATTTATATCTACTTTCTACTTCGTCAAATATTTTTTTTGATGCAGCATTTTTCTTATATAAAGTTTTAGTTCTCTCTAATTCTTTTTCTGCTAAAGAATATGATGCTTCTGCCTCTTTCAATTTCTCCATAGCTTTTGCAAGGTTCGCCTTAAGATCACTATCATCAAGACTTACAAGTAAATCCCCTTTTTTAATCTTGTCTCCTTCTCTTACATATATATTTGTTATTTTTGCAATTATCCTTGATGATATTTTCACTTCTTCCCGGCTTTGAACAGTACCAACCGTACTGTAAATTACAGGAACCTCTATCTCTTCAAGTTTTATCTGTCTATTAAAATCTGGTATTTTATACTTAAGATTTACAGAACCTGATTCTATTTTTTTAGAGAAAGACAAAATTCCACTGAGAAATAAAAGAATTATTGCAACAATGCAAAAAAGTATAAAGGAAGAAATTAGCTTGAAATATTTTAATTTTATTTCATTCATCATAATTCTTTATAATTCTTTTTCAAACAAAATAATTTTCTGACTAAAATAATAACTAATCCTTTTTACAGCCATATTAATTTTTCATCACTAATTTAGATTTTTACTCAAACATATCTTTTTCGCGCATTTGTCTACCGCCAAATCCTCCTCCCTGTCGACCTTCACCAGGAAGACCTGGTTCTTGTTGCAATCCTTTGCCTTCTCCCATTCCCGGCCTAATTAAAATAAACTTAATTTCATTAGGAAGCATATTATATTTCTTTTCAAATTCTTTAGCTTTTACTTTCAACTCCCTATATAATTTGATGAGTTCTTCGTAATCTTTTTGCATATTTGTAGTATCCACTGCCTTTTCCATGTTTTCTTCCCTGTCTCTGTCCATCTTCCTCATCTTACCATCACCTTCTGCCCAAACAAAAGTTGATACAAAACAAAACGCAACAATAATCATTTTACATTTCATATAGCCTCCTTTTTTTTATTTCTAACAAAATTAACATAATAAAGATTGAATTTCAAGTTAAAAAAGATTGCTCTAAAAATAAAGCCTAAGAATATTTGACTTCTTTATTTAAAATATTAACTTAATTTCCTTTCCTCTTCGGGGCGTGGCTCAGCCTGGTTTAGAGCGCTTGGTTCGGGACCAAGAAGTCGGAGGTTCAAATCCTCTCGCCCCGACCAAACTGATTACTCGCCATTATGAACTATTTTTTTCTAAGCAAAAACATTGAATACGCCTTCGAATTAAATTCTAAAGTTTTCTCAAGTAAGTCTTGATATTCATATTCAGAAAAGATAGCGCCAGAAAAATTAACATAATACTTTACAAAAATCAGTTCATTCCCTTCTAAAAATTTATCTTGATTAAAATAAGATTTTTTCAATTCCGTTGAAATTCTCATATAATTACCAGAACTAAATTCCGCATAATAATCTTTGGGAGGAAGAATATCATAGATTTTAAAATCATCCGGGACAGAGATAAAAAATTCAGTGCTGATAAAATCACTGCCCTTGAAAAGAAAAGGATTACTCCTTGAAACCAAAAGATTTTCAAAGGCTTCAACCCTATTTGGGACTGAAAATGATAAGCTGTTTTCTGCGATTTTCGCAAAATTCGGACATTTTACGATAAAAGTAATCTTTCCTGGATAAGATGAAAAATCACTCTCCGGAGTTTGTAATATTCTTGCCGAGAGCATAATTTCAGAAGCTTTTTCTTGAAAAAATCTTCTCAAATACTCAGGTGTCATTTCTGTAATTGTCTTTCTCATTTCAGAGTATTTTTTTCCAAAAAATTCGTGGCGAATCTTCATTTCAGCTGAAGAGTCTCCTAAAATTTTAATGAAATAAGTAGATTTTATGCCGCTTTTAAATAAGCTCTCAGGTTCTATTTTAAAGAATGTCTCATCCCCACTATAAGCTGTATTTCCTTCATTTCTAACTTCTCCGAGTTCAGCATACTGTTCAGTGTCATTAAGGTAAATAATTTTTTCTTTATCACTAACTTTTATCAATAAGGTATTAAATAAAGAAGAGATGGGGCATTTTTCGACAATTTTCAATTTATCTTTTATAAAAGGAAAATCCGAACAGAGAACGGGCTCATTTTCTATATCAGCCATATAGAGCAAAGCAGAAAATAACGATGCTATTTCAAAAGAATTCCCATAACTTTCACTCAAAACCTTTTCAGGGTCAGGATTAAATCCCCATGGCAATTCAAAGAAGGCTGGCCCTGTCATACGAATGTTTATAGTTATAAAATCACGTATTCCTTTGCATAATTCTTCCTTATTTTTTCCGTATTTATTTTTAAGTCTTTCGGACAATTCTTTCAATTTTTGAGAATTTCTGTAATCCGGGTTTTTAATTTTCTTCCTTATTTCATCATAATAACTCTGCCAATCCCCGGAAGAAATAAGCAAAAAATCTCCTTCCGCCCATGCTGGCGGAATATCTCTTTCTTTCTTTAACGGTTCAAGATTCTTATATATTCTTGAAAAACTTTCTTCTTTAAAAGTTCCTTCTTTTAATTCTCCTTCCGACCTTTCTGCAAACTTGAGCTTAAGTCTTTTGGGATTTTTGATTGTAATTTTCTTTTCAAGAATTTTATAGAAGGTCCTTAGAGAATTAAAATATTCAAAAAAAGGGCGTCTGAATTTATTAGATGTGCTTTTAAACTCTATTTTTGAGCCAATATCAACCCCGGGTAAACTCAACACAAGGATTTTCCCGGGAGGATATCTTGGAGCAGTTGAACTCCATCCCTGATCCATTAGATTTATTTCTTCATTTCTGATTTCTTTGATTTTCCCATCCGGAGCAATTACTCTTGCATAGTCAACTTTGATATCCTCAATCCCTTCATTAAAATGAAATTTTACTTCTGAAATATCTCTTTTTCCCGAGAAGTCCAGTAATTCAGCAGAAACAATTCTTGTTTCACGCCAACTATTGTTATCAGAAATCTCAATTTCTATTTCTTCAGAGTTTATCCTTATTCCAGATTCTGAAATCTTTTCTTTTTTTTTCTCTTTTTTTACAGTTTGCTCAATAATTGGAAATGCAAGCAAATCAGATTGCCTTATTCCAAGAGTTTTCTTCAAATCCTGATAATCAGCTGGAGAATATTCTACAGATTTTAACAAAAAACTGCTTTCATAATTTATCTTATCCTCAAACTTTTTATATTCTTGAAGCCAGCTAAAGATGGGCGTTTCTATTTCTCTTTTTTCAGGGAAAATAATTCCCGATTCTATATTCTTAACTCCTGAAATTTCTATATTTTCATTTACTCCACAAGCAATTTCAGTAAAAAGCGGAAAATTACGTTTTTCAAGTCCCATCTTATCTATTAAAAAATTCGCCATTCCGAAGAGATTCGACAATACAGGTGGCAGAAAAATAGAAGATGAATTTCCTGATACGTAGACATCAGGAATCTGATAAGTCATTTTCAAAGTAAGTTCCTCACTCATATCAGATAAATTCTGTGGAAAAATTTCAAAAGATTCAAGTTTGTAGTTATTTCCCGGTCTTTTTAGTATTGTTTCAAGAAAATCATAAACTTGTTCTTTTGATCTTCTTAAAAATGCCCCTCTATATGCACTGTCATTTATTCCAGAAAACTTTATTTCAGATTGTGCTATTGCGCTTTTATCGTTGCGAATTTCGCAATTTGTCCTGATTAATAACATATTTTTTTCAACTGGAATTATAGGAGAAACTTTTAATTTTTCTCCTTCCGGTTTTGCCACAAGAAAACTTTTATCAGAAAGATAAGCGGGGAGAAATTCCTTTTGTGTTTCATTCGTTGCGTCCATAAGAAGATACTCTTCCTTTTTCATCTGCACACATGTGATTGCGTGATTGAAGTATGGATTTGGAACATCAGCGTCCTTCTTGGGGCCAGCCATTATAAGCACTGGAAAAGCATCAAAGCCAGCTATTCTTAGCATTGCTGTAAGGAGAGCCGCTTTATCTCGACATACCCCATATCTTTTGTCAAAAGTAATAGAAACATCATGCGGTTCATAACCTGGCGCTTCATTTTCAGTTGTAATTCCCATATATCTTACTTTTTGAGATACAAAATCAAATATCGCTCTGATTTTTTCTAAATCACCATCTTTATTCTCACAAAGCTTTTTAACTTCGTCTTCCATAGCAGAATTTATCTTTTGAAGGTGCGGAAAACAAAGTTGCCAATACCACTGTGAAATTTCTTCCCAATTTGATATAGTTCCCAATAAAAGCCTTTGAACCTGTGTATAAAGAGGTGGCATATCAGGCTCAGGGAAAACTTGAGGAACATTTTTTACCTCCCACCTATGAATATTAAGCTCATTTTCTTTTATTTTCTTATATGTTACAGTCCCTGGAACTTCATTTTTTATTGCGATTTTCGCAAGAGGAAGTTCAGGTGGTGAAATTACCTCAATTTTGTAGTCTATAATCGGTTGATCATACTGGAGAACTATTAGTTCTGACCATGTGTTTGGCATTCTAGTTTTTATAATAGTTTCTTTGAAGCGATAATGAATTATATCGCCAATTTCCAACCCAGGGATATTTAATGTCATAACTTTTTGATTGGGATCATAAATGTTAGATGACATCTGATTATGATTTACCGAAATACGACTATTGCTTGTTATATCAATATTGACGGTAGAAGAGTCTGATTTAATTAATTCAGCAAATAAAATTTCAATCTTCTGGTAATAACAATTAAAGTGAAAATTTATAGTTCGATTTTCATCCTTTCCTTTCTCTGTGACTATCATAATGTAAACATCATCAGTATTTTCTCCTGTTCCATCTTTATTGTACTTTATATTCTGAACATCGGAGATAAGGATACTATCTGCATCAGGATATTTTTGTAGATCAAGTTTTTTTGCAATATTATGTATTTCAGTAGCATCTGGAAAGTCATAAGCTAAAGCAGCGAAATTCGCAACTACCAGTACTATTATAATTTTCAAGATTAATTTTTTCATTTTTTTATCCTTTTCTCTGTAAATTCTAAGGGTGAAAATATAAACTCTACATAAAATAATGCAAAAACCATATATTGTGCTATAGTAGGAGGATTCAAAAATTATGGAGAGAATGATTATGAAGAAATTAATTTTTTTTATACTGGGAACAATTTTTTCTCTACAAATTTCTGCTCAGGACAAAATCGCAGTAGTTGACATGGACGAATTATTTAATGGATACTATAAAAAGAAAATTGCAGATATAGAACTTAAAAAACAGGCGGAAACTTATAAACAATATGCTGACAATCTGGGAGAATCTCTCGGAAAACTTCAAGAGGAATTTAAAAAATTGCGGGATGATTCGTTAAACATAGCTCTAAGTGATGTAGAACGCGAAAATAAAAGACTCGCAGCTCAAGATAAATATCGTCAAATGAAGGAAAAAGAAGAAGAACTCAAAAGTTATAGTATAGAAAAACAAAATATTATAAAAGCAAAATATGAAGAGATTCGTGAAGAGCTGATAACTGAAATTAAAGCGGTAATTGCGAGAGTAGCAACAAAAAATAACTTTTCTATAGTTATCGATAAATCTGGAAAAACTCTTAACCAAATTCCAGCAATCGTATATTTTAATCAAAATAACGATATAACTAAAATTGTTTTAAAGGAATTAAATCCAGAATTAGACTCAAAAGATAATATTGAGAATAATAAAAAAAATGGGGAATGAAAAAATGGAAAAAAAATATTATTCTTCTATAGAACTTGCGAAAATCGCAGGAGGAGAACTTGTTGGAAATCCCGATTTAAAAATTTCCGGGATTGGTTCTCTCAAAGATGCAGGGCCCGAAGATCTGAGTTTTCTCTCAAATAAAAAATATTCATCCCAGTTAGAGCACACCAATGCAGGATTAATAATAATTGGCAAAGATATCATTCAAAAAAATAAAGATAAAAGCTTTATCATTTGCGACAATCCAAACATCGCCTTTTCAAAGGCAGCATCTATCTTTGCCCCCCCTCAAATAAAATTCCATCCTGGCATAGCTGAAACCGCAGTTATATCTAAAACAGCTCAAATCGGGAAAAACGTTCATATTGGACATCATGTAGTAATTGAAGATGGAACTGTTGTAGGAGATGGAACAATTATAGGCGCTGGTAGCTATATAGGACACGAATGTAAAATAGGAAATAACACACTAATCTACCCTAATGTCTCTATAAGAGAGAGAACAATCATCGGAAATAGAGTAATAATTCACTGCGGAGCAGTAATAGGTGCAGATGGCTTTGGCTTTGAAGCAACACAAAATGGCATAGTGAAGATTGAACAATTTGGAATAGTAGAAATTCATGACGATGTAGAAATAGGAGCAAATACTACTATTGACCGAGCACGCTTCGGCAAAACAGTTTTAAGAAGAGGAGTGAAAGTTGACAATCTTGTCCAGATAGCGCATAATGTAATAGTGGGAGAATTCTCAATGTTAATAGGACAATCTGGAATTGCCGGCAGTACAGAGTTGGGAAGAGGTGTAATTCTTGCCGCCCAGGGGGGGATCAGCGGCCACCTAAAAATCGGAGATGGAGTAAAAATCGCAGGGCAATCAGGAGTTACAAAAGATATTTCTCCCGGGCAGGCCGTCGTTGGGACACCAGCAGAGTTTCCAAAAGAATTCATGGAGAGGCTCGGCCTACCTAAAAAGGTAAAACAGCTTTCCTCTGTAATATCAGAATTAAGAAAAAAAATTGACGAGCTCGAGAAAGAAATTGCAAACTTGAAAAAAAGTTAAAAAAGATGAACAATAAGTCTTTAGCTCCTCTAATAATCTCATTTGCAACTATCATTCTATTAACTTTCATCGTAATCAATTCGCATTCATTTAAGTCTGTTCCCGAAGAAAATGAACTTGAAATAAAAAGTAATTTATCTTTGAGTTCTAAACCGAAGAAAAAAATATCACCAATACAAAAAACAGAAAAAAATCTTTCATTAAACTACAGTCTTGAAGCATCTAACTTAATTGAAAAAGCCCAAAAAACTCTCGTTAAAGATAACATTGTTGAGGCGGAAGATTTATTAAAAACAGCCATTGTTTTAGAACCAAATAATAAAATTGCTCTGGACCTGCTCGGAGGATTATACTTTAAAATCGGAAAATATGAAGAAGCCGAATATTTCTTTAAAACCCTTGCTTCTCTCGATAAATTTAAAAACTCTTCTTCTCTGAATAAACTTGCTTCAGCTGTTGCAAAAAGAGGTAAATTAAAAGAAGCCATCGAATTATGCCTGATGGCACAACAAATTGACCCGAACTTTGCGGAAGCATATATCAATGCTGCTGCGATTTTCGCAAAAATGGGAGATAATCAAAATTCAATAAAAAATATGCAGAAAGCTTATAATCTGATTGGCAGTGGTATTCTTTTTTACTGTATGGACCCAGTTTTTGACAGTCTCAGAACATCCCCAGAATTCACAGAGATAATTTCAAAGGCTCAAAAACAAAAAGAAGCTGATGAAATCACAAAAAATTGAAAAAAAAATCTAAAAATCATAATTCTGGATTTACTTTCCAGTATTGAAAAGCAGGCGTCTCATAAGGATGGGACTCTTTTAATGCATTTATTACGTCTTTTATTTTTTCGTCAGAACAGACAAGCTCCACTTTATATTCCACAACTTTTTCTACCTTATTTAAATTTCCTAAATAAGGATTACTCCCTTCAAGGGGACGAAATTGCCCTTCTCCTTTTGTTTGCCATGCACAACAATCGTAATTTCCAATTACAGCAGCACCCGCTTTAAAAAGAGCATCCTTTACTTTTTCAAGATCTGATTCTGGCACATAAAATTCTATTTTATACATACTTCTCAACTATTTTTATATTTTTATTTCTTTTTAATGGTAAAGATTTTCTTAAAAATTCCATCTGATACGACAATGGATAATTCATTTTTTCTTTCTTTTAAAGACTTTTCAACATCGGATAGTGATTTTACTTTCTTTCCATTTATTGAGATAACAACCATTCCCGGTTCAATTCCAATCATTTCTGCTTCACTTCCCTGCTCAACTTCGGAAACAATAATTTCCCCATTTTCTTCTGCAAACTTAATTCCGAAACCAGAATCTTCTCCTTCCTCTTTTCCTCCCCTCAAAACGGATGCAATATCATCTGCCTGTTTTTCAGCCTTTACAGTTATATTCATCACTTTTTTATCTCTCATAATAGTAAATTCTATATTTTCTCCTGGAGAAAATTCGAGAACGATATTTTGAACGTCTTTTGGAGAGTTTACTTTTTTACCTGCAACCTTAAGGATTATATCACCAGGTTCAATACCTGCTTTATCAGCCGGATGCTCATTATACACTTCCTTTATTAGAACACCTGATTCTATATTCAAATCTGATTTTTGTTTTGAGCTCAATTCTTCCATTCCAATTCCAACCCATGGCCGTATAACTTTACCATGTTTTCGAATCTCTTCATAAACTTTCTTTACCATATTTGATGGAATAGCAAAGCCAAGCCCTACATTACCCGGAGCAAATGAATTGGCCGACACAATAAAATCATTAACACCAATAAGCTCTCCATCTAAATTCACAAGAGGCCCTCCACTATTTCCCATATTTATCGCAGCACCCGTCTGTATATAATTTTCATAAAAATTAAGCCCAACCTGACGCCCTTTTTGACTTACAATTCCAAAAGTCATAGTATAGTCAAGCATAAATGGAGCTCCTATTGCAATACAAAATTGTCCTACTTTCACTTCATCTGAGTTAGCAAATCTCAGAAAAGGCAACTTTTTTCCTGCCTTTATTTTAAGCACAGCAATATCTGTTTTGGGATCTGCTCCTACAATTTCTGCACTGTATTCACTTTTGTCATTTAGGCGAACTATTATTTCGTTATTCCCATCAATTACATGATTATTAGTTATTATAAAACCTTCTTCATCAACAATGAAACCTGACCCTGCACCCTGTATTACTGGTTCTTCGAATTTTGGCTGTCTGGGTAATTTTTTCCTGAACCTCTCAAAATAAGGAGAATCAAAAAACATATTCCATGGATTATCAATAGTCTCTAATTTTTTTTTCGTAGTTATAACTACAACAGAAGGAAAAGTTTGTTCAGCAATTTGAGTGAGTTTTTTTTCGACTTCTCTTAAGTTTTCATTGGCGGGTAATTGAATAATTATTGACAAAATAGCAAAGCACAAACAAAAAAACTTCTTCTTCATTTTTATTCCTCCATATTTTTTTCTGCTTTTCCTGAATTAGACAAATAAATCATCATTTTGTTTCATAATTTTTTCTTTTTCGGGAATAAATACGGAAAATTTTTTATCAAGTTCCTCAAGTTTTCCAAGATAATACTCAACATTTTCATCTCTAATCTCAGGCGCGTCTCGTAAAAAACGGCAATTATCGACAACAGAAAGTTTTTTCTTGTTTCCTATAACGTAATAAGAAACCTGATCTCCTTGTTTGTAACTACGCGTCGATTTTGATGCAAGCTCATAGGCAGCACTGCGACGCCCTGTTCCATTATTAATTTTTTTCAGATAAGTTTCAAGAGAATCCTGTAAAGTCTCAGTTTTTGCGATTTTCGCAAGGGGTAATTCGCGGTTAAGAATCATTTTTCTATATTTTTCTTTTAACTGTCTGATACCTTCATAATCTTTCAGTAGAAGTTTCTTAATGAACTCACTCATATAATCTCTTTGAAAGGGTTCAAGCCCGCGAGATTTCAATGCTGCTCCAGTTACCGAAAATTCACCATTTTCCATTAGCAAAGCATAATTTTTGCTTTTATAACAGAACATTGCTTTATATATATTATCAAGTTCTACTTCAATACCTTCAGGCAATATAGATTGAATCTTCTTTTGCATAAGATCAGGTGATTTTTCATCAGGAGGAGGCTGAAAATATATGCCATCAGTATCAATTTCTATCACTTTTGCACCAATTTTCCGCAGGTAATCTGTCATTGTAGAAAGAATACAACGGCCTGTTGATGTAACAGCAGCGGCCAGAGCATAATCATTAAATGTTCCCTGACTGAATGCGAGATAACCGTAAAATGAGTTTATTAATATTTTGAAAGTGCTCTGAAGAGCTTCATAAAACTCTTTTTTTTCCTGATCTTTCTCTATTTTTGCAAGGTCTTTTGCAGAAAGTCTGAAATCTTTTAACGTCTGCAGGAGTCTGAGAAAACTTTTATTTTTATCTCTCGATGGACTTTTCTTCCCCGCAAGCAGTATAGACGGGTAAAGGGATCTAATATCACAATGCCATATATTTTCAAATATTCCCGATTCAAAAGCGTCAGTTAGTGCTCCTTCAAAATTTCTGGCCTCTTCTGGATATGGCAAAGAAAATCCGCTGTTTATATATTCAGCAATAAGCATTGCATCAATTTTAGTAGCATTTCCGCGAACAATTACATTCTGATATGATAGAGGAACAATCTGCGTTTGATAGAAATATGAAGGGGAGAGTATTTGTGATATATTATCACATTCTTTCACATCATCGCTGCAGTAGGCCGCTAATTTCTGAGGATTATTATTGAAAACATCCGGGATATTTTCTGCTTCTATATATGTTCGATTTTCTGCCTGGACACCGAAGTGTTTTGCCACAGATTTAAGATTAAAATCTTCTAAATCTCTATGCGAAATGTCATATAACTGCACCATATGATATAAATCAGCGATATGCCTACCATAAATTTCAAATTTAGTATAATTTATAGTCCTTTCGGCAAAGCTCATCCTCGAATTCTTTGAAGTCATACTACTCCCATCTCTACCAATAGCCAACTTCACTCCATGCTTTTTCGCCTTTGTCTCAATAAATGGCAGGTCAAATCTGAAAATATTATAACCTTCTATAACATCAGGGTCTCTTTCATTTATTAAAGCGACAAATTTTTCGAGAAGTTCTTTTTCACCGCCTTTTGCATTATCAAGCACTAAAGTTTCTTTCCAACCGGTATTGTCTCTTAAACAAATTACAGCAATTTTATCATTTTCTCTTTCTGGATTTGGGAAATCAAAACCTTCCGTAAGTAATGTCTCAATATCAAACTGGAGCCTGCGAACTTCGCGAAAAGACATACCCCTAAAAAGCCTTATCTGTTCCTGGATAAGGAACTGCTGAATAAGGTCATTTATAACTCTGTATGGCGCATTTGGAGCGCTCGGAGTAAAACCAGTACTACTTTTTAAGTAGTCTATGGCACTTTGATATTGTTTTATGTCCGTAAATTTTACCATCACAGAAAGTTCAGGATTTAAACCAAGGGATTTCAAAAAGATGAATTCCCTGCCCATATTATCAGGTAAAAGCTCCTTTTTTTGTAAAAGTATAAAAGGAGAAAATGCTATTTTTTTTCTTTGCAATATTGACTGCTTATCTCGTATAAAGATTTCCGCCAAAGAATTAGCGTTTATTTCAACGGCTACCACGCGGTTTTCTTTTGAAATACAAATTTTATCTATGTTTAATATTTCCATTCTTTGATAGTCTCCAACACTTTTTTGCTTATAATTAACCCTAAAACTTTTTATTTTCAAAATTTTTTCACTTCTTCAATCCTCATTCAAAAAAAATAAGTCAAAAAAAAATTGAAATAAAAAAAATTATCATTAATATTAAATAAATTTTTTTTTTACTTAAAATCTTATGTACAATATTATCTACATACATACCCACGACACTGGTAGATACATACAACCTTATGGTTATGGAATTCCAACCCCCAGACTCATGGAGATGGCTCAAGAAGGAGTCTTATTCAGAAATTACCACACAACAGGCCCTACGTGCTCGCCAAGCAGGTCATCTCTCCTCTCTGGAATGGCTCCACACTCTATTGGGATGTTAGGTCTTGCTCATCGCGGTTTTGAATGGAACGATTATTCAAAACATCTTGCAAATTATCTGCGCAAAAATGGCTATGAAACCGCTCTCTGCAATGTCCAGCATGAAGTATCACATAAAAGAATTGATGCCCTTGGATATGAAAGAATCCTTAAAGCAGAGCTAAAAAGTAGATTAGATGATGAAGGTCTTAATCTTATTGAAAGAGACAAAGCACACTGTGAAGAAGCCGTAAAATTTATAAAATCTACCCATCAGAAGCCTTTCTTCCTATCGTTTGGAATGATTTCAACTCATCGGCCGTTCCCTTGTAACAGCAAAATTAATCCGGACTATCTATTCGTTCCAGCAAAAATTCCAGATGCTTGCGAAATTCGCAAAGACATGGCAGGATTTGCTGAAATGCTAACCGCTGTTGATGAATGCACAGGAAAAATACTCGACGCTATAAAAGAAAGTGGATTAGACAAAAACACCATCGTAATCTTTACTACCGATCATGGAATAGCTTTTCCATTTCACAAGTGTAATTTATACGATACAGGGACCGGAATATCGTTAATCATAAAGTTTCCAGATAAAAAATATGCAGGAAAAACGGTAGATAGCCTGCTGTCAGTAATAGATATCTTTCCAACACTATGCGATATAAATGGACTTGAAAAACCATCATGGCTTGAAGGAAAATCTTTTCTATCCATACTTGAAGGAAAAGAAAACGAAATAAATGAAGAAATATATGCAGAAATAACATATCACGCAGCCTATGAGCCTGTAAGAAGTATACGAACAAAAAGATATAAATTGATAAGGCATTTTGACGACTACGAAAAAATCGTCCTCCCTAATATAGATAACGGCCTTACAAAAGCTTACTTAATGGAAAGAGGATTAGCCGAACGCAAAAAAGATATGATAGAATTTTTTGATCTTATAAATGACCCTGAAGAAAAAAGAAATTTAGCACTGATAGGTGAAAAGCAAAACATAATGAATGAACTCAATTTAAAACTGGAAAATTGGATGAAAAGAACCAATGACCCAATACTTACGGGTTATGTCCCAAAACCAAAGGGCGCTATCGCAAATAGAAAAGATGGAATTCATCCAGAAGATGAAGATTACGAATAAACTTGCTGTTCTATTTTCGATTTGGAGGAAAAGAGATTGAAAGAAAGAAAAAAAAACCTCGATAAAATAATTATCAGAGACCTCTCTTTAAAAACCATCATAGGCACCTTCCCTGAAGAAAAGATAACACCACAGGAAATAATCCTGAATATCGAACTTTTTTGCGATATTCGCAGAGCAGCTAAAACAGATAATATTAACCACACTGTAGATTATAAAATGCTAAAAAAAGAAATTATAAATTTTGTAGAAAATAACAACTTTAACTTGATTGAAAAAATAGCTCAATCATGCGCCGATATATGCCTTGCCAATGATAAAGTAAATGCAGTAAAAATAACTGTAGATAAACCTGGATGCCTTACAAAAGCGCGCAGTGCCGCAGTCCAAATTTACAGAGAAAAATAATACTAAATAATGCTAATATAAAAATCTTTGTTGCCTGCTAACTTGTGAACGGTAAATAAGCAGATATATTTTGTAAAAACAAAAAATGCCCCACCAAAAAAACTCAACCCCTGCAAAACCACAATGAATTGAAAATGAGACAAAAAAATAAAACTTTCAGTAATATTACCCCTTGATTTGCTATTTTTTTATTAGGCATCATTATTATAATGGGGAAAATTCTGGGTGGTGTTAATAGATTGAAATTAATAAGTGATAAGAAAGAGAAAGAAGACGAACAGGCATTTGAAGAAACGATCCAAAAACTTACACAAGAACTGACACAGCAGATGGAAGAGAGCAAACGACTGGATGAGGAGATAAAAAGAAATCTGGAAAAAATCGGATGGAAGATATGAATAAAAAGCAATTTGAATTTCATTTACAGCAAGGCGAAGGGTTCAATCTGGAGTTCAAAGAGAACTTTGATGCAAAAAATCTTGCAAAAGAAATGGTTGCATTTGCTAATGGTGAAGGTGGTAAAACCCTTATTGGTGTGAATGACAAAGGAGAAGTTAGAGGTATTTAAATTACAAAAAAGGAGATTTCAAACCAGCAAAACAGCAATACGGAGAAAATACGGAGAAAATTTTTATTGAAATCGCTTCAAATCCTTTTATAAAAACCAGAGAGATTGCAGAAAAAACAGGACTGGCACAAAGAACAGTTGAAAAGGCAATAGCACTTCTTAAACGAGAGGGCTTCTTGAAAAGAATAGGTTCAGCAAAAAGCGGTTACTGGGAGGTGAAAGATGAGAATGAATAAAAATAAGAAAAATAAAAAAATTGGGGGGAAGATATGAAACAAAACATGGCTTACTTAATACATGAAGAAAGCGACCAACTGGAATTTAAAGAAGATTTCAATGAGGGTGCTCTAAAAACTATTTGTGCCTTTGCAAATACGAGAGGTGGAACCTTGGTTATTGGTATAAATAGCAAGAAAAAATATGTGGGAGTTGAAATTAACGATGAAAAACTTCAGAATATTACTCATAAAATAGTAAATAAAATCGGTATTATGCCTGATATTCGGATAAACGAAGTGGATAAGAAAAATATTCTGGAAATACATGTGCAAAAATTTTCAATCCCTGTGTCCTATGAAGGAAGATACTATAAACGGGTAGGAAATACAACCCGAGAGATGAATTCTGATGAACTGAAAAGGTTTTTTCAAAGAGACCTGCGATGGGAACGACTCACAGACAACACCTTTACGATAGATGAAATAGACGAACAAAGCGTAAGAAATTTTTTAAGAACCGCACAAGCAAAAGGCCGGCTAACAGCTTTCAATGGAGAAGAACCTATAGAAGAAGTTCTTGAAAAATTAGGATTAATGGAAAATGGTAAAATCAATAATGCAGGTGTGTTTGTATTCGGCAGAAATCCACAGAAATACTTTGACCATGCAAAGGTGCGCCTGCTCCACATGAAGGACGATATTACAATTATTGGTGACCGATGGATTGAGGGAAATCTTTTTACTCAATACCTGGAAACTGAAAACGCAATTAAAAACTTTATAAATGTCAGATATGAAATAAAGGGTTTTGAAAGAACAGATATCTGGGATTATCCACTGGAAGCAATAAGAGAAGCAATTGCCAACGCCCTTCTACACAGAGATTATTTACGACCGGTAAAGATACAAATTAAGATTTTCAGCGATAGAATCTGGTTTTACAATGTTGGAGGATTACCTGAAGATTGGACAGCTGATAAACTTTTCAAACTGCATTCTTCTATACCCCGCAACCCAACCATATTTCATATTTTCTACCTTGCTGGCATCGTTGAAAATGTGGGATCAGGTATAGAAAGAATGAGCAAAGCATTAAAAGAGGCAAAACTCCCTCAACTGGAAATAGAAGCAAATCCATCGGATTTTACCTTGCTGTTTTATAAGGATATTTACACCGAGGAAAATTTAAGAAAAATGGGATTGAATGAAAGACAAATTAAAGCAGTGATGTATGTAAAAGAAAAAGGCAGGATTACGAATAAGGAGTATCAGGAACTTAATATAGTATCAAAAAGGACTGCTACAAGAGATTTAGAAAATCTTTTAAAAAGGGAGATCGTTCAGCAAATCGGAACTACTGGAAAGGGGACAGAATACATCCTTAAAGGGGTCTCAATGGGGTCAAAGGGGTCAAAAAGGGGTCTGAATGGAGCCAAATGACTAATAATGGATTTAATGTAAAGGAATAATTGCGAGTTTTTGGAGAAAAAAAGGAAGATATTATGCATTATCTAAATAACGGACATTTTTCGGACATAACCGACATTTTTAGGACATTTATCAGACAGCTCCAAAATTTAAGAAAAATGGGATTAAATAAGGATGAATAAATATGAAAAAATTTATGAACCCACAAAAAACAAAATTCAAACAAACTGAAATAGGAATGATTCCGGAGGGGGTGGGAGGGTAAATAAATTTATCCGTAATATTAATTATTGATTTATATTTGATTAGTATATATTATGATTATAGTTTAGTAAGGGAGAAATTATGGAAGGACAAAGCATAAATATAACCGAACAAAAACTGAAAGAACTTCAACAAATCATCCCCGATTGCTTTACCGAAGGTAAGCTGGACTGGGAAAAATTACGAGTATTTTTTGGAGAACAAATAGAATTCAAAAACGAACGCTATCACTTAAGCTGGGCAGGCAAAATCGATTCATACCGCCTGCTGCAAACACCCACCTACAAAACCCTTAAACCCTGCCGTGAAGAAAGCATAAACTTTGACGAAACCGAAAATGTATTCATAGAAGGCGATAATCTGGAAGTATTGAAAACACTACAAAAAGCGTACTTCGGTAAAATTAAAATGATATACATAGACCCACCGTACAATACAGGCAATGACTTTATTTACAAGGACGACTTTTCCGAGACCCTTGCCGGATACCGCAAAAAAGTAGGTGATGTGGACGAAGAGGGCAATGTCACAAAAGCAGGGCTTTTTAAGAACACCAAAGAAAACGGACAGTATCACTCCAACTGGCTCAATATGATGCTTCCTCGCCTTTTCCTTGCCCGCAACCTGCTACGCGATGACGGAGTAATCTTTATAAGCATTGACGATAACGAAGTGCACAACCTGCGACTATTGATGGATGAGATTTTTGGGGAGGAGAATTTTGTGGGAAATATTAGTATTATTAACAATTTGAAAGGGCGCTCTGATGATAAGTTTTTTGCCACATGTAATGAATATCTTTTAGTATATGGAAAAAATATTAATGAATTAAAAATTAAAGGTTTTCAATTAAAAGAAGAAGAAATTGAAGATGAATATATTTACCAAGACAAATTTGGTAAATACAAATTAACGGGTTTTAGAAAAACAGGAAAGGGTTGGCGTAGAGAAGATAGGCCTTATATGTATTATCCTATTTTGGAGAAAAATGTACAGTTCTATTCAATAGAAGATACAGAATACAATCAAATATACGATAAGAAAAGCAATAAATTTGTTGATGATTTTGTCGGAAATTTAAAAACAAAATATGAGAAATTAGGATATAACGTATATCTTCCGTTGGATTCAAATGGTAATAAAGGAAGGTGGAGATGGGGATTTCAAGAATATAAAAAGAGAATCAATGATATTGCTTTAAATTCAAATAATACACCAAGTGTAAAAGAGAGACCTTACTTAGAAGATGGTTCAATTAGAAAAAAATTATACAAAACTACTTGGTATAAGGGAGAATATGATACAGGAAGTGCTGCTACCTATTTGAACAAGGTTTTTAATAAAGATTTAACAGTATTTGAAAATCCAAAATCAATTGTATTTATAAATGACATTTTAAAAATTTCAACATCTAACAACGACCTCATCCTTGACTTCTTTGCCGGTTCAGGCACCACTGCCCATGCCGTGATGGAACTCAACAAAGAAGACGGAGGCAACCGCAAATGGATACTCGTCCAGCTGCCCGAACCCACCGACCCCGAAAGCGAGGCATATAAAGCCGGTTATAAAACCATTGCCGATATTGCCAAGGAACGGATACGAAGAGCGGCAAAAAAAATCCAAGAGGAAATAAAAGAAGATCAAAAG
>ERZ795060.1376-NODE-1376-length-28820-cov-62.814080_pt1 | contig 28820 bp, 49 predicted proteins | sample MGYA00375144_ERZ795060 | MGnify/ENA primary metagenome ERZ795060 (study PRJEB30189, sample SAMN05720157) | activated sludge metagenome | isolation source: anaerobic digester from wastewater treatment plant | place: Japan | collected 2015-05-15 ...
GAGCGGCTAAAATGTTGGTGGTTGGCGCAAATCGCCCACCGCTAACGCCAGTCCGATGGGCGGCGCTCGCTCCGCTCGCCATGCCGCCCATCTGGGCGAGCGTGACGGAGAAGGGCGGCTCGCTCGAAAGGAAAAAGGTGTAGCTAATGATTACGTATTGCAGAACTTGTGGAATTGTCCATTATGGCAGAGAGGCTGGAACCAGGTGTGTCGCCTGCCGCGATGAGAACGGGCTGAAACCATTGCCAGATTTACAGCGCCGCCCATCTCCACGTCCAGCCGACCCGTCCGCCATCGAACTGCTTACTTTGTGGCGGGATCATGTGCTTGGCAAGAAAAAACTTCCTCCCATTGAGTTGTTGTTGCATGAATTGAACGCAGTTCTCAAAACGGCGGACGGCGGCTGACGCTCGCCCAGTTAGGCGGCTTCGGAGGAATAATGTCTGACTTGCTTTGTTTGAAATGCGGCAAACGTAAACGATATGAGCGTAATGGTCGTGTGTTCAACTTGTGTGCCGTCTGTGCGTGGAATGATTTACAAGCATTATTCTATACCGAAGGAGATACTATGAATTGTGTAATTTGCGGTGAAGATTGCCATGGCGATTACTGCCGCGATTGTCAAATAGATGTCGAAATTCAAGAGTATGGCTCGTATTTTATTGGTGACGAAGATGAAGATGCCGCCGAACACAGCGTGCAGCCGACCGCCGCTGGCGGGTCGGATTCAGAGCAAAATTCAGAAAGCGGCGGCGGCTAACGCAAACCGTTCGGCGTTTCGGAGGTAGCCATGTTTGATGATGACCAAATCGAAGATGAATATGACACGAGTTGCCCGTCATGTGGTCATTCGCCAATTCGTTCCTGCCGTTGCCGCGCTCTCGGTTGCGATGATGGCTGGATTGATCGCTACGATGAAGACCCGATGTGGTACGACGAAGATGATCCTGAAATGTGTACCGAGTGCTACGGCACTGGTGTAGAGCGTTGGTGTCCGTCGTGTGGTTTCGATTTACAGAGAACACGCCTAACAAAGCGTGCACCCGACTTGGGGCAGGCTGTGGCGAATCCAGGCGATGAGGGCGTTGCCCCAAGCGGGTAACGCAAGCCGTTCGGCGTCTACTTGAAAGGAGAAAAATGACACTTGAATTGTTAGCCAGCAGAGTTGATGCAATGGAAAAGAGTAAATCTGCCTGGGAAGGTCTTTGCCGAGAAATGTTAGCCACAATCACGCTTGAAGCCAATAAAGAATATTTCTCGGTGCTAGATGATACCTGGCACAAATCTGTCGATGTTTGGGTAAATCGGTTTCACAGCATTGAAGCCGCCGAACAAAGTTTTGCACCTGACGTGGCTATGTGTGAGGACTGCGGAAAGAGTCCTGCTATGGAAGGTTGCTCTGTGTGTGCGGAGTGTGGCTTATAACGCCACGCAGGTAAAAACGACCGTTAGACCCCTTGCCCCGCGTTCACGGTGGCACGAAAGGATAAAGATGGAGTTCAAGTCATTCACGAAAATCCCGCGATTTTCACGCGAGATGATTGTCACAGAAAAAATTGATGGCACAAACGGAATTATTGCCATTGGCGAAAATGGAGAGTTTCAAGTTGGTAGCCGCAACAAATGGCTTACCGATGAAATGGGAAACATCCAAAGCGATAATGCTGGCTTCGCTCAATGGGCAATCAAGAACCGTGATTCTCTCATGGCTCTTGGTGTTGGTTTTCATTATGGCGAATGGTGGGGCAGTGGCATTCAGCGCGGTTACAACCTGAAAGAAAAGCGTTTTAGTTTGTTCAATGTCTCGCGCTGGTCAGATGATAGTGTCCGCCCTGCTTGCTGTGGGGTTGTTCCTACGCTCTACGCTGGATTATTCAGCACCGCCAAAATTGATGAAATTTTGCTCGACCTTGTAACGAATGGCAGTAAAGCCGCACAAGGTTTCATGCGTCCCGAAGGTGTTGTTATTTTTCATGTCGCTGGTGGTTACTTGTTCAAAAAGACGATTGAGAAAGACGAGTACCATAAAGGCGAGAGCGGGGTCTAACAAAGGTTGCACCTGACTTGTGGGATTCAGGCGCGGTTCAGAAGTTTTATCTTAATTCAGGCTTGGTTGCCATCTTCGGGCTTTTCCTAGCCCGCCCACAAGCAGGTAAACCAGCCGTTCGGCGTGCTAAAGGTGAAAAGATGGAAGCACACTATTATCTAATCTCTCGCAAACGTGGTCATACAAACGCCGTGCGTATCCGCGACCATATCGGTCAGGTTATTGCCGACAAAGCGTTCCCCCCGTTCGTAAAGGGTTCTGCAAAAATGTCAAAGGTTGACTGGTGGCACAATGGCCCGCCCAACACTGTATGCACGCCGACTGATTGCGGGCTTCCCGCGTCTGACAGTTTATCCACGCCCGCCGCAATCAGCGGGTGATACTCGCCTTAGCCTCACAAATTCAGCCTCAGTAACTCGTGCGTACACATGCTCAGGCACACCGCCAGGTCGATCTTCAACCTCTCCACGCGCTTCACAATACGAATCTTCGAGTCCTGCTCGTCCAGTTTCGCGTTAGCATTCTGAACCTGGTCGCGCAGTTCAGGCTCGCCGCGGTGCCATAGCCGACGGTCCCGTATCACGTCCCGCAACTGGCTGTCGGCGATTAGGCGGTCATTTCCCTGATTGAACGGCTTGATCCACGCAATCCCTTCCCGCTTCATCCGCATCGCCATATCGTGCAACTGATAGGGGTCATACGTGATCTGCACAATGTTGTAATCCTTCACCAGTTTCCGCACCACGCGCTCGGGGCCAGGGTCCTCCTCCGTCCCCAGGAAGTCGATCACACCGCTTGCCCCAGGCTTCCACGCCTTCGCATACCATACCATCACATCGTTCTCGAACTGCGGATGCCGACATCCCACCAGCAATCCGAAGTTATCGTTGCTCACCGCCGCATCCAGCGCGATGACCATCGGATGGCGCTTCACATCCACCTCTGGCCATTCCTCAGGCCGACGGAAGCACGCATCGAACCACTCCATGGGCACGAACGTATCCTCGCTCGTAACCCATTGGTTTCGGTGCATCCGCTGAAACTCGGCAGGGAGGAGGATCTTCGCCTCCTCGCGGTAATAATCCTTCGTCTGCCACGGACACCGCGGCTGCGTATTCCACAGGCACAGCATCCCAGCCTCACGATTCACGTACAACTCCAGTGGGGTGGGGGTGCCTTCCGTAACTTCGTATAGTCTATCAGGCCATAATAACTCACCCTGCTTCACCCCCAAGTCATACAGCGAATAAAGCAGTTTCGATTCCTCGGTGAAACCCGCATAACTCTCCACCCAGCGGAATGACTTCCCGCGCTTGGTGGGCGAGAGTGTCGCCTCGCTCCACATCCGTTGCTTCTCTTTTTCATTTGCGCCCCACAATTCCGAATTTCCTGTCCAGTAATATCTCCCATTCCGCCGCGCATAGATCGTCCCATTCGGAACAGAGGGGCAGAACACCATCCCTTTATATTTTTCAAGGCTCCAGTTCCTGTGTTCCACTTTCGTCATCTTTCGTCCCTCATCCTGGGAACGCAGGTAAACCGCATACATCACAGGGTTCTTCGGCCAGCGGCGGTCCACCGCCTCATACGAGGAGCAACTGTATCCGCACTTCTGCGAAATTTCCACCAGGTCATCCCGCAATTGCTCCGAGCGCACCGAGATTACATAACCGTTCACCCAGTTCCTGGCGCCATCGCCGTCAATGAAAGTTTTCAGGAACATTTTCAGCTCGGGCAACGGCATGTTTTTGATTTCGTCTGGAACGTATTTCTCGTTCGACAATCCGAAGCGTGAAAGCATCTCTCCAAAGGCCGAGTGATACACCACAATATTCACCCCGCCAGCCCATTCATGCGGGACGAAGCCCATGCGTCTCAAGAGCGCCAGAATTTGTTCACGCTTCTGCGGGTTACGTGTTTTCGATTGTCCGATGGAGAAGCCATCGAATCTGCCCTTTTTCTTGATCACGCATCCTTCAGAAAGAAACCATCCCATGAATTCAGCATAGTCCATGGGCGAGATGATCCGCTCCTCCTGTAATATCTTTCCCGACGGGACGCCGACAGTGGGGGGAATGGTTAGCCATGCAGGTACACCATCATCCCATATGCTCGTCAACACAGGATAATAATTCCTGGTCTGCATGGCATATTTTGCCGCCAAAAATCGGATCGGCAGGGATTCCACAAACTCCCGCTTCCATTTTCCATCCACGCCTGGCGCAATTCCACGGCCTCCTGTAAACTTTCCGTACATGCGATGGTCGGGCGTCACTAGGGCATCCAGCGAACGATGCGTGATTCGCACCATATCTCCATCGTAGGGCGCGCAATATATATCCATCGGCTTCTGCCATTCAAATAAGCCGTCAGGAGAGCGTGTCGCGATCTCATCCTCGAGCGTCAGCGCCTCCCAGCCCTTCCACCCGTCCCTGGTCAGTATCTGCGTCTGCTCATCCATGCAATACGTGATCCCGTCGGCATTACTCCCAGCCTCGCCGCTCGGATCGATGGGGATGGCCTCCAGGAACGACCCGTTCGGCCCCGTCGTGCGATACCCGCGCTGGCTGTACTTCGACCCCAACTTCGGGTTCAATTGCAGGCACCGTCTCAGGTAATGCGCCACTCGGCTGTCGGCTTGTTTCAAGTCATTGGCAATGATGTAAAACTCGCCCCATTCCGTATACTCCGCGCGGAACAGATTCACCGCTGCGGCTATTGTGCTCTTGATCGACTTCTTAATGTCCGACCAGACAATGATCGAGTATCTGAAATTTCCCTTCTCGTCCTTGGCAAGCGCCTCGCGCAACACATCGGCCTGGTACGGCTGTAATTTCAGCCGACCACGCAAAACAGGGTCATTCCTCGTCTCGGGGATGTAGAAGTTCGTCTCCATCCAGTCCACTGGGTCTGGAAACTCCAGCTTCTTCGCTTCCTCCGAAAACCTCGTCGAAAGTTCCTTCAACAACTTCGTCGCCAGATTCTGTCTCTCTGGACTCGTCGCCGATAATATTGACGATTTCATATTCAATCCTCTTCAAAATCTCAGACTTCTTCTTGTCGGTCACTTCGGCCTGCCGCACAGCATCAATCACCGAAGCCCAGATTTTCGCCGTCAATTGATACGCGTCCTCCGCCGTCATGATCGCCCGCAAATCCTTGGCAATCTTCACCTCACTCTCCACCATCTTCCTGTCCAAATCCAGGAAGCGTTCCATCTGGTCCCAACTCTTGTAATCGTCATAAGCCTTCTGGAACTCCGCGTCGATCTGCTTCTTCAACGTGAACGCATCCAGCGCGTCCGCCTCCTTGAACCGCTCCCACAACTTGAACAACGTCTGCACCCTGTCAGGATCCTTGTTCTCCTCGATCCTGTCCATCAACTGCACCATGCGCTGACGGATAAGATTAATAGACTCCCTGTTCGACAGGAATCGCCCGTCCCTTTTCATCTTCTGATAACGGCTGGCAAGCCGCGTGATCGGGAACTGACTCTGGTTCATCTTGAATTCGCTTCCTCCGCCATAATAATTCTTTTCGACCCTCGGAGCGCCATGAAATTTACAGGTCTCATAGAACTTCACCCGCCTGTGTCTGCATTGCGTGTTGGCGCCGCAGTAAGGGCAGACGTACTTCTCCTTACGGTCCTTCCGATAAACGTGCCTCCCGCACTCGCGGCAAAAATCCTTGTCCGCCGAGCATCGCTCAAACTCATCCACACGTCCTCTCCGCCACCATCCCAGCGATCATGTGACAGACCATCACATGAACGTCCTCCTGGATGCGAATATCCGACACGGGGACAAACACCGTCGCAAACGCCTCCATCGAACCGAGAGGCGTGTCGCGCTTATCCCCAGTCAGAACCACCCGATTCTCCCACCTGAACATCTCCGCCGCCTTGATCACATTCCCCGACCTGCCTCCGCATGAGATGGCCACCAGCTTATCCTGCGGCCTCATCATCACGTCGAACACGCCTGCGAACATATTGTCCCAGCCAGTATCGTTCCCATAAGCCATCACCGCTGGCGTCATGTCGGCCACCGAAAAAGCCTTCACTCGCGCCATCTTGACGAGATCGTTGGCGAAGTGTCCCGCTGTGGATGCTGATCCGCCATTCCCGACGATCCACACGGACGCGTCCTGCTTCCACGCATCATAGATCATCTCAGCGCACTTCGCCACTTCGGATAGGTCTATTCCCATGGCGGCCATCACTGTGTCAGAGAGGTAGTCTTGAACCATTACTTATCTCCTCGCCAGTATTATACACCATCGCACATCCGATTTTATCGCCTAAAACTATTGCCATTTCAAATTTTTGGATTTTGTGTAAGTCAGGTGGTGCATATACAAAAAGCAAAAACAGAATAAAAACCGTTTTAGAACAAATGTTTTTATGCTTGTTTATTAGTTGCGATAATGGAAATTATAACAACTTGCGACTTTTTCAGCCTGGAATTTAGGCTTGCCAAAATAAAAATTTTGGGTATAAAAATTTTTTTTGGATCATAAAAGTCGGTGGTCTTTCTTACGTACTTTCAAAAATGTCAAAAATTGCCTCTTGACAAGGTTGCGCAACTATGCTATACTGTAGATAGTTAGACAAACAGCACCTTGATAGCCTAGCCAGCACAGAGCGCAAACAGTCGGCAGGACTGCCCGCCAAAGAGACGCCCGGAAGGTCACTAGCGAGCAGGTAAGACGGACCGATTGCGACGGGTTGACAAACGTCGCACAATTGCTAACTCCTCCATTTGGTACTAGGCGAGTCAAGGCCACATCAAAACAGAAACGGAAACTAAAGTGTAATCGCTCCTCCCTCCCCCGTCTCCAGCAGTGACCATCCTCGCCGCTGCTGGGGATCATGGAGGGCGAGAGACTCGCCCACAAAAAACTCACGTCTCAGACAAATCACTCATGAAAGGAAATATAAAATGTGCCACTGGAAAAACACCCCATCCCACGGATATTTACACCTCTCGCCCAGCGAACTGGAGAGAATCCCAGAAATCGCCCGCCGCCCCTACTATGAAGAAGACTGCGAATATAGCATAGCAGTGACCGCCCTGCCTGAAATTGTATACCAGAAACCCTACGGCGCAACCGACCCCGAAGAATCCATAAAGCACGCGCGCGAGGTATGCCGTGACTGGTATCCTGACATTTATGCCGCTTTGACGGGCGAAAATGTCACGGCTGAAAACTCGCGCACCCTCCGCGAACAGGAATTTTACAAAAATCACGCATCCGATTTTCTAGCCGCCGGCGCCTTTGGAGACTGGAAGGAAGGCGTGACCCCTGGCATGGTCCACGTCTGCGCTATTCGCGGCGAGAACCAAGAGCGTGCTTGCTTCGAGGTCCCAAAAGAAGAGTATAGAAACCGCTCCGAATTCAGGTTCATCATTGACACAAACATCCACAAAATGGTCAAAGAGGTGTAAACGCTCCTCCCTCCCCCGTCCCCAGCAGTGACCCTCCTCGCCGCTGCTGGGGATCATGGAGGGCGAGAGACTCGCCCACAAAAAACTCACGAAACGAAAGGGAAATAGCCATGAACACCTACCGCCTATCAGGAACCGACCGCTCCGTCTCCGCCATTGGCACATTTCAGCCATTCAGCGCCATTGTCCGCGCCACCTCCCCCAAGTCGGCCATGGACAAAAACCGTGAAGCCCGCTATCAGGCAGGCCGTGACCATATCCTCTACAAGCGCGTCGAGATCAAAGTCGGCCGCGTCTGGTCCGTCATCCCCATGCTCAAAGCTCTCGAAGTAGAAGGGTAACATGATTGACATTTTCCCCGCTATATATGTCCTGCCTTTGGCAATCATCGCTGTATGTTTCCTGTTTGGCCGCGCATAAAACAGAAACAGAATTAACCCCTCGCTCCTGCTAATCCCGCCCTCACCACCGAGGGCGGGACACATGGAGACGGCGAGTCTCCGCACGTCGGCAAAACGTGCTCACCCCCTCACGAAAGGCAAAGCCATGAAAAACCCCGATCAAAAACCGCCCCGCGTCCATTGTACGATCCGCCCCAGCACAGATAACCCCGCCCGCGTGTACTTCCTCCCCGAGAACATGATCAAGGCAATCCGCGAACTGGACCGTGCCGACTATGTGACCGTCGGCGCCCAGAATGCCCCCGTGCAAATCGCAACTTTGCGCGACGTACTCAAAACTTGGGACAAGTCCACAAAGAAAAACCCGCACCCTCGCGCAGCCCTGGAAATCACCCCCGACGGAATCCGCTTATGGGAGTATCCAGACGGTCAACCTCGCACATTTCAGATCCTCTATTATCGCAAGCCAGAGAATGACGCGCATTTATGCCGCCTGGACCTCTCCGAATCCACCACGGAAGCCCCCGCCCCCGTTGCCGATAAATGGCTATCCCTGGCCACTGCCAAAGGCGAAGAAGCGCAGAGACGGCCCGCCCTAGCAAAAGTCTATGGCAATATCTCCGCGGACGGGCGTCGCCTCCATCGTGACCTCACCCTTCCCGCCTCCGCCGATCCTGTCCCATTCCCATGGCAACAAGCCTATCCCCCCGTCACGGATAACCTCGTCACCATCCCCAGCCCCGCGCTTAAGCAGGCCGTCAAACAGGCCGCCAAAATGAACCGTGACTGCGTGACCATCTACTTCAACGGCAGCGCGGACGTAAGCGCGACATCAGAGGAATTCGGCACCGTGCGGACCTCCATCACCGAGAACTATCAGCACATTGGCGCGGACCTCACCATAGCGCTTAATCCCCGCTTCATCCTGGACGCGCTTTCAGGCATGGCCGACGACGTGACGATCCAACTCGCCAGCGAATCCGCCCCAATCATCATCACGGACGGAAAGCGCGAAGCCCTGCTTATGCCGCTCCTCCAATCCTGAACATCCAGCGCCGCGGCCCCGTCGGCCTGAAAATAACGGGTACCAATTCCCCCGTAACCCTTGACACGGATGTACAACTGTAGTATTATCGCAACTAATCAGACAAATCACTCACGAATCAAAAAAAGGAGATACCATGAAATACCAAATAACCCTCGACACGTCCAAAAACATCTTTGAAAAACTGCCAGTTATCGAAGCGCCTAGCCCCAAAGAGGCGGCAGAAATATACGCTGGATGTCCAGTAGAAAGACATCTCGGCAGGCTCGGAGGAGAAATCGTAGTGAAAAGGCTCGGTTTTCCTGCACAATCATTCCTTTACGACAAACGCCCCGCCTCGTCTGTAACGCCGCTCCCGTCACCGTCCACCTTGACGGGCGAAAACGTCACGTAATCACTCCTCCCTCCCCCGTCTCCAGCAGTGACCCTCCTCGCCGCTGCTGGGGATCATGGAGGGCGAGAGACTCGCCCACAAAAAAAAACTCACGTAACGAAAGGACCCGCCCCCATGAAAAACAATCACACCCCCGCCCCCTGGCACGTTGCGAAAATGGGAAACGATTCGCAAGGCCTCGTCATCTCCGAAGATGGTGACAATGTAGCCGTCACCTATTACGCCGACGACGCCGCCATCATTGCAGCCGCCCCCGCCCTGCTTGCCGCCCTCCAGCAATTAGAGGGAATGTGCAACATGCCGCAAGTACGCCAGGCCATGATGAAACACGAACAGGCGTTCTATCACAAGTGCATGAATGCCGCCCGCGTTGCCATCCGTGAAGCCGAAGGGAAGTAACCATGAACATCTACCGCTTATCAGGAACCGACCGCGCCGTCTCTGCCATTGGCACATTCCAGCCATTCAGCGTCCTTGTCCGCGCCACCTCCCCCAAGTCGGCCATGGACGAAAACCGTGAAGCCCGCTATCAGGCAGGCCGTGAACATATCCACTACAAGCGCGTCGAGATCAAAGTCGGCCGCGTCTGGTCCGTCATCCCCATGTTGGGTTGCTGAAATGGAGCCACGATGAAAATAGAAAAGTTCTGGATTGTCACAAAGCCGACGAGAGTCAGCACACTTGGCGATATTCTTTTCAAGTCAGATATTCACGGCTTGCAATTGCAGTTTCTCGGCGGTTTGAAATCTGAAAATATTCACGGCATTTATACCGATGAAGCTGAAGCCAAACAAGAAGCGGAAAAACTTTTACAATGAGAAAATTTTTTATTCACGAAAAGGATTGTATGGAACTTCTGCCCACCATCCCAGCGGCAAGCGTGGATTGTGTCATCACAGACCCCCCTTATATTTTAGCGGCTGGCTCATCCAATCACCAAGATCGTGCAACATCCGATATTTGGGAATGCTTATGGAGTGCAAATAAACCAACAGGGCATCCAGCAGAAAAGCCAGTTGATCTTATAGCCAGAATTATTCAGGCTTGCGAGTTGCAATCTGGTTCGGTGGTGCTTGATCCGTTCATGGGTAGTGGCACAACGGGAGTGGCTTCGATGGAATGTGATTGTGATTTCATCGGAAGCGAACAAGATACTAAATGGTTCAAGGTTGCAGAAACTCGCATCAAAGCCGCTCAATCACAGGGCGCAAAATGGTTCTCCGAACGCAACCCAACACCGCATGAAGGCGGACGGGGCTATCGCCCTCCCACAACGGGCGAGTCTGGCGCACAGACAACATTTATAGGCGAAGGTGGTTAGCGTAACCCGCCCCGCCGCTTATGCAAACCGTTAGTGGGCTTGTTCCGCACCCTTGACAAACCTAACGTTAGGTATTATACTAACAACATCAAACAAGGAGATGACCAAATGACAACAATCAATAAGCAATTCCGAACCCCGACAGGCAAAGATGTAACCGCCGAACTGACCATTGAAAATTACAAGGTCAACGGAACCGCACTTATCAACGGCACATCCTACGGCGTCAAAGGTTTTGCGGTTGTGCAGGGTAAAAAGGTTTTGCAGATCACAGGCGCTCCCGCTCCCTACTTGCAAATCCCCTCTGACCTGTACGCGGAACTCGACGCAATTTGCAAGGCTCAGTTTGCCGCCCAGATGACCCCGCTTGAAATCGCAGAAGGTAAGATGCGCGAAGCCGAAGATAAATACAACAAACTATTTGCACAAGGCTGGAACAACGTCGCGATCATCGAAGCCCGCGAAGAGTGGAACCGCCTGAGCGCCGAATACCACAAGCTGTTGCAATAAGGATGTGCGCCATGTTGACCATCAAAAAATCTGGAAACTGGAAACTATATTGGGGAGTGATGCCACTCCCCAAAGATGCAGAAGCCCTCGGCATTGTCACCCGCGAAACTGGCACAGGCGCACTTATCCGCCTCGCCAATGGTAATTATGTGCAAGGCAATGCAGGGGGTATCCGAACATTGCCACAACGCGAAACTGAAGAAGCATTGGCGGTATCAAACGCCGCCGCTGCTCTTGGTCGAATCAAATCTCCGAAGAAATCAAAAACATCTGCGGAGAATGGGCGCTCTGGTGGACGACCGAAAAAGAAAGACGATGACGCCCACTAACACAGCGTCGAGCCGACTCATGGCGGGCTGTGGCAAATTGCCCACTATGAGTCGGACAATCAATATGGAGTAAGAGCGCCTATCCCACCCCCCCCGCAAGCCGAAGAAGGATAACATGACCTCCCCGATCATCCTCTCCCGCACCTCCTCCCTCGAAACCATCCGCGCCGCCCTCGCCGCCGACCCCTACCTCAAATCACCCCACTCCCGCCGTCAATACTGGGCAGCCCTACAGCGATTCGAGAATTGGCGCAAAGACCAGCCCGTCACAAAAACCCTGGTTGAAGCCTATCTATCCCACCTCCAAAAGCGCCAACTTTCCCCCGCCACAATCAACCAGCACCTTGCCGCCGTCCGATGGTGGGCGCGCAAGATCGCCGACCTCGCCGCCGACCACATGAGCGACGAAACCGCCACCCTCATCGGTAAACAAGCCGCCCGCGTCCTCACCGTCAAAGGCGTATCAGGCGACCGCCTCCCTCGCGGCCGATATATCCCCCAGTCCGAATTCGACCGCCTCATCGAAGCCTGCGACCGTGACCCCTCCCCCGCTGGCCACCGTGACGCCGCCCTCTTCGCCGTCGCCATTGCTACAGGCCGTCGGCGCGAAGAACTCGCATCCCTGCGCCTCGCCGACATCACCCAGAAGGACGACGACCACTGGATCCTCACCTTCCACAACACCAAAGGCAGCCGCGACCTCACCTCCGACATCTTCGACGGCACCGTCGCCCGCCTCCGCCTCTGGCTGGACCGTCGCATCACCCTGGACGAAGGCCGCGTATTCATCCCCATCCTCAAATCAGGCCGAATGCGCCCCGCTGGACGCCTCTCGGGCGAAGCCCTCCGCAAAATCCTCCTCGCCCGTTGGGTAGAGACAGGCATCCCCGAACCCCTCACCTGGCACGACTTCCGCCGCACCCTCATCTCCAACCTGATAGATGACACCGACCCCGTAGTCGCCCAGAAGGTGGTAGGCCACAAAGACATCAAAACCACCGCCCGCTATGATCGCCGACCCGACGCCATCCGACACGCCGCCCTCAAGCGCATTGTCCACGTGCCCCACAAAGGCGAGATTCACCCTGAACGACTTTGAGAAAGTATCTCCCCGCTTCCTCATCGCGCCAACATGACTATACGAAGGATATAACCCCATGTCAATCTTCACCCCTCGCGTCCGAATCGTCCGCAAGTCACGCCCGTTCGCCGTCCGTAACGCCGACTGGACCAAACTCCTCCTCTCCTCCGCCAGCCTCTTCGATAGCCTCTGGGGAGGGGCAGAGCGCTCCGAACTGGAAGAAGCCCGCATTGAAAACCTCAACGCCCGCACCGCCAACCTCCGCGCCCAGAACAAACTCCTCACCCTCCGCGCCCAGGAACTCGGGAACAAAGTCACCCTCGCCGAACAGCGCGCCGAAAAGATGGAACTGGAGTTACGCAAACTCCGCCACGAACTCGAAGCCCGCGGCATCGTCCAGTCCGACAAATTCACCGATCCCACCTACTAGGAGACTCCCATGGAACCCTGTTGCCAATTCTGCGGCCTTCACTGCTTCCAACCCTTCCCCGAAGGCACCCCCTACTTCGCCCGCAACTGTTACAACGTCGGCGGCAAAAACGTCGCCATCATCGCCACCTGCGCCGAAGGCCAGGCCTACGAACTCGAAAAATTCGGGTGGTCCTACGACACCATCCGAATGTACATCCAGACATCCCAACCCAGAAAAGGAGACCCCCATGCCATTCAAAAAACATCGTGATGGACATTACGTCTACGACCCCAAAGGGAAACTCAAACTCCCGCCCGCCTCACCTGCCCTCCAGAACATCCCAGGCCTCAAGATCACGTGGGATACACCCGTCAAGCCCGCCATCAAACCGTCCAAGCCCAAGCCCAAGCCCAAGCCCAAGCCCAAGCCCAAGCCCAAGCCCAAGCCGTAACAAAAAGCCCCTCCGTTTGGAGGGGCTTTTTTTATTTCGTCGGCTTACTGAGCATCATCACGCCCCCACCCGCGCCCATCAGCACAAAGAACACCATCGCGCAGATCGAAAGCGTTCCCACCTCCAGCGCCCCCATCAGCCACGCCCACCATAACACGAACACACTCCCCCAGCCCAGCGCGCAGACCATCGTTGAAATCTTCATACTTTTATTCCTCTCGGCGGCCTGAAAATCTCCTCGCCAGGGTCAATATAATCCTCGTCCTTTGGCTCCTCTTTCAGCGCCAACAGGTACACGTTTCTCAAAATCTCGTCAAAATCCTTGCGTTCCTTCTCCCCCAGCCCGTCAATGTATGACTTCAACGCGGGCCGTAGGATCATCCGCAAGGACGCGGCATACTCGTGCCCGTGCCCGTTCAAATAACCGATGGCCAGCAGCTCCGCCAACATCTGCGTACTCACCATGGCCGAAAGTTTACGTCCATACTGTGACTTTGGTCTGCCCATGTATCCGATAATATCACATACTAAAATTCCCGTCAACCTTGACAGAATCACCCGTTGGTTGTACACTCACCCCATGCAACCTTCCCAATACCGCGAACCTGGCTTTTGGATCACCGTCGCAATTCTCACCCTCGCCCTGGTCGGCCTCTTCCTACAGATCACCAGCGAACACCCTCCCCGCGTCGTCGGCGCCCAGATCGTCGCCCCCTCCTCCTCCCCCACGAACGCGACCCCCGCCACCCCCGAACCCTACGCGGGCGCCGCCTGGGAGCCCACCCCCTACTCCGCCGAGATCGAAAGCACCTGCCAGGCCACCTCCGTCTATGGCCGCCCCGATACGAGCGCCATCCCCCTCTACACCCTTCCCGAAAATTCCTACGTCGTCCCCCGCGAACACTTCAACGGATGGACCATGATCCAGCCCGCCCATTGGATCCAAACCTCAGCCCTCTGCGGAGATTAAAAATGTTAGTCAAATCCACAAATTCCGTATATGCCGCCGATTTGGGGTCTTATACGGAAAACGTCCGTATAAGACACAGTTAGCCGCCTTCGTGCGGAAAGGAGTATCAAAGTGAAAAAGTTAGTTTTGCTCATTGTTGTTTTTGTTGTCGCTCTTGGCTTGTCTAGTTGTGGTTCTCCAACTGGCGAATACACTGGCACAAGCGTAGAAAGATATATTGATAACGAAGCGGGCGTGGTGTGTTGGGTCTACACTGCCCCTTATCGTGGCGGGCTTGATTGTATGCCGCTAAACGAAACGCTTTTAGGCAAAGGCGGCGGCTAACATCGCGTGCACTGGACTTGCGCCAGCCGTCGCTCCTGAAAGTAATCAAGTTAGTGGCGCAAGCCAGTAACGCAAACCGTTAGGCTTCTGTCTTATGAACCAAGAAGAATTGCAAAAACTCGGCTGTAAAAAAATCAACTGGAATCCCGCTTGGGATGGCGGCTTCTTCGAGTGGTATGCTCCTGTCAAGGGTGATGGGCGCGGCTTGAAAGATAGCCGTCTGTCTGTGATTTTTGGAGAGCATCCAGACCATCCCGTTTTGGCTTGGCTCGTTTTGCCTGGCTATAAATTGGCATTGCCACACGTCACCACGATTGAGCAGTTTTGCCAAATGTATACCTTGCTAACGGGGCGAAGCCTAACAATGCGTGCAGGCGGACGCACCGCTGGGCGCGCGAAAAATCAGGGCAATGCGGAAGCGGTGCGCCGCTGACGCGAGCCGTTAGGTGGCTTCCTTGCAAAACAAAATTCGTGCTTATGTTGTCCTAGTCTCAAATCCACTTGAACTCGTTTGTTCAAAAAGGACTATTGTTTCTATTGACGAGCCAGATTTGAACAATAGTTTATTTATAAAAGTTGGGCAGCTTTACGGGATTCCAATTTATCAAATTGATCCAGAAAGGCTCCTTGCAAGCTTGGCAGAACCTAAATCGCCTTCAGCCTGTTTGACTGCAACCAATTCTCACGGACAAAAAATCCGTCCACGACCGACTGCCGTCCGGCAGTTGTAATCATCGGTACGCGGAAATCCCCATCAAAATTTGTAATCTTAAATACCCCATTTGGCGCGCCCGACACAGGCGCGCCAATTTTTTCAGGGTGGACAATCCGCGCCGTAAAAACAAGCCAATCTGGAAGCGTTCGCGCAAACTCCTCCGCGTTGTCTTTGGTGATATTAGCCGTCAGCCAGTCGTAGTCCAGATTCCAGACGCCCGTACACGGAAGCCGCTGACCGTCCTTCACGATGGTTTTATCCCGCCCGCTATAGCGGAAATGATTGCCCCCAGGCGTGACAATGCCGAGCAACTGGACAGGCCGCGCCTTCGGATTTTCGTTCAGCACCCACGAATGACGCGGCTCTTTCGGCGTGTTCCAAGCCACTTTGTTCGTGAACGCCCTGTCTGTTGTCGTCATGCGGCGAAAATAAAATTTTAGCGTGTCAAGAGACCATGCTGGATTACGGAGTTTATACAGGAACGCCCAAAGCCATTCGATACCCTCGGTCAAATACAACCTGTCATCAGGGTTTTGAAAGCGGCGAACTTCCGGCACCGACGGACGCGATGGCCAGTTGCGGGGATAGTACGGTTTGTCAGTGTATGGATAGCCTAGCGGGTCGTTTGCTTGATAATCATGCAGGCCGATGATGAGGTACTCACCCGTTTGGGGAGGTGGCGGCTGGACCGTCGGCCAGGTAATCACAACTTCAAGCGTCATTGTTGCGTCAACTCCACCGACCCAGAATACACCTTTCCGTCCTGGGCGGTCAATCGCACGTCGGCACGCGGGTTATTCGTAGAGATGATCGGCTCCACGCTTGCCCGCAAAACCCCGCCGTAATACGTGCAGACATACTCCGCGGGGCTTTCCGTCACGCGGATCCAGCGGTTCCCCGCCGCGTCCGTCGTCTCCCCGAGATTCGTCTCGAATATCGTATCAGTCGCAACAGTTCGTAGATACGTGCTCGAAGAAACAACGGGCGCGCTTCGAATGTTCGCGCCGTCTTTGTACACAATCGTCACTCTGTTCATTTTCACCTCCGGGGTGGGTGGTTCGGTCGCTTCATAACCGAAAAGGGCTTGCAACTCCGCAATTCCTCCGCGGAACACATTTCCATCAATGACCTTCTTCCCGTTCGTCACGCCATACGCCGGCGCGGGAAGCGTCCAACTATTCTGCCATATCTCCCACGACTTCCCCAACTTCGTCCACGCCGAAGGCGCCACAGGCTCATACGTCCCTGGACGCGCAAGCCACAGCGGGAACTGCGCGAAGAACGCCGTATTGAACCCATTGCTCAGGATGTAATCCAGCCGGCTATACAGGATGAATTTCTGCCCTGGGACGAGTTTCCAATACTCACGGATCACCGCCTCATGGTCTCCCCCCTGCGGGTTCGGGTATCCTGGCGTCTCCTCTGCATCCAAAGCGATAGTCCTGCCTGGATACTTCTTCATCACCTGATAATACTTCTGCGCCTGCGACGCAGCCGAAATATACTTCACAGGGTACGGCCACATATAGGGAATAGTCAACTCGTTCGAACCGTTTGCCCTTGCAAATTCCTCCTCAGCAAAACTCTGGATGATCGCCCCGTTCACCACCTTCAAAATGGCAAACACCATCCCGTTTCCGTGTGCCGTATCATATTGGATCGGCACGTGGATTCCACCGTCCCCCACCCAGTCATAATGCGAGTGGTCCGTCCCGTTCAGCGTCTCGCCCGTGGAGGCATTCAGCCGCAACACGTCCTGGACCGCCTGTTTTACGCCGTAAGTGATTCTCTCGGTAATTCTCATGGTCGTCCTATGGTCGTCCTATGGTGGCGTTTTCAAGAACACTGCCAGCGCAAACTGAAACGCCACATAGGAAACAATGGCAGAGATGATCAGCGCGGGCAGAACCTTATCCACAAAATAACGCACAAAAATTCGGAACCAATCTGTCCCGCCTTCCTGGGTCGTGGAATCTGCCTTTCGCATCTTCACGCGCTCTAGCATCGGTTCCACTCTCCCAATGATCTGGCGCATCTCATCCATCTTGCCAGAAAGCGCGATCAACTGGTCACGCATCCCCGTCTTCCCGTTCCCGTAGATCGTCTCGTCCATCCTGCCAACCTTGCCAGATAGATCGACGACCAGCATCCCAATGTCAGAGAGCAATTCACGTTCCTGTTTATTGCTCGTAATTGGCGTTCGCAACTTTGCGCTCAAAGCATCTGCATAGATATTCTGTCCTCCTGTTGGCATGTCGCCTCCGATGATGTAAAAAAGAAGCCGCGCCCACCCGCGGCCATGTCGTCAATTGCCTGCTATCCCAGCGATGGATCCCCGCTGCCAAACATCTTCGCCTTCAACGCCTCGCTCGGCTTCGTCGCCTTGTGGAGACCATAGTTAACGCTCACTGCAAAGAACGCAACGACAAGCGTGTCGAAGAAGCCCTTGGTGGTGCAGACCAGGTTCGTCACGAACCAGCCCGCGCAGTCCCCGCCGAACAGCACACCCGCCAAAACGAACAGCAGACCCGCGTTCAGCAGTTTCTTGGTTGATTCCTTCTGGCCGTCGAACCACTTCGCAATCCACGGGAAGTAGTCGAACAAGATGGCCAAAGCGCCAGCCACCAGGATAAGCAGGAACTCGGAAGTTACTTCAAATTCAAACATGGCGATCTCCTTTCGTCCACCTAAATTATAACATATCTACACTTCGCACGCGTAGCGCGCTCTCGTCCAGACCAGCATCGCGCAATATGTTCAGCGCCATTGCCTTCATCCCGCGGTCATAATACCTCTGCGCGAGCTTCGTCATCCCGTCCTCGTCCACCTCGGGCAACGCCATCAGGCGCACAAACTCATCGTTCAACTCTCCCAACTCCTCGATGCGTTTGTCTATACCGCTCACTCGCTTCCTGCGCCTGTCCCGAAACACATGCGACGGATCCTGCTTCCTCACGGCTGGCATAAATACCTCGCATTCACCCAGCCAGAGATTTTCCCAACGCGCACCTCGGTCCATTTCCCGCCGCTTTTCATAACAGAATTTCCTAACGTCTCAACTTCCGTCCCGCTAGGAACAACTTCCAGCACCTCCGCGCCGGTGCCAGCCTCCGTCCGCAGGTTCAATCCCAATTCCGCCTTCACATTACACACGATCATGGTTTCCCAACGCGGTTCAGGCGTTCCTAACTCTCCTAACTCCATCTGTAATCCCGTTCCTAACGCGTTAGGAGAGTTTGGAACAGGCGTTAGCAATATTCCATTGCATCCAAAAGTAAGAAGTGCGGCCAAAATGAGCACGATCCGCTTTTTATTCATCGCTTGAATTTTCTCCTCATCTCGTCAAAGGGTAGCGGCAAATCAGCGATCTTTCCGCCGTAGGCATATTCTCTGTTGGGAATTTTGCCGCGTCGCCACGCCCAATACCGATCCGTGTACTTGCCGTTGCTTGCCTTTTCCATGTACCATCCATCCGCGTGCATCTTCTCGAAATCCCACTTGCTTTCCTTCACGGTCTCCAGCACATCCTCGGCAAAGTCGTCGGCTTCCTCTACCTCGTCTTGGTTCGCCTTCGACCTGTCAAAATCCTTGTTCCTAACGCCTCCTAACGCGGCGCAAATCTTCTCGAAGTTCGCCAAATCCAAACGCGTTAGGAGAAACCATTCGCCGCGTTTCCTAACGCCGTCGAACCTTTGGTGAACGCACCTTTCCACGATCTCCGCGTTAGGAAATTCCCAACAGGAAATAACTACTAACTCGTTAGGATTTCCCGTCTGTAGGCTGGCCAGCCTGTTCCTAACGTCTTGCGCCACGCCGATAATGAACTGCATCTTTCCTAACGCCTCCTAACGCGGCATCAACTTTTTACTAACGTCATCCACTGTCCAGTGAGAGAGCGGGAAGCAGAGCGCATATACCTCCCGCCCGTCTCCTAACGCCAGTTTTCTCCACTCCACAAGTTTTCCTAACCTGGAAGCGAACGCCAAAAGCACGCCAGCCTGGGTCTCAACCTCGACTTGCGATTTCTTCGTAGGTTGGGAATCCGTCTTTAGGCTTGGAGTGAAATCCCACATACCCGATGTAGACGGGCTTTCCACGCTTGAAGATGGCGTAGCCGACAGGCTTTCTGTCGTTTCTACGCTCGATGCGCCAGTCAGATCGGATTTCAAATTGGCTGTCATGGCTTACTTCCTCCGTTGGGAGCGTTAGGAAATTTTCTCCTAACGCGTTGGGAATGGAGGAGAGGCCTTCTAACTCATAGTAAGAAGGCATCTCCTCGACATTTTCACTACTGGTAGACCATTCGTCGGCGTGGTCTACCGCTTGATAGGGTCCGAGCCGTTATCACTGAAATCGATATCACTGAAACCGACTGGAACGCGATCATCGGTCCCAGGATTGTATGGATTGGTTGGCACGGACATGGGACGGGGACTTGGTCTGCTTGCTGGTTGTCTGCTGACATTCGCTTGGATAGGCGTGTGGGCAGATTGCGCTCGGCCATCATCGGAATCCACCACGTTCGGGATCCCGTCGCCGTCGCTGTCGCCGCCCATCTCGGTCCTATCCTGCCTCCAGGCGCGTTCGCCGATCTCGCGCCCAGCCTTCTTCGCGCCAGCGGATGCGTATTGCTCGTAGGCTTCCGCCGCGGCAATGGCAGCATCTTCCTTTGCCTTCAAACGCGCCTGCATGATGCGGTTCTCGGCTTCGTTCTGGGCGGTCTGCAAAGAGCGCTCCATCTCGCGCCGCTCCTCCGACCATGCCGAAACGTGGTCATACCAGATATTCGACCCAGCATGAAGCGCAAACGCAATCGGGATCACCAACACGGTCCACTTCTGCGCCCATTCAGGAATTGCACGGAAGGCTTCAAAGGTGTGGAGCAGGGAGGCGAGCACGGTCGCGGCTGCTACAGCCGTCACCACCACGAACATTCCAGTGATTCCGACCATCGCATACCCGATCAGCATCTGCGTGTTGTTGCCTTCGTCCCGCAGGCTGGCGCGCTTGTGCCAGTAATACACGCCCCACTCGCCCAGGATGGGGAAGGTGATGGCGTACAGCAGGCCGAAGAAGATGCCCATGATCACGTTGCCCAGGCCTTCCGCACCTCCGAACAGGATGAACGTCCCGTCATCGGCAATGCGGGGGGCCAGGCCGATGAACAGACCCATCAGCGCCGTGAAGAACGCGCTTCCACCCAGACCGACGAAGATCATCGGACTGCGTTTGAAGTCGGCCTTGAAGTCGCTGAACGTGATGGCCTTCTGCTTGCGCTGTTCGGCCTTCCGCTCATTGATCTTCTGGCGGATGGGGATGTACTTTTGGGTTTGATTGTTGCCTTTCATTACAAATTCTCCTTTCAAACTTCTACAACATCAATGCCATGGATGGCCTTCAAAAGTTTCTTCTTGATACGGAACACGTCCGTTCTCACGCCTTTGGCGTCCTCGACAATGGTTTTCTCTCCTTCCTGGTAGCGGAAATCGGCATAGTAATCGCAGATTTTCATCCCGTTCACAACCATCTCGAACTTCGGCTGCAACTCAAGATGAGTTATCTCGCCAGCCCGCTCCAACAGTTTCAACTCAACATAACGGTTCGCTTCCCGACGGCTATCGAACACAAAGCCGTCCACTTCCGTTTTTCGATTGTGATACTTGCTCATCTTGTATTGGCAAGATAGATGACCAGCGTCAATACGGGGGGAATGGAAACCAGCGCCATTCCAAACCAAAACCAGGCTCGTTTCATCATGCTTCACCTCACGGCAATTTTGTGAATAGTCCCGCAGGTCTCACAGCGATAACACTCGAACTTTCCTTCATCGCTTTCGTACACCTGCGCGGTTCGGTCCCAACAGATTGGGCAATACGCCCAAATCTCCACGCGCGTTCCTTCCGTCACCGCGGCTGCGTGGAACAATGCCGCAGGACCAGTGGGGTAGGGGGTCTGGTTTTGAATATCAGACATCATCACTCCTTTAGTGTTTACCGTTTCCATTGTGGCCGTTTCCGTTCTTCTGCCACCAATAGACTGCTTCCTCGTCCCTGCGCGTCCCATTGCGGAACTCCGTGCAGGGCGCATCATAATACAATTCGCACTTCCCCACCTTCCCGCCGCGGTGCTTCGCCACTTCGATCTCCTTCATCGTCGTGTTTTCCGTCGGCTGGATGAACATCACCACGTGGCTGTCCTGCTCCAGGCTTCCGCTCTCCTTCAAGTCAGAAAGGATCAGCCGCTTATCGCCGCGTGCCGCAAACGAACGGTTCACCTGCGCCGCCACGATCAGCGCCACGTTCAACTCCTTCGCCATCCGCTTCAACCGCTTCGAAAGGTACGAAACCTCCTCGGCGCGTGTCCCAAACCTCGCGCCGCTTTCCGTGATCTGCAAATAGTCCACCATTATCACGTCTAGCCCAATCTCGTTCTTCACCCGCAACGCCCTGGCCATCATCTGGTCTGGGGTCACGCCAGGGTCGTCGTCCACAGTAAAGCGCCAGTCTGATATTTTCTCGATGGCACGAGTAAACTTCAACGCCTCATCCTCCTTCAACCGTCCATCCGAAATCGCCGTCGAGTCGATCCCGCTTTCCATCGCCAGCAGCCTCTCCGAAAGTTCCCCGCCCGAGATCATATCGCCGTCGTCCGTGCTCTCCTGCATCTCAATGGAAAAATACAGCACGCTTTTCTTCTCGTGTTTGCAAAAATTCCTTGCCAGCGTCAACAACAAAGCGCTCTTGCCGTCTCCAGGTCGGCCTGCGATCATGTAATACCGACCATACTTGCATCCGTGCAGGATGCGGTCCAAATCCAGCAGATTCGTGATGATTCCAGGCGGACGGCCCAGCGCCACAATCGCTGCATACCGATCCCACGCCGCGCTCATCATCTGACGCGCTCCCAGCAGGGACGTGTGGTCCACATCGTTGCGCGTCCTGCTCCAGGCCAATTCCGCCTCCGCCAGTGAAATCGACGCGTCCTGCCCCGTATCATAGGCCGCCTTCGCAATCGCGTTTGCCGCCTCGATCATCTTCCGCCGCGCCGCGTGCCCTCTCACTATCTGTGCATAAGCAACAGCATTCAGGCTGGTCGGCACCTGCGCGAGCAGGGCGGTCAGGTAGGCAGGTCCGCCCGCCTCCGAAAGCAACTGCCGAGCCTCCAACTCCTGCGTCACCGTCAGCAGGTCAATGGGCATCCTGCGCTCATGCAACTTCTGGAACGCCTCATAACACCAGCGCAATCGGTGAATGTAAAAGTCACCTGGCTTCAACACCTCCGCCACCTCGTAATACGCGTCAGGGTTGATCATCACCGACCCGATCACCGCTTCCTCGGCCTCGCGGCTATGCGGGATCGTCGGCGCAACGGGGATTGCAGTATCCATCTCTGGAGGGGCAGGGGGGAAGTAGTCTGTCATGGCATCATCATCCTTACATTGAAAAAAATTGAAAAAAGCGCTCGTCGTCTGTTCCGTGGTTTCCCGCGAGCGCTTGTTCTTCTGTCTTTCCAAAACTTCCACATGAGATCGCACATTCCTTGCAGTGAAACGGACCCCACCACATGCCATCGGGCTTGGTCTCGCTCTCCATCGGTTCACGAGAATCATCAGGAACAGAAAAGGTTATAGTTCCGCGCGGAACAATTTTATACGGATACCACCAACTCATCTCATGCCTCCACCGCAATTCGCGGTCGCTTCAACATCTCGGGCTTCGTCATCTCGCGGCCATCATCCCCTTGCGGTTGGACGGGTTCGCGCGGGGTCGTCGGCTTCTGTCCCTGCCTGTCGCCTGGCTTCCATCCAAAATAATGATCCTTCCAGCCTTTCAAAACCGCTTTCACATAACTCCAGTTCCTCGCGTTCTTTTCCACGGCAACCTTGAAAGCCGCCTCGAACCACTCCAGCGGATAGTTGTCAACTTCATCTTCCAACATCTGCTTGGTATAGATGTCAGATGCGAGCGTGATGGTCTGCTCATACATCTCCGTCAGTTTGGCCAACTTATTATTATCTTTAATACGGTTCGGATGACTTAAATAGCCTTTTTGACTACTAGAGTCACTAGTTTTCGGCAAAATGTTACTAGAGTCACTAGTTTTCGGTCTCCCAACCGTTGCCCTTTTTTCAGGCGGGAAACCCAATTTTGTCATATTTACTGAATAATTGTTGGTCCCATACACGCTCAATCCCCTATAAAAACACCATCCGTTTTGCTCCAGCGCGCGCACCACACGCGGCACACTCCTGCGCTTCAAGGATGTCTTTTTGGCGAGAGTTTCAATTGAGTTATAGCTGTTCTCCCCAAAATCGTCGGCGCTGTCCGCAATGGCAACCATGGTGATTTTCGCCGTGCTTGCCGATACCTTGTAAGCCTTCCCGTTCTTGTGGATCCCATCCAAATCGGGAATATCCGTCCACAACACGCGTGCGATCACATTGACGCTCATCTGGTCTCTCCTTCTCCAAATAAAAATCCATCCCTCTCTGCGGCGGCTTGGCGGTCAAAGGACACCGCTCGCGCGGCCGTGGTAGTTACCAAAGCCGCCTGAGAGAAGGATGGATTATTGGGATGGTAAAACATCATGCCTTTGACCTTTCGTATTTCCGCCTACCACAGCGGATATAGTAATTATACAACCAAACTACAAATTGTCAATATGCTCCCCTTCCCTGCTAAGGAAGGGGTTGGGGGTTAGGTATTCCTCATGCCACTGCCATTCCCCTCCCACCACCTCGATCCGTCGGCTCTTGCTATCCCCCAATCGAATCTTTCCTTCACGCTCCAGCGCCCCCAGGTGATAATGGACCACGCTCGTCGAACTGATTCCCGCGCCTTCCACTATCTCACGCGAAGTGGGGGAGTTTCCATCGTGTGCGCGCTTGTAGTCTACAATAAACTCGAAAATCCTCTTGCGCGCATCCAAATTCGTATCCATGGGTCTTCCCATTGCTTCTCCAGTTTTTCAGAAAAACCGCCCTCCCTGTCCAGCCTGCTCACGACAGGCTGGACATTGGGGGAGGGAGGAACGTCCACGCGCCAGCGGCAACTAGCGCGGTGGTTTCCAGTGAATACCGTACACGAAATTGCTCTGCACCATCACCTTCAAATCCTTATCCGCAAACTGTCTCTTGATCTCGGTCTCGAACTTCCGCCACGTCTGGAACCCCAGCGCATTGGCGATCTTGTTCAACTGCGCGCGCCGTGCGGCGCTCTTTTCCTTATTTGTCAGTGGCATGGTTTTCACCTCGCGCCCATTCTAACCCCATAGTTGCATAACTGTCAAGCCCCAATTCTCCCTCCCTAAAGGGGAGGAACGGGGTGGGGCTTCCTCTTGACAAGTTGTACACCCCATGATACCATGCGCGGCATGTCATACATCATCGCTCACGCAAATTCGGTCAATATCCCGCTCGCCTCAGAATCCATCCAGTGTTGCGTCTCGTCCCCTCCCTATTACGGACTGCGCGATTACGGCACCGCCCGCTGGGTCGGCGGCGATCCAAACTGCAAACATCAATATCAAAAGGGCGGACGTGATCCGATGGCATCATCGAAGCAACTCTCTAATCAGGGGACGACGTTCAGCCAGTACGAGCATCAATGCAAACTTTGTGGCGCGCTCCGCCTCGACGATCAGATCGGCCTCGAACCTTCCCCCGAAGCCTACGTCGCCAACCTGCTCACTGTCTTTCGTGAAGTTTGGCGCGTCCTCAAAGATGACGGCACTCTCTGGCTCAATCTCGGGGATTCATACTGGGGCGGCAAAGGACAATCATCGCAGGCATGGTCAACAGAAAATCAAGATCGCGATACGCTCCAAAAGTCATATCATCAAATCAGCGGAAAAGGCGAAACACGCCCCACCGACGGAAAACACCCAATCATCAAACCCAAAGACCTCATCGGCATTCCCTGGATGGTCGCCTTCGCTCTCCGCGCTGATGGCTGGTTCCTCCGCCAGGACATCATCTGGCAGAAACCCAATCCCATGCCAGAATCCGTCACCGACCGTTGCACCAAGTCGCACGAATACATTTTCATGCTCTCCAAATCCTCGCGCTATTACTACGATTACGAAGCCATCCTCGAAATCGCCAACTACGATGGCCGCAAAGATACCGTAATGAAAGGCTCGGAAAAATACAAAAACGGGTTTGCTCCCACCGATCAACGACCGCAGTCTCTTGCGGTTGTCGGGCGCGAACGCTGGGCGCGCAAAATGCCTCCCATCGGAAAGAAACATGCCTCCGAACGCAATCGCGGCGAAACCGCCGAACCCATCCGCGGCTACACAACCAAATCGCAAATTCCCGATATGCAAAATCATGGCTCGTCCACCCAATCCTCCTACGGAATCTCGGGCAGTGGTTTCAAAGGACATTCGGGAAACTACGATTCCGAAGGCAATCTGCTCGGCCACGAAATAGACGGCATCCCAGCCCGCAACAAGCGCGATGTCTGGACCGTCGCCACCAGCCCCTACAAAGGCGCGCATTTTGCTACCTTCCCGCCCGATCTCATCGAACCGTGCATCCTCGCTGGCAGCAGGGCGGGGGATGTCGTTCTCGATCCGTTCAATGGCTCTGGCACCGTTTGCGAAGTTTCCCTCAAACATCATCGCCATTACTTCGGCTGTGAACTTAACAGAAAATATATCCAACTTTCCCACGAGCGGCTTTCCAAAGTCCAACTCGTCATGCCAGGAATCTAAAATGGCTCCTCCCGCTCCCCTCTACACCTTCCGCGCCGTCCTCGATGGCGAAACCTACCAATACATCGCATTCTACAAATGGGCGCTCGACCTCTCCAAGACCAACCTGCGTCCCGTCCATTGCCATGAATGTGGAAGCCAGTTTCCAGTCGGCGAGTGCGTCTATCATCGTTGCTACCGCGCCAACTTCTTCCTCTGCATTGACTGCGCTAAAAACGCCATCCTGCGCTACGGTCAAAATGGATTCGGCGTCAACGTCCTGTTCAATCTTGTCCTGTGTCATTATTCCACCCCCAAATTCACAGCAGAACAAGTCGCAGCATCCCTCACCCGCTTCACCTGCACCCTGAACGAAAACGGCCTCGTCATTCTCCACAACTGAAAGGATTCCATGAACATCCTCCTCCTCCAACAGCAGATCAACGAATACATCGCCGCCAACTCCAGGTTCGAACCGCACCGCGCCTACCTCGGCATGTCCAAAATAGGGGACTGCCCGCGCCGCGTCACGCGTGAACTCCTGCACAGACTCATCCCCACCGACGAAATCCACCGCATGTCCTACACAGGCTACGACCAGGAAGCCTCCATTCTCAAAATGCTCGTCGAAGCGCGCATCGCCCTGCCATACAAGCGCGAACTCGTTTCCCAATTCGACGAGCGTCTGCGCGGCCACATCGACGCCGTTACCGTCGAGAATGACCTGTTAGAGATCAAATCCCTCTCCAGCCTCAAATTCCAGCGCGTGGACCAGACCCGTCGCATCCATCCTCGTCACTACGTCCAAGTCCAACTCTACATGCGCTATGGCGGCTACAGACAGGCCCTCGTTGTCTACCGCAACCGTGACACCTACGAACACCTCCTCTTCCGCATCGCCTACGATCCCGCCCAGGCCGAAAACTACGAACAGAAAGCCAAACGCATCCTCGCCGCATGGGACGAAAAACTCATCCTCCCCTGCGAGTGTGGACATTGCAAACGCCCGTAAGACGGCATGATTCAGCCATTTTGACGCCCCACGGGTCATTCCATACCAACACAACCGCCCCTGCGTTTACAGGGGCGGTTTTCGTTCTCACATGGACAAACTACGCATTATCGGATCTCGATATTTCATACCACTCCCCGCTTGGAACTTTGACCAGAGTGATAGTGTCCTGAAATGTAGTCAGTGTACAGTCTCCATTAAGACGCAGATTTCCAGCTGAATCCTTAAGGGTTGGGTCACGCGCATTCGCGACACTCGCCAAAATCAGAAAATCTCCAGTCGAGCCGCCGTTGATTGTGTCCAAATCGTCCGTCGCTGCGCCCCCTTCCGTATCAATCCGGTGAAATGATTCTGTTACCGTTATCTCCCCTCCGCTGATCGTCAGCGTGGATCCCGTACCCATGTTGATGAAACTCGCCTGCCCGTGGACGTGATCGCTGCGTGCCGCCGTGGTTGCCGTCCCTGTTGCCGCCGTTCCCACCTTCTTGGGCGTCGTCGCATCAAACAGCGCCTTGTTGCTGTAGCCCGTCTCCCCATTCCCAATCGCCACAATATTGATCAATCCCGCCGCGGGAGCCGTTGCCTTCACCACAAACCCATGCGCGCTCGTGGACGCGTTGTTCGTCGTGATGTCACTCAGACTCAAATCGCTGTCCTTCACCGTGTCCCAGTTCCCCTGGCCATCCATGAAGTTGGTTGCCAGGTTCGACAGCTTCTTCAAAAACCCATGCTTCGTCGTGGACGCGTCGTTCGTCGCATTGTCGGCCAGCGTAATAGCCGCCTCCGTGATCGCCGCTCCATCCCCGCCCACATGGTCGTGACTATCCCCATTCGTCACGCCGTTCGCCGCCGCCGCGTAAAGTCCATTAAAAACTGCCGTCAGTGCGGTAACAATCGCGCTGTAAAGTAATTTAACATTGCTTCCGCTTCTTGCCACAATAAATAGATCATTGTTTGCAGGAGCGCCGCCGTTTGTATAAGCAGAAATTTTAGCCATGTTTCACCTATGGTGCCTTCATCACCTTGTTTGCTCCAGCCGATGCGACTGCCACCGCCGAACTAATCCCAGTAGACCATGCCAGCCCACTCCACGTTCCCGCAGGAGTCGCGCTACCTTGCGTCCAGGTTATGCCATCAAACGAGAACATTGAATCATCTTCGCCAACGGCCAATAGCATGTGTAATTCTGAAATCCATACTAGCGCAAGCCATGTTCCTGCGGTTGCCGTCCTCGCGGTCCATGAACTTCCGTTTGCGCTTGTCGTTGCATAATTCGTCGCACTTGAAACCGCCACAAATAATCCCAATTCTGGAGAATATACCACGCTATTCCACGTTCCTGCTGGGATGGTATGCGATGTCCACGTTGCCCCATCGGGCGAACTATAGCACAACGCATCTCCAGTTATAACAAACAACGCCTCGTTCCCTGACCACGTAACAGCTCTTAAATCGCCATAAGTAAATGGCCGCCATACCATCACGCGGTTTGTTCCCGACTGGGCAACCGCTGCGAACATTCCTAATTCTGGAGACCATGCAATAGAATTCCATACATTTGCCTCTGGCGCGGCTTGTGCCACCCAGTTGATCCCATCCGTGGAGGTCATTACGCGGTTTGTTCCCGACTGGGCAACCGCTGCGAACATTCCTAATTCTGGAGACC
>ERZ795060.1382-NODE-1382-length-28724-cov-5.424535_pt1 | contig 28724 bp, 25 predicted proteins | sample MGYA00375144_ERZ795060 | MGnify/ENA primary metagenome ERZ795060 (study PRJEB30189, sample SAMN05720157) | activated sludge metagenome | isolation source: anaerobic digester from wastewater treatment plant | place: Japan | collected 2015-05-15 ...
TCAATGTCGGAAATCCTAACACACGAAATGGCCCTAACCCAGGGGGACAGTCACCAGACCTCTGCATAGAGATTTTCTTTCGAACGAAAATAGTAGTTTACCGAGGCAATATTGGAATGGGCTTCATTGCAGATATCATGAATAGTAGTATTATGAAAGCCTTTTTCTGCGAATACTTTGGTGGCGGCATCTAACAGTAATGTTCGACGTTCCAAACCGTCTTTACGCTTTGACATCTGCGGAATTTTCCCTAAAAAAATGCTAATTAGGCAGTATTTTAAATAATTATTTCAAATGGTCAATTGAAAAATTAGAATATTTGATAAAATGCGGCGGATCAAGGAAGATTGCCCAGGACTGGATTTGAACCAGCACGCCCTAAACGGGCATCAGGCCCTCAACCTGACGCGTCTGCCAATTCCGCCACCTGGGCTTTGGATATAAGATTCTACCGAAAACCTGCGTTTAGGCAAGTTATTTCTGAAAGCAAAATAAAATTTGAGTAGATTTGACAAAAACCAAATTATATTTGATTATTTACAGGGAATATATAATAATTATTAGTATGGAACGAACTAAGCTCTCTACTCAATGTCCCTGTTGCGGGCTGACAATGAAGGTCTCCGCAATGAGTTGCCCCGCCTGCGGCGTGAAGGTCGAAGGACCATTTGACGACTTAATTTTAACCCGCCTTTCAGCCGAAGACCAGCGGTTTTTACTGGATTATATGCTGTCCGGCTTCAGTATCAAAGCACTCGAAGAAAACAGCGCTTTAGGTTATGCGGCTATCCGCACCCGGCTGGATAAACTCATTGCCAATACTAAGGCCCTGATGCAATCAGAAGAACAGAAAAAGGCCATTTTGGATAAACTCCGCACAGGGGATATAAACGTGGCCGAAGCCAAAAAACGATTGGAAAAACTTTAAGGATGTTAACCCATAGAACCAACCAGTGAACAGGAACTCAAACAATTATTAGAAGAAGGCAAAATTACGGAAGAGGACTACCGCCAGCTTTTAGAGGCCATCCATCAAAAGGAAAAGCCGCAGGAGATAACCGAAAAACCCATGCAGACCAGACCCCGCACCGGATTTGGTAAAGCAGCACTGATTTTGTTTATATTGCTGCCGCTTGTTCCGATTGCCTTTAATATTATTGTAGGCATGTCGGGAAGTGCTACATGGGCAAGATTAAGCATGGTACTGGCACCATTTATCCTTCTTGGGCTACTATGCGGCTTATTGGCCTTTATTTTCGGCATCGTCGGCTGGAAGTCGCCTGCCGGCAAGGTTGCCGCGATCGGGGTACCATGTCTGGGCATTTTATGCATCCCCGGGTTGTTTCTTTTAATGTTCATTCCTGTTACCCATGCCGTTAAAATATCACATGCAGAACAATCTAAAGTGCAGGATTTAATCATTCATCAGGCCTATCCGCTGGATTCCCTGGAAGGATTAATAACAAAAGGTGAGGCAGAGATTGATGAGGCGGTTTTTTCAACGGCAATGGGTCTTTGAAAATAGAAAGCGATTCGCCGGAGAAACGAACGATCCGATTGTTTGAAACCGGGCTGATGAACATTGAAAACCGGATGCTGATTTATCAGGCAAAACTCAAAAGTGATTTATCAATCGGCAAAGCGTACTTAGAGATGTGGTGCAATATCCCCGGCAAGGGCGAGTTTTTCTCCCGCGGGCTTGAACAGCCCATTTCCGGCATAACCGAATGGGCGACTGTGCAAACGCCATTTCGTATCGAGGCGGGGCAGATGCCGGCCAACATCAAACTCAATGTCGTCGTTGAAGGAACAGGAACAATCTGGATTGATGATATCAAACTATTGTTATGTCCGTTGAATTAATGACATAACTCTTTTATCGAGTGAAAGTTGCGGCAATTTCGAAAAAAAACTTTACCATCAAATTAACACAATCTTGCTATTTAAATTCTGTTTATAGCAAAATCGTTCAAATATTCTTGACACTTATTTTGGTGTTTGCTATTGTTTTTACCGTCTGCTGCTTATCAAGGCAGACCAAGCAAACTGCATCTTATATCTTTTATTTGTAAGGTCTTATGGATGAAACAGACACCGTTTTACAGCCGGCATGTTGCTCTGGGAGCACGGATGGTGGACTTTGCCGACTGGCAAATGCCGATACAGTACCAGCAAGGTATTGTTGCAGAGCATTTGACAACCCGCCGAGATGCAGGGCTGTTTGATGTCTCGCATATGGGCAGGTTTCGCCTGACAGGTCCCGGCGCCCCAAAATTCCTCCGATATGTTTTAACAAACGATTGTGAAAAGCTGCCGGCAGGACAAGCCCACTATACTATTTTGGCCGATAATAACGGAGGAGCGATTGATGATGCTTTTTTATACCGTCCGAGTGCAGATGCCTATATTCTTGTCGTAAATGCTTCTAATAAGGATAAGGATTGGCAGCATTTACAGATGCAATTAGAGCATTTTTCTAATGTCGTGATGGAAGATGTCAGCAATTCGGCCGCAATGCTTGCTCTTCAGGGGCCGCAAAGTGAAGCAATCCTGCATTCACTTGCACCGACAGAAATGCTGCCGGAATCGAAGCGCAATGCCGTCGGCAAGATCCGTATAGAAAATATTGATTTATGCATTGCCCGCACTGGTTATACCGGCGAATCAGTTTGTTTTGAAATGTTCATTCCGGCTTCAGATGCTTCTGCGGTGTGGGACAGATTAATAGATGCAGGGGCAATGCCGGTTGGATTAGGGGCAAGGGATACGCTCCGTCTGGAAGCAGGCCTGCCGCTGTATGGCCACGAACTGGGAATCGGAAAAGACGGTCTGGAAATCCCTGTTTTTGCCATCCCGCAGGCGGCATTTGCGATTTCATTTGAAGATGCCGCACGAGTTTTTATCGGCAAACCCGCCCTTGCCCAGCAGGCTCAAGCGCGGCAGCGATACAAACAGAGCGATTTTTCGAATACCGCTGCACTGCCGAAAGTTGTGCGTCAAATCCGTCTGCTGGATAAAGGTATTGCCCGGCAAGGGGCAGAAATTTTCTGGCAGAACCGCCCGGTCGGCTGGGTTACCAGCGGTACCATGGTTCCGTATTGGATTTTTCGAAACGGCATTCGGACAGATGAATATGCCCAGCGTGCAATAGGGCTTTGCATGGTTGAACCCAATGTGCCGATTGGGGCCGACATAGAGGTTCTTGTACGCGATAAAAAACTCAAGGCAAAGATCGTTAAAAAGAATCTTGAAAGCCGGTTTGGACAGCAAACAGCAGCTGTCTTTGAATAAGCTCAAGAAGTGTAAGTTCCCAAACAGCACAGTCAGAAAGCAGGAGAATTGAAGATGTTGATTGATCCGCAGGCAAGGTATTTAAAAACCCATGAATGGGCCAAGAAGCAAACCGGCACCATTTTTACGGCAGGGCTGACGGCCTATGCCGTCGAGCAGCTGGGCGATATCGTTTATATGGAGCTGCCCGAGGTCGGCAAAGAGCTTACAGCAGGCCAGCCTTTTGGCATTGTTGAATCGGTTAAAAGCGCATCAGACATGTATGCACCACTGACCGGCAGAGTTGTTGCTGCCAACACAGAAATACCTGACAATCCTGATACCCTTAAGCAGGATGCGTATGACAAAGGCTGGCTGATTAAGATTGAAGCTGCAAAACCTGCTGAATTTGATGAACTGATGGATGCCGATGCTTACCGAAGGTTTCTTGAAACCGAAGCATAGCGCAAGCGGGAACCGGTTTGGCTGCAATTCTTTACTTATTAAATGATAATACGGTGAGAGGGATATGCCTTATATAGCGAATACTGACCAGCAGCGAGCGGCTATGCTGGCTGACATCGGATTGACTCCGGAAGCTTTATTTGCCGATGTACCGCCGTCGCTGCGCAGCAGCGGGCTGAATCTGCCCGACGGAATGAGCGAGCAGGAAGTCCGCGACCGGCTGGCGGCCATTGCGGCTAAGAATTATATTCATCTGACACTTTTTCTGGGCGGCGGTTTTTACGACCATTTTATACCTTCTGCTGTCTATGCCATTCTTTCCCGCAGCGAATTTTACACGGCCTATACACCCTATCAGCCGGAAATTTCACAAGGTACGCTTCAGGCCATCTATGAGTTTCAATCCCTGATATGCCGTCTAACGGAGATGGAGGCCGCCAATGCCTCTATGTATGACGGCGGAACAGCGCTGTACGAAGCGATGATGATGGCGCTGCGGATTACCCAGCGGAGGAAGGTTATTATCGACGATTCGGTTAATCCTATTTACCGTGTGATGATTCAATCCTATACGCAGAATCTGCAAATTGATTTGGTGGAGACAAACAACCACGAGGGCTTGGCAAACCGCGAGGCGATCCTAAAAGCGCTGGATGAAGACACCGCTGCAGTGATGGTGCAGAATCCCAACTTTTTCGGCTGTATCGACGATTTTACCGACATTGCTCAAGCTGCTCATGCCAAAGGAGCACTGCTGATTGTTTCCTGCTACCCGATTTCTCTTGGCATCTTGAAAACGCCCGGGGCAATGGGGGCGGATATCGCCACAGGCGAAGGGCAGTCGCTGGGCTTGCCGATGTCTTTCGGCGGGCCGTATCTGGGTTTTATGGCTACCCGCCGGCAGTATGTCCGCCAACTGCCCGGCCGCATTGTAGGCGAAACAACCGATGGTAACGGCAAGCGCGGATTCGTATTGACTTTGCAAACGCGCGAGCAGCATATCCGCCGCGACAAGGCCACCTCCAATATCTGCTCCAATGAGGCACTCTGTGCGCTTGCAGCAACGGTCTATCTGACTCTCTTAGGCAAAGAGGGCTTGAAGGAAACAGCCCAGCTTTGTGCCGACAAGGCCAGCTACGCTTACCAGCGATTGACAGCGATACCGGGTGTCAAGCCGCGGTTTCACGGCAAGTGGGTATTTAATGAGTTTGTATTCGACCTGCCTTGCGATGCGGCCGATGTGATTGGCAAGCTGATTGAAAAAGGTTTTGCTGCCGGTTTTCCGCTGAGCCGCTACTATAAAGGTATGGATAATTCTATTTTGATTGCTGTCACAGAAAAACGCACCAAACAGCAAATCGGAATGCTGGCCGAGGAACTGGAAGCGATTTTGTAGGGAAAGATGCAATTACTAATTGCCGCCATATCCCCGGGGTGAAAAAAGAGTCGTAATCTGCGGCAGTATCTGGTTAGGGAAGTAATATGAAACTGGTTTTTGAAAAAAGCGTCAAAGGTCGGAGGGGACTGCGGGTTGCACAAAGTGATGTCCCGACAAGCATTCATTTGCGAAAGGATTTATTGCGGGATAAGGATGCCGCTTTGCCGGAATTGAGCGAGCTGGATGTGGTGCGGCACTTTACCGAGCTGTCCCGGCGAAACTTCGGCGTCGATACGAATTTTTATCCCTTAGGTTCCTGCACGATGAAATACAATCCCAAAGTCTGCGAGCGTATTGCGGCCTATCCCGGCTTTGCGCATCTGCATCCCTTGCTGCCGCAGCTCCGCGGCGGCGGGATGCTCACGCAGGGAGCCTTGCAGGTGCTTTATGATATGGACATCCTCTTGCGTGAAATCTGCGGCATGGCGGCCTTTACAATGCAGCCGATGGCCGGCGCCCACGGAGAATTGACCGGCATTATGATAATGGCCGCCTATCATCGCGACAGGGGCAATAAAAAATCGGTTGTGCTGATTCCAGACAGCGCCCACGGCACCAATCCCGCCAGTGCTGCCATTGCCGGCTATACGGTCAAATCTGTTCCCAGCGATGAAAACGGTTGGATGTCGATCCAAGCCCTTAAAGAAATGCTGACCGACGATGTCGCCGGATTGATGCTGACCAACCCCAATACTTTGGGGCTGTTTGATCCCAATATATGCAAAATCTGTGATCTCATTCACAAGGTTGACGGATTGTCCTATTACGACGGGGCCAATCTCAATGCTATTGTGGGAAAAGTCCGGCCGGGTGACATGGGTTTTGACATTGTGCATCTGAACCTTCACAAAACATTTGCCACCCCTCACGGCGGCGGCGGCCCTGGAGCCGGACCTGTGGGCGTTGTGGAAAAATTGGTCGATTACCTGCCGATATCGACCGTCATCAAACGTGAAGACGGCACATTCGCACTGGACTACAACAAGCCCAAGTCCATCGGGTATATTGCCCCCTTCTACGGCAATTTCGGCGTCATTCTGCGGGCGTATGTTTATATCCTGATGGCGGGCAAAGAGGGTCTGGAGCGTGTCGCTGAAAACGCCGTTCTCAACGCCAATTATATCAAAGAAAAGCTCCGCCCGTATTACGATATAGAGCATCCGCAGCTTTGCAAGCATGAATGCGTCCTGAGCGCCACCCGGCAGGCCAAAAACGGAGTCCATGCCATCGATATCGCCAAAGGCCTGATTGATGCCGGCTTTCATCCGCCGACAATGTATTTCCCCCTGATTGTTAAAGAAGCCCTGATGATTGAGCCGACTGAATGCGAAAGCAAGGAAACCCTCGACGCTTTTATTGAAGCGATGATTGCGATTGCTGAAAAGGCCCAAACAAATCCTCAGGAGCTTAAAGACGCTCCCAAGACGACTCCTATCGGCCGATTGGATGAAACCAAGGCCGCTCGTCAGATGCATATTGCTTGGCTGGCTTAGCGGTTCTTAAAATCCCCATTTGCTTACATCTATACCGTAAGTGTCGCGCAGCCGGTTCATATCCTCTTGGAGGGCGCGCCGGACTTTTTGTTCCTGCTCGGCTGTCAGCCGGAACTTTTGTTTAATCTTCCGGCGAAACAGGACTTTTACCAATGCGCTGCGGATGCCCAGAGGAATCTTTTTAGCCGCCCGCTCAATGCGCGGGTATTTTAAATAGAGTCGTTCAACCGGCCGGACAATGCGGGTCCCTTCGCTTTTGTTGTGCACTTCTCCAAGATTGGCAAACTGAAAACGGTCATCAATTTCCAAAAACCTGCAGATGTGGGCTAAGACAGGAGCCGGATTATTTCTCAACTCATCAAAATCCAGAAGGAGAAAATTCTTCCGGTCAAATTTTTCCGTATATTGATCGAGCTGAAGAGCATAGCGCGAGACGTTGACCAGATGGCCATTCGGTTTGATGCGGGCTTCGAGAGGTTCGCTTGTCCAGCGGGCAAAGGAATAGGTGTAATGCGATTCTATCCGGGCGATGGGGTCCCGCATAATGTAAAGAAACTTAATAGCCGCATTGAACTTTTGAGAATAATCCAGAATATTCCAGCTTGATTCGGGAAAATCGGGATATTTGGTGCAGTTGGTCGAAGCTGTCAGCAAAATCTTATTGTCCAGATTCTGACCTTTCCACAGTGATAAGAACCAGTCCCGTCCCCTGTCATAGTAGCGGCTGGCGAAACTCGGCTCCTTGACACTGCAGGGTGCTATTTGCGGATGCTGGGCTAAACACCTGAATAGGCTGGTTGTGCCAGCTTTCATCGCCCCCAGAATAATACAAAAACGCATTGTTACCCTTATCTCTTTTTGGCAGATAGTTTTTCAGTTTGTTCTGACCGAGGATTCTGTGAGCCCAGCAGCAGAGCCAGTGTGCAAGTGTCCGGGTGGCTTTGCAGAACAATTTTAAGCGTCATCGTCAGCGGCACTGACAGCAGCATCCCTACAGGTCCAAGCACCCACCCCCAGAAGACCAATGACAGAAAGACCACCAGTGTCGACAATCCCATCCGCTGTCCCATTACACGCGGCTCGATGATATTGCCGATGGTGATATTAACAGCCAGATACCCCAATACTGCCAGTCCTGCCGAAACAGGACCGATCTGCACCAGCGCTAACAGACAAGCCGGTATGGCCGCAGCAATAGAGCCGATGTTCGGTACAAAGTTCAGCAAAAAAGCAATCAGCCCCCAGACAATCGGATATTTAACACCCAGCACGATCAGCCATATTGCAATCAGGATGCCGGTGGCCAGACTCATGATTGTTTTAAGAGCTAAATATTTTTTAACATCGCCGGCCGCCGACGCCAGATTGTCAAAGGCCTTGGGATTGTTTTTCATCACCGTTTTGATTTTACCGGGCAGGATTGACGCTTCCAGCAGAATAAAAACGGTTGTCAGGTATATCATAAATCCGTTGGCGGCTATGCTTCCCAACTGGCCCAGCAGGTCACGCATCAGCCGGATAATCAGCCGCGTATCCAGAAATTGTGTCAATCCCTGCGGATTGTCAGAATTGGACGCTTCATTAAATATGCTGTCGGAGGCAGTTTGACTAAAACTGGGATTTTCCTCCTGTCCATTGTTGTGATGATGCCTGCTGAAATCGGAATGGATTTTTTCCATCCAGACTTTCCATTTCTGTTCCAATTTGGCTGCTTCATCGTTTAGTTTGGCTGCATACATCGGCAAGTCTTGTGTAAAATCCGCAACTGATGCCGTCAAAACAGTTCCTACCAAAAGGCCAGCCAACAGAATAACGCCAGAAACCAGCAAGATAGCCCATACTCCTGAAATTCCCCGGTTTTTTAGCCAAAACAGTGCCGGCGTGCTGATAATCGCCAGAAAAACCGATAAAAGAAACGGCACAATAACAGCTGCTGCGGCACGCATTCCGGCGATAACAACCACAAATGCCGCTGCCGTAATTAAAAATCGGCTTGGTCCCGATAATCCCCCGCCCGAATGAGTTGAAGCAGGTGTTGTATGTTCTGCCAGCCCCATAAGCAATCCTGTTTTTTGCATTAAGGTAATTCAGTTATCCATCATACGGGCAGTTCACACAGACGTCAACTCTTTTTCAGATTAATTGTATCGTAAAAAAGAGCCATTTGCTTGGCGAGCATAGATTATGGTATTAGCGGTACAGCGCTCAAATTTTTGGTCTTCAAAACCTCTGTTTTTTTTGGAAAACGGCGGTATACTATGGTTATGGAAAGCAGCATAAAAAATTCGGTAGGCATTGTCCAAACTCAAAAACTGCGTGTGGTTGAAGCCGATTCGCCGCTGCAGCTGGTATGCGGCAAGACGCTCGGGCCGATTGATGTAGCTTATGAAACATACGGCTGCCTGAATGAGCAAAAAGACAATGCTATTTTGGTTTGTCATGCACTCAGCGGCGATGCCCATGCTGCCGGCTTCAACAGTCCTGATGACCGCAAGCCCGGCTGGTGGGATATTATGATTGGCCCCGGCAAACCGATCGATACATCCAAATATTTTGTTATCTGCTCCAATGTCTTAGGCGGCTGCAGCGGTACAACAGGGCCTTCGGATATCAATCCGGCTACCGGTCAGCCCTACGGTTTAACATTTCCGATAATAACCATCGAAGATATGGTAAAAGTTCAGAAACTTCTTTTGGAAAAGCTGAATATATCCCATCTTTTGGCGGTTATTGGCGGTTCAATGGGGGGGATGCAGGTTCTGCAATGGGCTGTTTCCTATCCGGAATTTGCAGATGCGGTAATATGTATTGCTTCTACTACGCGGCTCAATGCCCAGTCGATTGCATTTGACGCCGTTGGCCGCAATGCAATCTTGGCCGACCCGAATTTTAATGACGGTCAATATCACGGACACCAACTCCCTGCAAGGGGATTGGCTATTGCCCGGATGATCGGCCATATTACCTATCTGTCTGAAGAGTCGATGCGATACAAGTTCGGCCGTGGTTTACGGGATTCGAGCGATTATAAATATGATTTTGATTCCGAATTTTCGGTAGAAACATATTTGGATTATCAGGGACAAACATTTGTCGAGCGGTTCGATGCTGACAGCTACTTATATATTACCAAAGCAATGGACTATTTTGACCTGATGCGGGAGTATGGTTCACTCCGTCAGGCCTTTGCCAATTCTGCCGGGCGGTTTCTGATTGTCAGTTTTTCCAGCGACTGGCTTTTTACGCCTAAACAGTCCGAGGAAATTGTCGAGGCCCTTGGAGCCGAAGGCAAAGATGTCACTTATTGCAATATCTATTCAACCTATGGCCATGATGCATTTCTTCTTGAATCGGACAAGCTGGGGCGGATTATACAGGGATTTGTCGATTCGACATGGCACCAGAGATGCTCGGCCCGCCGGATTGAAACGTTCGAATCCCCGGCAGATCTGCAGGAGAAAATGGTCGATCATCCAAAACGCATTCGGGTGGATTATGAGCTGATTGATTCTCTGATTGAGTCAAACAGCCGCATCTTGGATTTGGGCTGCGGCGATGGGGAACTGATGAGCCGTCTGGCGCAAACCAAAAATGCCTGTGCCGAGGGGGTAGAACTGGATGAAGACCTTGTCATTCACTGCATCCAGCGAGGACTGTCGGTGATTCACCGGGATATTGAAAGAGGTCTTGAGATGTACCCCAATGAAGCGTTTGATTATGCCGTGCTGTCGCAGACTATCCAAACGCTGCGCGACCCCCAACAGGTGCTGCTGGAACTGCATCGTGTCGCACGGCGGGTGATTGTCAGCTTTCCCAACTTTGCCCACTGGCGCTGCCGTGTCCAGCTGATGTTCAAAGGCATTGCTCCCCAAACCCGTCAGCTTCCGTTCCGATGGTACAACTCGCCCAACATACACTTTTTGTCATTGAAGGACTTTGAACACTTCTGTGCGGAACTGGATATTCGCATTGAGCGGAAGATTCCGCTGGGCAAAAGCACACTACCGCTTCGGCTGTTGCCCAATCTGCTGGCTCCCCAAGCGGTCTATGTTACCAGCAAGTACCAATCCTGATGTGTGTTCACTGACCTATTGAGCCGGTTCGGATAGACGGCCGGCGGCAAGAACAGCGCAGAATGCTGCCGCAGCCGTTTCAATGCGTAATATATTGGGATTCAGACAGACCGGCAGGGCACCGGCATTTTGAAGCACCTCGATTTCGGTTTCCGTAAATCCGCCTTCCGGACCGATCAGCACGATGAAGTCCCGTCCGGCTGAATCCGACTGGTTCTGATGTAACGGCTGCCCGTGAGGATCCCCGAATAACAGAGCAGCATTTGCATACATTGTGCGTAAAAAATCAAGTGATTCCCTCAGCCCAGCCGGTCCGCTAATAACTGGCAAAAAGAGCCGTCCGCACTGCTTGGATGCAGCTATAGCGATTTTATCGATACGCTCCGCGATCGTTGGACTGCCCAGCTTTACGGTTCTGTCAAACAAAACCGCTGCAATATGGTCCACCCCGAGTTCTGTGCATTTTTCAACCAGCCAGTCAAACCGCTGACCTTTGGCGTAACTAATTGCCAAAATAATGCGTCCGGTTTCACGGGGTCGAATCTGATGAATCGTTTGTATCCTGACATAAACTTGCTTTTTCTCGATGCGGCTTACAATACCTGCGGCCAATGTGCCTTTGCCATCGAAAAGCTCAACCCTTGTTCCCGGTTTTCCGCGCAATACGCGGCACAGGTGAGCAGATTCAGGTAAATCCAAGATAGATTCATCGACAATAGATTCACAGAAAAAACGGGGTATTCGCATCACTTATAGTCCCAGCTGAAACTCTCAGACAGCAATTTTTTCAGCGCACTATAGCCCAAAAAGTGTTTTGTCCATATGAAAAAATGACTTGGTATTACTGTTTCCCCTCTATGCCCGATAACATATGGTTTATTTACACAATAAACCTTTCCCCCCGTATTTTAATCTATTCGATTGCTCACTTCGGGAATGTTCAGGACTCACTGTCAATTGCTGGCGCCTGCTTTTCATATTTCGACAGTTCTTCCAGCAGGCTGTTATAGGCCGCAATGCTGTCGCCGCAACCCACCTTTTCTTTTTCAGGGGTTGGGATAATGTTGATGGTACTGCATTCCTTGCAGCGAGTTCGTTTCCCCGCATACTCATCGGGGACACGATAACTATGTCCGCATTTAATGCAATCAAACTTAATCATAAAAGCTCACTTTTCTTCGGTTTCTTCGGTTTTCTCTCTTTTTTCGAGTCTTTCCAAACTCGTCTCTATGCTTCTCTATATAATAATGCCGAAAAAACAGAAATTATTACTCAAATTCTTGAAGATTTTCGTTAATTTTACAAAAGCTGCTTTTTTAAAAATCCAAATTCTCCAAATTAACTGTTTTTAGAGAATATCTATAAAAACAGCCCTGACTTTTCATGGACAGGGCTGAAAGAGACTGTAAATGTCTTCAACCGCTTAGAATAGTTAAGGTATGTTAGTTGGTATCTATATCTACCCTTTTACCGCGGTATTGCACGATGCCGTCTGTTTTGGCAAATAATGTGAAATCCTTTCCCATTCCGACATTAAAACCCGGATGAAACTTTGTCCCGCACTGACGGACCAGAATCGCTCCTGCTTTGGCAAATTGTCCGCCGAACAGCTTTACCCCTCGGTACTTCGGATTGCTGTCACGCCCATTTCGCGTTGAACCTTGTCCTTTTTTATGTGCCATATCTTTAATTTCCTCTTATTATATTCAGCAATATGATCATTAAACTTAATCAAAGATAAGTAATATAACAGCTTCCATTCATTATGTCTATAAAAAAAACAAATTTTCCTCTGCAAGATTGCATCTGGATAATATGTATCTTGTAGATTGACAACTTCACAGTAATAAAGGTGCCTGATGTTTTGGTCTTAGTATCCTCCCAGCGGGATTTGTAACTGACATTGGGAATAAGAGCGAACTTTATCAGCATTATCCTTTTTACTGCACTGATTGTAAACCTGTAAACGCAAGAATTAGTTTTGTTTACAGTTTTTCGACTAATTATTGTTTGGCATTGAATTGCCGAAGCTGTCGGCACTCTTTAGAAGCTGGCCATCGGGCTGGACTTTAAGCGTATCGGTTGCCAGATAGAGATTCAATGCCGCAACAGCATATTCGACTAAAGCATCGGTTGCGTTTTCTTGCGCCTCATAGTAATCCTCGTGAGCATCCAGCACATCACGCATATTAGCACGTCCGACTTTTTGGAGTCGCAGGGTGTTGTGCATCCGTTTTTGGGCAAGTTCCTGCGCATTCAGAGCTAAGCGGTACTGCTCATGTGCTGTCCGAAGATTGCGAAATGCCGAGCGGACTTCCTGAATCACCTGATCGGTGATTCCCTGATGGGTCCGCTGGTTTTGCATTAATTCGGCAAGGGTCAGACGGTAGCGGTTCTGTTCCGCCTTGCGGTCCAGAGGCAGGTCCATACGCAGCGACAAGTTGTACATATCTTCGGTGCGGCGCAAGTCATCGGGTGAAGCGCCAAATGACCCAACAGACGTTGTGCCGATAAGTGCCAAATCGGCTCCGAGCATTTCTGCTGCAATTTCGACATGACGCTGGGCGTCCAGCACACGGTCGGCCGCGTTGGCCAAATCCAGACGCTGGTTTAAGGCCGCCTGAATCGCCGCTTCTTCAGAGAAATTCAGCTCCGCAAAATCGGATGCCTTCAGGGCCTCCAGTTCCTGTATGTCCAGCACAAGCTCCGTATCAGGGCGAATAGCCAGCATTGTTTTCAATGTATCCAGCATTTGACCATAATCGTTGCGGAGGTCGATATAGGTATTCAGCGCATCAAGCTGATCCTGATAGGTCTGCTCTACTTCAAACAGCGGCACTCTGCCCACAGCGGCCTGTTTTTGGGTTTGCCGGTGAATTTCTGCAAGCGTCAGGTAATAGCGGCGTGCATTGTTCATCTGGTCGTAGAACTGAAGCGTTTCATAGTAGGTTTGGAGAACAGTAACAAGGAATGTCTTGCGATAGCGATTGAAATAGCGAATCTGATAGAGCAAGTCGCGTTCGGCCTGCGTCAGTGTCTCCAGCACGGCCTTACGGCTGGCCCCCCTCAGCAGCGGCTGGGTAACGGTGGCCGAAAAAACGCTGGCAAAGCCGCTTTTAATGCTGCCGTCTCCTCCTGAAAGAAGGTCAAAGCACGTGAGGCTCAGATTCGCTCCAACCTGTGTCCCTGCAGCCAGCAGCTGACGCAGTCCCAGCCCCAGCCCGCCGGCAGTGCCAACGGTTTCCTGCCCATCCTGACGGAGGTAGTCTTCCTGAATACTGCCGCCCGGAATGATTTCGTAAAGATGCTGAATATCTGTAACCCCGCTGGCCAGCTGAAACAAATTATCTCTTTCAAGAAGGTAGTCACGATTGTACGTTACAGCCATCGCTGCTGCCTGTGTAAGAGTCAAAACACTATTCTGCGGCAGCACAGCACGCACCGCCTCGCGCTGATTGGGATCATCCAGCCGGTAATAATCATTCTGCTCTAAACCAGCCTTCTTTGTAGCTTTTTCAATAGCCCCGTAAATTCGCTTATCCGCAGCGGAAGCGGCCTCTTCAGGGCTGGGTCCGCAGCCCCACACCAACAGAATTCCTGTCAGCAGGAACACTGCCCAGCCGGCCTTGTGCCGTGTATTTATGGCAGATAGTACTGGAATTGCTTTCACAGGCCTTTTACGCCTACAATCTCATTGGGTACAAGTTTGGTTCCCGGTTGCAGAGGGATAATAATCACCTGTCCCCATTCCGGAAGCGTGGGGCTTTGCCACAACCGCTCCGGCAGCAGTTCCAGCGAAGGACTGATATGCGTAATGCGGGATGTAACCGCCTGCTGGGGTGTCCGGCGGGTAACGATTTGAACGGGCATATCTATATGCAGCAGGGGAATCTTTTCCTGCGGTACCCAAGCGGCGACATAATCCGGTGCGGGTTTGACGATAGTCATTATCGGAATATCCCGCATCACTGCCTGACCGGGTTTATAGAACAGACTGCTCACGACGCCGTCAAACGGTGCCGTCAAAATAACCGTATCAGTCGGACGAATAATTTCCTCGAGAACTTTTTCCTGCACAGTGATGGCTTTGGCAAGCGGGTCAAGGATTTTGGCGATTGCAGAGGGCAATGCCGCCGACTGCATAAACTCATCCATGCGAAGCTGTGCTTGGGCATAGTCCGCCTCGGCCTGTGCAAGGAGCTGCTGATAGGACTCGACCGTTTTTCGCGTCACCTCGCATTGGCTTTTAATTTTCTGAACTTCGTAGGATTCGATGGCATTATCCTTGTAAAGGTCTTCGGCAATCTGGACTTCCAATTCAAGGTCTTTGAGTAGAGCACGGTTGGGTTCCAGTTCGGTTTTGGCTTCCAGAATGCTTATTCGCGCTCGCTCCACATCGACGGCCAGCCGTCGCTGTATGTCGAAGATATCCCGCTGCCGGTCTATCTGTTCGGCCTCCAACTGGGCTTCTGCGGCTTTTAGTTCGGCTTTGAGCCGCTCCAACTCGGCCTGTGCAGTTGCCCTGCGGGCATCGATGAGTGTCGTATCATACATATCATTTCCAATTGTACTGATTTGGACAACCGCCAGCGTGTCACCCTTTTTTACTTCTTCATACAGCCGTACCGGAAGGGCCTTGATATAGCCGTTCTCCGCAACCGTAATGGCTTGTTCCTGACCGATAACGAGGCCGTTGAAATCCACACGGCTTCCCTGCTGGATAAACAACACTGTCACTCCGCCAAGTGCCGCAAGCCACACAAACACCGGAATTGTTTTATTCAATAATCGTCCTGATTTAATTCGCCGCATCGTGCATTAACACCCCCCATTAAATTTCCAGCAATTGTTCCTGAACCGTCAAGCTGATGTTCTTGACGCCCTCGATCTGCTGCAGTTCAGCCAGCATTGCCTCATTTTTGGAAACGTTTTTAATCATAACCTGATAAGCATATTCGACATCCTGATTGCCGAAATCGCCATCTTGGGCAGAAATCAGAGTAAAATTGCCGCAGAATTTTTTCAGTACCCGCATAATCGGATGGTCAGCGCCAAAATGGCCGTTAAAGCGGAACCGCAGAAAGGCATTATGCGGTGTATGGGTTCCGAAATCCGATACATGCAGATATAAAATAATCAGTGCAATGCAAACCGTTCCGATAACGGCTATGGAATACCGCTGAGAGCCGCAGGCCATTCCAATAACCAGCGAGCAGAAAATAAAGGCGATGTCCCGCGTATCTTTTATCATATTGCGGAAACGAATAATCGATAATGCCCCCATCAGCCCCACGGCCACCACAAAGCTGCCTGCTATGGTGGACATTACCATTGCCACAATCACTGTAATGAGAATAAGCGACTGCACGAATGAACGCGAATAGGACAGACCGCTGTGGGTAAAATAGTACAGCCACGCGAGGGCCTGTCCCAGTACAAATGCCAGCAGCAGCGACAGCAGAACACTCTGCAGCGAATAATTCAGGCTGTGTGCTGAGGCGTTTTCTATAATTTCCAGTATATTATTCATCATAGCACCATATCGAACCTGCCGGCGGCGAGCAGTAGCCCAGCTGGCAGGACTGCTGAACCGATGATACGTATTTTGACATAGACGATTGCTTCAAGTCAAATATTTTAACCATTTCACTCAGCCACAGCGGGTAGCGCGATGTAAATTTGATTTCCAGTACCACAAAGTCCATAGCCACCGAAGTCCACCCTGTGCCGTTAACCGAAACAACGGGCTGGCAGGTTGTTTTGAAGCACAGCTGCCGGTCGAAGGTAATCCGAACCCGATTATCTGAGTCGCCTTCAAAGGCCTGCCGCATATAGCGGACCAGCACAATCGGCCGTGCGCTCAGAGCGGCTGCATACATCATAAATTGATTAAATGCATCCCTGTCTTTGGCGTAGGTTAGAGGCGGGATATACCGGCCGGCCAGAATATCGCCCAATTCGGCCTTTTTTACCCCTACCCGGCTTTTTACAATGACATTGCAGGCCCGCCGCTTGATTTCCAGAAATACAGGAGAAAGCGGATTATCGTCATAGCCGCGGATTCGCAGCTTAAAGCGGTTTTTTTTGCCCTGCAGGGTCTCATTGCACAAGGTTAGCGTGGGTGTATCCAAATAGAGACTGGAAATCAAGTATTCATTGCCCGGTTTGTTTTTTGCGTATCGGTCCGGATGGATAAACGCGCTGACATACTGGGCGATGGCGCGGGCCTTGGTTTCCGGGATTCGGTATTTGAGCTCGTAACGGCACAGCAGGGTTGTATCAGGAGCCGGCTGAATCTTCTGAAGCTGTAATCGGGGCTTAATTGAACCTTGCAAGGTGGGCTCGGCCGGAACGCCCTGTCTTCTGCGTCTGACTATATCCAGAGACGCAGAAGATGATGATTGGACAGCATTTAAGACATCGTTTTTCTCGTCGGCGGCCATTAAACCTTATTTACCCCCATTGGCAACACAATGCATTCTCATCATCCCGGCTTTAGACATCGAAAATCACCTCGGCTAATCCGCTGCCCTTCGATATCCAATCAGACTTCTTGAAGCCGTATTGAATACACAATCGACATACTCGAATTACAACCTATTTTAATACAATTCTAACACTTTTGCAATGATTTTTTGGAAAGAAGTGCATTACAAGATATTGCATATCTTGTATGGCTTTAGACCAGGTTTGCTATGAAGGTTTTTATGCTCCTGTTTTTACCTGCTGACGTAGGAGTTTTCGAGCCCTTACTCGCAGAGCCGCATTAGCCGCTCGGCGTTTCTCTTCCTCGGTTTGAGGCACCAGCGGCGGTGCTGGAATAGGCCTATGAGCGGCATCTATGGCCACAAATGTCAGATAGGCCTTTGTGGCTGGGGTGCTCTCGTTGGTAATCGGATTTTCCCGCAGGACCTTGACGCCGACTTCCATTGAGGTTCGGCTTACATAATTTACGCTTGCCCGCAGCACAACCTGATCGCCGATACGAATGGGCTGTTCAAACGACAGCGAATCAATGCTGACCGTAACCACCTCTGTCCCACAGTGTTTTTGGGCAGCCATTGAGGCGGCCATATCAATCCAGCTCATTATCACTCCCCCAAACGCAGTGCCAAAGGGATTGGCATGCTGCGGCATTACGAGATACCGGCTTTCTACAGCACTTTGAGAGGGTGTTTTTGCAGTCAGGTCCATTTTTCTATCTCCTTGATATATAAGTTATCTATTGTGATAACATAAAGTTTATCGGAACTTAGTTGATAAGAAAGAAAATTATCGAACCTGCATATAAGCCAGTCTCCGCTGTTAAAAAATGCAAGGATGTTATCCTATATTGCGATGTTTCTCTGTCTATTAGAGTTAGTATTCAATAATATTCCAAACCGACTCTGCTAATTGCAGCAATTTTTCCATAGTTGGGAACAGCGTATCATCTGAATAATTTACAACAATAAAGGCCTGCAATAATTAGAATTATTTACGTTATCAAATAAAATTGCAGCATTTAAAAGTTTTTTTGGGAAAATATTTGACAATCGAACATATGTTATGAAACAATTGTTTGAAACGATTATTTTAATACAAAGAAATGGCTGAAAAACTAAATAAAAATCCTGTATGTTCCGGCAAGGATGACGCCCGCGAACGGCTGTTAGATGCGGCAGAAAAGCTCTTTTGCCTTAAAGGCTTCAATCGGACTTCGGTGAGGGAACTGACTGCCGAGGCACGCTGCAATCTTGCGGCCGTCAACTACCACTTCAAAAGCAAGGAGCATTTATATGTGGAGATGTTCCGCAGACAGTTTGAAGCGATGATCCGCAGCCGATTGGAAGCGATTGATTATGTAATGCAGTTGCCTCAAGCGGATTTGGAGGGGCTTTTGAGGATTCTGATTGAACCTCCAATACGGCGAATCGATGAAGATCCGGAACATACACAGGTCATGCGTCTGCTGGTTAGAGAGGTCCTGAACAGGCAGATTGACCCCAAATTAATTGCTCTCGAGTTAAAGGAAAAGCTGTTCGATCGGCTGGGAGAGGCATTGAAGCGGCTGGTTCCCAATCTGCCGGCTGAGAAGCTGATGTTGATTGTCTGGAGTGTAGATGGCGTGCTGCTGCATTCGTTTTTGTTTATGGAATTTTACCGGGAAGCTATGCCCAAATTGACCCTGAATGAATTGATTGAGCATCTGGTACGGTTTTCCGCTTCGGCGATACGCGGTTATTCGAAAGGATATGTGTCATGCAGCGAATGAAAGATTGCTTTTTGAAAGGACTTGCTGTGCTGTGCAGTCTGGCAGGATGTACGGTTGGGCCTGATTATCAGCCCCCGGCTCCGGTTTTGCCGGACATGTGGGCTGAGGCGGCACTGATGCAGCAGGGGGAGCCCAACCTTTTGAAAGAATGGTGGGTAGTACTGGATGATCCTGTGCTGATGCGTTTGATTGAGCAGGCCTCCCAAGGCAGCCGGAATCTGCGGCAGGCTTATGAGCGCATCGCTGAATCACGGGCCTTGCGGGATTATGCAGCAGGAAGATATTATCCTGCTGCCGATTTCAGCGCCTCATATACCCGAAGCCGTGAAAGTGCCAACACCGCATTCGCTTTTCCGGCAATGCTTCAAGAGCATGGCTCCTATACCGGCGGTTTTGATGCTGCATGGGAACTGGATTTGTTCGGAGGCATCCGGCGGTCGGTAGAATCGGCACAGGCCCTGCTGGAGGCATCTGTCGAAAACTTCCGTGATGTGCAGGCAAGTCTGTATGCTGAAGTAGCGGCAGATTATGTCGAACTGCGGACTGTTCAAATGCGGCTTCAGTTTGCCATGGACAATATCAAAGTGCAGAAAGATACCCTCACGCTTACCGAAGACCGCTATAAAGCCGGTCTGGCTCCTGAACTGGATGTGGCACAGGCCCGCCAGAATCTTGCCAATACCGAGGCCCAAGTGCCTTCCCTGCGAACGGCTGAAATACAGGTTTTGAACCGTCTGGCTGTGCTGCTCGGACAGTATCCGCAAGAGCTTGACGAGGTATTGAAAATGCCTGCGGCGATTCCGCTTCCGGCCTCCGATAAGCTTCCATCGGCTCTTCCGGCGGATCTGCTGCGTCAGCGGCCTGATATTCGCCGGGCTGAGCGGCAATTGGCAGCCCAGACCGCTCAAACCGGCGTCACAGTTTCCCAGCTGTATCCCTCCTTTTCGCTGTGGGGGTCTTTTGCGCTTGTCGCAGAGCGGTTTCCTGATGTCGGCAATTGGTCCAGCCGCAGTTACAGTTACGGACCTTCGCTGGGATGGCGGGTTTTTGAGGGCGGGCGCATTCGCAATATGGTCAAGGCCGATGAAGCCCGAATGCGGCAGCTGCTGGCTGCTTATGAGCAGGCGGTGCTGACGGCGGTGGGAGAGGTCGAAACGGCCGCGGCAGCTTATGTGCAGGAATCTCAGCGGGAGCAGGCACTGCAGCGCTCGGTACAGGCCGCCGAAGATACCGTGCGGCTGGTCAGCACTCTGTACCGCAGCGGTCTGACCGATTTCCAGAATGTCCTCGATGCGCAGAGAACCCTCTTCAGCCAGCAGGATTTGCTGGCTGTCAGCCGGGGAGCACGAGTTCTGAACTTGATTCGGATATACAAGGCATTGGGCGGCGGATGGGATCCGGATGCCGCCGGCGGTTTTCCAGCAGCCGCTGCGGCAGAAGCCCTGCAGTCAACTGAAACAATACCCCAATAAATACGAAAGGAAGGATTCCCTATGAAGGGAAAGCAGATTATTATTGTTTTGATTGTCGTTGCGGTTGCCGCAGGAATCTTTTTGATGCGCAGGAAATCATCCTCCCAGCCCGCCCCAGCCGCACAGGCAGCCGGACCGCTGCCGATGCCGGCTGCCCGATGCGTGATGCGGGATGTTACAGACTACTACGAATTTACCGGCACAACCGAAGCGGTGGATGCGGTGGACATCCGCGCCCGTGTGGAAGGGTATCTCAAAGGCATCCATTTTACCGATGGACAAATAGTGGAAGAAGGGCAATTGCTTTTTACGATTGAGCCGGAAGCGTTTGCCGCGCGGCGCGATGAAGCGGCTGCGCAGCTTAAAGCGGCTCAAGCCGAGTCCGAGCGGGCCTGGGTGGATTTGCAGCGCATTCAAAACGCCATCGCCTCTAATGCCGTCAGCCAGCAGGACCTGACCCGCAGCCGGGCTGTTTATGAGACAGCGGCGGCGGCTGTATTGGCCGCTCAGGCCAGGCTGGCCGATGCCCAGCTGAATTTGAGTTATACCGAAATTCGCAGCCCAATTCGGGGCCGCATTGGACGTCATATGGCCGATATCGGAAATCTGGTAGGACCGGCATCGCGTCCGGTGCTGACAACGGTGATGCGGATGCAGCCGATGTATGTGTCGTTTTATATGGGCGAGCATCTGCTCAAAGGCGGCCTGCTGCAGCGTCTGCAGGGCGGCGGCCAGCCGCTTGCGATGCTGGTTGGACTGCCCGATGAAAAGGGCTATCCCCATGAAGGAACGATTGGTTTTCTGGACAATCGCGTCGATGCCAAAACCGGTACGGTTTATGTCCGCGGCCAATTGCCGAATCAGGATGAAACGCTTCTGCCGGGTATGTTTGTGCGGATCCGGCTGCCGATAGCTCAGCGTCCCAATGCCGTGCTGATTCCGGAAAAGGCCATCCTGACCGATTTGGGCGGCAAATATGTCCTGGCTGTCGGACAAGGCAATGTTCTGGAGCGGCGCAGCATTACGCTGGGGGCCTCTGTGGACGGGATGCGCGTTGTTACAGAAGGCCTCGACGGCAGCGAGATGTTTATTGTCGGCAGCTTTCATATGGCCCGGCCGGGAATGCCGATTACGCCGCTGACCGGTGATAGCCAGCCGGCGGGAATGCCGGCCGGACAGGCAGTTCCCTCTGCCCCCAATCCGCCTGCGGGTCAGCAGGAAAAACAGTAATCAAGCGAACGATTGGCGTTCGAGGAGATTGTATGTTCAGCAAGTTTTTTATTGATAGGCCTATTTTTGCCTCTGTTATTTCAATTGTGATTGTACTGGTTGGGCTGATTTGTCTTCCGCTGCTGCCGGTGGAAAAAACGCCCGATATTACGCCGCCGACCGTGATGGTGCGCGCCACATACCCTGGTGCCAATGCCGAGGTGCTTGCCGAAACGGTGGCAACCCCCTTGGAAGAGGCCATCAACGGCGTCGATCGCATGCTCTATATGACGTCCAGCAGCAGCGACAACGGGATGGTGATGATCACCGTCATGTTTGAAGTGGGAATGGATCCGGATATGGCCACCGTGCTGGTGCAGAACCGCGTGGCACTGGCCGAACCCTCTTTGCCGGAAGAAGTCAAGCGCAACGGCATTGTCATTCAGAAGCGCTCCAGCAATATCTCGATGCTGGTGGCCTTTAACTCGCCTGATGACCGCTATGATGATATCTACTTGAGCAACTACATCAATCTGAACATCAAGGATGTTCTGTCGCGGGTGCCGGGTGTGGGCGAGGTGGAAGTAATGGGAGCCAAAAACTACGGTATGCGCATCTGGCTGGATCCGGCCTACCTGCGGGCACGCCAGCTGACTGCCGACGATGTCATTGCAGCGATTCGCCAGCAGAATATTGAAGTGGCCGCCGGTCAAATCGGCGGCATGCCGAGCCCCGAAGACCAGCAGTTTCAGTTTACCGTCAAAACCCTCGGACGCTTGAGCACCGTCGAGCAGTTTGAGGACATCATTGTGCGAACCGACGCCGACGGCCGCCTGCTGCGGCTTAAGGATGTAGCCCGCGTGGAGCTGGGGGCGCAGGAGTATGTCTGGGCTGTGAAGCTCAACGGCCAGAAGGCCGTGGCAGTTGCCGTCTATGCAACCCCCGGCGCCAATGCCCTGCAGGTTGTTAAGGGCGTCCGGCAGGCCCTTGCCGAATTGGCACCGTCTTTTCCAGAAGGCTTGCGCTATACCGAACCCTATAATCCCACCCAGTTTATTGAGGAATCGCTGTGGGAAGTGTTCTGGACGCTGATTATGGTGGTTGTGCTGGTGATCCTGACGGTATTTGTGTTTTTGGAAGACTGGCGAGCGACCCTGATTCCTTCGGTAACGATTCCGGTTTCGCTCATCGGCACGCTGGCCGTGATGAAAGCCGCGGGATTGTCCATCAATACCCTCTCGCTGTTCGGGCTGGTGCTGGCTATCGGCATTGTGGTGGATGATGCGATTGTGGTAGTGGAAAACTGCGTTCGTCTTATCACCGATGAAAAGCTGCCTGCCAAGGCCGCTGCCGTCAAGGCCATGCAGCAGGTGACAGGACCGGTTATCGCAACCACGCTGGTGCTGCTGGCGGTTTTTGCCCCCACGGTATTCAGCGGCGGAATTACCGGCCGGCTCTACCAGCAGTTTACCATTACGCTGTCGATTGCGGTCTGTTTTTCCACGCTTAACGCCCTGACGCTCAGTCCAGCGCTGTGTGCTATCCTCCTGCGTCCGGTTGGACACAAGCAGGGGACTTTGTTTGGCTGGTTTGACCGGTTTATCCGCAATACGACCTCACGCTATGCAGCGGTTGTCAAGATGCTTATCCGGCGTACGGCGATCGTATTGGTTTTATTTGTTGTGATTACGGTTTTATCGGTTGTCGGATTCGGCAAGCTGCCGACAGGCTTTCTGCCGGATGAGGATGAAGGCACCATTTTAATCGGCGTCCGGCTGCCGGAGGGCTCTTCGCTGCCCCGGACGATGGAAGTGATGGATACCATCGGCGGCATTCTCAGCCGAACGGAAGGGGTGGACCAATACGGCGCCATCAGCGGCTTTTCCATGCTGGACAGTGCGATAGCCTCCAACGGCGGGACCTGCTTTGTCCGGCTCAAGCCCTGGGCCGAGCGCAAAGACCCGCGGCTGCATGTTGCCAGCATTGCACAGCGTCTGCAGGAACAGTTGTTTATGATACCCGATGCCCTATGTTTGGCGCTGCAGCCGCCGGCGATTATGGGATTGGGCGCAGCCGGGGGTTTTGAAGTGCGCGTGCAGGACCGCGGCGGGGCAGGGCTGCAAGAACTGGCGCGGCTCGGCAGCGACTTTGTGTATAAGGCAATGAACGACCCGGTGATTACCCGACTGAACAATTCGTTTACGATGTCTGTTCCGCAGCTGTATATTGATGTGGACCGCGTCAAGGCCCAGACGCTGGATGTGTCCCTTGGTACAATTTTTAATACGCTTCAAACCTGCTTGGGCAGTCTTTACATTAATGACTTCAATCTGTATGGACGGACGTTCCGCGTGATTGCTCAGGCCGAACCGCACCTGCGTACTTCGGTTGAGGATATTGCCCGGCTGGAAGTTCGAAGCCGCAGCGGCCAGATGATTCCCATACGCACACTGGCAACCGTGCGCGAAACGGTAGGCCCGCGGGATGTAACGCATTACAATATGTATCCGGCCACAACGATTACGGGTGTTGCCAGAGCCGGCTACAGTTCCGGTCAGGCGCTGCAGCGTGTCAAAGAACTGCTGGATGAAATGCTCCCCCCCTCCATGGGCTATGAATGGTCCGGGATGAGTCTTCAGGAAATTAAAGCCGGCGGAAAAACAATTTATCTGTTTCTGCTGGCATCGTTGTTTGCTTATCTGTTTTTGGCTGCCCAGTATGAAAGCTGGTCGATTCCGCTGGCGATTGTGCTGGCTGTTCCTCTCGGTCTGCTGGGAGCGGCCGGTTTAACTTGGCTGCGGGGCTACGACAATAATATCTATACCCAGATGGGAATTGTCCTGCTGATAGGTGTCGTCTGTAAAACCTCCATTCTTCTGGTGGAATTTGCCAAGCAGCTCCACGAGCAGGGGTATTCCATTTTTGATGCAGCCGTCGAGGCAGCACGGCTTCGGTTCCGGCCTATTTTAATGACCGCTTTGACGACAGCGCTGGGAATGGTTCCGCTTACGGTTGCCGCAGGAGCCGGAGCAGCGGCTCGGCGAGCCATTGGAACATCGGTGTTCGGCGGAATGATTGTGGCGACGGTCTTGGGAGTGGTGATGATTCCCACTTTCTATGTTGCTGTCCAGTGGACCAAGGAAAAGGCACGCAGTATCGAAAAGCAGATTGAACAGAAGATTATCCATCCTTATCAGTAGGATAACAGCTGCCGCATCTTCGGCAAGATCCCGGATATGAGGGATTGCACAGACAGGCCTTTTCGGGTATCCTGATGCCGTCAATGGATGCTTGATGAGGATTTGAGATGCGGATAATACAATTGACGCCGGGCTCCGGGGATACGTTTTATTGTGAAAATTGTCTGCGGGACGGCCTGTTGGTGCAGACTATCCGGCGCGCGGGGCAGGATATTGTGATGGTGCCGATGTATCTGCCGCTCAGCCGCGATACGGCCGAAGCGGCCCAGACCGCTCCTTTATTTTTCGGGGGAGTGAATGTCTGGCTGCAGCAGAAATGTCCGCTTTTTGGCAAAACACCCCGCTGGCTGGATGCCCTGTTTGACAGTCCATTGCTCTTAAAGGGTGTCCGCAGACTGGCCGGAATGACACGGGCTGCAGATTTAGGGCCGATGACGGTTTCAATGCTGGCCGGTCCCGAAGGCCGGCAGGCCAAAGAAGTTCAGCGGCTGGTGGATTTTTTTCAGCAACCTCTCCATAAGCCGGATATCTGCATCTTTTCCAATCTGCTTCTGGCCGGATTGGCCGGACCGATTAAAGAACGCTTGCAATGCAAATTGGTTTGCTGGCTTCAGGATGAAAGGGGATTTATTGAAGCATTAGGGATGCCTTGGAGCCGTAAAGTTTGGAATCGGATTTCCGAGCTTCTGCCTCTTTTTGATATGTTTATTTCAGTCAGCCGCTTTTATGCCCAAGTGATGCAGGAATGTTTGCCTATTCCCGCCGAAAAAATGGCAGTTTTGCCGCCGGGTATTGATGTGTCCCTGTATGAGCAGGCCGCTGTATCTGCCCAAGCTCCGACCATTGGTTTTCTGGGCCGAATGTGCTGGGATAACGGATTGGATATTCTGCAGGAGGCCTTTTGCCGAATCGTCCAAAGCGGCAGCGAACTATCAAAAAATCTTCGGCTTCTGATTTGCGGCGGAAGGACTTCAGCGGACAAAAAATATATCGAGCGTATAGAAAAGGGATTCGAGAATGCCGGTATCAGACAGCAGGTTCAGTTTATGGAAGACTTTGATTTTCAGGCACGGCACAGTTTTCTGAAGCAGCTGACGGTATTGTGTACCCCGAGCCGCCAGACGCCGGGATATGCGATGAATGTGCTGGAAGCGATGGCATGCGGCGTTCCGTTTGCTGCGCCGAACATCGGGGTGTATGGTGAGTGGGCTCAAATGACCGGCGGAGGAATTTTATATGAATCCAATACACCTTTGGAGCTCGAAAAAACATTGCGTCAGGTATTGCAGAATCCAGACCAGCTCAGACGACAGGGGACCAACGCCCGGACAGCTGTGCAGAACTGTTTTGATATTCGCAAAAATGCCCAAGTACTGATGCAGCGGCTGCACGAATGCCGCGACGGAACCAAACAATGCTCGAATTGATAAATGTCTGCAAAAAATATTCCTCGCCAGCAGGGGATGTAGCGGTGCTGAACAATATCAATCTGTTCATTGAAGCCGGACAAAGCGTGTCTATTATGGGGCCGTCCGGCAGCGGCAAAACAACCCTGCTGAACCTGATGGGCGGCCTGGATAGGCCCACAGAAGGTAAAGTCATTTTAGAACAGAAAAATCTCGGACAGCTCTCCGGCCGCCAGCTGGCCCGTGTGCGAAACAGCCAAATCGGCTTTGTTTTTCAGCTTCACTATCTGCTGCCCCAGTGTACGGTGCTGGAAAATGTTCTTCTGCCCACGCTGGCGGTTCATCAAAGCACTTCCCAAAGAGAAGACAGCTACCATCGGGCAATGAATCTGCTGGAACGAACGGGTTTGCGCCGGTATGCCGATGCCCGCCCGGGACAGCTTTCCGGCGGGCAGCGGCAGAGAGCGGCTGTGGTGCGGGCACTGATATGCCGGCCGCGCATCCTGCTGGCGGATGAGCCGACAGGTTCGCTGGATGCCGATACGGCCGAACAGATTTCGGACCTGCTGCTGGAGCTCAACCAAAGCGAATCAGTGGCTCTGGTCGTGGCAACGCATTCGGAAAAACTGGCTGCCAAGGCCCGCCGGCGGTTTCGATTGGAAAAGGCAAATCTGACGGAAGTTTAATTTCGGATGACATTGTTCCGTGTAATAAAACGCGATTTAGTTTTTTTCTGGAGGCGTCATATTCCAACAGCGCTTCTGGCTGCAGTCTGCTGCGCAGTCCTGACAGGAGCTATACTGGTGGGCGATTCGGTTCAGTTCAGTCTGCGGCGCCTTGGCCTTCTGCGTCTCGGGTCTGTGAAATATGCAATGGCGGTTCCGGGTTATTTTTTTCGGCAGGAGCTTGCCGATGACCTTGCTGCTGCAACCGGCATTTCAACAGCACCGCTGCTGGCGTTGCAGGGTGTTTTGGAATCAGCGGATGGTTCGGTGCATATCAGCCGTGTGAATGTCTATGGGATAGACCGCCGCTTTTGGAAATTTGCATTGACTCCGCCGGCCGATACGACAATCCCCGATGGGTCGGTCTGGGTCAGTCAGGCTGTTGCCTCGCGTCTGGGAGGACAGAAAACAAATTTGCTGATTCGCCTGCCGGCCGAATCGATTGTATCGCAGGATTTGATTTTTTCTCTGGAAGAGGCCAAAACTGCGGCTTGGCCGGTAACTATTGGCGCGACGGTCAGCGATGAAACATTGGGACGTTTTGGACTTTCTGCCCGGCAGGAGGCGCCGCTGAATGTCTTTGTGCCGATTGGCTGGCTGGCGGAAAAAGCCCGTACGGCAGGCAAAGCCAATCTGCTTTTAGCCGGCGACGGTGGCCAGAAGCGTCTTGGTATCTCCGCTTTAAACGCCAAGCTTAGGCTCCTGCTTCATCCGGAAGATTTAGACCTGCAGATTGGCTGTCCAGCAGGCCAGAACGCAATCGAGCTTCGCAGCAGCCGTATTTTCATTGAGGAGCCGATTGCTCGTGCTGCACTGGCCTCCGGCAGCGGAGGAACCGGAATTTTGACATATTTTGTCAATGAAATCCGCCTGAACGACAAAAGTGTTCCCTATTCGATGATTTCCGGTGTCGGCGGAATCCCCGAATTTGATGGTTTGCGGGACGACGAAATTGTTATTCATGAATGGCTGGCTGACCAGTTGGGGGCAGATGCCGGTGACCGTCTTAACTTGACATTCTTCAAAGTCGCCCCCACCCGGCAATTGATTGAGCAAAACGAGCTGTTTACCGTTCGGCGGGTAGTTCCCATGATGGGAGTGTATGCAGATTCTTCGCTGATGCCTGATTTTCCCGGACTGGCACAGGTTGAAAACTGCCGCGACTGGAAGCCCGGCATCCCGATAAAACTGGACAAAATACGCCCCCAAGATGAACTGTATTGGGACAGATACAAAGGAACCCCCAAAGCATTCGTATCGCTGGCGGCCGCACAGAAAATCTGGGCCAATCGATTTGGGTCCCTGACCGCGGTGCGCTGGAATACAGACGCCGTCACGGAACAGGCGATTCGAACTGAATTAATGCAGAGAATCGATGCCGTATCATTGGGATTTCTATTCGAGGATGTCCGGTCTGCGGCTGACACCAGCGCCTCCGGTTCGACAGATTTTGCCGGTTTGTTTGCCGGATTAAGCATGTTCCTGATTTTTTCGGCAGCTGTTCTTCTGGCTCTGGTATTTGTATTTCATACCGAAACCCGCGCCGCTCAAGTGGGGCTGCTGCTGGCCTGCGGCTGGGATTGGCTGCGAATATTTGCGCTGCTCATGGCCGAGGGAATTGCCGTGGCGCTGGGTGGCTGTGCGGCGGGTGCAGCTGCATCGATGCTCTATGCCAAGGGATTGATTGCGGCGCTTAACACCGGCTTCTGGGCAGGCGCT
>ERZ795060.1387-NODE-1387-length-28607-cov-4.880429_pt1 | contig 28607 bp, 30 predicted proteins | sample MGYA00375144_ERZ795060 | MGnify/ENA primary metagenome ERZ795060 (study PRJEB30189, sample SAMN05720157) | activated sludge metagenome | isolation source: anaerobic digester from wastewater treatment plant | place: Japan | collected 2015-05-15 ...
TGACATTAAGAGAGGGCTAATAATCCACCCTACTTTAAACGAAGCTGTTTTAGAAGCAGTGTTAAATTTAAAAGAAATAGATAAAAAATGCACTAGACAGTAGTGCATTTTTTATGCTTGCAATCAATTATTAAATATAATAACATAAAGGTTGACGAAAGGAGAGATAAGATGAAGTATGAGCATATTGTATTTGATGTAGATGGAACTCTTATAGATAGCGAATATTCAATATTAGCTGCATTAGTAGATACTTTAAAAGAAATAAAAGGGAAGGATTATACGATAGATGAATTAAGATATGTATTGGGCATTCCCGGAGCAGAAACACTGAAATTGTTTGAAGTCAAAGATGTTGAATATGGGCTTGAGTTGTGGTTAAAAAACATGGATAAATACAAAGATACTATAAAGGTTTTTGACGGGGTAATAGAAGTGTTGGAATTATTGAACTCAAAAGGCTATAAACTGGGCATAGTCACATCTAAATTAAGAGAAGAATTCGATCATGATTTTGACCGATTTGACCTAAAGAAATATTTTTCAACAATTGTATGTGCTGATGATACTATTTTACACAAACCTTACCCTGAACCATTGCTAAAATATATGGAATTGAATGAACTCAACAATAAAGACCTCATTTACATTGGAGATACAGAGTACGATTACAAGTGTGCAAAAGGTGCAAATGTAGATTTTGCTTTAGCTTTGTGGACTGAAAATTCCCATGATGAGTTAGATGCAGAGATTAGGTTATACAAACCTCTAGACATAATCAAGTATGTATAAGATAGAGCAAATTAAGTGTTAACTTAATTTGCTCTTCTTTCTGGGTCAAAAAACATCATGAGATAGCATAGCTCATCATCATTTACCTTCAAATCAAAACTAGAGTAAAGCTTTTTTGCATGCTTTTTAATAGTGCTATAAAGTATTGGATTTCTATTTATATAACTATCCTTATCTAAGAAAGGCTCAGGGTATATGTTGGCCTTTTGATTGTCAAGACTATATCCAATGTGAAGTATTATCCCGATTAATATGTCAGTTGAATTTTTAAGTCTTAAGTCCTCTTCTACACTCTTTATGAATGCTTTTATTTTAGTTGCTGCTTTTTTTCCGTCTAAATTCACTAAATGGCTTGAGAGTGTTTCATCGATTTTTCTATAAAATGACTCTAGGTCGATTAAGTCTTGAATTTTATCCAATTTACCGTTAAATACATCGCTCAATGAAATTTGTGGAATATCTGTATTTAGCATAAATGAAGACACGATACATAGTATATTATTGCTGTGGCTTAAAGACTCAATTTTATCGTAGATGTTTTCGCTATCTACTAAATTAAGTGACACGATGTTCACGTGATTTGGATTGTAGTTTAGTTTTTCATTTAGCATTTTTTTAAGCGCCATAGCACTACCTTTTCCTGTGGTACAAATGGTCAGTATAAGCGATATGGGATCCTTATCCAAAGGATTGTCAGCTGAGTCTTTTGGCAATACATGATCCATAAAACTGTTTACTTTCAATGTGTCATTGTATACATCGGCCAAAGGATAGCCTAGACTTGCTTTTCGAGTCGCTTCCAATACATGAAGAGTGCTGACTAATGGTATCGTCTTTATGTTGTAATCCGAGCCAAGCATGTTTTCTAAATCTTTTCCAAAATTCATAAGTGAGCCCATATCGACTAGGAGCAATAAATTGTTTGAAATTATATTGACTTTGATGTATTCATATAGTTTTTTTAGAACATCTTGAGGACTTTCATCAAGTCTTGCATTTATTCCATGAGCATATTCAATTCCCAATAGCCTGTTTGCAGTATCTGCCATGGAACTCGCAGTTGATTCGCCATGAGCGACAACTAATACTTCAACCTTATTAAAATCCCTGTCAATAGGTTTATCCTCATATACAAAGAACATTGCAATAAAGCCAGCTTCATCTATAGGTATATCAACATCAAACACCCTTTCGACGATCTCAAGAGATTTTACGGCTGTTTGAAATTCTTTTGGATAGTTCGCTCTGATTTTTGCAAGATGCGGATTTAAGATTTTGCCTCCATTTTTCAGTCTTTCTATCGTATTTGAGATATGGACTGCCAATCCATGAAAAACTTGAGGAGAAAAACTTCTGTTTAAATCTTTTTCACAGAACAAAGCTATCTCTTCAACCACATTTATGATCGTTTCACCCACTACATTTTCTAGATTTTCTAAATTTACTATCGATTGATTTACTTTAGTCAAGTATTTTGCAAAATACCTCTCAATATCTAAATCCATTTCTTCTTCCAGTTTTTCAGAACTCATTCCCTGTTGTTTCAATTCATTGAATTTAACATCTATCATCTCATATATGTTAAAAGTGTTATCTTGATCTAAAAATATGTTGTTTGAATCGGCTTTGTAGTCAAAAACAGCATATCTACTATTGATTCCAAGAAGCTTGTTCCAAAACTGCCTATGATATGTTTTTTGGTAGAGCCCTTCTTGAACATGCTTTGGAAGATCAATGCTGCTAATGTAAATGGCATCTTTTTTGCCAGAAATATAGTCAGCGTACGATTTAGCGCATATAAGCTGTATATCCGATTTAAGCTGGCCAACATTATATGGACAATTGTAGCTTGAGAGAGCCCTTAAAGAATTGATAGAAACTGATATTGGCATTTTTAGCCTAAAGGATTCTTCTGTGAAAAACATGCTGATCATGCTCAGCCTTTCCTCCAACGACCTGTCTTTTAGATTGGGCAAATTTATGAGCATGGGTATTCTTCTAGTGAAAGTTTTTAGCAGTGATGAATCTGGATTTTCAGTGGTTGCAGCTAAAATCAATGTGTTTGATTTTCTTATTGTATCTGTTTCTCCAAGTCTTCTAAATTCACCTCTGTCCATAAATGTGAAGAACATCTCTTGCCCCTCTGGTGGAAGCCTGTGCACTTCATCGAGGAAAAGAATTCCCCCGTCAGACTGTTCAACTAAGCCAATTTTGTCTTCATTGGCACCTGTATAAGCGCCTTTTTTCACTCCGAACAATTGACTTAATAACAGCTGCGGATTATTAGAATAGTCTGCACAATTGAAGACAATAAAAGGAGAATCTGAATTTAATATTTTAGAATCGACTGCAAATTTATAGATCAGATTCGCAAACATAGATTTACCGACAACTGTTTCGCCTAATATTAGCATATGCATTCCGTTCGGAGGATATAAAACTGCAGCTTTAGCCTTTTCGATCTCGGCTTGAAGGCTTGGATTTTTCTTTGAAAACTCATCTAAAGTAAAAGTGTTTTGATTTAGTGTTTTATGTGTTTTATTTTTGTTGGAATTTTCAGTTATTTTTTTGTAATACAATACAGGTCTTGTGCCTTTCTTATCAACTAAACCCTGTTCAAATAGCCTGTTTAGGTCATAGCTAACATTAGCCCTAGCTAGAGACAGTTTGTCAGCCAATTCAGATGCGCTGACACCTACATCAAAGGGAAGACAGCTGATTTCTTTAAATATCAAGTCAATACGTTTCACAGATATCACTCCAAAAATCTTTTTATATATTATACATCTTTAAAACAGATATGTAAAACACATTACTAGAAACCACATAAAATGGAAGTCTATGTGTTTTGGCACGATTATTGCATTAATATATATCAAAGATTATAGAAGGAAGGAAAATGCGAATGGATTACGAGACGATGATAATGAATATTATTGTAAATGCAGGAAACGCAAGGAGCAAATTCATAGAAGCAATTCGGTATGCAAAGGAGGGAGACCTTAATAAAGCAAATGAGACAATAGCCCTTGGGAAAGAAGACCTAAACTTAGCGCACGATGTTCAAACAGAGCTTATTCAGAGCGAAGCTGCAGGAGATAAGAATGAAGTTACTTTGCTTATGGTTCATGCACAAGATCATTTGATGAATGCAATGACTGTAAGGGATTTTGCGACAGAAATTGTTGAACTATATGCTATAATAAAACATTAATTGAGTGGGGGAATTAAAATGGTAAGAGTTACTTTAATTTGCGCAGTAGGCATGTCCACAAGTATGCTTGTAAAAAAGATGAAAGAAGCAGCAGAGAAAAAAGGGATAGACGCAGAGATAAGAGCGGTAGCAGAAAATAAATTTGAAGAATACGCTGACAAAACAGATGTATTATTGTTGGGACCCCAAGTAGGCTATATGCTAAGTAAATTCAAACAGAAATATGAACCAAAAGGTATAGCGGTAGATGTAATAAACAGCATTGATTATGGAATGATGAATGGAGAAAAAGTATTGAACACGGCGTTGAAAATGGCAGAAAAAAATAAATAATAGGAGGGTAAAAATGGCACGCAAAATCAACTCTGAAAAAATAGTAAATGGTGTAATGAAATTTGTAAATTTAAAAGCAATTCAAGCTATAAAAGACGGGATTTTATTCATATTGCCATTAACACTTGTAGGATCTATTTTCTTGCTTTTAGCACAATTGCCAATTCCTGCATTCAATGATTTTATGGCTGGAATATTTGGAGAAGGCTGGATCAACCCATTGCTTAGAATATACTCGGCTAGCTTCGGCATAATGGGTATGGTTGCTGCAATTGGTATAGCGTACACATATGTAAAGAATGAAGGTCATGATCCCTTGCCAGCAGGTATTTTAGGACTTGTAGTATTCTTAGTCACATCTCCTAATTCTGTAACCGATGCAGCTAGTGGCGTCGTTGTTGGAAATGTCATAGACATGACATGGACAGGCGGGCAAGGCATGGTAAATGCAATTATAGTTGGTTTAGCTGTAGGATATATATACTCATGGTTTTTGAATAGAGACATAAGAATTAAAATGCCAGATGGAGTTCCGGATGGAGTAAGCAATGCTTTCTCGTCTTTGATACCTGGCGCAGTAATAATGGTGTTAGCGATGATCGTTCACATAGGATTTGAATATGGTCTTAATAAAACATTCTTAGAATGGATTTACGACGTATTGCAAAAACCACTTCAAGGTTTGACAGATTCATTACCTGCCGTTATCTTAATTTCTGCTATAGGGCCTTTTTTATGGTGGTTTGGAGTTCATGGATCTTCTTTGGTAAGCGGTGTAATGATGGGCATATTAGCGTCAAACTCAGCAGCTAATCAAGCTATCATAGATAAAGGCTTGGCTCTTACTATAGACAACGGAGCTAAGATAGTAACTCAGCAATTTCTAGATAATCTTCTGATACTTACTGGTTCTGGAATTACTATTGGGCTAGTTCTTGCAATGGTTTTTAGAGCTAAATCCGCACAATATAAACAGTTGGGTAAAATTGCCATAGTGCCAGCCATTTTCAACATTAACGAACCAATAACATTCGGTACACCTATTGTCATGAACCCCTTGATGTTCATACCGTTTGTAACGGTTCCAGTAATCACAGCGTTAATATCGTATTTTGCGATTGCAACAGGACTTGTGCCACCATTTTCAGGAGTTTTGGTTCCATGGACTACTCCTCCAATAGTGTCTGGGTTTTTATTAGGCGGTTGGAGAACTGCATTGTTACAAATTGTCATTTTAGCATTATCGGTTGTTGTGTATTATCCTTTCTTTAAAAAACAAGATGAAATAATGTATAAACAAGAGCTTGAAAATGCTAAATTGGAAAATTCAATAGAGGATTAATCATTATTTGCATACCGCCCTCTTGGGCGGTAGTCGCATATGCAAAGGAGGAAACAAATGAGTATAGGAGTAATTGCAGCTATTTTAACGACTTTGTCCTTTGTCCCTCAAGCTGTAAAAGTTATTAAGACAAAAGACACATCTGGCATATCACTGTTGATGTATTCAATGTTTGTAATAGGGGTGTTTTTGTGGGTGGTACATGGCATAAATATAAAGGATTACCCATTGATTTTTGCAAATGCAATAACCTTTTGCTTTGCAGCTATCATTCTAAGTTACAAGATAAAGTATAAATAATATTTGGGAGTGATTTTATGAGTAAAGTAGATTTAAAATTTCCTGATGGATTTTTATGGGGAGGCGCAGTTGCAGCAAATCAAGTTGAAGGCGAACATGTAAAAGATGGCAAAGGGCTTTCGATTGCAGATATTTTACCATGTGGTTTAGACAGAATGGAAAAAATGCAAAACCCAAAGGTTTTGTTCGAAGAAAAATACGATTATTATCCATCTCACAGAGCTATTGACTTCTACAACAGATATCCAGAAGATATGAAATTGTTCGCTGAAATGGGGTTTAAAGTGCTTAGGACATCCATCGCATGGAGCAGGATATTTCCTGAGGGTGATGAAGATGAGCCAAATGAAAAGGGATTGGAGTTTTATGACAGATTATTTGATGAAATGCATAAATATGGCATACAACCACTTGTAACTCTATCGCATTATGAGATGCCACTAGGCCTTGTTAAAAAATACGGCGGTTGGAGAGATAGGAGATTAGTAGATTTTTTTGATAATTACGCAAAAACTGTTTTTGAAAGATATAAGGACAAAGTAAAATTGTGGCTGACTTTTAATGAAATCAATATGATGAATCATACGCCATTCCTAGGAGGAGGTTTGATCATTGAAGAAGGCGAAAACAAGGACCAAGTTGTATATCAAGCTATCCATCATCAATTGGTAGCAAGTGCATTGGCAGTTAAAGATTGTCATGAGATGATACAAGATGCCAAAATAGGATGCATGATATTGGGTACTGTAACATATCCTTATACTTGCCACCCAGAAGATGTGTTTTTAGCTATGCAGAGAAATAGAGTAGGACTCTTCTATGGAGATGTGCAAGCTAGAGGCTATTATCCATCTTATTCTAAGAGAATTTTTAGAGAAAAAGATATTGAGATAAAAATGGAGCCTGATGATGAAAAAATATTGAGAGAAAATACAGTAGATTTTATAAGCTTTAGCTACTACATGAGTGAAACCATATCTAAACATGCTCATGACAAAGAGTCAGATAGCGAAAACACCATACAAATTCTAAAAAATCCTTATTTGAAAACGTCTGATTGGGGATGGCCAATAGATCCAGTGGGACTGAGGATAGTCTTAAATATGTTCTACGACAGATATCAAAAACCGCTATTTATAGTAGAGAATGGACTTGGTGCAGTAGACAAAGTTGAAGAGGACGGCTCAATAAATGATGACTACAGAATCAACTATTTGAGAGACCATTTGATGCAAGTAAAGGAAGCTATTGCAGATGGTGTAGAACTTATGGGGTATACGACATGGGGGCCGATTGATCTCATAAGTGTATCAACAGGAGAGATAAAAAAGAGATATGGCTTTATATATGTAGACTTAGACAACGATGGCAATGGAACGCTACAGAGAAGAAAGAAGAAGAGTTTCTATTGGTATAAGAAAGTCATAGAGTCAAATGGAGAATATTTATAATGAAGGAGCTGATTAATATGGGATTAAAAATCGTTACAATAGGGGGAGGATCAAGTTACACACCTGAACTTGTGGAAGGATTTATCAAGAGATATGATGAACTACCTGTGAGTGAATTATGGCTTGTGGATATAGAAGAAGGCAAGGAAAAGCTTGAAATTATCGCTGATTTAGCTAGAAGAATGGTAAAAAAAGCAGATGTCCCAATTCAAATTTTTACAACATTAGATAGAAGAGAGGCTCTACCTGGAGCAGATTTTGTGACAACTCAAATAAGAGTAGGGCTTTTAGATGCAAGAATTAAAGATGAGAGAATCCCCTTAAAGCATGGATTTATAGGCCAAGAAACAAATGGGGCAGGCGGAATGTTCAAAGCTCTAAGGACTATTCCAGTTATCTTAGATATAAATAAAGACATCTCTGAACTTTGTCCTGACGCTTGGATGATAAACTTCACCAATCCTTCAGGAATGATTGAAGAGGCTCTTTTAAAATATGGTTATACTGATAAAGTAATAGGACTTTGCAATGTTCCTATTGGCATTGAGATGGGTGTAGCTAAACTTTTAGGAGTTGCTCATGATAGAGTGAGAGTTGATTTTGCAGGATTAAATCATATGGTGTTTGGATTAAATGTCTATTTAGATGGTGAAAATATAACAAAAAGAATAATAGACTATTTAGCTAGTGGGAAAAGTGCATCTGAGGTAAAAAATATCAACGATATAAACTGGGAACCTGATTTTATTAGAGCATTAGGAGTCATACCATGCCCATATCACAGGTATTATTTTATGAGAGATGAGATGCTGCAAACTGAGCTTGAGGAGTTTAAAAAAGGAGAAGTAAGAGCTGAGGTAGTCAGTAGATTAGAAAAGGAACTCTTTGAAATTTACAAGGATAAAAATTTAGACATAAAGCCACCTCAACTAGAACAAAGAGGAGGAGCATATTACTCTGATGCTGCATGTAGACTCATAAACTCTATCTACAATGACAAGAAAGACATCCAACCCGTGAACACTAGAAATAATGGTGCTATCACATCTTTACCTTACGACTGTGCAGTTGAAGTTAGCAGCGTGATCACCAAAGATGGTCCAAAGCCTCTTTCAATGGGAGAACTCCCAGTTGCAGTTAATGGATTAGTTCAACAGATTAAATCTTTCGAAAGGGTTACAGTAGAAGCAGCTTATGAGGGATCTTATGAGAAAGCTCTATTAGCATTGATCATAAATCCACTAGTTGCATCGGATAAAAAAGCCAAAATTTTATTAGATGAAATGCTCGAAGCTCATAAAAAATATCTGCCTAAATTTTTCAAATGATTTTAGAGAATACTCACCACTACAAAAAAATGTGTTATAAAAAAATTTTTGGGTACAATAAAAAATAAGGGAGTGATGAATATGATTAAAAATTACTTTGAAAATAAGAAAAGAGAAATTGCTAGAAAAGAGAGAGCAAAGAAAGTTAAACATATTGCTGCAGGTACTGCTGTGGGCAGTTTATTAGGAGCAGGAGCAGGGCTGTTATTTGCACCAAAATCAGGAAAGGAAACTAGAGAAGACATAAAAAACAAAACAGTTGAAACCAAAGAAGAGCTCAAAGAGAAAGTAAATGAAACAGTAGATAAAACTAAAGAAGGATACGATAAGATCAAAGCTAAAGTTACAAGCAAAGTTGAGGAAACTAAAGAAGAACTAGAAGAAAAAAAGGAAGAGTTAGAAGATAAGAAAGAAGACATCAAAGAAGATGCTGAAGAAGTGAAAGAAAAAGCAAAGAAGAGCAAAGCAGAGGTTGAAGAAGGGAAAGAAGAAATTAAAGAAGTATTGAAAGATACGAAAGAAGATATTAAAAAGACCGTAAAAGAGTAAACGCACACCGTATTTAGGAAGTGATTTTATGCAGAAGTACAAGGATAAGGACAATGACTCTGGCATTGTTGCATACGAAATAGGAGATGATTACATTAGAGTAGAATATGAATCTGGAGATATTTTCACTTACAACTACGAAAAAGCCGGGAAACAAAGAGTGGAAAAGATGAAAGAATTAGCTAAAAAAGGCGATGGATTAAACGCCTATATAAATAAATACATCATCCCTATTTATAAAGAAGATTAATGATCAAGCCACACTATTTTAGATAGTGTGGCTTTTCGTTGACTTTGACTTCCTTTAAATATATAATATTGACAATGATAAATGTATACCCAAATAATATTTAGGAGGGCATTTTATGCTATTTGAACACATATTGGAAGTTGCAGTACCTTACATAACCTCTTTTCTTGAACTTATCGGAGTTTCAATAATAGTAGTAGCAGCGATAAGAAGTGTTTTTCATTTTTTTAAAAATGGATTTGATTTTGGTGATGATGAAGTAGGATTTGCTTTTGCGAAAGCCATGTCTTTGAGCTTAGAGTTCAAATTAGCTGCAGAGATAATTAAAACTGTACTTATTAGAAATATTGATGAATTTATAATACTTGCGGCGGTAGCAATTCTTAGAGTAGTTCTTACATTTGTACTTCACTGGGAGTTGACTATAAGCAGTAAGGAGATCGAACACAAAAATATCAATAAAATATTAAATAAGCAGGAGGATAATTGAGATTTTTTAGAAAAATTATGATATATTGTTATTAGATTACATGAAAGGGTGGTAGGTATGAAAAAGCTAATGACGGGAAATGAAGCGATAGCAAGAGGAGCTTATGAAGCAGGAGTTCTGGTTGCTTGTGCTTATCCGGGAACACCTAGTACTGAAATTTTGGAAAACGTTTCCACATATGATGAAATTTATTCTGAATGGTCGACTAATGAAAAAGTAGCATTGGAGGCTGCTTTCGGTGCAAGTGTAGCCGGTGCAAGAGCTATGGCTAGTATGAAGCATGTCGGCTTAAACGTTGCGGCAGATCCTTTTTTTACGATAGCATATGAGGGAGTAAACGGGGGCTTGGTAGTGATTACAGCAGATGAGCCAGGTATGCATAGTTCTCAAAATGAACAAGACAATAGACTCTATGCACCACATGCTAAAGTTGCTTTAATTGAGCCATCTGATAGTCAAGAATGCAAAGACTATCTAAAGAGAGCTTTTGAAATATCAGAGCAATTTGACACGGCAGTTTTGTTTAGAGTTACTACAAGAGTCTGTCATACTAAGGGAGTAGTGGAACTAGGAGAAAGAGAAGAAGTAGGTATAAGAGAATACATAAAAAATCCTAAAAAATATGTAATGGTTCCTGCAAATGCTAAAGAAAAACACATAGAAATGGAAAGGGATAGACTTCCTAAGCTACATGAATTTTCAAATACCACCGACTTAAATAGGATTGAACTAAATGATTCAAAAATAGGAGTAGTTACTTCTGGTGCTTGCTACATGAATGCCAAAGAAGCACTTGGAGATAAAGCATCATATTTAAAGATAGGTTTTAGTTATCCACTTCCAGATGAAAAATTTAAAGAGTTCGCAAAGCATGTAGAAAAAATTTATGTTATAGAAGAAAATGAACCATACATGGAAAACTATATAAAAGCTTTGGGGATTGACTGTATAGGTAAGGAAGAATTTCCACTGTGCGGTGAAATAACCCCTCAAATAATCAGAAGAATTGTTTTAGGAGAAAGCACACCCTCTACATATAAATTAGACATTCTACCTCCAAATAGACCACCAGCACTTTGCGCAGGATGTCCTCACAGAGGAATATTTTATGAGATGAGTAAATACAAAAACAAAATAAATGTCACATCAGATATAGGCTGCTATAGCCTTGGTGCATCAGCTCCACTATATGTTGGAGATACAGTTATTTGCATGGGAGCAGGTTTTTCTTCTGGAATAGGCTTTGATAGAGTAAATAAAATGGCCCAAAGAGGGAAAAAAGTATTTGGCGTTTTAGGGGATTCAACATTTTTTCATTCAGGTATGACTGGCTTAGTAGACGCTGTATACAACAAATCCGACTTGGTAATGGTAATACTTGACAATAGGATTACAGCAATGACAGGGCATCAAGAAAATCCAGGCACTGGCAGAAACATAAAAGGAGAAGAAGCTCCTATGATTGATATTGTTTCAATCGTAAAAGCATGTGGGGTAAAAGAGGAAAATATAAAAGTAATAAATCCATATATTATGAGTCAAAACAAAGAAGCCATAAAAGCAGCTCTTGAGGCTGAAGGACCATTTGTGATCATAACTAAACAGCCATGTGCACTGATAAAAGAAGTCCAAAAGAAAAGAGCTAATCTCTACTCAGAAGTTGACGATGAAAAATGCACTAAATGCAAGACTTGCTTTAGAATAGGCTGCCCTGCAATATCTATGGTAGACAACAAAGTTATAATAGATAAAGTTCAATGCAATGGTTGCACTGTATGTGTTCAAACATGTCCTTATAAAGCCATTAAAGTTCATCAAGAGAGAGGTGGAAAAAATGAATAAGAGTTTACTTTTAGCTGGAGTTGGAGGGCAAGGAATAATCTTGGTTTCAAAGATTCTATCAGAAGGCTTGATGGAAGAAGGCTTTGACGTAAAAATGAGCGAAATTCATGGAATGAGCCAAAGAGGAGGAAGTGTCACAACTCAGATTAAGTTTGGACAAAAAGTGTATTCTCCAATCATAAACACAGGAGAAGCTGATGTATTAGTAGCTTTTGAAAAAATAGAAGCGTTGAGATACATTGAAAATTTGAAAATTAGCGGAACATTAATAGTAAATGAGGAAGAAATCTTTCCACTTCCAGTACTTGCGGGATTAGAAGAGTATCCAGATGGAGTGATAGAGGAATTAAAAAATAAAGTTGATCATGTCATAAGCATTGATGCTAGAAAAGCAGCTCTTGATGTAGGTGAAGCAAAAAGTTCAAACATCGTCATGCTTGGAGTTACGGTAAAGGCATTAGGATTAGAAAATATTGATTGGGAAGAGAAGATTAAAAAATATCTACCTCCTAAAACACACGAAAAAAATATTCTCGCTTTTAGAAAAGGATTAGATACATTATAAAATGGCTACTTAATGGGAGATTCACTTAAAGATTTATGAAAATAAGTAAATTTTTTACTGACTCTCTTCAAGTAGGCACATGAAAATAAAGACTGCGATGAAGGATAAAACCTTTAGTGCAGTCTTTATTTTATACTTTCAGATACTAAAAACTATGAGTGTAGTTTATATCCCAGTAAAAAACACTTTATTCGCCACATTCATCATGATGCTGATGTTCATGGCAAACAGAACCAGTTGATTTTAAAGTACCCTGCAAATACGCCTCTACGGCTGCTTTGGCATTACTTCTTGCTCCGACAATAACCTCGATATTTTTTTCATTAAAGATGTCAATAGCTCCGGCGCCCATGCCTCCTGAAATAATTACATTAACACCCATGTCATTCAAGAAGTTAGGCAAAAATCCGGGTCTGTGTCCAGGATTTGCAATGGTTTCACTTCTAACAATTTGATTATTTTCGATATCAAAAATCATAAATCCTTCGCAATGCCCAAAGTGCTCAGTTACCATTCCATTTTCGCTTGCTACAGCAATTTTTATCATTTTAGTTTTCCTCCATTTTTTTTAAATTTTTACAACTGACTCAAGTCAATTGCCATCGAAAAGCTCTATCATACCCTTATCACATGCAGCTGAAATTTTTGGTTCAATAGGCAATTTGAAGAACCTTTAAACCATGTTTATCAGCAATTTCTTCGATATGACTTTTAGTCACTATCTTTTTCAAAAAGTAGATTAATTGTTTTATGATATACCTCTTTAACTGCTGACCCAGATGTACAGTCTATGTCTACAATGGTTTGACCATTATTAATGGCTTTAACGGCATTGGAGTCAAATGGTATCTTGCCGATATAGGAAAGCCTTTGTTTTTTACAATACTCTTCAATCTTTTCTGTATTTTCAATGTTGGTGTCATATTTGTTTATGCATACTGCTGTTTTAGTTCCAAATTTCGCCGCGGTATTTATAATGTGCTCCATATCGCTGATACCTGATATGGAAGGTTCTGCAACGATTAAAACCATGTCCACGCCACTCAAAGAGGCAATAACAGGACAGCCTATTCCAGGAGATCCATCGATGATGGCTAGCTCTACCTTACCTGCTGACGATCTCATCTGTTTTTTTACCTCACTGACAAGCATTCCAGAAGTACCACTGCCCATTTTAAGCTGTGCTGTTGAAAACACTTTTTCTTCATCAGAATAAAGCATAAGTTCTCCCGCGACTGCTGGTTTCAAAGTTATTGCTCCCACAGGGCAAACATACTCGCAGACTCCACAGCCTTCACACGCAAAAGGATCAACTTTATAGTCTGGATCTGATTTGATCGCATCAAACCGGCAGTTTTGTCTGCACTGGCCGCAGTTATTACACAGTTCTAAATTTATCTCCGCTTTTGGCAGACCATAATAATCTGTTTTTTTTACTTGTGAATTCCATCCAGTTACAAGGTGCAGGTTAGGGGCATCAATATCACAATCGGCATACGCCTTGGCATTGGAGAGCTTAATAAACGCACTTGCTATTGTGGTCTTCCCAGTGCCGCCCTTTCCACTAAGAATTAGCAATTGTTTTATGCTGCACCTCCTCTATAACTGTGTCAAGCAGTGAAGAAAACAATTCCCGATATTTCTCATTTTTATTGATGACGATTTCTGAATTTGAGTTTAAGGTTCCCAAATCATTGTCAAATGGAATTCTACCTAAAATCTTAATATTTTTTTCTAAGCAAAATCTCTCTGCTGGATTTTCTTCTTCCAAACACTTATTAAGGACAACACCAAAAGGCTTATTAAATAACTTGACTAACTCATATACCATGTTGAGGTTGTGAACACCAAACAATGTTGGTTCAGCTACCAATACGCAATAATCTGCATCTTTAATGCTTTCCATTACGATGCATGCACTTCCAGGAGGGCAGTCGATAAAAGTCAACTGTTCAACCGAGGCATTATTAGCAAGCAGCTTTTTTATGATTGGGATGCCTGTAGCTTCACCAGTGTTCAATATTCCTGTCCATACAGTCACCTCACCGGAAATTCCTTTTTGAATTTTGCCGATTACTTTTTCTTTCTCTGTTAGTGCCTTTTGAGGACATACTAAGATACAGCCGCCGCAGGAGTGGCATACATCTTCAAAGACAATCAGTTTATTTTTGATGGAGGCAAGGGCATTGAATTTGCAAAAATCAACGCATTTTCGACATCCGCTGCATAGTTCATTATTCACCATTGGAATTTTTACTGATATGGTTTCCTCTAGAATTTCTTCAGGCTTAAGAAACAGATGCCCATTTGGCTCTTCAACATCACAGTCTATGTATGTTGACTTTTTTGCTACTGCAGCTAAGTTTACCGATACTAGTGTTTTTCCTGTGCCGCCCTTGCCACTTAGTACAGCAATTTTCATATTAATTGCCTCCGTGTCCATGAAATCCAGCATGAACTACATCCAGCAAGGGTAGTTTTCCATCGATATAAAAAGCAATATTATCCTTTATTGAAAGTGATATAGTTTTAAATATTTTGATATCAGCAGATTGCATCACTTCAACAGCGTTTTGACCACATCTGGGTGTCAACAAAGCATTTGCTTTACTATCTACTATTATTTGTGCAGATTTAATCCCCGCACCGCCTGTGCTTGCTGCAGCAGTATTATCAATAAATACACTTTCCTCTGTTTCTGTATCGTAAATAAGAAAATAAGGAGTGCGTCCAAAGGATGCACATACATTTGATTCCAAAGTTTTCTCATCTACTGGAATTGCTATTTTCATAAGAATCCTCCGTTCATTTTATTTCTAAATGGCATCTACATCTGGCACAATATGAACAGTCCGAGTGCACATAAAATGTTAAATTACCTTTTTTGAATATGTGATCAATCACCCCAGTCCTCATCGCTCGTAAAGCATCGGCCATGCTTTTGCCTATGGCAGCCGCGGCCGCAACCATTTCCTAACCCATCACAAAGTCTGTATTCGCCACCTTCAATTGATAGTATCTTTCCGTTCACTAATGATTCAGCTAGCTTTTTTCTGGCTTCAATGTAAATGCCTTGAACAGTACTGCGGGCTACACCCATCTGTGTGGCACACTCTTCTTGTGTAAAACCCTCTAAATCGATCAGCCTTATGGTTTCATACTCGTCAACAGTCATGATTACATGGTTATTTATGTCTTGATATGAATCAAGAGGCCCAAATCTATTGCTTTTAGGTAAGCTACAAACTTTTCTCCATTTCATCGGTCTAGCCATAATTCATAACCTCCGTTCTAATAAGAAATAACCAGAGCATCCTTCGATTACCTCTGATTCCCGGTCCTCTAATTGCTCATCAATAGCTTCGAGTCGATCTTGTCATATAGTTTTCTGTTCATTAAGGAGCTACAAATTTCTAAACCTCTTCCGGTCATTGATCCAGCACCCATTGGACCAGTTTTATCTCTTCTTGGCATGCTATTTACCTCCTTATGGTTTATGACATATGCCATTTACTTTCAGTATACTCTGTTTGTAGCATATGTCAATAACCATTCATTGTTTAACAATCTCTAAGAAGCGGCCTAAAAATAGCGGTTTCATTTATTAAGTTTTCGTAATAATTAAGGAAAACAGAGAAAATAGAAGATATAAAGACATATTAAGATATAGATGAAGGTCTATGAATAGATTTATCTAATTTTCTTATTTTTTATGTATTTATGGCATAATTGGGTATTGTGTAAGTAAAATGAAAGAGTATAATAGATTAGTCAAGGGGTGATAAAATGGATCGAATAGTTCAAGACATCCTTAATCTAGACGATGAGACCAAAAAATTAAGGGATAGATATGAGGAAATATTAAAAAAAGAGAAGTTTGAAGGACTTCAAAAAGTGCAGCAACTTGAAAAAGAACTCATGGCTTCATATGAAAAGGAAGCACAGAAGTTGTACGAGAATTATATTGAAGAAAAATCAAAATTAATTCCACAAATCGCTCAACAGGAATATCTCAAATATGGAAGTACTGCAAATCTAAATGAGAAATACAAAAAATTAAAGACAAGATTATTAGATGATATTTGGGAAAGTATCCTGACTATCGAGGAATAGAGGGATATAAATGAGTAATGCTAGAAGATTTTCAGCGATCAATACAAAGCTAAGAGTAATGCACTCTCATTTTTTGACAGATGAAGATTACATTAATCTAATAGAATCAAAGACAGTAGATGATACAATTGCATATTTAAAAAATAACACTATTTATGGCGAGTTCATTAAAACTGATCCTCATTTTACAAGGATTGAAGAAGTAGACATCGCTATGGATAGATTCTTGGTTTATCAGTTTGGCAAGATATTAAATTATTTCTCCGATAAGTATAAAGAGTTTTATAGATCTCTTATGCTTAGATACGAAGTTGAGGACTTGAAGCTTTTCATAAGAGCAGTAGCTAGAGGAGAAAGCTTAGAAGAAACTAAGAATTTAAGCTTAATTAGAGAAAAATACTACAGTTTTTCTTATGAGAAGATAAAAAGTGCAAAAAACATAAATGAATTAATCGAAATGCTAAATGACACACCTTTTTATGACATAATTAAAAGATATAAAGATGAAGATCCAGAGAGATTGATTTTTTACATCGAGATGAGTCTTGATAAATTTTATTTTCAAACAGTAAGTGAGAAAGCAAAAAAACTTTCTAAAGAGGACAGAAAATTTGTAGAACAACTAGTTGGCAGGAATGTAGATTTATTGAATATTGAATGGATATACAGAGGTCTTAAGTTTTATAATACCTTACCAGAAGAGCTTATAAACTATGCTCTAAATGGAGGGCTAGAGTTTAAATACGAAGATTTAAAGAAGCTGTGTTATTCAGATGTGGATAATTTAATAAAAACTGTACAGAAAACTCCATATAAAGAGCTATTCAACCCAGACAAAGATATAGATACTTTCTTGAAAATAAGAATTCAGAGATATCTATATAACATGTTTAAAGATGTTTTCAAAAAAGCTAAAATGGATATTTCGGTATCAATAGGATATTTACATTTACTGGAATTTGAAATAAGAGATGTCATGACGATATTGGAATCAAAGAGGTATCAAATGTCAAGCATAGACATAAGAGAATATCTCATTCGAGACTTAAAAGGAAGTGAATGATTATGGGAGCTAACAAAATGGAGTTGTTGAATGTTTCAGGCAAAATTGATTATGCTGATGACGTATTAAGGGATTTAATTCTAAATTATCAAATTGAACTATTAGACGCTTTAAATAGAATTGAATCAGATCATTTTAAGATCAATGTAAAAGAAGACAACTTAGATAAAATTGTCGATATGAATTATGTTATGCCTTATATAAGCGACAATAAAGTAGAAGAACTTGAAAACAAGAAAAAACAAATCATGGAATTATTTGATTTAAGCAGTGTTAAGTTAAATATTTCAAAAGAAAACCACCACATAAATGAAAATGAAATCAACGATTTCTTTGGTGTCGTCGAGAAGTTAAATTCATTGAACGAGGATTTAATGAATTTAAAAAATGAGTTACAAAAATTAGAAGGCTATTATAATAATATTTTTAGAGAATTAGATGATTTTCCGATCAAAATCGGAGATTTAAGAAATATGGATTATTTTGAATTTAAGCTAGGGGTATTAAGCGATACAGCAAGGATGAAATTAAAATCAAGCTATGAAAATATACCAGCTATAATTATTCATACTGGCACTGTAAAAGATGGAGAAGTGTATTTCATAATTTACCCTAAAAAAGTGGCAGTTGATATAGATAGGGCATTAAAGGCTTTGGAATTTAGAGAATTGATAATACCCGAAGAATACAATTCTACTCCAAAGGAAATAAGTGCAGTGATTACATTAAAAAGAAATGATATTCTAGCTAAAATTGCGGCGAAAGAAAAAGAATTAGACGATTTAAGAGCAAAACACTTAAATAAAGCAATTGATCTAATCAATCAACTGGAAATCATGATAAGGGTAGAAAAAGTAAAAGAAAAACTTGCATTTTCAAGGAAGTATTTCTATCTATCTGCTTGGGTATTGAGTTCTGATAAAGAAGAGATACAAAAATCATTAAGTAAATATGAAAATATTTATATAGCTTTTGACGAAGACGTCATACATTCCACAAAATTAAAAAACAATTTATTATTAAGGGTGTTAGCATAAATTTATAAGCTAATTAATCTAGCATCACGATAACAAAAAGGAAGTGATAAGAAGTGGCAGTTGAAAAAATGACTTTGCTAAATATCGTCGGAAAAGCAGAAGATGCTGAAAATGTCCTAAAAGATATAGTAACAAATGTTGAAGTTGATTTGATTCCTGCAATTCATCAAATAGAATCAAATAATTTCACATTTGATGTCACAAATGAAAATATCGACAAGATAATCGATATGAACTATGCTAGAAGTTACAAAAAAGATTCACTAGCTGATGATTTGCGAAATAAATCAGAGGTAATCAAAAGGATATTTGACATAAAAGACAATGAGCTGAACATAAAGATCGATACTCTTCTTGCAAAAGAAGATATCATCAAAGAATTTGATAATATAATTGAAGAAATTCATGATACAGATGAAAAAATAAATGCGCTGAAAAAAGATATTGAGCATTTAGAAGGTTATTATTCGAATATATTTAAGGAATTAAAGAATTTTTCAATACCGTTGTCTGATCTGAGAAATATGGAGTATTTTGAATTTAAAGTTGGAATACTTTCAAAAGAAGGCAGACAAAAGGTAAAGAAGAATTACGAAAACATCTTGGGGATTTTCTTGCATACTGGATCAAGCCAAGAAGGAGAAGTATATATAGTCATGTACCCAGAAGAAATGACCATTGAGATGACTAGAATTTTAAGGTCTCTTGGATTCAAAGAAATCCCGATACCCGAAGAGTATACTGGCACTCCTAGAGAAATAAGTGAGCAAATAGACATTAAAAGAAATACTATTTTAGCAGAAATCGCTGAAAATGAGAAAATAATAGATAAAATCAAATCAAAATACAACGATAGGGTAAAGGAGCTATTAGCTCACGCTAGGATGATCCTAAGAATGGAAGATATTAAAGAAAATCTTGCTTTTTCAAAGAAATATTTTTACCTTTCAGCTTGGATTGCTGAGTCAGATAGAAATAAACTGACGAGTATATTAAAGAAATATGATGGTATAGTGGCTGTATTTAAGAAAGATGAGATTTCAAATGCACCTACAAAATTAAAAAATAATTGGCTGTTTAAACCATTCGAGATGCTAGTTAAGATGTATGGAACGCCATCATATAATGAATTGGATCCAACTCCTTTTTTAAGTCTTTCATATATGTTTTTATTTGGAATGATGTTTGGGGATTTGGGTCAAGGATTTGTGATTTTACTTGCGGGACTATTAGTAGGCAAAAAAAGCAAGACTTTTGGGGGCTTATTGACGAGATTAGGAGCAAGCTCAATGGTATTTGGTACCCTTTATGGTGCAGTGTTTGGATTTGAAACTATCATACCGGCACTATTGATTAGACCATTTGAAAATATCAATACTATGCTTATGATAGCAATCGGCGTAGGGGTTGCGTTATTGATAATTGCATATATTCATGGGATTATAAATGCTTTTAAAAGAAAAGACATTGAGGAAGCTGTATTTGGCAACAAGGGAATTGCAGGATTTGTACTTTTTATCGATCTACTTCTTTTGGTAGGTGGAATGATGCTTGGCTTAAATATAATGCCAGTTCCTGTAGGAATAGTAATAGCAGTATTATGTTTATTGTCGATCATCTTTAAGATGCCACTTGCAAATCTAGTAGAGAAGAAAAGACCACTGCATCATGAAGAGATCTCTGGATATTACATTGAAGGAGTATTCTCATTGTTAGAAACTTTTTTAAGTATGCTAAGTGGTACTGTTTCATTTATAAGAGTTGGGGCATTTGCACTGACACACGTGGGGTTATTTATAGCTTTTGAAACTATCGGTGAAATGATAGGTTCTGCTGCAGGAAATGCAGTGGTACTTGTCATTGGCAATCTATTGATTTTAGGGTTAGAAGGTCTTATAGTATTTATTCAAGGCTTAAGACTTCAATATTATGAACTATTCAGTAGATACTACAAAGGCGATGGGAAGGCTTTTGAGCCTGTAAAATTAGAATATTAGAATATAGAATTTAGGAGGAGATATTATGTCATTTATATTAACAACAACAACAATTATGGTATTATTAACTATTGCAACAGGAATTTATTTTATTTACAGCGATATGGAAGGCGACAGAAAAAAATTGAAGAAAATATTGAGAGCTAATCTGTTTGTATTTGTTCCACTTTTGATGGCAGCAGTTATCATCATGGTACCAGGAGCAATTAACGCAGCAGAAGAAGCAACAGCAACTGGTGTTACATCATCTCAAGGTTTAGGATTTATATCAGCAGCTTTAGCTACAGGATTAGCAACACTTGGTGCTGGGTATGCAGTAGCAGTAGTTGGTTCAGCTGCTTTAGGTGCAGTATCAGAAGATAAATCATTATTAGGACAAACACTTATATTTGTAGGGTTGGCAGAAGGTATTGCTATTTATGGGCTTATAGTTTCAATTCTTATTTTGGGAAGGTTATAAAAATGAAATCTATTCTAATCAGCGACCACAAGGATACTTTAGTGGGAATGAGATTAGCAAGCATTGAAGGCATATATGTAAAAGACTTAGATGATATAAGAAAAGCATTTGATGATGCTGTTTTAAATGACGAGATTGGCATAATCATAATCACAGAATCTATCCTTGAAAAAATGAAAGATAGAGTACTTGAAGTAAAAAAGAGCAATAGCAAGAAGCTAATTGTAACTGTACCAGATAGGACAGGCCTAAAGGACAAAGACTTTATTATGAGATACATCAAAGAGTCCGTCGGCATCAAAATATAGGTGGTGAAGTCATGATAACTGTAGAAGATAAATTAGATATATTTCGTAAAGTTGTCTATAAAGAAGAAGAAAAGAAATTCCAAAAAGCATTAGAGGAATTAAAAAAAGAAAATGATAATCTCCTAGAAAAGAAGAAAAAAGAACTCGAGGCTCAAAGAGATGAGATCATTAAAAGAAAATTAGCACTGGCAGAAAGAGAGATAAATGAGAAAATTTCTGAAGAGAAGACAAAAGTCAAAGAAAAAGTTTTGAAAATGAGGGCAGAAATCTTACAAGATTTCTTAGAAAGCCTGTATTTAAAAGCTTCGGAATTCACTAAGACCAGTGAATACAGACAATACCTCTTTGACAAGTTAGACAAAGCGATTTTAGAGTTAGGAGATATGAATTTCAATATTTACGTTAGAGAAAGCGATAAAGATATAGTAAATAAGCATTTAGCAGAGACTTATAAAAATAGATTTGACAAGTTTAATATTGAAACTATGCCATCAAACTTAATCGGTGGATTTTTAATTGAAGACCAAGAAAAGACATTTTTAATTGACTATTCATTGAAGACACTGATTGATGACAATGAGTATGAAATAGGAAACAAGTTATTTTCGCTTTTAGAGAGAGCAGGTGACATAAATGAGTGATTTAACAGGTAAAATTAAATCCATCAACGGTCCTGTAATCATCGGGGATAACATGACTGGGTTTAAAATGAGAGAGATGGTTGTAGTAGGACCAAAAAAGTTAATAGGTGAAGTTATTTCTATTGACGGAGATACTGGCATTGTTCAGGTATATGAAGAGACAGAAGGTTTAAAAAAAGGTGACGAAGTAATTTCAACAGGTAAACCACTTTCATTAAAATTAGGACCTGGCATGCTTGGCAATATGTTTGATGGTATTCAAAGACCTTTAAAGAAGATTAGAGCAGATCATGGTGATTTTATTCCTGAAGGGATTGGACTCATATCACTAGATGAAGATGCTTTATGGGAATATAAATTGCTGGTAAAGGTAGGGGACAATTTAACTGGGGGAGAGATATTTGCACATGTGCAAGAAACTCAGCTAATTGTTCATAAACTAATGGTTCCAGTTGATATCTCAGGTAAAGTAGTATGGATTAACGAAACAAATAAAGGAACGATAAACGACACTATAATAAAAATTGAGGATAAAGACGGGAATATTCATGATGTAAAGATGTATCAAGAATGGCCAGTAAGAAATCCACGACCTGTAGAAGAAAGACTTGAGATAAGCAAGCTGCTTGTCACTGGTCAAAGGATCCTAGATGTGTTTTTCCCAATAGCTAAAGGCGGTACTACAGCTATTCCTGGCGGATTTGGTACTGGTAAGACAATGCTGCAACACCAACTTGCAAAATGGTCTGATGCAGACATCATTATTTATGTAGGCTGTGGTGAAAGAGGGAACGAAATGACAGAAGTTTTGGAAGACTTTCCTAAGTTAATAGACCCTAAGACCAACAGACCTATCATGGAGAGAACAGTTTTAATAGCAAACACATCAAATATGCCAGTTGCAGCGAGAGAGGCATCTATATATACGGGAATTACCATGGCTGAGTATTTTAGAGATATGGGATATGATGTAGCTGTTATGGCTGATTCAACATCAAGATGGGCTGAAGCATTGAGAGAGATCTCAGGTAGACTAGAAGAAATGCCTGCAGAAGAAGGATATCCTGCATATCTGCCAACAAGACTTGCACAATTCTATGAAAGAGCTGGATATGTAAGGACACTTTCAGGAAAAGATGCATCTGTAACACTTATTGGTGCAGTATCACCAGCGGGTGGAGATTTTTCTGAGCCAGTAACAGAGAACACTAAGAGATTTGTAAATGTATTTTTAGGACTTGATAGAGAATTAGCATATTCAAGACACTATCCTGCAATTAATTGGATGGATAGTTATAGTGGATATACTCATATGATTAAAGATTTCTACGAGAGAGAATTAAATGTAGATATTGAGAACTTAAGAGAAAAAATGCTTGGAATTTTGTTTGAAGAAAATAAACTTCAAGAAATAGTTCTCTTGGTTGGAGAAGATGTTTTACCAGATGATCAAAGATTGATATTGGAGATTGCCAGGGTATTAAAAATCGGATTTTTACAACAAAATGCATTTCATAAAGACGATGCGTTTGTGCCGCTTAAAAAGCAATATGAGATGTTAAAAACCATGGAATTATTATATGATAGAGGACTTTCTGCAGTGAAGAAAGGAATACCAATCTCCAGAGTAAGAAATGGAGAAATTTATGAAGAAGTCATAAAATTAAAATATACTATACCTAATGATGATATTTCAAAAATCAAAGAAGTCAACAAGATGATTAATGATTTCTATGATAAATTAGAGTCAGAGTATAGCAAATAGTGGGTGAAGACAAATGAAGAGAAAATATTTAAAATTAGATAAAGTTGAGGGCAGCATCATTGAACTTTCTAACACTCATTCTATAGGGTATAGTGAAATAGCAGAGATAGAAGACCAATTCGGCAACAAAATGGTCGGCAGAGTAATTAAGATTGATGGAGATAGTGTTGTAGTTCAAGTTTTCGGAAGCACCATGGGGATTGCCACGGATAATACTAAAGTTACATTCAAAGGGAAACCATTTGAAATACCACTATCAAGGGAGATTTTAGGAAGGACTTTTGATGGGATAGGAAGACCAATTGATGGAGGAGGAGATATCTACTCTGAAAAAACTTACAATGTAAACGGTAGACCTATCAATCCAGTTTCAAGAGAATATCCAAGAAATTACATTCAAACAGGTATTTCATCAATTGATGGTCTTGCTACTTTGATAAGAGGGCAAAAGTTGCCTATATTTTCAGGGGCTGGTTTACCTCATAATCAATTAGCAGCACAAATAGTAAGACAAGCTAAGATAAAAAGTGAATCAGGAGAAGACAATTTCTCCATCATATTTGCAGCAATAGGCGTAAAACACGATGAGGCTTTTTATTTCCAAGAAACATTTAGAAAAGCTGGAGTATTAGATAGAGTAGTAATGTATATAAATTATGCAGATGATCCAATAATGGAGAGAATAATAACTCCAAGATGTGCGCTTACTGCTGCTGAATACCTTGCATATGAAGAAAATCAGCATGTGCTAGTAATCATGACTGACATAACAAGTTATGGAGAAGCTCTACGTGAAGTTTCTTCCTTAAGAGAAGAAGTTCCAAGTAGAAGAGGATATCCGGGGTATTTGTATTCAGATCTTGCAGAACTTTATGAAAGAGCAGGAATGATAAAGGGCAAAAATGGTTCGGTAACACTTATACCAATACTCACAATGCCAAATGATGACATCACTCATCCTATTCCTGACCTTACAGGATATATCACAGAAGGACAGCTTGTTTTGTCAAGAGATTTGTATTTAAAAGGAATATATCCCCCTATAAATGTATTGCCATCACTTTCACGTCTGATGAAAGACGGCATAGGGGAAGGCTTTACTAGGGAAGATCATCCTGAAGTAGCAAATCAGTTGTTCTCAGCTTATTCAAAAGTTCAAGACGTAAGAGCATTAGCACAAATCATAGGAGAAGACGATCTATCTGAAAGAGATCAAAAGTATCTTAAATTCGGAGATGAGTTCGAAAAGAGATTTGTATCTCAAAGCTTTACTGAAAATAGAGATATGATGGAAACACTAGACATAGCATGGGATTTATTGAAACTGTTGCCAAAAGAAGAATTAGATAGGTTGGATCAAAAATTAATTGAAAAGTATATGAAATAAGGTGAGGCAATGGCTGTTTATAAGACAACACCTACAAAAGCGAATTTAATAAAAGCTAAAAACTCTCTTTCTTTTGCTAAAAAAGGCTATGAACTTTTGGATAAAAAAAGAACTGTTCTTATACGTGAGATGATGAACTTGATTGATTCAGCAACAAGTCTTCAAGCTAAAGTAGACGAAGCATTTCAAGAAGCATATGAAAATTTAAAAATAGCTAACATACTGATGGGACCAGAGGCAGTCATTGAAATTGCTCAATCAATCGAGAATGAAAAAGATTTTGACATTATATATAAATCGGTAATGGGAGTTGAAGTTCCAATAATCAAAAGAGAAGAGAGCCCTTTAAAGACCGAATATGGTTTTTACAGGACATCTCCTGCTTTTGATAAGACTGTTATTAGCTTTATGAAAGTTAGAGACTTGATATATGAACTAGCAGAGATAGAAAACTCAGTCTACAAATTAGCTATGGAGATTAAAAAGACTCAAAAGAGGGCTAATGCTCTTGAAAAGATTCAAATTCCTAGATATGAAGCGACTATAAAATACATCGACAGTGTGCTGCAAGAAAAAGAAAGAGAAGATTTCTTTAGGCTAAAAAGAGTCAAGGGGAAGAGCAAAAAGCACAAGCAACAATAAAATAACTTGCCAAATTGGCAAGTTATTTATGTTTTTTGAGAAGTTCATCTTTTACTTTCCAAAGTGCTTCAGAAAGGTCTACAAAATACTCATGAGGTCTTTCAAATCTCTTAACTTCATCCCACAGAGTATCTAGTTGGTCAAAACAATATTTTCTTATCTCATGAATATTTGGGCTTTTATACACACAGTTTCCCTTATCATAAATTTGAACTAACAGAGGTTTTACATAGTAATCACTGAGTAGTTTTCTCTTCCATGTAAAGAGAGGGTGAAATATTTCATAAGGACCGTCTTCTGGTATCTTTTCATCATAAAGAGTTATTACATCTGCCATAGCTTTGTTGTTTTTCTTATCGTAGAATCTATATACTTGTTTAAAACCAGGAGTAGTGATCTTATTTACATTGTTGCTGATTTTAATCTTTGGAACGATTTCTCCATTTTCTTCGACCGCTACTAATTTATATACTCCTCCGAAAATAGGCTCAGATTGAGCTGTTATAAGTCTTTCCCCTACTCCAAACATATCAATTTTTGCACCTTGGTTTAGCAAATCCTTAATGACAAATTCATCTAAACTAGATGATGCCATGATTTTTACATCACTAAAACCAGCTTCATCAAGCATTTTTCTAGCTTCTTTAGATAGATATGCAATATCACCACTGTCAATTCTAATCCCCTTTGGCCTATATCCTCTAGGTAAAACTTCTTCATTAAATGTTTTTATCGCATTTGGAACTCCTTGAGAAAGGGTATCATAGGTATCTACTAAAAGCGTACAATTATCTGGGTAAACTCTAGCATAAGCTTTGAAAGCTTCTAGTTCTGAAGGAAACAATTGAACCCAGCTATGAGCCATAGTTCCAAGTGCGGGGATATTAAAATCCCTATCTACAATAGTATTGGCTGTACCAATACAACCACCAATGTAAGCTGCTCTTGCTCCTAAGATAGCACCGCCATATCCTTGAGCCCTTCTAGACCCAAATTCAATAACAGGCCTACCATCAGCAGCTCTGACAATTCTATTTGCCTTTGTTGCGATTAAAGACTGATGATTTACAGTTAGAAGAACCATCGTTTCTATAAGCTGTGCTTGCACTACAGGGCCTCTCACTGTTACTATAGGTTCATTGGGAAATATTGGCGTACCCTCAGGTATTGCCCATACATCGCAAGTAAATTTGAAGTTTTTTAGATAATTGATAAATTTCTCTCCAAAAATCCCTGTGCTTTTGAAATAATTGATATCATCTTCGCTAAATTTTAAGTTTTTTAAATAATCTAATAGCTGTTCAACACCTGCCATGATCGCAAAGCCACCGTCATCTGGAATACTCCTAAAAAACATGTCAAAATATGCTATCTTATCTTCCATGTTGTTTTCGAGATACCCATTTGCCATCGTAAACTCATAAAAATCTGCAAGCATGGTAAGGTTTTCTTTTACCAGCCAATCTACTTTTTCCATATTGCATCTCCTTTATTTATATTAACTATATTATAGTATCAAGGCTTGTAAAATACAACTTTAAAAAATAAGAAGGACCTTTCCAATTTTCATCTTAGAAAAGCCCTTCATTTTAAATAAGACTTTGAACAACTGCTCCAACGTTCAGTTTTTGGTTCAATCACATTTTCTTTTATTTTAACAAGCAACTCCTTAATTTAAGTTAAAGAGGATTAAACTCTAATCTTTTAACTTAATAAGTTATTAAGTTTTACAAACTCACTAATTTACAGGTAAATCTTTAACCTTTATAATCTAGTCTTTAATTAAATTATAAAGTTTACTACAAACGTTACTTAACCTTACACTACTTTAACTTTACACTACTTCGATTAACATCAATTTTAAATCTTTTGAATCTAAAATACTCTTAACCAATCATCAGTGTAACATTTTTAAAAAGCAACTAATTTTACAACAATTAGATACTTAATATTTTAGTTGGATGCAGTTGTCAAAGTCCTATTAACCATTATATAAATCATTACTTTAATCAAGTAACAATTTATTGTATAATGATTTGTTTATATTATACCCAGAAAAAAAGTTTTAAACACAAAAAATAAAAATTTTTATAATTTTTTTATATAATTTTTTCCCTTGTCAGAAAGGCTGAAAGTGATGATGCTGTTAGTGGGGCAATTAGCTAAATTGCAGCCAAAACACTTCCCACCACATGAAAATTCACCTGTATCTTTTTCTAAGTAACCCATTTGTTTGAGCTGATTGATGAGTAAATTAACTTCATTTTCATCGATATTTAATTTTTCAGCTATATCTTTAGAAGATTTCACTGATCCTTCAAAGATTAATTTCAAAATTTCTTTTAACATATTATCCTCCTGTTAAATAAACAAATTCCCTACTTGATAGACAAGAACTGACATTATATAACCCAATAAAAAGGTGTAAATTGCCATAAACAAAGCCCATTTTGTTGAATTTGTTTCTCTTTTTACAGTAGCGATAGTAGCTGCACAAGGCGTATATAATAGTACCATTACCATATAAGAAATGGCAGAAAGGGTAGTGAAGTTCATCCTCAGAGCTTCTGTCAATTCAAGTGGAGAATACAGCATACCTAATGTTCCTACTATAGCTTCTTTTGCTGCAATACCAGCAAAAAGACTTACCGAAGCTTGCCAAGTTCCAAATCCTGCTGGTGTAAATATTGGTGCTAATAAAGATCCGATTCTACCCAATAAACTTTCCTTCGAGTATG
>ERZ795060.1389-NODE-1389-length-28600-cov-5.237625_pt1 | contig 28600 bp, 36 predicted proteins | sample MGYA00375144_ERZ795060 | MGnify/ENA primary metagenome ERZ795060 (study PRJEB30189, sample SAMN05720157) | activated sludge metagenome | isolation source: anaerobic digester from wastewater treatment plant | place: Japan | collected 2015-05-15 ...
GCTCGCGAGGCTCATAACCTCGAGGTCACAGGTTCGAGTCCTGTCCCCGCTATTGACCGCTTCAGGGCCTCGGCTTCGGCCGGGGCCTTGTCGTTTCCGGCCGGTTCGCTGGCGTCCTTTCGCACGATCTCCCCGTCCGCCGTCAGCACCATCGGGCCAACGAACTGCTCGATGAAGTCCCTCATCTCGGTCGGCGTGGCCACCGTGGCAAGCGACTCTTGCGCTTCGGTGAGGGCCTGCCGCACCGCGGCGGCCAGCCGGGCGGTGTTATCGTTGGCGTCGCTGGCCAGTTCCGCCATGGCGTTCTGGAGTCGCTCGCGCTGGGCTTCCAACTCCCCGACCTGCCGCGATACCGCCCGCTTGGCCGTGGCGTCGATGTCCGGGTCCACCAGGAGCCGGGTCATCGAGCCGATCCTTTTGTCGAGTTCGCCGATCTGGCCGCGAACCCGCTGGAGCTGGTCGCGGTTGGATTGCACCAGTTTCCGCGCTTCTTCAATGGCGTCTTCAATGATCGAGTCGGCATCGGCGAAGACCTCCTGGTAGGTCGCCTTGATCCGGTCCATCAGCAGGTCTTCCCGGATGTTGGCCATGTTGTCGCAGGCGTCGCGCCCGTTTCTCTGACGGCAGCCGCATCCGTAGTAGTAGTACTCGCCCTTGCGGTTCTTGCTGGTCCACCGATAACACACGCTGCCGCACTTTTCGCAGAAGATCAACCCGGTGAACGGCCGGTAAGCCGGGGCAAGAAGCTGGCCGGTGTCTCGCCGCGGTCGCGCGTGCAAGGCCAGCCGATTCTGTGCTTCGGCGAAGGTTCCGTCGTCAATGATCCGCAGGCGTTCATCACTCTGCACGATGTGCTCTGACTCATCCCGCCACACCGGCACCCGTCGGCCGGTCCGTTTGTTGAGCTTGAAGCGTCTGCGGTTGTAAACGATCCGGCCAATGCAGATATCGTTCGTGAGGATTCGCCGAACACTCGTGTGCGTCCACGTCGGGCAACGCCGGGTTGGAATACCGCGCTTGGCCAGCCGGCGAGCAAGAGCCTTCAGACCAATCGACTCGCTGGTGTAGACTTGGAACAGCCATCGGACGACCGCCGCTTCCTCTTCGTGAACGGCGAGCCGGTGCAGGCCATCGGCTGTTGTTTCGATCCGGTAGCCGTAAGGCGGTGGTCCGCCGGTCCAAGCCTTCTGCTCGAACCGCTTGAGCAGCCCGTCCTTCGTCCGCTCTGACAACACCCGCGAATAGTGCTCGCTGATTACGAGGTGCATCCCGCGGGCCAGTGCGTCCCTGCCCTCGGTGACGCTGACCACCTCGACGCCGCCGTCCTCAAGCTGCGCGATGATCGCGCTGGTTTCGGCGAGGTTGCGGCCGAGCCGGTCGAACTTGTAGACCAGCACCCGTTCGATCTGGCCGGTTTCGGCGTCGGCCAGCAGCCGGAGCAAGGCTTCACGGCCGGCCATCGAGCGGCCGGTGCGGGCCCGGTCAACGTATTCGCGGTATGTCTTGGGCTGGAGGTCGCGGCGGCAGGCGTCGAGCTGGACTTCAATCGACGTGCCGCCATCCTGGGCGTGGGACGAGTAGCGCGCGTAGATTGCCGTCTTCTTCATGGGCCGGTCTCCTGGGCGTTGAGGATGTCCACGGCGCGGCGGGCGATGACCCGCACCAACCAGCTTCGGGCGTTGCGAATCTGCCGGCGGCTCGGTTGGAAAAGCTCGCGTGGGCCATCAACATAACCCCTTTCCTGGTTGTATTTTACGTCAGAATCGGCCGGGTTGAAAGCCCTTTCCGGCCGTTCCGCGCAAAAACCAACTTCGGCGGCACTCGGCTTCATGCTGAGTGCCTACCGGAACGGTTGCGGAGTGGCTGATGCACCGGCTCATCGCTCGCGATGTCCACCGTCTTCCCGCTGTGGCTCACGCGCGAGTTGGGAAAGCGTTTCCCAGTCGGGCATGGTGCCGGCGGTCTGGTAGGCTTTGCGGGCTTCGCGGATGGCGGCGTGCAGGGTGGGGAACTCCTGCGATTCGTCCTCGGCTTCGTGCAGGTGGCCGATGGCGCGGAGGCGGTGGGCGTAGCCTTCGCGGGTTTCTGTTAGCAAGACCAGGACCGCGCCGAGGTGCTTCTCGATGCACTCAAGGCATGAGGCGCGGGTGACGGGTGCCGTGTCCGCCGCCGAGTTGATGGCAGACGAAGCTTCCGCCTTCGGTGGCTCACTGCTGGCGGATAGAGGGGTAGCGTCGGTCTGCGAGCGCCCGCGGCAGCCGCAGCCGCCGGTCGGCTGGGTGACGACCGGCTGGACTTGGCCGGGCTGGCGACGGACGATGGTGTTGACGCGGCGGCGTGACAGGGCCTCGGACGTGTTGATCCGGCGATGCTCGAAATGTTCGCCGATGCGCTGGGCGTACAGAACTTTGTTGCCGAGGATGGTGCACTTGTAGGCCGGCAGGCCGTCGCATTCGAGCAGGTGTTGCTCGCCCGTCCTCAGATCGTACTCCAGCGCGAACACGTCGCGTTCTGTCTGCCATGCACCGCTGATCAGAAGTGTATCGGGTTCATCCGCGCGGTAGGACACGCGATAAATGAACGCGCCGGGCAGTTCAATGTCGAAATCGCCCGACGGCTGGCGGACGTAGATCAGGTTCTCCGGGTCGGCGTGGACCAGCCGGTCGCCGTACACGAAGGCCGCACGGGTGGCATGGATGGCCACGGGCTTGCTCAAGTCATCGAGGTCCGGTCCGTCCATGCGGTAAAGGCGGTAGAGCGGGCTTTCTGATGCGCCACCGGCGATGAACGTTACGTGCCAGCCGGTGTCATCAGACCAGGCGGTGGGAGAGCACTCGGTTAGATCGTCGGGCAGGCCGGTTTCCAGTCGCCGCGGCGGCCGGTCTCCGACCGCGATCCACAGCTTCCAGCGCCGTGAACCAGCCGAAACATCCACGTCCTTCGGGCCGGATCGGCAGTAAAACAGAACGAGTTTCCCCTGATCGACGATGGCCTCGGCGTCTGAAGACGCAGCCAAGCGGGTCAGGAAGGGCATGTGCGTCAGCACGTTCTCTTGGTGAATAGCATCGAGTCTCATCATCTTCTCCAGATCAACACGAATACACGCTGGTCGTCGTTTGGCACGTCCCTGGCCAGTTGATCTGCGTGCCGGAAGCCGAGCGGCAGCCGATCTGTAGCTGCATGTAGCCGTTGTAGTAGTAGCTGGAGCAGAACTGACTTGGCAGGCCGACGAGTTGTCCGGCGTGGTTCACGCATCCCGTCCCATACCACGGATAGGAATACGGATAGCACGAACCGGTCTCGATCAGCCGCCAGAAAGCGCAGGGAGTCGCCTTGCCCGGCCCCTGGTACGGCGTCAAATCCCAGCAGGGCGTGCTGCTATTGGTGGTGAACGAGGCCAGAACGTACGGCGTGCAGCATTCGGAGCAGTGGCCGCCGGCGTTGAACAACTGCGCCTTGCCGTTGGTGCGAAGGGTGCGCTTGCCGGCTTTGAACAATCTGGCCTTGCCTGTCGTGGCCATCGTGCCGCTTCCTTAACTGGTACATGCTTCCTGCTCAACCATCTCGTTGATCCAGCCGAGCACGAGCTGGCCCTGGGCGTTGTAGTGGGCGTAGCCGAACGTGGCGGCGATCATCCAGCCCGCTGAGGGGCGCTTCCATTTGTGGGGCGAGGCGGTGGGATTGACGCCCGTCGCGAGCGTCTGGTTCGTCACGGGATCGACCACGCTGTAGGTCCAACTGGCGGCCGTGGTGCTGGTGCCTTGCGAGCCACCCGTCTGGGTCAGGTTCACCGGGAACACCGTCGGAGACCAGCGGCCCAGACGCACGACGGCCCATCTGACTCCCGTGCCGGAGTCCTTCCACAGGATTCGCGCCGCTCCGCCGCCGCTGCTCTTGAGGTAGGCGGCCGAGCCGTCCGCGATGTCGGCGTGCCAGTGGTTGGCGTTGGCGATGTCGATCTTTACTGGGCAAACGCCGGATACCCAAGCCCAGCCGAGTGCGCCATTGCGTATCGGCTCGGCCAGGACGCCGAACTTGCCCCAGTGATTCGCCGCCGTCGGTGTCACACCTGACAGCGCTGGCCGGTTGACAAACTGATCGAGGTTGTCGGCCGGCTGGATGAGCGGCGTGTTGATGCCCAGAATCTCGAACCGCGCGCGATCCGCGCCGCTGATGTTCTTGAGGAGCACCATGCCGCTGTCATTTGAACTCGACAGCGCTGTGCGCTGCTGGCCGAGTTGGCGGTCCTGGTAATCCCTGGCCGCGTCAATGAAGGCGTTGAACGTCTGGGCCGGGATGACCAGCGGCGAACCGGATTGGACTTTCTTCAACTCGCCCATCGCTCACACCCCGATCCCCATCAGGCTGAAGTCGCCGTACTCGTACACCCGCTCCACGTAGGCGGCCAGCGGGCGCTTCACCAGAGCCTTGGCCGCAGTGTCTTCCGTTTCGGCATAGCGAATCCACAGGTACTCCCACCCCTTCTTGCTGATGCCGCTGATGGAGCCGACGGTGATGTTGGACTTGTTCGGCGAGGCGGCGAAACGATAGGTGATCTCCCAGGCCTGGAGGCCCCGCTTGGTGCCGGATGCTCCGAGGAACAGAACCTCGCCGGTCGCGAAACCCTTCCACGGCAAGCCGTTGACCCGACCGGTGAGGTTGAACAGCGTCGCCTTGTAGGCCGGGGCAACCACGATGTCCGGCAAGAAGTGCGTCTCGCTGAAGTGATAGACGGGGACGGTGATGTCCACACCCTCGACGTTGTCGTCGGTCACCCCGATGGCCCCACCGAAGTTCGGCGGCGTGCCGACCGCGCCATAGGCTGCGACCGTCTCCAGCGACTGGGTGATGTGCGTCGTCCCGCCGCCGGTGTCGAACGAGAACGTCGATTCGTTTTCCTGGGGCACGATGCCGTAGCGAACGATGCCCTCCCAAATGTCGTTGGCCACCGGCTCCACCGAGGCGCTCTCGCGTGGGATGACCCACAAACCGTTGCCGTAGAAATCATAGACCAACGGGCTGGCCGCTTCGAGCGCGACCCGCGCGGCCACGTCGTCGTTCGTGCCGCGAATGTTGTAGCGCAGCTCAGCCGAGGGGTTGGTGCCCATCGTGACCTGCCGGCTCTCGAATCGTTCTTCAACGGTGATCGGCACGGTGCCTCCTTATCAGGCGAACGTCAGCCCGCCGGTGACCGCCGCATCCGCGAGACGCTTGGTGTGTTTGGCCGTCTGCTCGCTCGCGGTGGCCGTGCGCTGGGCGGCGTCGTTGCCGGCGGCCAGGCCTTGGACCGCTACCGGGTTGAACGTGCCGGTGACGGTAATCTTGTTGGCAATCACGTCGCCGAGTCCTTCCAGGCGATCGGCCAGCCCGTCGAGCAGACCGCGCGGGCCGGCTTGCGGGGCCTTGTCTTCGGCCTCGATCTGCTCGCGTTTCTGTTTCGCCTCGGCCAGGGCATCGGCCAACTGCCGGCGGGCGTCGTCGAGTTGCTGCCGCGTCTGATCGAGTTGACTGTCTGTGGCCTGGTCGAGTTCGGCCAGCGCTTCATCCTCGGCCTCGATGATGCCGCGCAGGCGGGATTCGTGGCGCTGCTGCTCGGCTTCGCGTTTCTGCTGGCCTTCGCGCTGAAGTTGGCCGAGTTGGGCGTCCTTGTCCTGCTCGATCCGCTGCTCGGCGGCCACGAGCGCCTGGTCGGCCACAAGGTTGGCCGCATCCACGTCGAACGTCTCGTCGAACAGGCCCTTAATGTGATTCAGCGTCTTGGTCGCAACGTTCTTGATCGTGGCCCAGGTCACCTCCAGGAAGCTGGTGAACCGCTTCCAGGTCCGCGAGATGAACGCCGTGGCCTCGATCCAGCCGACCTTCAGTCCGTGCCAGACGAACTCCGCGCCGCTCAACACGCCGGTCCACATCTGCTGGGCCTGCGTGAGCATAAACCGCTTGACCGCAAGCCATGTGCGGTTCAGGGCGGCCACGCCTTCTTGCCAGGCGAGCTTGAGGGCCAGCCACAGGATGCGCGCGGCCAAGGCTACGTCGCCGGCGGCCAAGGCGTCGGACATGCCGGTCACCACCCTGGACACGAAAGCATGAAGCCGACCGAACTGCTCGCGCAGCCACTCAAGGGCTTTGCCGGCCGCGCCGCTGTAAATGAAGACCGCCGCACCAAGGGCCGCGACCGCCGCGATGACCAAGCCAATCGGCGAGAGCAAGGCCGTGAGCGCGGAGCCGACCACGCCCAGAACGGTTCCAACTCCCGATGCGACGGCGGCCAGTCCACCGAGTGCCGCGGCCATGCCGGACACCACCCAACTCAGGCCGATGATGGCCACGCCGGCGGCGGCGACGGTCGCTGCGACCTTGGCGACGGTGACCACCACCGCCTTGTTCTGGCTGATCCAGTTGGTGACAGAAACAACTGTTCGGGTGATGGTGTTTGATAGCTCGACCACCGCTGGGGCCAATGCCGAGCCGACCACGAACGCGCCCTGTTTCACGACGCGCCACAGGATGTTCAGCGTATCGTTGAGTACGGCGGCATCCTGGGCCGTCCCCGTCGAGACAGTCAGGCCGAGCGCGCGGGCCTGCTCCCGCAGTTGCCCGATGCCTCTGGCCCCATCCTGCATCAGCGGGAGCAACTGCGTTCCCGACCGGCCAAAGACTTCCATCGCGGACGCTGCACGCAAGGTCGGGTCTTGAATCTGACTGAGCCGGTCAGCGATGAGGGCAAACTGTTGCTCGGGAGCCAGGCCCTGGAGCTTTGCCAGCGTCAGCCCCAGCTTGCCGAGTGTGTCGCCCGCGGAGGCCGAGCCGTCAGCCGCATCACCGATCACCTTCTGCATCCGGCGCAGGCCGAGTTCGAGCGTTTCCAGGTCCGCGCCGGATTGCTCAGCGGCAAATCCCAGTTCCGAGAGCGCCTCGCTGCTGACGCCCGTCCGGGCCGCCATCTTGTTCAGCGTGTCGCCGGCGCTGGAAAAGTATTTGACCGTTGCCCCGAGTGGTGCGAGCACTGAGGCGGCCACGGCGGTCATGCGCGTGCCGATGGAGCGCAACCCCTCGCCGAAGGCCCGCAATTGCCGCTGCGCCCGACGCAACCCGGCGGTGAGCTTGTCGCTCACGCCGAGTTCGACGAATGCTCGACCGGCTCGAATGCCCTGTGTGCTGGCCATTGCTCACCCTGGCCGAATACTGTTCCGCCACAACGCCGGGAACTTCGGCAGTTCCTTCTCCATTGCCGGACCCATGTAGGGTCGCCTTTGAATACGAGCCCGCGCGCGGACGCGGCGACCGCGCACGCGTTGTTCGATGACCGTCGTGCCGCCCAACTCCAGCACGCGCGGTGCTTCGCCCGGTTTATTGAGCCTCACCGGTCCGACCACGACCGAATCGGTGCCACGGTCGTAGCCGAACAGGATGAACCGGCGCAGCAGGCCGGTGTGCGAGTAAGGCGGACTGCCCGGCGACGATGTTCCTTGGCGCTTGCGGATGCTTGTGCGGGCGGCTTGACGAATGAACGCGCCCGCGCGCGACAGCACCCCACGCTTGGCTTTGTTCACCGCCCGCGCGACCATTGGCCGGTCGAAGAACAGTTCTTTGATCCGCAGGTCGATCATTCCGTCTTGCCATTCTTCTCGACCTTGCCGACGGCCAACCGCATGGCCGCACCGGTCAGGCCGGCGATGGTGGTGCCGATGGCGACGTACTGCTGCTCGGTGAGCCAGTTGGCCGCGCCGTCAATCAATACGTCCAAACTCCAGACCGCGCCCAGCAGGCTGAGAAGCAGGCTGCCGATGAGTGTCTTCTTGCCGTCCAGCCACGTCAGCATGAGGTTGTGCCTCCAGTACGAACCCCGGCTCGTCCTTGGCCGGGTCGTTCAGATAGTACTTGCCGCCCAGATGCACATGCAGCGTGCAGCCTGCGAGCAACAGGCCGCACACGCACGCGAACCATGTCACGCGATGCCGTTTGCTCACGGCTCCTCCCGATTCGCCGGCTGCGTGGCCGAGCCGCCGCCTGTGGCGTGCGGACTCGTTTCCGTCTCCTCGTTGCTGGTGCTGGAGACCTGAATCTGTCCCGCCACGCCTTCGACGCCGACGGTCGCCCGGCCCTCGATGCCGACCACCCACTTGCCCTCGAAGCTCACAGCGTAGGTCGGATTGATGCCATGTGCTCCGGCCTGGATGGAGAGCTGCTCGACGCCCTGCGTCAGCCCCTCGCGCACCGCCGGGATGATCGCCTCGTCCGCCAGCTTGTTGGCGAACGCCTCAATGGGCGGCTGGGGATTCAGGCTGGCGCAGCCGACTAGCGCCGCGTGGATCAGACCGATGATTGAGAACTCCGCGAATGCTACGTTCTTCATGTGTGAACCTCCTGCTTGGGAATGCGTCCATGCACAAACACGTCCTTGAGAACCTCGACGCCCACGATGGGCGGCTGACGACTCTTGACGAACGGATCGAAGTCGCTCGGCCGATACGGCGGCGTTTTCTTCGGGTCGCGATGGCAGTTAGCCAGCAGGGCCATCAGCGAGCTGGTCCGCGACCAGTCGTCCTTCATGCGGGCCTCAGCCATCGCCAACAATTCGCGAAGCGTCAGCCGCTCGGGCTCGACGCCGACTATGCCGGCGCACCGCCAGATGAGTTCGTGGCAGTCGCCAGCGCTTGCTCGACCACCCGGTCGAGTTCGCCGCTGGTCAGTCGCGCTTCGACCACGTCTCTCGCTCGATCCATCGCCGTCCACGTCGCTTCGAGCACCCGTTGGAGGTTCGCCCGATCTCTCGGGCTCGGGGAAAAACCCACGAGTTCCTCCAGCAGCGCCTTTGTCGCGTGCTCGATGGCGTCGCCGGCCATCGCTTTGCCGAACTCCTCGTCGCTGACACCCTTGGCATCCGCTTCCGGCTTGCACACCGCGTAGACCACATCGCACAGCAGCACGGGATCGCGGATGAACCGCTCGATCAGCTTGCCCTCGACTACTTCGAGCAGGTCCACCTCCAGCAGCCCGCGCACGCGCTTGATCGCACCCACGTTGATGGCGAGGGTCCATGTCCGGCCGGCGTTGTCGGTAAAGCTTCGCATGGATTACGTTCCTCCTGCGGTCTTCCAGGCTGGGGCCCGGGTCGAATAGGTCGGCTTGGCGGTCACGCTGACGGTAATCGCCTCTTCCAGCGGCTCGTTGCGGCTGAAGTTGGTGATCGAGAAGTCCGCGTCGAGGCCTTCGCCGTTGGGGCCATCGAGAATCGCCAGGGCGATTGACGTGTTGTTGAAGTAGGCGTTCTTGATCGCGGTGAAGCCCGCGTTGCCGGTGTCCCAGATCATCTCGAACTCAACGGTGCCGCTCTTGAGCGTAGCCACCGTCGCCCGCCAGCCCTGGTTGCCGCGCGTGGTGACATCCGCCTCGCCCGTCTCCAGATTCAAGGTCACATCCTTGACGTTGTTCAGTTCGGTGTTGGCCGTCGATCCGGCCGGCCCGTAGTAGAGCTTGGCTTCCATGCCCAGTTTGATGGCCATAACCTTCTCCTCATCTCGCCGGCCCCAACGTCCGGCGTCTTTCTACCGCTGCACGCGGTACGTCACGGTCAGTACGCTCGTCAGCACATGCTTGGAGTCCAGATGCTCGGCCGCGAAGATCGGATCGTGCGTCAGGCTCAACCAGGCCGCTTCGGGCGCATCGTCCAACCGCCGGCCCCGCAGATGGGTCATGAGTTCATCGACGAGGCCCAAGAGCGCATCCGCCTCGGCCTGGTCTTCTGGGTTGACCTTCTTCTGCACGCCGATGTCGATGGCGCAATCGAAAAAGCCGCTGTCGCGGGTGGCATTGGTGATCGACACCGATTTCGGCACGACGGTGACGCGGAGCGTCTCCATCTCAGCCAGGGCGAACGACGGCTGATACCGCCGCTGTGCGGTAAACGACTGGCTGAACGAGCCGCCATTCAGGCTGGTCACGACGGCATCGGCGATCTGCGTGATGACGCTCATCTCACACTTCCTCCCGGGCAATGCATGGCCGCGAGATGATCTTGTCATGCAGCGAGCGATTCAGGTTCAGCAGATCGCCGGTCGTGCGGGTGAGGTCGCGAATCGCCTCGGTGTTGGCCGCAATGATCCGGTTGTTCGCCTCCAGCACCTCCAGCAACTGACGAATGAGCCAGATCACCACGCCCAGCAGGACCACGGAGAAGCCGAGGAAGCCGTACTGCACCACGGGTTGAATCATCCAGTTCTCCACGTGCGGTTACTCCGTCGCCACATGCTTGGTGTGAATCCTCAGCGTCCGGCGGTACGCATCGCTGTAGCGCCAAGGCGGTTCATTGCCCGGGGCCATCACCTCGTACACAAACGTCTGATCACCGGCGGGCTCTCTGATCCAGTCGCCGGCCTTCGGCGGCGTCTGATTGCCCGCCAGCACGAGGTCCGCTGCCCGCACCAGGAAGTCGCGCGATTCGGTCCGATGGATCACGCCGAACTCGTCCGCCTGCTCGAAGACGGTTCGACCGACCGTCGCGGCCACTTCCACGGACTCGCCGCCGCGCTGGTAGACAACGGTCCGCGTCAGGTGCGTGTGACGCTGGTCTTCCAGCCAGTTCGATCCTTTCTCCAGCAGACCCGACATCTAAAACCACCGCAGTCTGACCAGGACCGTCGTTTCGGCGCTGGGCGCGTCCGCAATCACCATGCCGATGGGCGTGCGGACCGCCGGGGAACCGGGCGACTCGCACAGGGCCACGTCATCGAAGGACACATCGACCACCGCCGTGGGCGAGGTGTTCTGGCCTACCTTGAGGACCAGGTACATCGTCGCCGCGGTCGCGGTGAACGTGAGCGACTGGGCCACGGAAGCGCTGGCCTGATCGCCGTTCCATCGCGCGCCGACGTATGTGTCCCACTTGGCCAGAAGCAGCCTTCCCCCCGAACCGCCGGCGTAGTCCTGGCCGTTGACTGGCACGGGCGTGCCGATCAGCACTTCCGCCCAGGCAGCGTCCACGGTCGAAGCCAGGTCGCGACACAGGACCCGCAACGTGTAAGCCCGGCCCGGCGTCAGCGTCACCGCCTGGTAGACGCCGCCGTTGAAGTTGCCGGTCTGCCAGATACGCAGGCCAGGCGCTTTACCACCGGCGGGCACCAAAGGTGAGTTGAAGTCCCGCGAGGCGCTGCCGCGCTCGGTCCAGTTGGTCCAGTTGGCGTTGCCGGCAAGGAAGCGCCCGTTGACGACGGGATTGCCCGCGCAGCCCAGCAGGGTCGGCGAGGCGACGATCTTCTGTTGGAGAGCGTCCCAGTAGACCTTCTGTCCGGCGACCAGGTCTTCGGCCGCCTTGGGCAACTGGAACACGCCCTCGACGGCCAAGGCACCCTTCACGCCGGCCGGCACCGGTCGCGGCGCGACGCCGATGAACCCACTCCCGTCCGGCGTGACGATAGAGACCACCTCGCCGGCGGCCAGGTCGGTCGCCGGCGTGTAGTCAATTGAAGCACCCTCATGCACGAAGCTCGCGGTCATCTCTGTCCGTCCTCACTGCGACATCCGCACGCGGACGGTCGTATCCGTATCCGCGGCGGCCTTGACGCACTTGCCGATCAGTTTGTTGCCCGAGGCCGTGGTCGTTGCCCGCTGGTTGGTTGCGTCCCAATAACACAAAGCCCCGACGGAAATGGCCGAGCCGGTTGCCTTGGGGAAGTCGAAGATGCCATCAACGGCCAGCGCCCCAAGAGTGTTGGCCGGAATATCCACCTTGGCCACGCCGACCAGTTCGCCCTGGATGACGACCGCGCCCGCCGTCACGGCCGAGCCGGGGGTGTAGTCGATGCTACTTCCATCGTGAATGAACGTTGCCATGTCGGTTTGCTCCTATGACTGCGAGGCTTATGCCTCGCCCTTCATCTTCACGCCCGCCCGGTAGTCCTGGAGGGCGACGCCGAAGTCGAAGTACCCGCGGAACTGGATGCCCAAGACGTTGAAGTCGGCGTCCGCCCGCTCCACCGTCGGGGTCTGCTGCCCGTTGAGGAAGGCCACCTCGACGACCGGCAGGTCGTCGGGGTCGGCCAGCAGATACCATGCCTTGGCCGAGTAGCCGCTGATACTGGCGTTGGACAGGTAGGCCGAGTGGACGACGCTGAACTTGCCGGCGTGCGGGTTGCTGGTGACATACTTGCTCGAAGCGGCGTTGTCGCGCAGCTCCATAGAGTTCATCAACTGCGTGCCACGGACCAACAGCGCCGGCGGGACCAGCAGCACCTTGGCGACCAAGGCCAGTGGGTTGCCGTCAGCGTCCTTCTGCTCCAGGAAGAGCAGTTCGGCGTCGGTCAGGCCGTCCACCGAAAGCACCGTGTCCGCCCCGGCCTTGTAGTTGCCGCGGCCGGTGGTGAAGAACGAGCCGTTGTTGAGGAAGGCCGTCCAGAAGACCTTGTTGAGCTTGAGCGCCCCACCTCGGCCAATCCGCCGCGGCAGTGCCGTCAGCGCGCCGAGGTCGTCATTGATGAGGTCGGTGCGGGTGATGGAGAACATCCGCCCGTAGGTCTTGGCCTGATTGGTGAAGGTTTCCTCATCGACCGCGCCGTGCTTGAGTTCGCCCGTCGGGCCGACCTCTTCGTACTCGAACGCGCCGGAGAGCCGGTAGCTGGTGACGGCCTTGAAGTCGCGGACGCTGCGCGTGGCGGCGATGCGCTTCCAGGTGTCTTCCACGCTCTCGAAGCCGGCAAGGAGGAACTTGTTGGCGACGTTGGAGAGGATGCCCGGCAGGCGGAACGTGCTGAACGCCGCCTGGAGAGCGCCTTCCATGTCGGACCGGAAAGACCGGCCCTGGTAGCCGTTGGCCCAAGCCGCTTCCATGACCAGTTCCTGGAGGCCGATGCCGGTGCGGAACCGACGGCTGGCGGCTTCGAGCACCTTTTCGTCGAAGCGCGACTCGTCGGGCTTCATACCGCCGCTGAGGCAGACGGCTGCGGCGAGCACGTCGGTATCGACGTTGTTGTCGCGGATGTGCGCGGCCGGAGCCTTCGGCCGCTCGGCGCGGAGCACCTCAAGCTCGGTTTGGCCCGCGTCCCAGCCTTCCTCGATGGCCTTGGCTTCGATGTCCGCGTGCCGGCCGGCGCACACCTTGCGGATGGCGTCGATCCGCTTGGTTTCGGCCAGCGCGGCGGCGCGGATGTCCGCTGCGGAATCGGCGACGGCCGGGGAGGCGTCCTTGCCAGCCCCGTCCGTCTGCGCCGCGGCCTCGACCTTGCCTTGCTGCGTCTGAGTGACTTCCTTGTCTTCCATGAAGGTGTTCTCCTTCGCCGAAGCGGCGACGCTTGCTGAGGTGTTCCCGTCGGCTCCGAGGTCCACGAAACTGATTTCCCCCAACGTCGCCCTGCGGACGACGTTGACGGGGCCTTTGAACTCGCGGCCGTTGACCAGAACGGCCTGGTCTTCACGCACGAACTCGAACTGATCGACCGACGCGCCCAGCGACGCCTGCCACGGGAAGCCGTTGCGGGCTGACGCGACGATCTCCCGCGCCGCCACCGTGTCACGCGAGACAACGCCGGCGGCGACGAGCTTGCCTTCGGCAACGGCAATGCTGTCGGTGTGTCCCACGCCGGCCGTGGCGTCGTGGCCGAAGCGAATCGGCCGAGACTGTGAAGGGATGGTCAGACCGGCCAGGTCCACGATGACCGGATAGCGCCAGCCGGCGATGCGCATGGCCCCGCCGGTGTATGCGACCATCGAGAAGCGCGGCAGCTTCGGCTTGCCGTTTGGGCCGGCGGCAACATCCGCCGCGGCTTCGATGGATATCGCGCCCGGCTCACATACGAACCGAAGCGTCTTGTGATCGTCTTTTTCAGGCAGCGGCACGGCTGTCCTCCTCGTCTTTGGGGTCTTCGTCGTCCTTGTTGCCCTGCGAGGGCATCTGCGGGGCAGCCTGCGCGAACGTGAGGCCGAGTTCCTTCATCAGCGCGGCTTCCTTGGCGCGCTGGCGAAGTTCGGTTTCCCAGTCCTTGCCTTGACGGGCGTACTCGCTGGCCAGCGTGGTCGTATGGCTGGCGAGCCGCTGAGCCTGCGCGGCAGCTTCCTTCTGCGGGTCCACGTGTTCGTGGCCGTCCCAGAACCATTGATGGGTCGCGTCGCCGACCTCGCCCAACTCGAAGACCTTCACGGCCTCGGTGAGCCATGCGGCGAAGATGCGGTCCAGAACAACCGCCTCGATGTGGGCCTGTTCGACCCGGATGGACTTGTAGTAGGTCTGGTGATCCAGCCGCCCCGACGAGTAGTTGTAGCCCGACGAATTGCAGGCCGCGATGTTGTACGGCATGTTCAGGCAGCGGGCGATTTCGTTGAGGATTTCCCGTTTGAACATGTCGTAGGTCGTGGCCGGCTGCTCGGCCTTCACCTGCGAGGGCTCCCAGCCTTCGGGCGTGAAGACGGCCATGTTCGGGGCGAACTCCATTTCCGTCATGGGTTCGACCTCGGCCGCTTCTCCGCCGGCCGGCGCGTTGGTCTTCATCAGCACGGCGATGTTCGCCGCGCTCTCGGCCGCGGCGATGACCGCCAGCGTGTACCGCCGAAGCTGGGCGAACAGCGGCAGGGCCGGCAGGATGTCCGGCAGCCCGCGGTTCTGGCCCGGCCGATCGGCGCGGAACCAGTGGATCATGCCGGCTGCGGCAACCCGGTCGTACTGCGTCCCGGCCGAAGCCGCATCGCCGCCGGGGTGCTGCTTGAGCAAGTGGTACTCGACGGGGTTGCCGAACTCGTCCAGCACGATCCCATCGACGGCGTTGTCCTTGGCGAACGAGAGGTTCGGGGAGGTAACCTGGTCGGCTTCGATGAGCCGCACGTCGAGCTTGACTTGCGATGCGAGCCGGCTGTTGCTGAACAGCAGCGCGAACGCCTCGCCGTCCTGCGCCCGCGCCTGCCGCATGGTGCGGAGCTTCTCGGCAAGCCCGACAACCTTGGCCCACCGCGCGAACTCCGCTTCGATGGTGCGGTTGGCTTCGGCGGACTCGGTGAGAATCTGGAGCCTCGGCCCGGTCCCGATGACATCATTGGCCAGCGTGAGCACGATCCCACGGGCGTAGGAGTTATTCGCCACTTCGTAACGGGCACGGTTGCGGAGCGTCCGGCGGACCTCCGGCGAAGCCGCGGCGTCGGCCGAGAGATGGTCGGCATTCGCCCAGTGCTTGCGGTTGTCCGGCGTGGTCTGCGCGGCGTCGAACTTCGCCCGCACCAGCATCAAGCTGGCCGCCTGCACCTTTTTCCGCTTTGTCCAGGGCCACAGTCCCATGCGTTACACCGTCCCCGGAGGCACGATCTTGACACGGGCGAACCCCTTGGCCGGATTCCGTGCCGCCGCATCCTTCGCGGCCAGGTACTTGTCCGCGGCGATCTGATCGGCCAGCGAATGCTGCTCGACGTTCACGCCGTCCGTACTCACCTGCTTGGGGCCTTGGGCATTCTGCCGGATCGCGTCTTTCAAGTCGTCCGCCATCGCGTCACCTCGCCGACAACCAGCCGCGCGGCCCAACAGAAAAGGCCATGCCGGGTATGCGGCCCCGCATGGCCTTGGTCCGTGGCTTCGCGTCGGGGATCAGCCGACGCGCCGCGCGTCCTGGTTGTCTGCTCTCACCCTACCGCCGAAGCTGCGCCCCGCGAAGGGCCTTCCGGCTTGCGGCGGCAGATTGTGCCATATCTGTCATTCGCTCCGGTTTTCCGGGGCTCTACGCGGTCACGTCGGCGAGCTTCGACGGCGTGACTTCGTAGGTCGTGACCCGCCGGCCACAGTGCCGGCACTGGCGGTAGCGGACGATCCGGCCCATCGAGCGCCGGGTGTTGAGCACCGGCAGGTGGGCGCATCCGCACTTGGGGCAGACGACGCCTTTGGGCTCGTCCGCCGGCGGCCAGCGCTTGCGTGTGCTCTCGCTCGTCATACCACTCGCCTTCTCAGGTCTTCCTGTGTATACCGCTTCCGCTGGCGGGTGGTCGCGCCTTCGCCGGGGACTTTCGCGCCGATCATCGACGCCGCCACGGTGCAGCCGACGAGGCAGTCGAACCAGTGGTTGTCGGGTTTCGACGGCTTGACCCGCCACTCGTGGACCGTCCGGCCTTGGCCTTCGGTGACGACGTAGGTTTCGGCATCGGCGACATGCTCGGCGAAAAGCCGGTGGTGCTCGGGCTTCTTGCCGAACAGCGACAGCGAGCCCTTGTCGCCGGCGAGCGTCGCCAGCCGCGCGTGAAGGAAGGTCTTCCAGAAGTTGGCGTCGAAGGCGACGTGGCGGAACTCGCTCGACCTCGACACGTTGGGGATGTACCAGTTGTGCCCGTGCCGCTCGCCCGGCCGGCGCGTATAGGCAGCCATAGGCTTGTTGCCGGCCCGCAGGCCCATGCCCTTCGATAGCAACACGGCCGGCCCGAGCTTGACGGCGACGGCATTGCATACCGCCGGCAGGTAGCCCGAGTCGATCAGCATCCGTTCGACGCAAAGCGCCGCGCCGTCCGTCCGCGTCCACGGCCGGGCGAGCAGCTCGCTGGCCAGCTTCTCCAGACCCGCCTGGACCGCGCCTTCCTTGCCGGCCCCGCGGAACGCCGCGGCGAGCGTGTGCGTCGCATCGCGGAGCGTGAAGTATTGCCGCTTCTGGTCGGGGAACGTGCCGTAGTCGATGACGTAGCCGGTGAAGTCTTCCTCCCACGCGCAGACGCACCAGTACAGCAGCTTGTCGTGCACGTCGATGAACGCCGTGAGGCGCGTCGCCGCCAGCGGCACTTCGCCCCGCGGCCGGCCGGTGATCTTCTCGGCAACCTGGTCGGCCGTGAGCCGCTTGTCCTCGAACTGCTCCGTCGCCGGCTCATTCTGATACTCCGCGGCGAACGCCTCTTCGTCGCGGAGCTTGAGGTTCATCGCGTGCTGGATCGCCGAAAGCTCGGTCTTCGCGTCGTACCGCGCCGGCCAGGCGACGACGGCCCCGGCGTCCATCGCTTCGCGGTGCGCGGCGTAGAACTCCGTCGCGGGCGCCAGACCCTTGCCTTGCCGCAAGCCTTCGGCGCGGACGCGGGCGTACTCATCCCAGAGCTTCTCCGCGGTCGGGAAGGCGTAGACCAGCTTCGTGCACTCGCCTTGCCATTCGGGCGTCTTCTGCCGGTCGAGCACCTGGTCGGCGAGGTCGCCGGCGTAAATCTTCGTGCACGTCAGCACCGCGGCGATGGACTCGCCCGGCCCGGCCATGCCCAGCACGTCGCCGGTGAGAAGCTGGAGCCGGTAGCGTGTCTGCGAAGGCGAGCGGGCCGACTGGCGGGTCTGTGGATCGTCCAGTAGCACCAGCGACGGGCGCAGCGTCCGGCCGTCCATCGTGGTGTGCTGCTGGCCGCGCATGTTGGCGTCCAGGCTGGTCACGGTGATGATGGCCCCCGACGCCTCGTTGTACGGGCCTTCGACCGTCGGGAAGACCAGCTTGTCCGCGGCCCACGTGCAGTAGGTCGGCCGGCCGTCGATGTGCTGGCCGATCTGCCGGCGGGCGTTATTCTGGAGCCGGTGCAGCGGGTAGATGGCCGTGGGAAAGTCGGCCAGCAGCAGCGGATTCTCCAGGACGGCCTTGCGGATCGGGGCGAGCAGTTCGACCGCACGTTCCTGCGAGCCGCCGATGAGACAGACGAACGGGCGGTAGCCCGACAGAATCGCCCACAGCGCCGACAGTCGGGCCAGCGTGGTCTTGCCCGACCCGCGCGGCATGGCAAACGCGAACAAGCCGCCTTCCTTCACCGCCCGCTCGATCTTCTCAATGACGCGGAGGTGGTCTTCTGACCAGCCGCGATAGAGGGCGCTGGCGAAGTAGGTTTCACAGAAGAAGCGGAAGTCGGCCCGGGCGCGTTCCCGCCGCGTCATGTCGGCGATGTCCGGCAGCGGCGCGATGTTCTGCGTCCGCCAGGTCTCGGTGTTCTTGCGTTCGAGGTCGGCAGCGCGGGCGTCGATCTTCGGCTTGGTCGGCCGGTCCACCTCGCGGATGAGCCAGCGCAGGTACTCCAGCAGCCGGATACGCCGGCCGTCATGCCAGCGCCGGCCGGAGCGGTTCATCTGCCGGTCCAGACGCGAGCGCGTAATCGACTCGCCCAGCGCCGTCGAGTTGAGTAGCTGGACGAGTTCGTTGCGGCTCAGCTTGTTCGGATCAAGCGCCATCGTTCTGCCGGTTCTGTTCCTGCTGGTTCAGCCAAGCCCCGTAGACAATCAGGTCAATCCGCTTGTCCACCAGCGGCAGCCCGCGGCGGATGTGCTCGCGGATCGTCTTCGGCGACACCTTCAGCAGCTTCGCCGCGGCCGTCACGGACAGGGAGCGGATGTCGAGTTCCTCGCTCATGCCGCCGGATTCCTCTTGCCGATGGTTAGTACAATGGATATACTGTGTATGAGACGTTCAGGAGAGCGACCATGACCAAGACGCTGACCAAGCACGGCAACAGCTACGCCCTGGTGATCGACAAGCCGATCCTCGAACTGCTTCGGGCGACCCCGGAAACGCCGTTTGAAGTCATGACCGACGGCCGTTCGCTGGTCCTGACGCCGGTGCGTCCGGCGGCCGAGGAGCGGAAGTTCCAGCAGGCCCTGGAGAAGGTGCACACCCGCTTCGGCCGGGCCATGAAGCGGCTTGCCGAGTAAGGACAATCCATGTCGCCGATCTTCCTCGACCTGGACATGGTGCTGCGAATCCACCGCAGCCTGATCGACCGCTACGGCGGCACGGAAGGGCTGCGCGACGCGGGCCTGCTGCACTCGGCCATTGCGATGCCCCAGGCGAGTTTCGGAGGCGAGCCGCTGCACAAGAACCTGTTCGAGATGGCGGCGGCGTACCTCTATCACCTTGTGCAGAACCACCCGTTCCTCGACGGCAACAAGCGTACGGGAGCGGCAGCGGCCATCGTCTTCCTGGACCTCAACGGCATCGAGATCGAGGCCGACGAAGATGGGCTGGTCGAACTGACGCTCCGTGTCGCCAGCGGTCAGGCCGGCAAGGCCGAGATCGCCGAGTTCTTTCGTCGCCTGGCACATTAGCGCACCGCTCCTGCCCCGGCCGCAACCGATGCCGCCGGCCACGGCGCGCCGGCCCGCTTCCGCGCCACGGCGTCGATGTTCTGGAGCTTGTCGTTCGGGATGTACGAGGCGAGGTATCGCGTCGGTAGTGTGTCCCAGGTGTAGCCGGCGAAGAGACGGGCGATATCAACGTGTCGCTCCAGCATCGCCGTCTTGTGCGCCATGCTGGCATTGCGGAACTTGGTCGAGCCGGCCAGCCGGGCGATGGTCTCGGAGTCGTCTTCGAGGCCGCGCAGGACCAGCGCGTCGAGGATGACCGTTGGCAGGCTTTCGGTCCCGCGCGATTCGGCCGCCCAGAAGCGATTCCCCCGGTAGAAGATGCCCTTGTACTCGCGGTGCTTGCCTTGGCTGAGCACCTTGACGATTCGGCCGCGGTAGTTGATCGGACTCATCGGCCAGCAGGCGCCCGGCGTCGCAGGCATGGGACGGAACGGTGTGGAGTGAACCTCGATGCCCCATTGCGGGTCGATCTTTGTCCAGCCTTCATCCGCCGCCGCCAGGTCTTCGAGGAACTCGAACCAGTCGGCTTCCGTCTCGGTCGGGTAACCGACGATGTTGTAGATTTTCATGTGGTTCGGCGCGACCTTCGCCGCGGCCAGTCCGCGGAAGAAGCCGCGGAGCATGTCCCGCGTGATGGGCTTGTTGACCATCCGCCGGAGCCGCTCGGAGAAACCGTCCAGGCCGACGATGCGAAGCTTGGGCAGGCCCCATGTCTCCGGGCGGGCAAGGTCCAACTCGAAGATGGTCTTCTCGGCCGAGCCGCCCCAAAGCACGTCGCCCGCGCCGGCCTCGTTCTGCAATCCGCCGACGTGCCGGCGATGCCAGGTATAGGCGCAGAACATGCACTTGCGCTGACAGCCGTAGGCGCTCTCGCGCCAGGTCTTGCCGTTGGCCAGCGGCACGGCGTGCGGATACAGGCCGGTCCCAGCGTCGATGCAGTAGGTCTTGTCCAGGCGAAAGTCGGCCCCGTAGATGACCGACGGATGCTCCAGCTTCTCGCCGGCCAGCGCCGAGCGGACCAGCGGCACGATGTAGTCTTCCGCCCGGCCCAGGCAGAAGACATCGCACCAGCGAAGAAACGGCCGGACGTTGAGCAGCCCCGCGCCGCCGGCGATGACCGTCGGCCGCGCCGTCGCTGGCCATCGGAGCCGCTCGCCGACGAACGGATACCAGTCGCAGCCGGACGTGATCGACACCAGCACGACCTTGTACCGGCCGGCCGTGGCGGACGAGCAGTAGTCCACCTCGATCCCGCCTTGCCGCAGGGCGTGACAGACCATCTCCAGGCCGGGCCACGCGCGGACGTTGTAGCTTTCGACCGTGTAGGCAGGTTTGGCGTATCGGGATTGGACGTAGACAGCAACTTCGGCGCTCATGGCATTTACTCCAGGGGGAACTCGTGGCCGCACTTGGGGCAACGGATGGTTTCGGCGGCTTCGCTCGCGTCGGCGTCGCCGTCGTCAAGATCGGTATCGAACTCGCGGAGGTACTCGGCAAGCTCCTTGTCGGTGAAGCCCAGCAGCTTCAGGTCCGCGCCGCCGTCGCGAAGCTCGCCCAGTTCGATGGGCAGCAGGTCGATGTCCCACTCGGCATTCTCGGCCGAGCGGTTGTCGGCCAAGCGGTAGGCCCGCGCCTGCTGGGGCGTGAGGTCCGCGGCCACGTGCACCGGCACGGTCTTGAGGCCCAGCTTCAGCGCGGCCTTGTACCGTGTGTGGCCCACCACGATGACGCCGGCGTCGTCCACCACGATGGGCTGGCGGAAGCCGAACTCACGGATGGAGTCGGCCACGGCCTGGACGGCTTTGTCATTCCGCCGCGGGTTCTTCTCATAGGGCTTGATCCGGTCGATGTCCCATGGCTCGATCTTCATGGCTTACGCCTCCTTGCCTTGTGTGCGCGCCGGCGAACGAAACAAACCTGTTTCGTGACCGTTCCCGCCACGGTTGTCTTCCGCCGACTCGCCGGAAGGACCCGCGACCCCTGCAACCTCTGCATGAGGGCTTCGAGGCCAGGCCCATACGTCCTTGCTGATCTGCGGTCCGTGGTAGTCGGCGCAATAGTGCCACGTGCTCGGTTCGGGCTGACAGAACCAGATTCGACATGCCATCGGGCTACTGTCGCGCACCTTGAAGCGCAGGCAATCAGCACAGCGGCAGTGTTTCAGCAGCGTCACCGCGCCGGGCACGTGCAGAGGTCGCAGGGTTTGCACGGGTCCGGCGTCTACTTGCTGCTCACGGGCGCGCGTGTGCGCGCGTGCGTGCGCGGGCGTATGCGTCAAGCTACGGGAAACCTCTGCAACCCCTGCGGGTGCTTCGCAAGTCGAATTGCCTGAAGGACTTATCGCTGCATAGGTCGCGCTTCGACCTCTGCACGACCCCTGCAACCCCTGAGCCGCCTTCGCGCGCAGAGCCGACGCGGAGCCGCCGCGAACCTCTGCGACCTCTGCTTGCGATAGCCGCTGGCGGACATTCTCAATCCCCATGGGCGTCCTCCAGTCGGTAGAGCGCCTGCCGGGCCTTGCGCTGGCGGATGCGCCAGTTGCCGATGGGTGCGTTGATGTGCCGGGTGAGCAGCTTGCCGAAGACCGAGCCGCGGGCGGCGATGCCGTTGCGGGCGAACACGAAGCCGAACAGGCCGTTCTGCTCGGCCAGGTTCATCAGGTCCAGCGCGGTCACCTCGGATGCGCCGAAGGCTTCGTGCCAGACCTCGACGAAGGTCTCCATCTCGGAGCCGTGCGGATTCGCGACCTTCCGCCAGTCGCCTTCGTTGGTCCGCCACGCCCGCAGGCCGTTGACCTGGAGGATGCCGCCGACGACTTCGGACCAGTTCTCGAAGCCGCCCAGGCGGTTGGGGTGTTTCGGCCGGCCGGCGGCGGTCCAGTTCTCCACCAGGCCGAGAAGGCACTCCAGCACCGTCCGCCGCTGCTGCCGGACGTAGGCCCGGATGTCCGGGTGCTGGAAATCGGTGCGGGCCTCGGGGTTCGCCGACGCCGGCTCAATCATGATGGGCACGATCCGCTTGGCGATCTCCCCGGAGGCCTGGGTGTTGTTGCCCGTGCCGACGACGGTGAGGTGGTTCGGTAGAGACACGTTCCGCGAATAGCCCAGCAGCCGCCCCAGGAAGCGCTGCGTCGTCAACAGGCTCGCCAGCGCCGGCGAGTCGATGTAGCTGGGCAGGTTGTCCAGGTGCATCAAGGTCTCGCCTTGGAGCAGCATCGCCAGGATGCGCTTCTCGCGCTCTTCCTCCCGGTCGGTAATCTGCATCGAAGGCGTGTCCCGCCCGGTGACGATGCCGCCGAACACCTCGTTGACCAGCTTGCTCTTGCCGGTCCGCTCCAGCGGCGCGTTCAGGAGGTGCATCGGCCGGTTGCCGTCGAGCGCCGGCGCGATGATCGGCGTGAGCAGCAGGCCGAAGAAGTTCTGGCGGTCCGCTTCGCCCTTGAAGGGGAAGTCCACCACCAGATCGTGCAGCACGTTGTGAATGACCTCGCAGTCGGTTTCCGGGCGCAGGTCGCGCAGCTCGTCCGGCTCGTCGTAGTAGAGGCCGTCATGCCAGCCCGGCTCGACGCGCACGAAGCCCGGCCCGTAGACCGGGTAGGAAACCATCAGGTAAAGCTCGCGGACGCCGACCGCGCCGGTCGCGTGGGCAACCACCAGTCCCGCGGCGTCCTTGTTGCACGCCTGGTACAGAAGGACTTGCTCCTTCGTCTGACGGTGCGTGACCCACTTACCGAGCTTGGCGTGACTGTCCACGACGATCCGCATTCGGTCGGCCGACAACTCCACCCATTTCCGCCGGCCGGTTTCGCCGATGACCTCGCCGGGGATAAAGTCCCGCCGGTAGATGGCGTCGGCCGGCAGGCGCTGGAGCACGTCGGACGCGAAGTTCACGCTCGACTGCTCGATGTGCGCATCCTGGTCGTCCTTGTGCGGCCCCGGCAACAGCACGTACTCGGCCGGGTCGAAGTCGCTCTCGCCGTCGCACCGCGGCCGGGGCCGAAGCTCGACGGTCCGCGGCTCCCGCGTGCCGGCGTCCAGGCCGGAGCGGAGCGTCGCGTCGATCTCCCGCGACTCCAGCCCGACCGACTCGGCCGCGCTGCGAAGCGCCGCCTCGACCTCGGCCCGGACCAGATACCCGCCGCCGATCAGCCGGCCCAGGCTGAACGCCGCCCGGTTGAGCGTCTGGTTTCGCGTGCCGTTGGCGGCACTGGTCAGGGCGTGCAGTTCAAGCTGCAAGGCCCGCTGGGCGTAGCGGGCGGCTTGGGCGTCTGCGCGGCCTTTGGGCGCTCGTTCACGCGCGGACGGTCGGCTATCCGGCTCGACCGGGGTTTCGAGCGCCGCGGGCAACGCGGCGTGAGCCGCGGCCTGTTTCGGCGCGTCGGGCGACTGGAGCAGTTCTACGATGTGCGCCGGCAGTTCGGCAAGCTCGACGTTCCACGGCTCCCGGCCTTCCGCCCATGCATAGACCGCCCCGGTGTCGGGGTGGACCGAGCCGGGGAAGACCACCTGCCCGCCGTCAGCCTTCACGTCGATGTTCGGCCCAAGCCTCTTCGAGGTGTTTCGCAGAGGCTCCCGATGCCAGAAGTAGAGGTGGAACGCGTTCGGTCGCCCGGACATCGCCGTCACCGTGCCCGGCAGCCCCAGCGGTTCGATATCGCCGCCGGGGTCCACGTCGATGACGACGATGCCGCTGGCCTTGCCGGTGCGCAGGCCGACATTGCCCTTGCCCGCCCAGGCGAGCGCCTGCTCCATCGACTCGCGAGGTACGGACTGCCAGCGCTTCAGGACCGGCCGCTTGCCGTCCAGCGGCGTAAACGACCAACCCAGCCCGTAGCCGTAGCGGACATTCGCCGCCAGCGCGCTATCCGAGCCGCACGCCCCGGGCGGCAAGCTCCCGCCGCACGTCGTCAACGGACCTTGCGAGGATGTAGATTCCATGGAACCTCTCGATCATGTCTTGAAAGCTCCGCTGCTCGGCCGTCTGCCGGCCGGTTGCCGCCTTGACCTCGATTTCCAAGCGCCGGCCGTCCGGCACGATGCCGGTGAGGTCCGCTTGTCCGCGTATACCGAAACGGACCACACGCTGGCCCATGCGGGCGACGCCGACGTTGGCCCGCCACAGGCGCAGGCCGGGCAGTGTGCCGAAGGCGCGGAGGATGGCGTTCTGGAGGTGCTTCTCCGTCACGCTTCGCCCCTCCGCGGCCAGTGACCGAAAGCGTCACGGAAGCGGTAGGCCGCCCAGCCCGGCTTGTAGCCCTTGATGGCCGCGATCCGCAGGAACTCGCGATAGACCTCGGCCTTCTGTTCCGAGCTTGCGGCCGGCGGATCGACCAACTCGCCGCCGGCCACGATTGGCGCAACGCCGAAGCGGTCGAAGAATCGGTAGTAGCTCCAGCCGGCCTTGTAGCCGGCGGCCTGCCGCTGGGCTTCGATCTGGACCCACACCTGCCGGCGGTAGTCGAAGGAAGAGTCGTCGAACTCGGCCAGTTCACCTTCGCCGTGAATTGCCGGCCGGCGGCGCTGCCCGCCTTCGCCTTGCGGCTCCCAGCCGCACTCGGGACAGCAACGCTCGCTCGTCTCGAACAGCAAGCCGCAGTTGCCACACCGGCGCAGGCCCAGCGGCTCCGAGAAGCCCACCTTCTCATCGCTCAGCGTGTAGTCGAGCCGGCGCGTGACCAGCCCATGCACGTGGTGGTTGCCGGCGTGGTCGAGGACAATCGCACCGTCCTTGCCGTCGCAGGCCCGCATCACGCGGCCGATCATCTGAAGGTGCAGGTTGAGTGAAGCCGTGGGCCGGGCGATGATCGCGCACTCCAGCGCCGGTAAGTCCCAGCCCTCGGTGAGCACCATGCAGTTGGACACCACCAGTGTCTTTCCTCGCGCCAGGCGGTCGAGGATCGCGTCGCGCTCGGCGCGGGCCGTGCCGCCGTCGAGGTGTTCGGCCTCGACGCCGGCCTGCCGGAACGCCTCGGTGATGGCCTCGCTATGCTCGATGTCCACCGCGAAGACCACGGTCCGCTTGCCGTCGGCGCGCTTCCGCCAGGTCTGCACGATGTCCGCGTTGAGTTCCGCCGTGTTCGTCCGCTTGGCCAGCGCGCCGATGCTGTAGTCGCCGGCAACAACCCGGACGCCGCGCAGGTCTGGGGCTTTCGATGCCCAGACCCGCGGCTTGTGCAGCACGCCAGCGGCGCAGAGTTCGTCCGGCCAGGCCGCGACCACCAGCTCGCCGAACAGGTCACCCAGCCCGCGGCCGTCCAACCGGAATGGCGTAGCGGTCAAGCCTACAAGAGCGGCGTCGCCGTAGTCGTCCAGGATGTTCTGGTAGGTCTTAGCCGCGGCGTGATGGCACTCGTCCACCACCACCAGCCCGGCAGGCGGCTTGTCCCGACGCACGAGCGTCTGGACCGAAGCGACTTGCACCTGCGCCGCCGGGTTGCTCTTGTAGCCGGCCATGACGATGCCGACATCCAGGCCGTGCGCGGCGAGCCGCTCGGCGGCCTGGTCGATGAGTTCTTTGCGGTGCGCCAGCCACAGTGTCGGCAGCCCCAGCCGCTCGACTAGTGCTGTGGCCATCACCGTCTTACCGCTACCCGTTGGCGCGACGAGGATCGGCCGGTTGCCGAGCTTTTCGATCACCGTTTCGACCGCCCGGTCCTGGTAGTCCCGAAGCTGTTGGCGTGATGCAGCCGCGATCATGACTCGGTCCGCAATCGGGCGCGTCGTCGCCCGCCCGGACCGAGCGGGGGCCGCCTTGCGGCAGCCCCCGACCCGGCCGGACAAGGGGAGACTAACCCACAGGCGGGTGCCGGAATCGAACCGACCAGAGCGAGGGAATGAGCCTCGCAGGCCCACCAGGGCCTAGGGGTCCCCGACGCGGTTCATCGCGTCGGGGTGCCCCCTCCAACCCGCCGCCTTCTCAGAACGGGATGATTTGTGCCGGTCCTTGGTCGCGCATCGCCGCCCACTCGGCCGGCGTCAGTTCGTCGGGCTGCTTGCCGGGGAACAGTTCGGCGATGATGCGGAACCACTCGGCTTCCACCGCGGCCTGGTCCCACTTCGGCGGCGCGCAGTGCTTGCAGAACTCGGCCCACGCCTCTTCCATCGTGGCGGCTTCGGGGTCGCGTGCTTGCTCGACCGGTGTGGCCGATTCCGCCGGCGGCGCGGGTTCAGGTTTCGGAGCAGGTGCGGCCGGCGTCGGCTGCGCCTTGGGCTTGGCCGGCGGGAGCTTAGGCGGTCCGGCGGGTTTCGCCGGCTTCGCGGGTGCCTGCGCCGGCCCGGCCATCGCGCGGAGCTTCGAGCCGAGCCGGTTGCTGATCGTCCGGCGCGTGGCGTCGTCGGCCTTGCTCACGCCGCCGCTTGCCGTGCTGCCAAAAGGGTTGAGGTACTGGACCTTGATGCGGGTCTTGCCGCCGTATTCCTCGAAGCCGAGCTTCACCTGTACCGGATGCCCGGACAGGTCCGTCTCCTGGAGCCAGAACGGATCGCGCCCGTCCCAGCCCAGCGCCGCCTTCAGCGCGTCGAGGGTGAGCGTGTTGAGCGAGCCGTCCTTCTTTTCGAGGTAGAAGTAGCCCGTGATCTCCCAGTTCTCGTCAGCGCAGTTCGCCCACTCGCCGTCCGGCTGGAGTTCCTCGTAGAGGTCGAAGCGGATGATGCACGTGGCCAGGTTGTTGGGTCCGGTCTCGTCGATGCCGATTTCGACCGGGTACGCATTGAACAAACCTTCGCGTGTCGGAAGCATGTGGAGGTCTCCTTACTCGGCCTGGTCGGCCAGCAGCTTGTTCCAGAGGGTCGTGTCGAACTGGACCAGCTCGACGGGATCGGCCAGCGCGCGGCTCTTGGCCATGCACCAGGGCATCTCCGTCGGGTAGATGGTGCGGCTGCCGTGGCCTTGGGCCTTGCCGTTGTGGTGCTTGGCGCACTCCACGTCGTAGCCCACGTACAAGAGGTGATCGAGCCACTCGCGGACGCGCAGGCGGATCGACGCCTTGCCGCTGCTGGGGTTCTGGAGCCGCGGCTCCCAGCGGATGTAGTCCTCGCCCTTGGGGTTCGGGACTGTCGCCGTGCAGTCGTGACAGATGAGCACGACGTTCCGGCCGGCGCGGACGTGCTGGTCGAGGTCCGAGAGCAGCGGAAGGAAGGTTTCGTAGAGGTGCTGGTAGCCCTTGCCGAAGCCGTAGTCCTCGATCCGGCGGACGACGACGCCTTCCTTCTCATGCCGCACGTTGCGGAGCGTCCATTCCAGCGCCAGTTCCTCGGCCTTCGTCGCCGAGTCCAGCACGATGGTGCGAACGTCGTCCCAGCCGTCGCTGTGCAGCGCGTCGCGGATGTCCTGCCAGCCGGCGATGCCCGCCACGCGACGGATATCCAACTCGCCCAGCGACGGGCGAAGGATCGGCAGCGAGTCGTCCAGGTCGATGAAGGCCACCGGCCCGGGCGCGGTTGCCGCCAGCGTGGTCTTGCCGATGCCGCCGGGGCCGAACAGCCCGACGCGATGGCCTTGCGGTTCGATGGCCCCGAAGGCGACGCGCCGGACGGGCGGGCCGTAGGGCGGGCGAGCGGTTGCGGTGGAGGTCGTGGTGCTCATGCCAGCACCTCCGCAACCAGCCGGCGAACGCCGAAGGCGTCCCGGCCGAACTCTTTGACGGCAAAGACGGTGAACACCGCGTTGACGATCTGGCCGACGGCGGTGGAAGCGTCCACCGTCACCGTCCGCGCCTCGCGGTCCGTGCTGTAGGCCCCGTCCATGCGGACGCGGGCCTCGCCGAAGACCCCTTCGGCGGCGAGGAACGCCAGAAGCAGCGTGTCCTCGACATCGCGAGGGTCTACCCCTTCGCGGAACTGATACCTGTACGCTCTGGTCATTTCGTTTCCTTTCATGTCGGCCTCGGCGGGCCGATGGTGAGTGCCTACCGAGGCCGGCACGAAGTGGTCGCGCGGTCGGGTCAGATTTCCGGCAGGTAGTCCGCCAGGCCGGCCGCCTCGAAGTGGCCGCGGATTTCGGCCTTGATCCGCTGGAGCCAGCAGCGCGGGACGTGAAGCCCGCGCGACGCCTCGCGGATGCCTTGGCCGGCGAAGACCTCGCACCAGGGGCGCAGGTGCTCCGGCAGCGCCGCGACTGCGGCCCGCACGTCGGCCCGAAGGTCGCGAAGTCCTTCCTCGCTGCGCCCCGGCCGGCGGGCGTCGCCTCCAAGCGTCTGGTGAAGCTCGACTTCGCGGCCTTCGGCGTCGCGGATCGGCGCGTTCAGCGACTGGGGACGCCGGCCGCCGTTCCGCTTCTCTGCTCGCCGGCGTTCGAGGATCGACGCCACGCATCGGCGGACCACCATGGCGATGAAGGTGTGGCGGTTTGACTTCGCCGGGTCGAACCGCGGCAGGCGTTGCAGGACATCCATCCGAATGTCCTGCTCGATGTCTTCGACATCGCTGGGTGTGAACCCGGCCCTACCTGTCAACTGCCGGGCCTTGCGCGCAATGAACCACTCCTCGAACCGATCCAGCCGTACCTGCTGAGACATGGGCGTCTCCCCGCGAGCGCGGAGAGACGCGCGTTGATGTG
>ERZ795060.1411-NODE-1411-length-28338-cov-15.416151_pt1 | contig 28338 bp, 39 predicted proteins | sample MGYA00375144_ERZ795060 | MGnify/ENA primary metagenome ERZ795060 (study PRJEB30189, sample SAMN05720157) | activated sludge metagenome | isolation source: anaerobic digester from wastewater treatment plant | place: Japan | collected 2015-05-15 ...
GAAGCAAAGAGAGATGAATATTATCTTATTAGGTTAGAAGCATACAGAGCATGGGATTTACAGAGGAAGCAAAGAAAGATGAAAATGAAGATATTAGAGAAGAAGCAGAGATGTATTTTAAGATAAAAGATAAACTAAATTATTAAAAATTAAAATAAAAACTATGGAAATATTATTTATAACATTATTTCAAATTGCTATTTATATATTAATTATGTTTTGGTGCTATAAATTAGCAGAAAAAAAAGGAAGAAGCAAAAAACTTGCTTTATTATTTGGACTTCTTTTTGGAATTTTTGCTGTAATAGGATATTTATTGATTGGTAAAAAAGAAAACAATAAAAATTAAAAATAATATGAAAAATAAATATAAAGCAGTTTTAAGAAGCGAAATTAAAAAGAAAAATAATGATAGAGTGTTTAACTTTATATTAAACTTCTTTTAAAAAATGGAATGATGCCGACACTTCAAGAAATCGGAGAAGAATTTAATTTTACAAGGGAAAGGGCAAGAATGATATCTGAAAGATTAGTGGAAGAAAAAAGGCTGATTAAAGGAAAAGAAAAAAAAGCAAGACAAGCATTTATTATAAATCCTTATTATTTATTAAAAAATAAAAAAATAAAAAAATGAAGCTTCTTTTTTTAAAACATAAAACAATTAAGCCGTATGAGAATGAATTGAATGAAGAATATAGATATTTTAGAAAATGGCTTGAAAAATTGGGAATTCTTTATGTTATAGATTATAAAGATTTTGATGATGAATTGGAATATCAGGAATATAATAACAATAATAGCAACATAAACTCTTTATATGCTTTATCACAAAATTTTATGAAAAAGATGAGTGGGAAATACGAAACTCCTGGTGAATATCACATTATATATTTTTTACACGCTCCCACTCACTCTGAATCTAATAAAGCATTTACAACTCATTACTGGAATGATTTTAATGGAAGCGTTTGCGTTGATATGCCTATAAGCGAAGAATTTGCTAAAAGGCCTGATAATTGGGTTTGGAGGGCTTTTGCTCACGAAACAATACACGCATTTTTTGGAATTTTAAGAAATGCCTGGAAAATAAATATTACTGATTATCTGGACCAGGCTTGTATGGAGTATAAAAAATCAAATCCGAAAGCAACAGAAGAGGAAATGACATTGATATGCGAGAATGTTTATCATAACTCAATTGAACCTTATAAAGACAAGTTATTTGCTGATTTGCCGATAAAAGGAATAGCAACAACAATGATAGCGATAATTGGAATTTTAAATAGCATTGTAGAGATTTTAAAAAAGAAATTAGAGGCTTCTAAAATACAAAATAGAGAAGATGTGATAAATAGATTAGCAAAAACGATAGCAAAACAAGAAGGATTTTATGTTAAAGGAAGTTTAGCGAAGAGAAATAATAATCCTGGAAATTTAGTTTATGTCGGACAGAAAAATGCGGTATTAGGGGAAAAAGGATTTGCTAAATTTATGACAGAAGAAGATGGGTGGAATGCTTTATATTCTCAATTAAATTATATTTGGGACGGAAAGAGCAAGTATTACACAACAGATATGACTATTAGCGAATTTGTAGATGTTTGGGCTTCTACATCTCCTTTAAACGAAAGGAAAGCGTATGCTAACGCAATAGCGAATGAATTTAACACAAGCATAAATACTAAATTAAAAGATTTATAAATAAAAATAAAACTATGGACGAAAATTTTAATAAAGATGAATTTATTAAAAAATATAATAAAAAAATAATAGAAAATCTTTTTAATTCAAAAGCGGGAGAAGAAATTAAAAACAGATGGAAGGAAGAATATAAAGACAAAATAAACGAAATACTATCAGAGAAAATAACTCCATCGGAAAAAATTAAAAAGATAAATGAATTATTTAAATGAAAAAAGAATTTATTAAAGTTGGTGTAAATAATTATGTAAGATGTCCAAAGTGTAAGAGAGTAAGGAATATAGATGATGCGCCAGAATGTCCTGTTTGTAAATATAGGAACGAAAGAAAAAAATATAGATTGATATTCTCAAAATATGACAAATAAAACTAATTATGATATAATAAAATAATAGGAAAATAAAGGATAAATGAGATATTCAGAAGAAAGACAACAAGAACACATAAGAAGAATTAGAAGAGTGTTGGTGATGAAACCTAACGCAAGTATTTTAGATATACAAAAAGAGTTAGAAAAAAGCAAAGTTCCTATTCATTTAAACAAAGATTATATAAATAGATTATTAAGAAAAATAAGAAAAGAAAGAATAAAAAGAATGGATTATTATACGATAAATAAAGTATTAGCGGAATTTCAGGACGAAATAGAAGAATTAAAAAGAAGATTATGGATTATTATAAAAGATAAAGACTCATCTAAAAAAGATAAAATATTGGCTATAAAAGAATTAAGAACAAGTAGTAATGATTTATTTGATAAAATGTTTGATGCTGGAATATTTGAAAGAAAATTAGGACAATTAGAAATAGAAAACTCTCTTTCAGAAGAAGAAAGAGATTTGATTAAAAAAGTTTTAGATATAGAATATAATAAAAATGATGACAATAAAGACAATAAAGAAGAAAACAATGAATTGAAAGAAAATAAAGATGGAACAAATAATAAATGACATAGAAAATAAAATAAGCAACAACCAAGAATTTAGAAGGGCGTTAGCAAGAAGCAATTTATTGTGGTTTTCAAGAATTTATTTTGGCAATTATTTTTTTTACAAAACCGCTGATTTTCAAAAAGAAATTTATAAAGAATTAGAAGACGATAATAATAAATTTCTTGAAATAATATCTTTTAGAGGAAGCGGAAAGACAACAATCTCAATGTTATTTTATCCTATATGGGCAATGATTACAGGCAAAGCCCATTTTATTGTTTTAATATCAGATACATTTTCGCAAATAAAAGAACACATTTACAACATAAAAACAGAATTGGAAAACAATTCTTTATTAAAAAAAGATTTTGGACCTTTTAATATTTTAGAAAACGCAAAATCAGAAGAATGGCAAAAAACATCTATTATTATTCCTACATACGACACAAAAATAGTTGGAAAATCAACAGGACAAAAAGTTAGGGGGATAAGATATAAGCAATGGAGACCAGATTTAGTTATAATTGATGATATTGAAGATGTAGAGATGATAAGAACAAAAGAGCAAAGAGACAAAACTCATAGATGGTTGGTGGGAAATGTTATGCCAGCAGGAGAGGCTAAAAAAACAAAATTTATTCTTATAGGAAACTTACTTCATTCAGACGGAGTAATGTCAAGAATTGAAAAAGAGATTAAAGATAAAATAAGAGATGGAAAAGTTTTGAAAATACCATTGATAAATGATAGAAATGAAATCGCTTGGCCAGACAAGTTTCCTAATGAGGAAGTAATAGAAGAAGAAAAAAGAAAAATCGGATATAACGATTCGATAGGAATGAGGTCGTGGCAAAGAGAATATTTATTAAGAATTGTGCCAGAAGAAGGACAAGTGATAAAAGATGATTGGATTAAATATTATGATGAGTTGCCAAAAGATGAAAATATAATATCAAAAGGGACAGGAGTTGATTTAGCGATATCTAAAAAATCTACTGCTGATTATACCGCAATGGTTAGCGGAGTGATGGCAGTTGTTAATAACAAACCAACGATATATGTAATGCCTAATCCAGTGAACGAAAGATTAAGCGGTTTTGAAACAACGAATAAAGCATCTATTGTAAGCAATATATTAGGAAATGGAACTAATACTCCTTTGTGGGTTGAAGATGTCGCTTATCAAGCAATGCAGATTGAAGCAATGCAGAAGGCAGGATTACCAGCAATAGGAGTTAAGGTTAGTTCTGATAAAAGAGCAAGATTAATGACAATATCTTCTTACATAGAAAACGGAATGGTATTGTTTCCTAAAAAAGGCTGTGAGGATTTATTGATACAACTTTTAAACTTTGGAATTGAAGAACACGATGATTTAGTTGACGCTTTTGTATTTTTAGTTTATGGATTAATGACGCAATATTCACAATCGCCAACTATTACCTGGTTTTAATTTGACAATGAAATAAAATAATAATATAATTTAATAAATTAAAATATTTTTTATGAGCATTTTTTCTAATTTTAAAAAAATATTTTTACCAAATAAAACAAAAACATTTTTAGATGATTTAGACGATGATTTTGATTATCCATCAAGAAGAAGTTTTTTTTCAGATTATAACAAAACAAAATTTTTATACTCTTACTCAAAATCAGTTTATGTTTATGCTTGCGTTTCAAGAATAGCGGAAAGCGTTTCAGCAATTGATTTTAAACTTTTTAAAATCTTAAACAATAGAGGTGAGGTTGAAGAGATATTATCGCATCCTATTTTAGATTTGTTATATCGTGTAAATCCTTTTTACACAAAAGAGGAATTTATTCAAACAGATGTTATAAACAGAAAATTGTCAGGTGATAGTTTTATTTTAAAAGTAAGAAATAATAAAAATGTAGTTGTGGAGTTATGGAATATAAGGCCTGATTTAATTACAATTGTAGAAGACGAGGAAAACTTTATTAAATATTATGAGATAGTTCAAGATGGAAAAACAAAAAGAATTGACAAAAACGATATCATTCACATAAAGTATCCATCGCCATTAAGTTATTACTTAGGAATGTCGCCAGTGTTGCCAGCAGAAGAAAGAATTGAAATTGAAGAATTTGCTAATAATTATCAGAGAAACTTTTTCATAAATAACGCAAGGCCAGATGGAATAATAGAAGTTCCCACTTATTTAAATCCTATTCAAGTTAAGGAATTGATAATGGGGTGGGAAAAAAGACATAAAGGAGATGGAAAAAGCAGTAGGTTAGGAGTATTAACTAACGGAGCGAAATATAATCAAATATCGTTGAGTCAAAAAGAGATGGACTATATTGAATCGATGAAATTTACAAGAGATGACATTCTTGTAGCATTTAAGGTGCCAAAGCCTATTGTAGCGATATTAGATGATGTTAATAGGGCAAATAGTTTAACGGCACAACAGATATTTATAAGAGAAACAATTATTCCTGAAATGAGATTATTAGTTAATAAATTAAATGAAGAGTTGATTATTCCTGAATTCGGTGAAGAGTATTATTTAGATTTTGTTGACCCAACGCCAGAGGATAGAGAATTAAAATTACAAGAATTACAAGCAGGAATTGATAAATGGATTACAATAAATGAAGCAAGAAAAATGTTTAACTTGCCTGCTATAACAGGAGGAGATGTTTTGTTTAGGCCTTTAACTGATAATATTATAGAAGCAGAAGTTGAAAAAACAAAACTATATAATATTAAATCGTTGCACGGAAGAAGGGCTTTAAAAATTAAGAACGAATTAAAAGAAAAAATATATAATGATAATATAATTAAAAAGAATTTTAGCAGGTCATTGTTTAAAGACACTGAAAAAAGAAAACAATATTCTGAGTATGTTATAAGAGACATAGAAAATAAAAAAAATAGAATGAGGCAATTAGTGGTAAGATTAGCAAATCAGGAAAGAGATGAAGTAATTAAAAATTTTACCAAGGAAAGGCCAAAAACAAAAAGAGAAATTAAAAAATTATTGAACAAAGAAGAAGAGGAAAATAAATTTATTGAAAATATATTCCCTTTATATGTTTCAATTTTTCAAGAGGCAGGGGATAAAGCGATGAAATTATTGAGAATTGACAAGCCCTTTGACATTCATAAAAGTTATAAAAAAATAAACACAGGAAAAGAAATAAATAGAATGCTAAAAGAAAGAGCAAAATTGTTTGCCCATTCAGTTATAGGAACAACGCTTGATAAATTAGCCGATAGTTTATCAGTAGGAATAGAGGAAGGAAAATCAATTCCTGAATTAAAAGAAATAATAAAAGATGTTTACAGAGAATTTAGCGATTATAGATCAGAGACAATAGCAAGAACAGAAACAAACGCAGTTGTAAACGAAGCACACATTGAAGCGTATAGGCAAAGCGAGGTTGTAGAAGGTAAAGAATGGGTTGCTACTTTAGATGATAGAGTAAGGCCAGAGCATTTAGCAATTGATGGTGAAATTGTAGAATTAGATAAGCCGTTTTCAAATAATTTAATGTATCCTTGCGAGCCAAATTGTCGTTGTACGATTGCTCCCGTAGTGATAAATTTATCAAATAAAATTTAATGGATTTAGTTTATTTAACAAAAAGAGAAATTTTAAATGACAATATTGAGTTAAGATATTCTTTAAGAAGTGCTGAAAAAAATTTAAAGTTTGATAATGTTTTTCTTATAGGATATAAACCAGATTTTATTAAAAATGTTAATTTTATAAAATACAACGATATTAAAAATAACAAATACAATAATGTTTATGAAAAGATGAAAATAATATTAGAGACAAAAGAGATATCAGATAATTTTATTTTGTCAAACGATGATTTTTTTATCTTAAAAGAATATAACGAAATACCTTATTACTATAAAGGAACACTAGAATATTATTATATGAATTACCAGTATAAAGAAAGTTATTATTATAAAGAAGGAATAAAAAAATTATATGAAGAATTTAAAAACGGATTATTTTTCGGTGTTCATTTCCCAATAGTTTATAATAAAGAAAAATTAAAATTTATTATAGACAAATATAAAAGTAATACAATGTTAAGAAGTTATTATTGTAATTATTTTATTAAAGAAATAAATCCAGTTTTTACCGATGATTTTAAAATATTAGATGTTAAAGAAATAGAAAAATATAATAATTGTCCATTTATTAGCACAACAAATCTTGTTGCGTCAACAACAGAATTTAAAAGTTTTATAAATAATAAATTTTGTAATCCATCAAAATATGAATTATAAAATTAAATAAAATAATATGAATTTTATTAAAAAAACATTTAGCGTTGAAGTAGAAAATATAGATGAAGAAAACGGAATAATAAGAGCAATCTTTTCATCAGGATTGCCTGATAGAGATGGTGAAATGATAGACCAAGAAACTTGGAATTTAGAGGAATACAAGAAAAATCCTGTTGTTTTATGGTCGCACGACCAGTTGAGCCCTCCTATCGGACAGATGATAGATATTTTTGTAAATGATGATAAAATGCTTGAAGGTAAAATAAAGTTTGCTATTAACGAATATGATTTTGCTAATACAATTTATAAATTATATGCTGGAAAGTTTATAAGAGCGTTTTCAATTGGTTTTAATTCAGAAGATTATGAAGAAGTAAATGGAGTTAGAGTTTTGAAAAACAATACTTTACTTGAAATATCGGCCGTAAATATACCGGCAGATGCGTTAGCGTTAGCCAAATCAAAAGGAATAAATACTTGTTGTTTAGAGAAAGCATACAAAAAATATAATAAAAAAAGCCCTGCTTGTAGGTTAGATGATGAAACAAAAAATGAGTGTGTAGCAAGGAAAATACCAGAGATATTAGACGAAAATCCTGATATGAAACAAGAACAAGCAGTAGCGATTGCTGAAAGTTTATGTTCAAAGTTTTGTAGTGATTTAGAGAAAGAAAAAGATAAAAAAAACAAAGAAACAATTGAGGAAGCAAAAAAATCATTGGAAAAAATATTAAAAGAAGATAAAAAAATAAATTATAAAAGAGCATTGAACAAAGCCATAAGAGAATTACTAAAAACAAAGAAAAATATTAAATATGAAAATAGAAAAGATAATCCATCAAATATGGGTTGGAGATGAAAAAAAACCTAAAAAATGGATGGACACTTGGAAGGAAAAAAATCCTGATTGGGAATATGTTTTATGGACGAATAGTAAAGTTTTTAAAAGAAATTGGATAAATCAAAAACTTATAGAATATTATAAAAGAAATAAAAAATATAACGGAGTAGCAGATATTATAAGATATGAGATATTATATGAATACGGAGGAGTGGTTATACCAGCGGATAGTGAATGTCTGGAAAATATAACAGAATTATTTGACAATGATTATGAATTGTTTGCTGTTAGATGCAGAGCAGATGCCATAGATTGGGCTTGTACTAACGAAGAAAAAAAAATAGAAACGCCAAAGTTTTTAAAAAGCATAGATAAATTTAAAATAGTTCCTATTTATGGAGCAAAAAGCGGAAATGAATTTGTAAAGCATTTAATAGATGATTTATATCATAAATATGAAAGAGAATTGCCAAATTATCCTTATCCTCCATCACAAACAGGAAATAAGTTTTGTACTGAAGAGTTGATAAAATACGCTCCAGAGATTAAGATATTCCCGATGCATTATTTTATTCCTTATCACCCGATAGACGAAACAGAAGAAAATTCTTATTACTACAGGGGAAAAGATAAAATATACGCAAGACATTATTGGGGAACAACATTTAATAATTATAACAAGGGCAGATAATCCTATTTTATAATAAAAAAGGTTAGAAACTCCGCCATAGGACGGACTGCAATTATAAAATAAATTAAAAATAATAAAAAAATGAAAAAAGAATTAAAAAATCAATTAGAACAAAATGATGGAGAATTAACAGAGGAAGAAAATACAGAGGAAAAAGAAGAGACAACAGAAGAGACAGAAGAATTAAAAGCATACAAAAAATATAATAAAAAAAGCCCTGCTTGTAGGTTAGATGATGAAACAAAAAATGAGTGTGTAGCAAGGAAAATACCAGAGATATTAGACGAAAATCCTGATATGAAACAAGAACAAGCAGTAGCGATTGCTGAAAGTTTATGTTCAAAGTTTTGTAGTGATTTAGAGGAGGAAGAGATAAAAAATAACTTGAAATCTTTCATCAAAAGAGAAACCGAAAATTTGTTAGAAAAACAGATAGAAGCAAAATCAAACGATTTAGTTAAAAAATTTTTATCTGGTGTCGAAAAACAAAGGATTATAGGCAAAAAACCTAAAAATCTTTCTGACCAGCAAATTGTTAAAAAATGGTTTCGCTTTTTAGTAAATAAAGATTATCAAGGAATTAGAGAGATGCAAAAAGCAGGCTATCTTAATTATGGAACAGAAACAGGAGGAGGAGCATTAGTTCCGCCTCAATTACTTGCCGAAGTTAATAGAATAACAGAAGAGTACGGAATAGCAAGACAAAATATGAGGTATCTTCCATTTTCTGGACCGGGAAATGAAAGGTCAATTCCTGTTTTAGACGAATCAGTTGGAGTATACTGGGTAAAAGAAGGAGGAGTAAAAAAATCTACAAAGCCTTCATTCAAGTTAGTTAAACAAACACTTGAAAAGATTTCCGCAATAGTTCCTCTTACAGAAGAATTATTAGAGGACGAAGCAATAGATATTATTGCTTTATTAGGAGAGTTAATTGGGGAAGCGATGGTAAAAGAAGAAGACAGAGTTTTCTTTGCTGGTTCAAAATTAGCGGGAGACCCTTATGATGGAATTTTAAATTATGCTGGTGTTCAAAAAGTAGAAATGAAAGGAAGAACAAGTGCGTTAGAGATTATTCCTGAGGATTTGTTAGACCTTATGAATGCTGTCCCAACAAGTGTTAGAATGAATGGAGCATTTTATTTAAGCACTTCTCTATTCTCAGTTTTACAGAAACAAAAAGCACAAGATTCAGGAATATATATAGTACAATCTCCGGTAGGAGATGTTCCTGGAACTATTTGGGGAAAGCCTTATGTATTGCTTGATGTTTTGCCAGGGTTAGATACCGAAGAAGAGGAAACTCCTCTTATGCTGTTTACTGATTTGAAAAAGACTTGCGTATACGGAGACAAAGGAAACATTGCTGTTAAATTGTTAGACCAAGGAATAATTGAGAGTGCTGATGAATCGCCATCAGACTTGAATTTAGCAACACAAGATATGGTTGCTTTAAGAGTGGTAAAGAGAGTTGGATATACTCCAATTCTTCCGAAAGGAATTTCAGTATTATATACTGGAACTTCATCATAATAACGATTTATTAGGGGAGGGAGACATCTCTCTCCCTCTAATAAATAAAAAAAATATGGAAAAAGAAAAAAAAGAAAAAATGGTGTCAATTTTTGACCCAGCAGTTAATGCTTACCGAGATGTTCCTCTTTCTATTGCTTTAAGATATATTAAAGAAGCAAAAGAATTAGAAAAAAGAATCTCGGAAGAAGAAAACAATGAGAATTAAACAAAAACAAAATTTAGAAACAAGTGAAAATTTAAAAGTTAAAAATATTAAAAAAGGAACAGAAAGTATAAAGGAATTTCCTCAATGGACTATTAGAAAATTTAAATCAGAAGAAGATTATAAAAAAAATAATCCTTATGCTGTTGAAAGTTTTGAAGGAAACCTTTTAACAGAAGCAGGAGCAGATGAGATGTCAAAGTTATGCTTTGGAACAGGAGGAACAAAGTATGCTTTTGGAAATACTTATCTTATAGTAGGAACTGGAACTGGAACAGAATCAGACCAAGACACAGAAGCAACATTTACTAATGGCGTTAAAAAATTAGCATCAAGCATCACTTATGGGACAGACAAGAAAACAACAATAGTAGCAGTTTTTGGACCAGATGACGCTAATCAAGATTGGCAAGAGTTTGGAACTCTTAATGCTCTTACATCAGGAGTTTTATTAAACAGAAAAGTTATAAATAAAGGAACAAAAGCAAGTGGAGATGTCTGGGAATTAACAGAAGAAATTTCTTTATCTTAATAAATAATGGCAATTAAATATTGCGATTTTAAGAATGGAAATGACAGCACAGGAGATGGAACTAATACTAATCCGTTTAAGACGATAACAAGAGCGTGTCAGGGTTTATATGGTGGAGATGAGGTGAGGGTGGCAAAGAGCGGTGGAATTAAATATCTAACAGGGACTATAACATTTACTAAAAACTCTTATAATATAACATCGTCAGATGATATTTTTTTAAATGAAATATCGTCAGGAGAAAACGATGGAAATGTAAGGTTGGGTGATTTTATTTTAGGAAATGATAATAATTGGCATGAAGTTATATTAGTTAATGACAGCAAAAACGCAAAAATACTTCATAGGTCTGGTGTTTCTGGAAATATGGTAGCAAGAAAGTTATTGGTAACCGACACAGGAAAAGCTCTAACAGAGAGTTATAATGTTCAAAAGATAGAATGGGGTGGTGATAGTCCAAACAATAGATTAAAAATATCAGGAGGGTGGGATTTAGCAACAGAAACTCAAACTGGTTTTACCTATTTTAGACAATTAGACCCAGATAATTTTGGAAATAGATATGGAATAGGATTATACTCAGAGGATAATCTTCACATTCAGATAGAGCGTTTAGGATTTTTAAGGTATAATATCGGTATTGAATTTATGGTATGTTTTGGTTTTGTATTAAATAATTGTTATGGATATAGCAATAGAATGTATGGAGCAGAATTCTTTATATGCTCCGATAATAAAATTTATAGTTCTAACTTTTCAGGAAATGGAGTTGAGCCAAGCGATGATGATGGTTTTGGGATAGCATTGATAGGAACATCTATATCTCTAATTAAAGATACAGAATGTAGCAATAATTATGGACACACAGGAGCAGGGATAGCAATTCTTTACTCATCTTCTCAAACTAAAATTATAAATCCAAAATGTAATTATAATGATAATGCTGGAATACTTTCGGGAGGTTCTATTGAAAATGTAATAATAAATTATCAAGAGAGTAGCAATAAGGGAATAGTTGTCATTCCTGTATTAGGAAATGAAAGGCCAGCAATTAAGGTTCAAAAATATAAAATCAGTGGAGATAATAGAAATTATTTTGAAAATGGAATGAGCAAAAGAGATACAACAGGAGCAATGAGCGGAGAATGTTTAAAATATAGCCCAACATCTTCTGATATTTATATTGCCCATTCTTTTTTTGTCAAAGCAAAAAAGAGCACTTCTCAAACATTGTCTTTATATGTTAAAAAAGACAGCAGTTTTGACGGAGATGTCAAAGCAGGAGTTTATTTTTTAGGAGAGATGATAACAGATTGGGAAGATTTTACTCCAACAGCAGATTACGAATATGAGAAAAAAGAGATAAGTATAAATGGTTCAAGTATTACAGAAGACGGAGTTATAGAATTAGTTGTTAAAGTAAGAGGAGAGAACGGAAATATTTATGTTGATAATTTAGAAGTTAATTAAAATGATAAATGGAAGTTTAAAATATTGGTTAGATGGGGAACCTTTTATAACAGACACAGATGAAGATATTGGCAAGTTTAAATATTGGTTAGATGGTGAGCCTTTTATTAACTATGAGAAACTTTATAAAATATCAACAGATGATAATGTTCAAGGCACTGATAATTTTAGAAGCAAAAATAGTTTAAAAATATTAGAAGATGTCAGTTTAAACGAATTAAATAATATATTAAATAAAAAAAGAATATTAGATGATGTTAGTTTAAACGAAATAGAAAAGTTATTAAATAAGATAAGATTATTAGAAGATGTTAATTTAAATGAGTTGGGTAATGTTCTTAATAATTTAATTATATCAGAGAATATTTATTTAAATGAGTTAGAGAAAGTATTAAATGAGTTAGTTATATCAGATGATATTAGTTTTGATGAGACAGAGAAAGTTCTTAATAATTTAATTATATCTGAAAATATTAAAATAGATGAATTAGAAAAACTATCAAACAAGATAAAATTATTAGAGAATGTTAGTTTAGATGAAATAGAAAAGTTATTAAATAAGATAAGATTATTAGAAGATGTTAATTTAAATGAGTTGGGTAATGTTCTTAATAATTTAATTATATCAGAGAATATTTATTTAAATGAGTTAGAGAAAGTATTAAATGAGTTAGTTATATCAGATGATATTAGTTTTGATGAGACAGAGAAAGTTCTTAATAATTTAATTATATCTGAAAATATTAAAATAGATGAATTAGAAAAACTATCAAACAAGATAAAATTATTAGAGAATGTTAGTTTAGATGAAGCAGAAAGTATTTTAAATAAAAAAAGAATATTAGACAATATTGATTTAGAAGAAATATCAAAAGTAAAAAATACAATAAGGCTCTTTGAAAATATATTATATCAGGATAACTTTTCTTTATTTAGAAAAATTTTAGTAAAGGAAGAAATAGATAAAAATCAATATGCTTTGGAATTTAGCGGAAATGAATATAGTAATGTAATGGCTAATGCTTCTTCCCCAATAGCAGGACAGGAATTTTCAGTAGAATGCTGGTTTTACTCAAAATTAAATAATAAAGCGCAAGAAATTGTAGCAGAAGGATTAAATATTCGTGCCGGTTGTGCTTATGGAATTTATAAAGAAAGTAATAATCAAATCTCTTTTAGAGTGGGAAGTGCTACTACAAGTTCAAGGGTTTTTTATACTCCTCAATTAAATAAATGGTATCACGCAGTTTTAACCTATAAATCAGGAGTTGGAGGAAGTGCGTATATTAATGGAAAAAAAATAGGAAGTTTAAATAATATAGGAAATTTAGAATATTATTATGAGGGTATGTATATTAAATTTAGGATAGGAGGGTGGCATCTAATACCTAGAGGATTTAAAGGAAAAGTAGATGAAGTTAGAATATATAATAGAGTTTTAACTGATGAAGAAGTAAGAGAGCATTTTAATTTTATATTTAAAAACGAAAGCAGTTTAGCGTTATATTATAATTTAAATGAAGGAAGCGGAACTACTGCTTATGATAAATCAGGGAATAATAGAAATGGGGCTATATATAATGCGGTATATGTTCCTTCTGAAATTTACAAGAGGAACTTTACAGATGTTATAAATTTACTTAATGAGATAAATATTAGCGATAGCATAATAGAAAGTGAGAATATAGAAAAGAAAAAAGAAGTTTTATTATCTGATAATATAACCGAATTAGATAATATAATTATTTTAAATAAAATTATATTTTCAGAAAATATTGATGTTAAAGAGATAATAAAAAATTTAGTAGAAATTTTATTAAAAGAAAATATAAATGAAGAGGAAAAAATATACATAATATCATTTATTTTCTTAAAAGATAGTATAAAAGAAGATGAAGAGGCAAGTATATTAAATAAATTAAAGGTTTTAGATGAGATAAAAGCAGATGATTTAGTAAATATTTTTAAAAGAATATTATTAACAGACAAAATAAATGAAGATGAAAAGTTTTTAATTGTTAGTAATATATTTTTAGAAGAAGAAATAAATGAAAAAGAGTTGTTAAAAATTTTAGCAAAATTAGAAATATATGATATAATAAAGGAAGAAGAATTAGAAAGAGTTTTTTCAATATTAAAAAATCCTTATTCCTTTAAAGATAGCCCCTATAAAAATAAAAAATCCCCTTATTCTTTTAAGAAAAATCCTTATAGCAAAAAAGAAAATCCTTATTCTTTTAAAGATAATCCCTATAATAAAAAAGAAACTCCTTATTCCTTAAAAGAAAATCCTTATAAAAAAAGAAGAAAACCTTACTCTTTAAAAGAAAGCCCGTATAAAAACAAAAACAATCCTTATAAAAACAAAAATAGTCCTTATCAAACAGAAGAAAAAAAAGAAATATTATGAAAAAATACACAACAATAAATAATATAGAAAACTATCTTTTAATAAATATAGATAGTGATTTTCATTCACAAGTTGAAATTTGGATTGATAGTGTGTCGCAATACATAGACAAAGAAACAAATAGAAATTTTGATATTATTAAAGAAAAAAGAAAGTTTAGCGGTGATGGAAGCAATACTTTAATAATAGATGATTGTTTAAAGGTAAATAGTATTAAAGTTAATGGGGTGGAAATAAAAAATTATTTTCTTTATCCGGAAAACAAACTTCCGAAAGAAATAGTAAAATATAATTTTTTCCCAAGGGGAGAGCAAAATATTATAATTGATGGGGAATGGGGTTATTCAAACGAAATACCAAGTGATATTAACTTTGTAGCAACGATTTTAGTTTCAGGAATAATTTATCAAAGTTTAAATCACGAAGGGGAAATCCAGAGCGTTAATATAGGAAGTTATTCTGTATCGTATAAAAGCAATAATCAGTGGCAAGATTTTAATAGAGTTAAGGAAATTTTAGAAAGTTATAAAAGATATTTTTAATTATGTTAAGATATTTTGATAAAAAAGCAAAAACACAAAGATTAGTATCAGAAAGCGATGCCGAGTATTATCAAGATTATTTAGACAATGTTCCTTGTTTAATTATTCCTTATGAGAGTTCATTTTCTACTGATTTAAACGGAGTTTATGGAAAAGATTTTCAGATGTTTTGCGAAGTATGTGATATTATGGAAAAGGACAAAGTAATAATAGATGATGATGTTTATGAGGTGAAAGGAGTTAGCAAATATAGTTTCTTAAATGATGAGCATTTAGAGTTAATAATTAGGCAATTATGTTAGAGGTAAAAATAAATTTAAAAGATTCACAGAAAATAATGAATGAGATTGGAAAAATTGGGGGAAACATAGATAAAAATATTTTAGAAGTTTTAGGAAAAGTATTGCTTGAAATTGAAAGAGACGCAAAATATTTAGCCCCTGTTGATACTGGAAGATTAAGGTCAAGTATTACTACGACAATAAATGAAGATAAAAAGCAAGGAATTATTTACACGAATGTTGATTATTCTATCTATGTTCACGAGGGGACAAGAAAGATGAAAGGAAGGCCATTTTTAAGAGATGCTATTTTTAGAGACAGCAAAGATATCAAAATAGAAAGAGAATTAAAAAAGAATTTATTAAAAAAATGATAAATACAATTTTAAATAAAATATATACTGAATTAAAAAAAATTGATTATATAGCAGATGTTTTTACCTATCCCCCAGAAAATCCGAAAGGATATCCTTATTGCTGGATTGTATGGGAAGGGAATGAAAGCCAAGTTTTGACAAACTATCAAGATAGAGTGATTATAACCTATAAAATAACATTGGTTCAAGAGAAATTAGAAGAATTAAAGGGAGCAAAAAACGCAGAAGAAACAGCAGAAAAAAGATGCTGGGAAATAGAAAATCTTTTAAGGGGATTAGAAATTGAAAATGTTTTAAGGATTGTACCAGTAGAAACAATTAAAACATACGACAGCAATTCAACAAGAATTATATTAGAATTTAACATAAAGGTCGAGTTGGTAGTAGATATTTAATATTTATTACCAAATTATTATAAATTAAAATTATAAATTAAAAATTAAAAAATATGAGAATAGGAAGAATTAAAAAAATAGCAATTGGATTAGAAAAAGAGCCAGGAGTAGCAGTATCTCCTACTCATTCTATTCCTTTTTTAAGTTTTTCTTTACAGGAAAAACATACTCCTATTGCTGATAATACAGCAAGAGGAATGAGAAATCTTGAAGGAAGCGATTCTGTTGAAGGAAAGAAATGGGGAGAAGGTTCAATTGAGGTTCCGTTAGACCCTGACACTGCTCCTTATTGGTTTGCGTTAGCGTTAGGTAAAATAACAAGCGAAAGCACAACCGGTGGATTTTATAAACATACAATTGATGAAACAAAAACAAGCCAGCCATTAACAGCAACGATTGAAACAGAAAGAGAGGTTGGGAATTATAGATTTTTAAACTCTGTTGTCGATAAATTAGAATTAAATTTTGCTGACGATATCGCAAAATTAAGCATAGATGTTAAATCAAAATATCCTGTTAGCGGATTAGGAACAATAGACCTTGTTCCGTTGACATACTACACCTTTAAAAACGCATCAGTAAAGGTTGATAGTCAAGAAATAAAGGTTAAAGAATTTACTTTAACAATATCTAATAATGTTGAATTGATATACTATCCTGGAAGCAATGATGTTGGGCAAATAATAGTTAAAGGATTATCAGTTGAAGGAAGTTTCAGTTTAATCTTTGAAAATAAAAATCAATTAGATGCTTTTGATAGTTTGACAAAAAAATCAATGGAGGTTTCTTTTTCAGGAAGCGATGGAAAAAGTATTAAAATAACAATTCCTCAATTTAGAGTAAATAATTGGACAGAGGGAACAGGATTAGACGATATATCAGACGAGACAATAGATTTTGTAGCAGAATACAACGAAGACAAAGGAAAGACAATTGGAGTAGAAGTGGTAAATAAAATAGAAACTTATTATAACGAAGAAGAATCATAAAAATTATGGAAATCATAACACCATTTCAAAAACATAAAGTAGAATTAAAGGATTTTATTACAGGCAGAGAGGCAAACGAAATACAAAAGCCAGTTTTAGATTTAAAGATGAATATAAATGCTTCAAAAGGAAGTGAAGGAGAATTTAGCATTGGAGATATATCAGAGAAAATGACTGATAATATGATTAAAATAATAGTTGTGTCAATTGATGGAGATAAAAAGGATATTGTTAATAGGTTGAAGGATATGAGAAATGAAGATTATAAATTTGTTCTAAGGGAAGTAGAGAAAGTATATAATGGGGAAAATTTTACAAATCCCGAGTTGAAGCAAGAAGATGGTACAGGCTCGGGAAATTAACACCAGAGATGCAGATAGTTAGTATATGCCAAGAGATGCATTGGACCTATAACGATTATATGGAACAACCAACTTGGTTTTTAGATATGTTGAAGGATAAGTTTGAGATAGATAGCGAAAATATTAAAAAAATAATGAAAAAAAATGGCTGACTATAAATTGTCATTTGTAATAGATGCTGAGAATAAGGCTCAAAAAACAATTAATGAAGTTAAGAGCCAACTTGATGGAATTCAAAAAACAGCAAAGGATTTTGAACCTGCTTTTAAAAAGATGGCGGTTGTTGGAACAGCCGCTTTTGCGTCTATTACTGCCGTTGTTGTCTCTACTACAAAAGAGTTTGCTGATAGTGAAAAACAATTAAAAATAGTTGATACAATAATTGAAGGATTATCAACTACTACTCTAAATAATTTTTCAGGAGGATTACTATCAACACAAGAAGCAATTGAACAATTAAAACAAAAAACAAGAGAGTTTGGAAGCGAATTACAAGCAATGGGGGGGATATCAGATGAAACGGCTTCTGTTGGACTAGCAAAGTTAATACAAATTACTGGTGATTTTACTGAAGCACAAAAAGCGGCTATGTTAGCGGCTGATTTATCTATTTACAGGCAAATTGATTATTCTTCTGCTGTTGACATTGTTGGAAAAGTATTATCTGGTAATTTAGGAATATTATCAAGATATGGAATTCAATTGAAAGAAAACGCAACGGTAGAAGAAGCAATGATAGAACTAACAAGAAGAGCAGGAGGACAATACCAAGCATACGGAAATACACTTGAAGGACAAATTACTATTTTAAAGGCCAGTATATCTGATTTAAAAGAAGCAATTGGGGGAGTGTTTGCTGATATTGAGAAATCAATTGTTTCAGCACTTATTCCTTTTATACAAAATCTTACAAAATGGATTGATGAGAATAAAGAATTAGTTAAATGGATAACAATTATTGGTGGGGCTTTATCAGGTATTATTGCTGTAATAGGAACATTGGGATTAACATTTATTGCTATAACTAAAACAATAAAAGAATTAGAGATTGCTTTTATCGCTTTAAAAGGAATTGGACTTGCGACTATTGGGTGGATAGGGTTATTAGTTGCTGCAGTTGCTGGCTCTATATATATGCTTGTGAAATATAGAGACGAGATAATGGTAAATATTCTATATTTTAAGAATTGGATAAATTCAATTGAAGAAGCAATTGGAAAATTTTTAAGATTAGAAAGTGTTGTTAATAGAGCAAAACAGAAAACTGCTGAAAACAATGTTGTAATAGAAGAATATAAAAATAAAATAGAGGCTGGGAAAAACAAAACAGATGAATTTAGCGGTTCTCAAATTGATTTATCTGGTGCTATAAGCAATACAACTGATAACATAACGAAAATGGGAGCAGAAACAGAAAGAGTGATGGGAATAAGCAAGGATAAATTTAATGAAGTTATAAATACAATTAAGGAATTACAAGACAAAACAAATTCGCTCTTTGAAGATTTAGAAAAAATAGATAAAGATTACAAAAAACAATCATTTGATGAAGAATTAAGTTATAGGTCAAGTATTGCTGAATTAGTAGCAAAAACAGAGTTAGAAAAAGAAGAGTTAATTAAAAAGAAAGAAGATAAAATAAAAGAATTGGAAATAGAAAGAGAAAGGCTTGTCCGTGAACGACAAAGTAAAATAAGAAATGAAGCAAGCGCAAAAGAGATAGATAGAGTGGAGAGAGATATAGAAGATATAGATTTTATGATGGAGCAAAAAAATAATAAAGAGATAATAGATTTAGTAAAGCAAATAGAAGAAAAGAATGCTATTTTGAAAACCTATAAGGATATGGAAATAAATGTTGAGAGTTCGATACAGGAATACAAAGATTATATGAGAATGAATGAATTACAGAAATTGGAATACGATTATCAAAGAAAATCGATGATGAGACAAGTAGAAATGCTGACAGAGAAAGCAAATAAACTTCAAGAAATAATAGATGCTAAACAGCAATACGAGGCTTTAATGGTAATTTTCGGACAAGAACAGCAAGGATTTATTTTAAAAGAAATTGAGAAAACAAAATCATTTAAAGAAAACTTAGAAACACAATATAAAATATTAGGGAATTGGAAAGATGCTGTTGTTCAAGTTTATTCTGATATGGTTAAAGAGGCAAATGCTGAGATGGCAAAATTAAATGTCCCAGTAGGAGGAAAATCAGTAAGCGAAAAAGTTGAAAAAGAAAGTCAAAAATCAGTTTCGGCCTATAAAGCATTGGGATTAAAAAATCCAATAGAAAAAATAATTGGATACCAAGAGGGGACAAATTATGTTCCTCGAACAGGATTATATATGCTTCATCAAGGGGAAGCAGTTATACCAACGAAAAACAATTCTGGTATAGGAGGCATAGTTGTTAATGTTAATGGTGGTTATTATTTATCAGAAAAAGCGGCTGAAGAGATGGGAAATTTGATAGTTAAAAAGTTAAAAGAAAATATAAAATTATAATGAATATTAGTTTAAAAATTAACGGAGTTGAAAGAAGAGATATCGTAATATTAGATAGTATATCAAAGACAGATAACTTAAACAGCAGAAAAGATGATTTTTCTTTTGAAATTTTAAAAGGTGATTTTGTTCCAGAAGAAAACGATGAAGTTGAGTTTTTTATAGACGGAGTAAAGGAATTTGGTGGGATTATTATAAATATAGACCTTGAAAAAGAATTTAATGACGCTATTTTAAAAATAAATTGCGTTGATTATAGTTATAATTTAGATAGGCATTTAGTATTGGAAAAATATTATGACAAATCGGTAAATTATATTATTGGTGATATTGTTTCAAAATATGCTACTGAATTCACGACAAATAATGTAAATTGCGATAAGAATGTCCCAAGCATTTCATTTAATAGATTAGAGGTTTCAAATTGTTTTGACCTTTTAGCAGATTTATATAATTATAGTTGGTTTGTCGATTATGACAAAGACATTCATTTTTTTTCAAAAGAAGAAAATGTTGCTCCGTATAATATCACTGATGATTTTGGATACATCGAAGGAAGTTTAAAAATTAGTAAAGATTTATCGCAAATAAGGAACTCAATTACTATTAGAGGAGGAGAAGAAATAACAAATACAAAGCAAGAAATATATACTGGAACATCTGGACAAAAGCAGTTTCCTTTAATTTATAAATTTTCTTCACTTCCTTCTGTTTTGGTAAATGGAGTAGCAAAAAGCGTTGGGGTGGATAATTTAGATAAAGAAGAAGATTATGATTGCTTTTGGAACTTTAATCAAAAATATATTAGATTTAAGGAAGATATGAATGAAAAAACGATTGTCGTTTCTGGAACTCCACTTGTCCCGATTATTGTTCAAAAAATAGATTATCAATCAGCAGCAAAATACGGAATATACGAGCATTTTAAAGAAGACAAAAACATAACATCGAGAGCAGCAGCAATAGAGTACGCAAAAGCACAATTAGAAGCGTATTCTGGACCAATAATAGAAGGTTCTTTTGACACTAATCTTATGGGATTTAGGAGCGGACAAAAGATAAACATAAACTCTGATGTATTAGAAGTAAATGAAGATTTTATAATTGAAAGCGTTGATTTTTCTTTTATAGGAAAAGACAAAGGAGTTTGGAAAATAAAGTTTGCCACTTTAAAGACAATTGGAATTTTGACACTTTTACAAAATATGATAAAATTAAGCAAAGAACCGAAATATGATGTTGAAAAACTTTTATCACTTATTGGATTTTCTGATAGTTTAGATATAACAGATTCATTATCAATTATATTCCCGACATCTCCTCCGTATTATTGGGGAGACTGTGAAACAAACGAAGGAACTTGGGATTTTTCAACTTGGGATTAAATTTATGATAAAAATAAAAGACAAAAAAACAATTAAAGGAAGATATAAGATTACTAAAATTGAGAATGAAAAAATAATTGAAGAAACTGATTGGATTAACAATCTAATTGTATGTAGTGATGGATATGGATTAAATTTAATTATAAAAAATTTATTAGGTGTTGATGGTTATAATTTAAAAATAACACAAGCAAGAATGGGAACTGACGGAACTGCTCCATCTGATAATGATAATGATTTAAAATCTCCTGCTGGAAATTATGTAGAAATAGCGATAGGAGAAGAGGTAATTCCTTCAAAAATTTCCTTATCATTCTTTTTTACTGATGCTGATTTGCCTGATGGAACATACAAGGAGTTAGGGTTATTTTGTGGTAATAGGTTGTTTGCCAGAAGCGTTATATCTCCTTCTTATAATAAATCAATCAATCAAGACACGAGGATTGATTATGAAATAGAAATTAACAATTAAAAATTATGAATTCAAGCAATGTTAATCCTGGGGACCAAATTAAAGCAAGCCAATATAACGATTTAAGGGCTGATGCTATAAATATAAATTACAGAGATTTTGTCTTTGGGGAGAATATAAACGCTGGTGATGTTTTATATCTAAATAAAAGTGATGGGAAGGTTTATAAGGCATCGGCAACGAGCAGAGAACAATTGATTGGAGTAGCAGATGAGAGTGGAACAACTGGGCAAACGAAAAAAGTAAAATTAAATGGTTTTGTAGATAAAAACTTTGTCTTTGAAGAGACAATAGGAGAAACAATTGATTATAATAGGTCTGGAACTTCTGCTGGAACTTATCAATTGGTAGATGATGGAATTTATAGAATTGTTTTTAGAACTGGTGATTTTGTCGGAAATATGACAAAAATAAGATTATTTTTATCTAAAGGAAATGATTTGAGTTTTGCTCTAAATATAAATATTTATAAAATCAATGAAAAACTTGAAATAATTGGAAGTTCATTAGGAGGAACAACAATAACAAATCCAGATGTTGGGTCAACAGAAACAGAGGTTATAAAACCATTAAATATAAATAATTTAGAGCCAAGAACTTATTATATGATACACATGGAAATATTAGGTTCTTCATCTTCTAAACTTTATATACATTATATTAATGATACTAGCGCCCCAAGAGAAATTATTGATGCTGATTTATCTCTCACTAAATTTTTCAAAATTTCTACTTATTACACAAAAAAAGTTTATGGAAAAATAGGAGATAATGTTTATTTACAAGACACAGCAGGGCAGGTTGGATTACAAGAAGGAACTAATTCAATTAAGGTAGGAAAAGTAATATCTTCTTCTTGTTATATGATAGATTTTAAATATGATGATAATTTTATATCTAATATAGATTTTGGTTTTTACGGTTTTTCTAAAAAAATTGTTAAAAGTTTTATTTTTGTAATACCAAGAAATACAAAAAAAGTAATATTTAATATGTATAGAGAAAATATACCACCGGAGAGTGAACGTATACATTCTATGTCCATTGGAACTTTTATTTTGGATAAAACTGGATTAAATATAGTAAAATATACTGGATATGATTTTTATGATTATCCGGCATCTACTGAATACTATTCAAATATATTAACTTTATCATTTTTAGGAAAAACTGAATTAAAAGTAGAAATTAGTGGTAATTTGAGTTGTACTGCTTATTGTTTATCATTTTTCTCATAAATTATGTTCAATAAATACAGGAAAAAAATTATAATCTTTTATAATAATAAAAAAAATGGAAAAAAGCACAAGCGAAATTCAAAGAAGTTTGGGAAGAATTGAAGGAAAGTTAGAATCACTGATTGTTGAAGTAAAGGAAAATAATACAAAGACGCAAAAGCAGATTGAATTGTTAAACGAAAAGATAAATACACTTGAAAGTTTTAGAGATGACCTTAAGGGAAGAATTGCTATTATAGTTATAATAGCAAGTATTATAGGGTGGATAATACCTAATATCATTGATTTTTTAAAATAAATATAGAATTTTGCTTGTTTTTTTATTTTAATATTGTAAAATTAAAGATATAGGTCGATTTTAGATATTATCAATTTAAAATGTTTAAAAATATGAAAAATATTTTAAAAAAATTAAAAATTGCCTTATATAGCAGGACCACTTGGACAATTATTGTTTTGTTTATAATAAATGGAATTTATGGTGTTAGAGATTTAATTCCTGCTTCTGCTATTCCTGTAATAGATGGTATATTGGGAATTCTTGCTATATATTTTAGGGTAAATCCCAATGCAGAAAAAAGAGTTTAAAATGCCTAAAAAATTGATTTTACTACTTCTTATATTGATAGGAATTTTTATAGTTTTAAATAGAGAGGAAAAATATAACGAAGTAGATTTATATAAAGACGAAAGAGAATATAAAAACGAGAGAATAGTTAATTGGATAAATGAGTTAGAGAAATATGAATGTAGGAATTGTCCAGTAGGTTTTGTTAGATTAGATAAAAATAATAAATATTCTTATTCTTGCTTGCAGTTTCAAGAAGAAACATTTATGAGAAATTTAAAGAAATTTTATCCTGAAACCTATAACAGCATAGAAGGAGAAGAATGGAAGAATTTAATTTATGATTGTGATTTTCAAAAAGAATTGGCTTATAAAATGATAGAGAATGATAGAAAAGCAATATATAATTGGAGGACAAGTATTAGAAGAGGATTAGGGACTAAATTGGACTAAATTGGACTATTTTGAACTAAAAAGAACAGCGGAGTTATAACCGAATAGGTTTAAGTTCCGTTGTTTTTTTATTATAATATAATAATATGGATTTATTTATAGAACTAATTAAAAAAAATAAAATGCCTATTCCTATAAAGGAATATAAATTTTGTCATAATAGAAGATGGCGTTTTGATTATGCTTTTGTAGAGCAAAAAATTGCTATTGAACAAGAAGGTGGTGTTTGGATTAACGGAAGGCATAATAGAGGCAAAGGATTTTTAAATGATTTAGAAAAATATAACACTGCTACTATTATGGGGTGGAGAGTGTTAAGATATCCTCCTGATTTATTATATACGCAGGCAATTGAAGATTTAAAGAAATTATTGACCTGTGCATAACTTTACTTGACAAATAGTTTACAAAAAATATAATTGAATTAGAAGTGAATAACTTCTGAAAGGTCGGCAAATAAATTATAAATTAAACAAATAAAAAAATGGAAACATACTTATTATATAACGGAAAAGTAAAATTAAATTTTGACCCTATAAAGCACATTTACTATATGGAAAATGAAATTATATATGGGACAACAAATATAGTTGGTATAATTGAAAAGAAAGGATTAATATTTTGGGCAGTTAATCAGTGTATACAAAATTTAAAGAATATATGGAAAGCAGGAAAATCTTATGATGAGATTGAGATAAATAATATACTTCAATCATCAAAAGATATTCATAAAGAAAAAACAGACCAAGCGGCGATGATAGGAGAATATGTTCATAGTTGGATTGAAAAATATATTAAAGCAAAGATTAATAACACAGAATTACCAAAATTACCTGTAAATGAGAAGATTATAAATTCAGTAAAAGCATTTTTAAAATGGGAAAGTGAAAATAAAGTTGAGTGGATTGATAGTGAAAAGAAAATACTTTCTTTAAAATATAAATATGCGGGGACATTAGATGCAGAAGCAATTGTTAATGGTGAGTTGTCAATAATTGATTTTAAAACCTCTAATGGAATTTGGGATGAGTATTTATTACAAGTTTCAGCATATCTAAAAGCAAGAGAAGAAGAAACAAAACAGGATTATAAAAATGTTTATATCATTAGAATTGGAAAAGATGGAGAACTTGAAACAAAAAAAGTAAATGATAAAGAATTAAAAGATTGTTTTAAGGCATTTCTTGGATGTTTAGAAGTATATAAATGGAAAATGAAAAGAAAAGGAGAGGAAATAAATAAATTAAAAACTAATAAATAATAAAATATTATGACAGACGAAATAAAATTTGATAATACAGATGATATTTATTATAGGCAGGATTATGAAATATTTGCTCCATTTAAAAGCAATGATAGAATTTTTAATCATAATGACTTTTCTATTGAAACTTGGAGGGAAAATGGAAAAAAGATTGTTTTGATTAAAAATAAAAAAAAAGAGATTACTAAATAAATTATAAACTAAACAAAAAATATGAAAACAAAAATTAAAATAGAGAAAATATTTAAAAATAAAGTTAAAACAAAGTTAGGAGAAAAAGATAAATTTGTTTTAATAAGTGATAATATTGGATATTCCGGATGGGGTGAATGTCCGTATAAAGAAGGAGAAGAGGTTGAAATAGAATATGATGAGAATAGCAAATACGAAGGAAAAAACAATATTTATTATGACATTGTCTATAAAAAAAAGGAAACTGAAGAGTTATATTATTTAAAAACTATTTTAGACGAGATAAGAGATTTAAAAAGGATTATTGAAGAAGAAAATCAAAATGACACTTTATTTAATGATTAAAGTTGTTTGTCCCCTTTTAATTTAATCTATTTACCGCCTAATTTAATTTTATAGAGGTTTAAAACAGATTAAGGTATATTTTCCTGTCTGATGATTATAACCTCTTAAAAAGGCAAATAAAAGGGTGGTAAAAAAATAGATTATAAACTAAATAATAATATTATGGACTTAAATAAAGAAAATTGGGGTTGGTCTATTCCTGATAGTTTATTAGAAAGAATGGATTTAGATATGTATGAGAAGGTTTTAATAGCAATTATGGGAAGATTAGGAGCATTAGAAAGACCTATATTCCCAAGACAAAAATGGCTTGCTAAAAAATTAGGGATTACAGAAAGGGCGGTTAGAAATATATTAGAAAGATTAAAAAAGAAAGGAATTGTAAAATATGAAGGAAAGAGTTGGAAGATAGCAAAATACTCTTTAACAGAAGCATCTTTTAATTCATCACAGGAACATCGTTCCTCTGACTCACAGGAACATCGTTCCGGTGACTCACAGGAACATCGTTCCGGTGACAATAAAGATATACAAAGTAAAGATATACAAAGTATAGATATTATTAAAGAAAAAGAAAATAAAGAAAAAGAAAATAACTTTTCAGATAAAGATAGAAAAGAGTTAATATATTTATTTAAAGATGTAAATCCTAATTATAAAATATTATTTAGCAGGAAAAATCAATCTGACGCATTAGAAAGATTAATAAAAACACACGGAAGGAAAAAAATAGAATTTATTATTAAAATATTAGCAAAGACAAACAAAATGAAATATGCTCCCATAATAACAACCCCTATAAGTTTAGAAAATAAACTTGGAGATTTAATAGCATTTTTACAAAAAGAGAAAAATAAAGTAGATGAAAATAAAATTATAAAAATATGACAAAAGAAATAGTAAAAGAACAAAAAGTTATTATTTTAAAAAGTGGAGTTTATTTATATATAGATAAAGAAAGGGCTGATAAAATTATAAATTTAATTGAGAAAAGAAGATTTATAAATATAGATGGAAATTTAATAAACACATCTGATATTTCTGGAATATTTAATATTAAAGAGATTGAAGAAAATATAAGAAGGAAAAATGGACAATGGAAAGATAAAAATGGAATTTGGAGAAATAAAGGAGATACTATTTGTCCTATATGTGGAAATGTAGTTCCGAAAGGAATGTATTGTGGAAATTGTTATGGCTATTGACAAAATATTTACAGGATATATAATTAAATAATAACAAATTATAAACTAAAAAATAAATAATATGAAACTAAAAAGAACAAAGAAAAAACAAAGAGATTTTAAAAAAAAAGAAGCAATTATTTTATATAAAAAGGGATTTACTACAAGAGAGATAGGAAAATTACTTGGATATTCACACACTTGGGTTTATAAAATTATAAAGGAAAATAATAAATTAAAAAACTAAATAAATAAAAAATATGACAAACTTAATAAACTATTTAATAAAAATAAGAGAAAATTTAGAAAGAAATTGCCTTTATGAAGATGAGATAATAACAGAAGAGGAGGATAAAGAAGTTGAAAAAAACAAAGATAAAATACCTTTAATTTATGATTTTGATTATGAGAGATTTAAAAATATAACCGGATATTTACCTAATAAGTTAGATATACCTACTATTATAAGGAAAAGAGATAGTGAAAATGAAGATAAAGGGCTTTTAAAGAGTATTTTTGAAGGGGTTGAAAGATTAAAAAAAATAAATACAGGCAATATTTTATTAGATAAAGATGATATTAATAATTTATTATCAATATAAAAACTAATGATTAAGATAAAAATTACAAAACCACTATATGAGACAAGTGATTATTACGCAGTTGGAATTTATGATAGGAGAATAAAAGACGCTATAAGATTAGGAAGTTTAATAGAAATAGAAACGCAAGGAAAAAGAAAAGTATTTTCACCTAAATTTATTAAAGATAAGTGCCAGCAAATAGAGAAAGTTTATCTTTTACCAGAAAAGCCAATGAAAGAGTATATAGTTTATATTCCTAAAAAAGAAGAAAATAGTAAAGAAGATGAGATAGAAGATTTAGCAAAAAAGGGAATATTTGGATAATTAAAAATAAGATAAATGTCGGCAAAATAATAATTAAAAAATAATAAATAAAAACTATGGAAAAAAACAAAATAAATTATAATGACTTATCTTATGATGAAAAACTTGCTTGTATTTCTTTATTCCCGGAGGAAGCAAAGAGAGATAAAGATGAAGATATTAGGTTAGAAGCATACAGAGCATTGGGATTTACTGATGAAGCAAAGAGAGATGAAGATGAAGATATTAGGTTAGAAGCATACAGAGCATTGGGATTTACTGATGAAGCAAAGAGAGAT
>ERZ795060.1417-NODE-1417-length-28250-cov-18.283242_pt1 | contig 28250 bp, 17 predicted proteins | sample MGYA00375144_ERZ795060 | MGnify/ENA primary metagenome ERZ795060 (study PRJEB30189, sample SAMN05720157) | activated sludge metagenome | isolation source: anaerobic digester from wastewater treatment plant | place: Japan | collected 2015-05-15 ...
GCACATCCCTGCTGAAAGTAGCGCCGTAACAGAAAAAAGAAATTGTCCAGAATAAAAATAAGTATGTACTCAAAATTTTCATTGAAAATCCCCTGAATTTAATCTGCTTCCACAGTTATTTCACGAAGATTTTTATCACCTGCCTGCTGTACCAGAAGTGTGATATATGAACAACGTAAAACATCCTGTGTTTTTAATTGTTCTGGTCTACTGTGTCCCTTAATGTCATCAATGAATGCCTGAAAATATCCTCCATCGTTTGCTTCAGGAGGATTGATATACCTGATTTCCTTTTCGCCTGCTTTTGCAAAAAGGATGTTTTTTGTTGTTGCTGATGTTTCTGCTATACCGCCAGTACCATAAACAGTAAATCTCCAGTAAAAAGGAAGGGAATATCCATGACTATCAGGCGCAAAATAACTGACATCTCCAAGAACTCCGCAACCATGATCCAGTGTTAACATCATCTGTCCTGCATCCATAAAATGCGGATATTTTTTTGCAAAGGCATTCCATGACCTTGCTGCATTGATTGTTGAAATTTGAAGACCTGTTGCCCATTCAATGTAATCAACAGCATGAACCCCGATATCATTGATGGTGCCACCATGCATATCGGGTTCAAAATACCATGTTGGTCTTTCATTGATCATCAGGGGATGGTGCCCTGTAAAAATGATACTGTGGATTTCACCCAACTTGCCTGATTGTATCAGATTGCGAAGCTCGATAAACTGCGGCATGTCTCTCATCGTCAACTGACACCCAACTTTCAAGTTTTTTTCTTGAGAAATTTTTATGATTTCTTTGATTTCAGACACACGCGTACACAGTGGTTTGTCTGCTAAAATGTGCCTGCCTTTTTTCAATGATTCAATGGCAATTTTTCCTCTTTTCCCATAACAGTCGCCAATTGCTATAATATCGCAATCTACATCTTCAATCATTTTCATGCAATCAGTGTGGGTGATTTTTGCAATACCCTGCTGTTCAATAAACATTCTTGTTTTTTCGTCTTCTTCACAGCATGCCACAATAGCAGTTTCTGGATGATTTTTCGCTCTTGCAATAATATCGTAAATGTGGCCATGCCTGAATCCAGCAACTGCAATCTTCAGTTTCAATCTTTCTCCCTTTTTTATATTGTGAAAAATTTCTGACCTGTGTATTTTACCTTTTTTTTGTTTATTATCAGATATTCGAGTTGCTGTAAGGGTGGAATATGAACAATGGTCTCCACCTTTTTACCTGACTTTGCAACAGAAACATTGAAAATTTTATCATAAAATCTTGCAGAAATTGAGATATTTCCAGAGTGTGTTGGGACATTTTTCCAGTTCAATCCATTTCCTTCAAAAAAGGCAACAGGCGCCATTTTCATTAGGTGAATCTGGTTATCTTTTTCTTGAATAACACACAACCGTGTAAGAATCAGGGCAAGCCCATAGGAAAAGCAGTTCCCGAAAATACCATTTCTTGTTTCACATGAAACAAAACTCTGCCTTGATGCGCCAGCAGCAAAAAGACTGTATAGCCCCATTGTAAATCTTTCCCTGTCTTCCAGTTGAAGGGAATGGAAGATGTTCCATGAAAAACATGGTTCACAAGAAGAAAGTTCGTGGTCCAGAACTGCTGGCTGCCATTCGCTTGAAAATTGTCTGTAAATTCTCCATTGCGGGCCTTCTCTGAACCACCTTATCGCTGCCTTCATTTCTTCTTCATCTGCATCAAACAGTTCCCCGAATACACACACCAGTGGTCCTGTATCAAGGTAGAATGCATGCGCAACTTCATACCCTTTACCTCCCGACAAAACTGCTGGAATCAATGGGATGCTGTTTCCGTCAGCAGTTTTCCATTTTTTCGATTTTTTTACAACCTCACGAAAAATCTCTCTGAATCTATTGCGATATTCTGCGGCTTTTTCAATAAAAAAATCTGCCTGCGGGTGATTTATACCTTTGAGAAAAAAGGATGCTGTCTTCAATGCTTTGTGATGCCATGCATTGTTCCACACGGTCTGACTGCACCAGCCACTATCATTGGAAATTGCTGGCGGAAGTATTCCCTCATAATGGCCATGTCCTTTTGTATCAATGGCATCACAGATAAACTGACATGCCTTTACAATCGGCAATGTCCAATTCTTAATGAAATTCGTATCCCGTGAAAGCATCGCGTGTTCTGCTGCTATCCACAAAATTGCTGCATGGTCAGTAATCCAGTCAATAGCCGATAATTGCTGTGGAGTGCTGAAATAACCAGGATGTTTTTCAAGATAGGGACTGGCTGGTTTTTTCTGTCCCTGATACATTCTGTAGGGTTCAAGATATTTTTCAACTTCCTTTCCAAAACCAAGAAAGTCAAGACCATAAAGATGCATCGCAAGTGATGTGGGCCATGCGGCTTCATAGCAGTAACTTCCTGAAGGAAGTCCATACCAGTTTTCTGGATGCTTTTGAGCAATCATTGCTGTAAGACGCGGGAGATTATCCATCCAGCCCTGAAGTAAAGGTTCACTCATTTTGATTTGTGTTTTTGTCTGCAACTGCGATGTCCAGAATTTCTCTGCCTGGTGCAACGCTCCATCATAACCACAGGACAGCTCTTTTTCAATCAAATGGTCTTCAACAGGAACAAAGGGATACACAAAATCAACCTTTGCACCAATTTTGACTGGAATTTTTATCACGATGTGACTGAGATGTTTGTTAGCAGGAGAAAAAAACTGGCTTCTAACAAATTGAACTGAAGTATCTTTCTGTTTTCCAGGTATTGCAAGCCGGTTCCTTTTTCCTGACACAAAAGCACCAAAAATCGTTGCCTGGGATGAAGGAGAGCCATGTCTGATATACAGTGGTTTTTCAAGTGTTTTATCTCCTTCACAATGTAATGCCGCTGGATATGCTGGCATACCAAAACCATAGTTAAATGTAATATTGTTATATGCACCCATTCCCACAATGAGTGATGGCGCGAGAATTGAAAGGCACACATACATTTCTTTCAAACAGTTGATTTCTTCAATAATGTCTGCCACTTCAAACCTTACCCAGAGAAAGAGGGATTCAGTGCCTTTTCTTACAGGTTGCCCTCCAGGGATATGAGCAAACTGTTTTTGTTTCACTACAATAGGACCTCCAAGAACGCTGTGTTCAATTACATAAACAGGTGTATTGCATTGTTCCCAGCCAGCAATATGCCTTCCATCCGGGTTAAGAAGCTGCATTAAAGCAATGTCGCACGCTGATTTTGAAGACACAGTTTCCTGGGGACAGGGATTTGAGGTCATTAATCTGACTCTTAACTCAGAGGCAAAAATCTGGTCTTCTGGCAGAACATTTGTGTTCATACCAAGACCTGTTGGATTTGCAAGAATTGTTCCGTCATAAAAAACATTGAAATCGTACAGGTGGTCTTTCCATGAAACAGGCGACCAGTGACTTCTCTGGTCTGGCCAGTATCTTGAGGCTATGTCTGCATTCCACTCACCATTTGACATTTTGGACTCCTCTCTTCTTGGAATAGTTTTTTATTCATAATATATTATCACAATCAGAACAGTGGACATATTTTTTATAGTGATTTATTATGTACCAACACCGACAAGGGGGATGAAATGACCAGGTTTATCAAAACAACTGTCAGTATGTGCCTATTTTTGCTGACAATTGTCCTCATCAATGTAGCGTATCCAGACATTTTTCTTGAAGCAGAAAATTTTAAGATTACTGGTACTGGCTGGAAGGTTGCAGAAGGAGATGTTGCAAGGTCAGCATCAAGGTTAAAGGTTTTGCAGGGTTCTTCAGGACAGTTTGATTCTGTTGCTTATGATACGGTAGCAATTCCTGAAAAAGCCACATACAGAATTTGGGTACGGTATTCTCAAAAACCAGATGTGCGTGGAACATTCAAACTTGTTGTGATTCAAAATGGCAATGAAATTGCTTCAAAAGAATTTGACCTTGAATCCACCAGCCAGGTTGCAAAAGACAGACGGCTTGGCATGGACTATGTCTGGGACTATGTTGATGCAGAACTTCCAGCAGGTAATATTACCCTGAAATTCGTCAAGACAGGACAAAAAAATGTGCACAGATTGAGCAGGTGCATTGATTGCGTGTTAATTACACAGGATACAAAACAAAAACCAGACCATACTGCCTATGGTCCTGGCATATATGTAAGGGTCACGGTTGGAGATGGTTATGAAAAACCATTTTACATTCATATTTTTGCTGACTATTACAGAAGCCCATGGTACGCTCATTACTCTTTAACTCCTGATGGACTTGATACGGGTATCAGACCTGTAATTGGGAGGAAATATTGTGAAAATAACACAAAAACCGGCTGGATTAACATTGCGAAATTGATGTACTGGGATGTAGGTACCAATCTTGTAATTTCACCAAGATATACATACAGTGAGATCGCGCCAAAGTTCAATGTAAAATTTGAGTTTGCATCAGATCCTGATGAAGCAAACATCGTGAAGGTCATTGAAAGAAATGCTGAACCATCTGGCATCCACATCATAATTCCGCCTGATTTCAATACACCTGAAGGAGCAAAAAAACTTGTTGATGACCTTGAAATTGCTGAAAGCACAGGCAAACTTGCTGACTTATTCACCTGGCCCGGTATCGGAAAAAAACCACAACTATTTTCATTTCGCGCAAGTTTCCATTCAGGAGAAGGCGGCTTTGCCCCTCTGGACAAAAAGGTTTCTGAAAGAGAATGGAAAACCCTTGATTATTTTGGATTCTCAAATAAAGAAAAATTGAGGATCGGCGGGTTATGGTTGATGAAAAATGATTGTTATAATCAGCCTGACATTGATAAAATGAAGGAAAGATTGAAGGCAAACATTGAAGAAATGAAGAAACAGAACATTCCTTTTGAAAACATTGCCTTTGCCATGCTCATGGATGAGCCTGGCGGTCAGCCACTATCTCACCTGGTGAATTGTTCTGTATGTAATGAGAAATTTGTTGGATGGCTGAAGTCCCAGGGTAAAAAACCTTCTGATTTACTTGTAAAGGACTGGAATGAAGTGAAAATTGTTGATGAAACACAGACAGAAACATACCCTGCGCTGTATTATTATTCTCAGAGATTCAGATCACGCGCTCTTGCGGACTTTATGATTCTTCAAAAAAACATGATAAAGGAAGCTTATGGAAAAAATTTACCGGCCTCTCCGAATTTTTCAGACGGAGCCACATATGTTGCAAATTTTTATGCTCAGGGCGTTGATTATTTTGAGATTCTTGAACCAGGTGGAATGAATGCACTGTGGAGCGAAAACTGGGGCAATGGGTCTTTAACAAGAGAATGCACAACCTATAATGTTGAACTTATGCGTTCTGCTGCGATGAAAAATAATCAGGTACTCGGGCATTATCTGATTGTGTATGCAGGAAGATTGCCGTGGGACATCAAGGCCATTACTGCAAGTCAGGTTGCAAGAAATGTGAAATTTTTTGAAAGTTTCTTTTATGGACCCAGTTGGGCTGGCCATGAAGGTGGTCCACCATGGAGAAGTTCTTCGCTCTATGCTCATCCAGAAAAATGGTATAGCCAGGCAGAAATCATCAGGGAAATTGGCTGGGCAGAGGGCATGCTCATACCTGCGAAAAAAATTCCTTCCCCTGTTGCAATACTGTATTCTTCAAGTTCAGATATATGGGACCTGAAGAAAAACTATTCGTATGGATTTGAAAGGATGTTCACCTGGCTTGCTCTTACTCACAGACAGATTCCTGTGGATTTTGTTTCAGAACAGAGTGTGGCTGAAAAAGGACTTTCAGGATATAAGGTCTGTTATTTTTCAGGAAGAAACCTGCTTCCTGAGGCAGCAGAAAAATTAAAGCAGTGGGTTAAAAATGGTGGAGTTCTATGTTTAACAGCAGGCGCGGGTTCAAAAGACCAGTACAATAGATCCAGCAATATCCTTGATGAAATTATTCCTGCCAGGTGCGATAACATACAGGAACTTCAGAATTACCTTTCAAGTGGTAGATACCTTGATAGATTGTCTCCGAAAGACACAGTAACAACAAAAAATGGAACGGCTATTCCAGTGCTTTCAGTAAAACAACTTCTCAATCCGAAGCCTGGCTCTCTGGTACTGGGCAATTTTTCTGATGGAACAGTTGCCATTGTTGCAGGAAAATCTGGAAAAGGGATGGTGTACTATTCTGGATTTCTTCCTGCTGGTGCTTATGCCTATCAGGCACTTGTTGATAGAAATCAAATTGCAGCAGGCGTAAATATCACCGAAGTGAAAGCACCTGAACCCGATAGAATCGCGACTGAAACCCAGCTTCTCACACGCTCTTACAATCCGTGGAAATATCCTGAAGATATACGAAATCTCATTACTTCTCCTGTCCTTGAAGCAAAGGTTCAGTTGCCTGTAGTTTGTGACACCCCGCTTGTTGATGCAGTGGCTATGGAATGTGAACTGGGACTGGTCATTCCCATTGCAAATTATACATTGCAACCATTGAACAGTATCAATCTTCAGGTTCAAACAAGAAAGGCAGTCAAAACAGTGGAATCTGCTCACTGCGGACATATTCCTTTCAAGCAGGAAGGAAACATTGTAAAATTTTCAATACCATTAAAGGAAACTGATTTTGTAAAAATTTTATATTGAAGGAAATGATAATGACGCCAAGAAAAAGGGTTGAGGCAGTGTTAAAAGGCGAAAAAATTGATAAAATACCTTTTACAATTTACGAATCAAAAATCCCGCAATGCAGTGTTGAAAGACAACTAAGAAATGAAGGATTGTGTATTGTGAACAGATTGTATCCTGTGTTCAAGGTTATATCTCCAGATGTTTCTTATGAAAGCCATTCCTATAATGAAAATGGCGTGCATTATGTCAGGCATTTTGTAAAGACACCATATGGACAACTTACATATCTTGTAAAACCTGCTGGTTTTACCTCATGGACTGTGGAAAAAATTTTTAAAGGTCCACAGGATTACAAAAAACTTTATGCGATGGTTGCTGACCAGAAATATGAACCATATTACGATGAATTCCTCCGCGCGCAAAAAGCCCTTGGTGAAGATGTCATTTTAAGAGCAGGCATTGGGTCGTCCCCGCTTCATCAGATTATGATTGGCTGGATGGGAATAGAAACATTTGCAATTGAATGGGCTGAAAGAAGGGACGAGATTGAAAAACTTGTAGATATACAGGTTGAAAAATTGCGACAGGTATATGAAATTGTGGCAAAATCTCCTGCATTGATTGCAAACTTTGGTGGAAATGAAACAGGCAATGTGATGGGCAGGGAGAGATTTGAAAAATACGTGCTTCCCCATCATCAGGAAGCAGCAATGGTAATGCATAAGCATGGAAAACTTCTTGGCTGCCACCTTGATGGAAACAACAAAATCTGGGCAGACCTTGTTGCAAAATCAGGCCTTGACTATATTGAAGCATTCTCACCTTCTCCTGATTCTGACATGACCATTGAGGAGGCATTCAATGTCTGGCAGGATAAGGTGTTATGGATCAACTTTCCATCGTCTGTGCAATTATGCTCCATTGAAGAAATTGGAAAAACCACCCAGCACATTATTGATGTATCAAAAGGTCGCAACCTGATTATCGGTATCACTGAAGATATTCCTGAAGATAGATGGCAGGAAAATCTCTGTGCAATTTCAAGGGTCATTAACAGAAACCTATTTTAAAAATGGCACAGCAGAATCTTTTCATCACAGGAAAAAAACTGTGAAATCTTTGTCGTAAAGGAGAATGCCGTGGAAGAAAACATTTTTGCCCGTCCTGTAATAGTGTTAAGTGCGTGCCTGAATTCAGAACCGGTCAGATACAATGGCGAAATCCTGCATGACGCTTTTGTAGAAAAATTGAAAAATTTTGTTGACATTATCACAGTGTGTCCTGAAGTAAAAATTGGTCTGACTGTCCCGCGAGACCCGATAAAACTATATCTTGAAAAAGATATCTACCGTATTTATCAGACAAAAACCAGTATTGATTACACGGAAAAAATGATTGAATTTTCACACAAATTTTTGAGCACATTAAAAGAAGTTGATGGTTTTGTATTAAAAGGAAAATCCCCATCCTGTGGTTTTTCAGGAACTAAAGTGTACAGAGATAAAAATGCAAGGGATATTTTGAAAAGAGGTATGGGATTATTTGCACAAATCGTGAAACAAACATTTCCAGAAAAACCCATTGAAGATGAATTGAGATTGAAAAATCCAGAAATCAGGCAACATTTTCTCACAGCAATTTTTGCGCATGCTGATATGAGACACTTTGAGAACAATGCGAAGTCAATCAGGGAACTTGTTGAGTTTCACACAAAATACAAGTATCTATTGATGCTGTACAGCCAGAAAAAATTGCAACAACTTGGAAAAATTGTTGCAAATTACAAAAAAGGGGATTTTGAAAACACACTTTCAGAATATGCAAAAACTTTTTATTCTGTATTTGAAAAAAAACCTGGCATTAAAAAACACTATAATGTTCTTCAGCACATATACGGTTATTTCTCAGATAAAATCCGGCCTTATGAAAAAAAACATTTTCAGTCCCTTCTGAAAAAACTTCAACATAGCCAGATTCCACTCAGCACAATTTTTGAATTGACAAAAAATTTTGCGTTCAGGTTTGAGAATCTGTATTTGATGTCCCAGAAATACTTCAGTCCCTACCCTGAACAACTGGAATTCGGTATATCAGGATAGGGACTTTGTTATTACTGCGGATATTCTGCCTTTATAAAATCATTCCAGGTAAGAGACGCAACATGCCCATCAACAAATACAGCATTGATTAACTCAAACTGCCAGTGCCTTCCATAACCATAAAACATCCAGTACGGATACCACACCAGATTGTAGTCTGAATCCGAATATTTTGTATCCCTGTTATCCCGTACTTCTTGAAAGATTTGCTGAAACAAAGTAAAATAATCTCGAGGTGGCTATGCGAGAAATAAATCAAAAAGAAATTGTCTCAATTATTGAAAAGGCAACGCAGTGCGGGCTTGATGCAAGCTTGCTTTATCAATGCGTGATAGAACTTGCAGAAGAAGGACTTCTCACTGCTTCCTGTATCAATGCTGCTGCAGGAATTTTGCTCAGTGACCTCGGGCTTCCAGAATACTTTTTCAGAGGGCTTTCAAAGGATTCATTGAAAACAGTGTTAAAAACAATCGCAAGCAATCTGGAAAAGGAAGACAATGTCTATGTGTTGCGAAGTGAGGTGTCAGAGGTTCCATTTACTGTGGAAGGTGGAGTTCAGGTAAGAATTGCGACAGCAGAAAATCGTGACAGAATGGAAAAGATATTAAACCCTGTCATGTCAGGAAACAGGATTGAGTATTATTATGATAAAAAGCACAACTACTACACATATATCATCAGACCTGAAAAATGCAAGGAATCAAAAGATATAGCGCCAGGAGAATCGCCTTTTGCATTCGATAATATAGTTTCAGGATTGCCTGTTCCAGATATTACAAAAAAAAGATATGAAAAATTTCTAAAAAAAGTTGAAGAAAGTTTTGTCCCGATCGTCTTCGTTTCAAAAGCGAAAAATACAGGGGAAATCCGCATCATGTTCAAAGAAGATTTCTCAACTTCAATTCTTCCTGTTGTGCGAAAAATGTTTGAAGATACAGGTACGACTCTCAACCGTGCATACTGGGAAACATACAGGGGTAAAACAGGAAGAATTGAATCAATCTGTTCTCTTTATGTTGAAGGTGGTATTTCTTCAGAAAAACTTAAAACAGCAATAAACAACCTGTATTTTTTGCTGGCTATACAACCCTCTGAACTTGATGAACTTTATACTGATGGACAATTAAATTTCTTTGAATACCTTTTTGCGCTCGTTGCTTCTATTTTTGTTCATACATTTATTCATAAAACAGACCCTGTTGATAAAAATATTATGGAATCTCTTTCAGAAAAGGAAATGAAAGACGCATTTGCAAGAAGGATTTTTGAATCAAACAGGGCTGAATACAGTAGAACCGTGATTAAATCTGTCATCAGACAGAATCCTGATTTCATCAAGAAAATTTTTGCCATCTTTGATAAAAGGTTCAATCCGTCGCATCCTGAGAAAAATTTTGAAAAAATTTTACAACAAATTGAGGATTATAAGAGAGAAGTTGAAATTGCGTTTGCAGAAGATAAAACGACAGCAGATATATTCTTGTTTTTGAATAAACTGATTACTGAAACAAAGAAAACAAATTTTTACCAGGTGATCAAACGATCTTTTGCCTTCAAATTTACGGGCAATATCCTTGACCCTGTTGTCTTTCAAAAAAAGGTCGAAAGAGTGTTTTTCGTGGTTGGATTTTATGCCATTGGTACAATGATGCGGGCTGAAGAGATAGCAAGGGGTGGAGTCAGATTAATCAGGGTGACAAAGAACAACTATGAGACAGAACTGGATTATATGCCACTATTGAATTATGATTTAGGTCCAGTGGCTCAGAGGTTGAAACACAAAGATATTGCAGAAAGTGGAGCAAAATCTGTGATTGTTCCATATCCAGAATACGCTGTAGAAGGATTGAACGCCACACTGGATTTTGCCAGTGGCATCCTTGACCTTGTAATTCCCTGTGATGAGATTGTGGATTACTATGGCAAGCCAGAAATGGTTTTCTTTGGCCCTGATGAAGGAACAGGTGCATTTATGGATGATGTGGCAAATCTTGCAAAAAAGCGAAAATATAAGTACTGGAGAACCATTACAACAGGCAAATCAACAGGTATCCCGCACGACGCATATGGACTGACACACGATAAAAAGGTGTTTGGACTTTTCCCGAAAGACAATGGTACAGAACTTCAAATTGAAGGAAGAACGATTATTACCACCAAGGACACAGAAGAAATCTATAAGATTATTGGTGAAAACATTTATTCCAGCGGCATGACAACCACAGGTATTATGGCGTGCCTGAGAACTGTGCTTGCTCATATCGGAATAAAGGAAGAAGACACATCATTGATGATGACAGGTGGCCCTGATGGAGACCTTGGCGCAAATCAAATCCAATCGTATAAAGGAAAAATTAAACTCATTATTGATAGTGGAAGCGTGCTGTTTGACCCTGTAGGTCTGGATAAAAAGGAACTGATGAAAATTGCTTTTGCAAGGCATACTAAACCGAGACAGAATACGTTAGCATATCCAGAAAAAAAACTCAGTCCTGATGGCTTCAAAATTCCAAGAATAAAACAAAAATTTTCTTTACCGGATGGAACTATCATTGAAGATGGAACATTCTTCCACAGAAACTTTCTCTCTGATACAACGCTGAGAAAATACATAAAAAAGGCAAATATCAATGTTTTTGTGCCATGTGGTGGATTCAGGTCAACCATCAATTCTGAGAATGTCAGCAAATTTCTTGAATTGTTTGCAGAACTGAAAGTTATTGTGGAAGGTGCCAATGTTTTCTTTGACGATACAGCAAGGGATGTCATTGCAAAAAGGGGAATTTTACAGATCAGGGATTCTTCAGCAAATAAAGGAGGTGTCACAAGTAGTTCAATCGCTGAAGTGTTGCCTGCTTTTCTTCTTGGAAACAGGTATGAAGAAATTCTCGTGAAACATCAGAAAAACAAAATTGAACTTGTAAAGTCAGTATTTTCAATTATTGAAAGAAATGCAATCGCTGAAACAAAGATGTTGCTTGAACTTGGCGAAAAAACAGGAAAACCTCTGCATGCGTTAAGCATGGAAACAAGTGAAATGCTCTTGCAATTGCAGGAATATCTTTATACAAGACTCGAAGAGTTGAAAAAATATACTACGCTGATTGAAAAAATCGTATCCATGTATGTTCCTGAAAACCTTGTGAAAATAATCGGGATAAAAAAAATTATGCAGATTCTCAACAGATATGAACTGAGACCATACCTTGATGCCATTATCACAAAGAAAATTGCTCAAAGCGCGCTTTATCAATATGCTTCTGACTGGGACAATTTTTATTTTCGTCTCAGAGAAAATTTTATTGACACAATAAAAGAATTGTTTCTGTAAACTGTTTTTTATATAATAGTGGGAACAATGGGGTTATCAAGGTTTCAAGTTTGTGGTTTTTTCAAATGCATCGTTCACCTTAGTCCTCTCCCGCAAGGGGAGATGAAAAACAATAGGGTGATATAGCAATTTTTTAACAGGGAGAAATGATGAAAATTTCTGTGTATTCTTTATCTGCATCTGATAAAAAGGTGCAGGAAGTTATTGAACTGGCAAAAAAATATCAATGTGATGGAATTGAATGGTGGTGCAGAGAAAAAGCCCACATAGACCTAACAGATTTAAAAAATTCTGCCATGAATGTTTCAAAAATGATGGATGACTCGGGTCTTGAATGTGCAGGACTTGCTCCTTATTTCAACTTTAATGAAACATCTGACTATATCGGCAGAATTTTTGAGACAGCGTGCATCCTTAAAACGAGAAATGTAAGGTGTCACAGTCATATATTTGATGGGAATGAATCTGTGGAAGAATTAATGAAAAAACAGAGAACCTGGCTTGAAAAAATTGTCTTGCCAGAAGCAGAAAAGTTTGACATCAGGTTGAATATTGAACAACATCACTATAATATCTGCTGCACTGCCAATGCATGCAGGCAACTTGTGGATGGGCTGCCTGAAAGGCACTTTGGAATCATTTTTGACCCAGGAAATTCTGCGGTTGAAGGTTTTACAAGGCCTGAATATTTTATCAGCGTTTGCGGGAAATATCTTGCGCATGTTCATGCGAAGAATTGCAAACAGATAGAAATTCGTGAAGGCGCAATTTCAGGAAGAAAATACAAAATGGAATTTGGCTCTCTTGAAGAGGGAGACATTGACTGGGTTGCGATTATTAAAGCGCTTCAAAAGGCAAACTTTCAGGGATTTGTTTCCCTTGAAGCCCTTGATAAAAGACCATCAGAATTAAAGTTTCAGCAGGACATCGTATTTCTCCAAAATGCACTGAAACAAATCTAAATCTGGAGGCAATATGGACAAACGATTACATGGTTTGATTCCAGCAATTGTAATTCCATTTGACGAAAAAATGGAAATTGAACATGATGTGCTTGAAAAATACCTCCAGCAGTATATCGTTCCGGCTAAAATTGCAGCCATTGCTGTTAATACAGATGCAGGCGAGGGCGCATTCCTTTCCCAGGAAAAAAGAGAGGAAATTCTTGCAATCACAAAGAAATACTCAACAAATGTTCCTGTGGTGTGCGGACTTGGCGCTCAAACAACACAACAGGCACTTGAATACGGAAAAAGATATAAGGATCTTGGTGCTGACTATTTTCTTGTATTTCCACATTTTGCGTTCAAAGGTTCAAGAGGAAAAGATAAGGCAGTGATAGAATATCATATTGCCCTTTCAAAAATCGGCTTGCCACTAATACTTTTTCAATTACAGGAAGACCTGGGTGGAGCTTTTTATTCAGAAGAAACCATTGAAGAACTTGTTCAAATTGACAATGTGGTTGCAATAAAAGAAGCAAGCTTTGATGCATTGAAATTCAGAAACATCCATACACTATTACACTGGCTTCCAAAAAGGATTTCACTTCTGACAGGCAATGATAACTTCATTATTGAGTCGTTTATCCTTGGTGCAGATGGTGCCCTCATTGGGTTTGGTTCGGTTTTTACAGGTCTGCAGGCAGACGCAATCAATCTTGCAATTTCCGGTCAATACAATCAGGCAATTGAAAAGTTTGCACCTATCAATGAGTTATGTGATTTTTGTTTTTCTTCTCCAGTAAGGGATTACAGGATACGAATGAAACATGTGCTTGTAAAACAGGGGATTTTCAGGCATGCATATGTTCATCAGCCACTACTGGACATTGATGAAAATGAAAAGCAATTGCTTTCAAAAATTCTAGATAGGATTTCTTTATGAATTATCTATTGCGTCTCAATCAACTGGCACAGCACTTTCTTTTTCATCCAATTGTTGAAAATTTTGACCAAATTATTCTGGAACAATTGCAGATTGATATTAAAGCCAGATACGGCAAACATCAATTGAAAAATTGCCTCATGGTTGCCCCTGGTCAGATGACAACTTCTGTCTCGCAGATTGAAAAAATCAAAGAATCTGGCTTTGCAGGATGCGTATTGAAATCAGTTGTGGCTGAGGATAAAAAGGGACATTGTTCAATGGTGAAACTGCGAAAAAAACCAAGTTATGTTGAAACTGTTTATGATGAACAAGATATAGAAGGTCGTTATCCAATTATCCACTGGGATGGAGGACTTGATTTAAGAAATCTTGATGATTATCTGAATTTTGCGCATGAGGCAATAAAGTTGAATTCTTCTGATTTTCTTGTTGCTGCTTCTATATTGGGGCATCTTCCATCTTTTGACAGTGATTTCAATGAAAACGAATGGATTTACACGACTGAATCTCTGTACAGTATTGGCTATAGAATATTTGAAATTGACTTCTGCCCATTTCTGAAAGAGCAAAACGAGTTAATGAATCAGAAGACAATCTTACGATGGTATAAAAAAATACCTGTGATGATAAAGAAAATTTTCAAGGATATCCAGGTTTTCCCGAAAATTATGAACCTTGATTATGGAGTTGATTTTCAGATAAAAATGGTTGAATCTTGTCTTGCTGGAGGTGCTGATGGCGTAGTTATTGGAAATCGCATTTATAAAACAGAATATGGCTGTGCTCATGGTGGCATTGAACTTCGCAAAAGAAATCTTGCTCAAATAAGTAAAGTTCATCACATATATCCAGATGCCAGCATTTCAGGAACAGGCGGCATTTACACTGGAAAAGATATTGTTGATTACATCAATGCAGGTTGTGAGAATGTCCAGATTCTCAGTTATCTGATGGGAAAGGTAAAAAAGCCATTTCTTAAAAATGGCAATAGATTTCAGCAGGTGTTTTACCAGTTGATGTTTGATAAAGAAACCGGCTATCTTTTCTGTCTTCTGAAACAAAAGGAGAAATATGAAAATTGTTGAAAATGGTATCGCACTCTGCAATATCCATATTCCAGAAAAACCATTTCCTGTGGAAATCCATTCTGCAAAACAACTTCAAAAATACCTGAAAAAAATTTCTGGCGCAAAATTCAAAATTGTCAGAGGCCTTCCTGAAAATGGCCCTGCCATATGCATTGCTGAAAAAAGTCATACTGCCTTTGAAGAGACGAAAAAAATGGAACCTGAATCAATAATGAGGCTTTTTGATCACAATCGATTATTTCTCATTGGTGGAGACAGGCGCGGAACACTGCTTGGTATATACGATTTTCTCAATAGAGAACTTGGTTGCGTTTTTGCCCAGCCAGAGATTGAGTTTATACCTGAAAAACGCACGATAGAAATTTCAGAAAAATATTTTTATCACCAGCCATTTATGAAAAGCCGATATGTGCTGGGAGATGGAGATGAAAAGATGGTTGAATGGTGTGCAAAAATTGGTTTAAGTCATTCTGTACCACCGAAACAGGATAAAACACCAGAATTTCAGGGAGAAAGAGAACTACTTTCTGAAAAATCAGGAAAAATCTGGGCTCATCAGGCAATTGAGATACGGGGTGAGTCAGGCCTATCAATAGGAGGCCATGCATGCGAGTCCATTATGCCACCCAGCAAGTATTTCCAGCAGCATCCTGAATATTTTGCATATAACCCGGCACAAAAGCCAGACGCCTTACATAAAATGAAAGATGGCAGGGATTCTTTTGGTATATGCTGGACACATCCTGAAGTAAAAAAAATTTTTGTTGAGTATTTTTTGAATTTTTTCAGGCGATATGATTATGTGAAAAGATTTACCTTTTTCCCGAATGATGGTCAGCCGCCATGCTTCTGCGACAGTTGCAGAAAACAGGAAGAACCCTGGCAGGGCATTACAACAAATCAATTGCAATACACAAAAAACTATGTTCTGTTTGCAGCAGAAATTGCAAAACAAGTGGCGAAAGAATTTCCTGATGTGAGGATTGAAGTGGGTAGTTACAATGGCCACACAGAACTTCCTGATGATTTTGATTGTGAACTTCCTTCAAATCTTGATGTGCTTTTCTGTATCTATGAAAGAAAGTGGGATAGAGGTCTTGATGATCCACCAACAGACCAGGAGTTGAGGAAAACACTGGCAGAAACAACAGTTTCAACTTATGAAAAAGATGCAAAAAAATACACAATCTATCCTGAAATTTTCAAAAAGTGGAGAAAATATACAAAGGGGATATTCAGATATTATGACTATCTGACAAGTACGCTTGGTTCAATGGGGATGCTGTTTCCTGTGAGCAAAGGCACCATAGGAACTATAAAATTTCTAAAACAGCAGGGATTCGAAGGGTATGGTTCTCAATGGTTCAATTCTCCTGTAATCTGGACATCTTATGGATTGTCTCTCTATGTTGCAAACCGATTCACCTGGGATGAAAATCAAACATGGGAACATCTTGCAAAAGAATACTGCCTTGCTCTTTACAGGGAAGCAGCAATACCAATGTTTGAGTATTATGAGACACTTGAAAATTCTGCAAGAAATGTAAGATTTGGAATGGGTATCCCAGAGATACTTCAGGTTTTTGACGACCATACATACGCAACCTGTAAAGAAAAACTCACTCAAGCAATGAAACTTGCTACATCAGGAAAAATAAGGAAACGAATCAAAGACCAGAAACTTCTCCTTGAATTCGGGCATCTCTTTTATCAAACAAGGGAAATTGAAAAAAAGATTGAATCTTATCTGAAGCAGGACAATATTGATGACTGTTTTATTCTCGTTGCACAACATGCAAAAATTGATGACAGGATTCAGAAACTTTTTAATTCTCCGCTTCTTTCAACATATAAAACCTGGCGTGGAATTTTATACAGGCACATTCTTGGTTCAACTGATGATAGGCGAGGGCTTCTTCATGTAATAAAACTATTGAAAGACGCCACAAACATCAGATTTCATAACCTGTGGTACAAGGACTGATTATTGTGGAATAATGTCATCATCATTGATGATGCCAAGGTCAAATGCAATTTTCAGTGTGTACATTGAGTGTATCCAGCCAATAGGCCATTTTGCGCACCTGAAGGATGCTTTGATAAACTTTGCCACCCTGTCAATCCACATTCTGTCGCCTGTCATATAATAGGCATAGGCAGCAGGGTTCATATCGCTGACGCGGTGATAGGCAAAAGGTGTCATGAATTCAGTTGAAAGTCGCCATTCTAACTGGCTTAGCATAAAATTCTTTGTTTCATCATCTTTTGTGATTTTCCAGTACCAGAACATTCCTTCCCAGGTTGCATAATCACCATATCTGACAAGCTTTATTGGCATTGAATGGGGCTTGGGAGCAAACATTTTTCCATATTTTTTCACCTGCTGCATCAAATTTTTCTTGATAATTTTCTCACACGCCTTCAGATATCTTGGGTCCCTGTGAAAATGATAACACCAGGTAAGATTAATCATGGGCTGGCCTGATTCCCTGTGGTCTCCAGAAACAAGTTCAAAGTATTTTTCATCCTCAATCCATTGAAGAAGATTTTCACAAATTCTTATGGCTGCCTTTTTAAATTCGATATCTCCTGTGAGTGCATATGCAAAAAGGAGTTCTGTAAACCACATGTGAGAAGGATATGCTGCGCCATCATTATGATTCAAACAATGGGCTACCATTCCACCATTTTGAAGTTTATCAATGCTAAAATCAACAAAATCAACCTCAAGAATATGTCGTGCAATTGCGATACCATTTTCTAAACAGGTGTAATTTCCTGTCCTGAGGTGATTCTGGAAATAAACATGCCCGAACATCTCCTCATTGTTTGCTCCATTGTCTCCATAATCCCAGAAGCCATCAGGTAGCATTGGAATGACTTCCTCTGTCCAACCAAGTGTGCCATATGACACCTTTATCCATCTATCAAGAACCTTTTTCTCAAAGAGAGGTCTGTTTTTTATGTCATATTCAGGAAGCATGTCAATGGCAAAAACCCTGCATTTTCTTACATGCTCAATATCACAGGAAATTTCCACTGGATTTTGAGGTGGCCAGCCAGGCATCATCGGGACTTCCCATGACAGATACTTACTTTGTATTTCCATATCAGAGGTATCAGAATTCAAGGGAGCAACAAAAATTGTGTGGGAACGACCTGCTCCCTGGGTGATTGAAAGTTCGTTTGCCCAATCAGGCCAGAGTCCGAACAAAATTACATTTTTCTTACTTTTCAATTCTTTTGGATGAAGGGTATTCATCTGATAAAAGGAAACAAGAATCCCACTATTTTCTCCAATAAGCCCTAAATATGGAAACACAAGTCGTTGACCAAGAGAAGTCCTATATTTTACATTCCTCAAAAACCATGGCTTTTCCTCATCAGGGTCGTGCAAGACCTCTTTATCCTTTACGAAAACAAAACCATTGCTTCCTTTTTTATGGCTGTTGTGGTAATTTTCAAAATCATCTGTGTCTGAAGCCACAATACAAACGTCTTCATCAACCCTCAAAAATCCAGGGACATAGTATCTTGTTAAATTCTTGCCGCAGAAACATCTCTTCGCATTTTCTTCAACTGATGGTCTGCATTCAATATAAAATGACTTTATCGTAATTCCAGGTACAGGAATTTCCCTGTTTCTGAAAGAATATGTGATCTTCACATCGTCTCTATTTGCAAAGACCTCAAATCTCAAAAAATAGTCAAGCATCTCATCTTTATCTGAGCCATGCTTGCCATCAATTCTCACAACACATCGTACAGGATTTACATGCTCAAGTGTAATCCTGTGATTTCCTTCTTTTGCTGAAAATTTCTTGCCTTTTTCATTTTTGAAATTGATGTCAAAGCTATCTGGCACAATCACATCCTTACCTGATGCTTCCCATTTTTCTACCAGATGTCCCTGTTGTGAAGATAGAACAAGTTTGACCAGACCATTGGTGATGCAAACAAAATCCTTTCCGGTTTCAACCTTTACTGGATTTTCTGGCTGTAATTGGGATTGTTCTTCAATCAGTTTTGCATAAACTGTTCTGCTTGAAGATTCATCAATGCTATCAACAATAAAATCAACAAGTGTCCACTGGATACTGTTGTCCTGCCATTTATTCAGGGTAGTGGCTGAACAGAAAATACGGTTTCCTTTTTCATCAAAAAGCCCTATGCTCTTTTCGTCAAATAGCACACCCTCAGGCCAGCAAATGCCATAACTGATGGGATGATTTTTCAGTTTTCTATGAATCCTGTTTTTTAATAAAATTTTTTGCTCCATTTTGTCTTCCTTTGTTCGTTGAATTTCTATCAGAACCCGTTATCAGTTTGTGAAAAACCTTGTTATCCGAGAATTGGAACATCAAGCCATGTACCACCTTTCATCGCTGATTGATGGGCAATAATGCCAGGGATTGTCCATTCAGTTGCACGAAAAACATTGATGGGAACTTCAGTATTATTTTTTATTGAATCTAGGAAATCCCGTATCATGTAATATTCAGAAGTTCCATGGCCGCCCTTTTTTGCCTCTTCAGGTGCATTCGGGTCAACAACAGAACTGGTGAAAACTTCTCCATCATCAGGAGTTTTGCCATCTACATAAATAAATCCCTCACCCTTTACCCTTTTATTTTCAAGATGCCCCTTCGTTCCATAAAGACAGTACCAGACAAAGTGAGGACATGCTGGTACCTGACTTCGCAAAATCTTTACCACAGCACCCGTTTCTGTTTTGAAAAATCCAACTTCAAAATCAAGAAAGCCAGGATGGTCTTTGAACTGCGGGTGTATATTAAACCCTGTCGTGAGCCCGCATGCCTTTACAATTCTATCTTTCATCAACATCAAAAGCGGACCCAGAGTATGTGCGCAGTACCATATGGGAGGTCTTTCATGCCTCCAGTAAAATTGACCGGTTTCCGGATTGACAAGAAGATGAAAGATGTTATGAATGTATTCTCCTTCTGCATAGAGAATTTTTCCAATTTCACCTGCATTTATGATTTTTTTCCATTCTCTTATGTAGTGAAAATAACAGTAGTTTTCAGCCATCATATACTTTTTTCGCGATTTTTTTACTGCCTCAACAACCCTTTCACATTCTTCAATCGTGTATGCCACTGTCTGTTCACATAAGACATGTTTTCCTGACTGAAGGGACTTGATGGTCTGTTCAGCGTGAAAAGGAATTGGTGTTGCAATCATGACAATGTCCATATCGTCATTGAGAAAATCATCAAAATTACTATAGCGAGCACTGTCAGGAAGTTCAAAGGCATCACCAACTTCAGCAAGTTTTTTCTGGTCTATGTCGCATATTGCTGAAATAGTAACATCAGGATGAGACGAAAAGACACTGACAAACCCTCTTCCTCGTGAAAGCCCAACAATACCAATTTTTAATTTTCTCATTTTTCCATTTCTCCTTTTTCTTTGTAAATTTCACACAGCATTGCAATTGCCTTCTGAACCATCTTTTCAACTCCAGTAGGAGTGGGTCTTGCACTTCTTGCAATGAGAGATTCATATCCTACCTGTTGCCATGCTTGTTGTGTAATTAGATATCCAAGATAGTCACCACCAAGTTCAACCGGGTATGTAAACGGGAAAGGACTTTCTTTTTTGATTTTCAATCCCCATTCTACAAAAAGTTCTCCTGGTAATGAAACAAAACCCACATCATCTATGCACCACGCCTGAAGAATTGTTCTGTCTTCTTTCTTTCCTGTCTTTCGCATAATCTCGAGTTCCTTGAAAAAAACCTTTTGAGATTCTTCATCCCAGCCAGAAGCCATAATTCTATCTGTCTGGTCTTTTGTAAAATCCCTTATCGGCACAGTCATTTCACATTTCTTTACGCAAAGAAAAACAGGTCCTGATTCTGGTTTCCTTGTTTCAACAGCAGAAATAATTTTCTCAGCAAGAGCGTCTCCCACCTGCCTGTGTCTCAAACCTGTTGAATTGATATCTCCGCATGCACCAGGCATAAAAAGTGTGATAACATCAGGACCAAACCTTTCTCTTATTCTTGCTGCAACAACACCAGGATAATCAGCACTGAATTTGGGACCAAAGTTTGTATTTGTATGAAGTGTAAAATGAAAAATAATGGCAACAAGATTACCGTGCATATCATCAAAACAAAAGATACCAATTTCAGGGTCAATTGGTCCTGCACTTCCTATGGACTGAACATCCTCTGGTGCATTATGCAAAAGCCATGTATTGATCACACGTCCATTTTTAAACAAAATCCTCCTATTATGAGATAGCCCGTAGTGAAAACTTCTCAACTTTGAAAATCTAACAACCTTTTTATTTTTATCAGCCATTGCAATGCACTGCGTCATTTTTTCTGGAATACTTCCCAGATATTTTCTATCAAGCAAACTTTCATCAAGAAACAGTCCACCTGTATAGGGACCAGTGTGAGTGTGACTTGCTGCCCATACGATGGATTCTGGCAGAATACCTGTTTTTTCATAAGTAAGTTTCATTCCCATTTCAGCGGTGTTTCTATCCAGGGCAATAAGGTCAAATATTACATATACGAGTCTGTTTTTTCCTGACTGGATGGAAATTGCCTTTACATAAAGGGGGTCTTCAATGCCTGTGGATTGCCTTGGCTTCAATGAGCCAGCGAGAAACGTTCCAATCGGTGGAGTAATATCTACTTCAGCCACGCCTGCAAGCAGTGTCTCAGAACCAGTCATTTGATATCCTATTAAATATAGAAAATTTGGGCAGTTGCCACACAACTGTCATGCGGTATAATCCTTACCCAGTGTGCTGAAAAGCCAGACGGAAAATTAAAAAATCCATAGCCCTTTTTTGTTTTTATTTCTGTAAAAGGATACCAGACTCCTGTACCCTGGAAATCAGTTTCTACTGTAAAACGAATAGATGAATTGCCACTGTGAGAGATATGCAGGCAACCAGGTGTAAAACCTGTCATCAAAAATGGGTCTGATGGAACACGTGGTTTTACGGGTGTTTCCCACCATGGACCGCCCCAGCCAGATGGTTTTCCGAATTTCCACAGGTCATCTGTCTTTCCAAACCATAGATTCGCCTGGGGTTGCCCGACGAATGGATTTGTGTCACCAATTGGCGTGGTCTGATCTCCTGCCAGAACAAGCAGCCCATTCCAGCAGCAGAAATCAGGAATAATCCTCAGGTGTCTGCAAACCGGGACAATACCCCACACACAGTTTGCATAACTCATTGCTGGCAGCTCGTAGAAAATACCACTGGCATCCATTAACCAGCGTTCACTCTCAATTTCCCGGATTCTTGGCCATTCTGTTGTAAAGGCATGGTCCTGGGTATGAGTGCCTTTTGGTAATCTGTAACATTTCCATCCAGTTTCAGGCAGAAACACATAGAACAAAGCAGAGCATCTGTCCTGACCGGTTGCGTAAATTGCATCGCCAAGTTTAGTATACCTTCCAGTAACAGCGTTAAATTGAGTTCTGTCAATTATTTTCCATTCCCTGCCGTCCCATTCTGCCAATCTTCCATCGCTTTCTGCCTTTTCAAAATCTTCTGGATAATAAGAGTTGTTGGCCACAAAAACTCTGTTATGCCCGGTAAAAACATCCTTGATATCAATGACTCTTTCATCTTTCATTCGCAATTTTCAAATGGTGGAAGAATTTTATTCAGTTTTGATGCCTTTTCTGCTGCCTCAATCACACCGATGACTCTTCTGGACTGCTCTGGTTTTACAATCAACTCTTCTTCCATCAAAAGATGGTCAGCAATGTTTCTGTAATACTCAGTATGTCCGTAGGATGGAATGATTTTCACAATTCCTTCCTGTCTTACTCCTGAAACAAAACTCACAACATTGATTCTATCAGGAGTATCCCAGTTGACCTCAATGGCTCCTTTTGTTCCAAAAATTTTCCACTTTGGTTTGTTAATGGCTGTTATAGAAGAAATCATGAAATCAGCAGTAACACCATTTTCAAATTTTATCAATGCCTGGCCATGGTCTTCGTTTGAAACAGAAAACCACACCCTTTTCTGAAAATCACCTGAAATGCCTGTAATTTTTGATGGAACAAGGTTCAAAATCCAATCAATAAAATGTGCTCCCCAGTCGTGCATTACTCCGCCACTGATTTTCTTATCAGAACGCCACCAGTATCGTGGATGAGCATAGTTACCAATAAAACACTCTATATGGAAAATGTCTCCAATCAAACCATTGTTAACCAAGTTTTTTATGGCAATATAGTCCCCATCCCATCTTCTATTATGGAATACGCTGAGCATCAGTTTGTTTTTTCTCGCAGTTTCTATCATTTTGTTTGCCTCTTCCACGCTGATGCAGAATGGCTTTTCAAGAATTACATGTTTCCCATACGCAAAACTTTTCATTGCCACTTCAAAATGTACATTGTGAGGAACAATGCCCACAACAAGGTCTATTTCTTTCATTTTCAGCATTTCTTCAGGATTGGTAAAATATCCCAACAAATCAGGTAGTTCCTGCCTGGCTGCATTAACCCTTTCAGGGTTTGTATCGCACACAGCCACAGTTTTCATTCCAGATGTGGAATTAATCCAGGTTGCATGTCCTTTGCCCATTCCAAACATGGGTCCATAACCAACCAGTCCACAATGGATTGTTTTTTCCTTTTGTTTTTCTCCAAGCATCCAGGCAATGCATCTGATCACAATTTTTCTGAAGTCAAAGTTTTTCCAGGTCTGTCTGGTACCACCGGCAAAAATACAGCAAACCAGTCCTTTTTTATATTCTCTGACAGAAACAACAGGAACTTTTCTGTTACCAATGTAAGTTGAAAAAATCACTTTTGACTGTGTTGACTTCACATCAAGAAGGAAATCATTTATTTGAAATTCAGAAGGAAATCGTTGTGTAATATAGTGATTTTTTTCCTCAACAAAAACAGTGAATTGCTGAAGGGACCTGTCTTCAAGGCCATTGCATCCTGTAATTTCCTTTAATGCATTTGATATTTCAGCAGATGGATTGACGAACAATAGCATTCCTCCTGACCCTGCATATTCATCGAGTTTTTTTACTTGCTCTGATGAAAACTTTTTCAGAAAAACAATCACTGCGTCATAATGTGTTAATTTCTTATCACCAGCTTCTGAAACAAAAGAAAATCTTCCATCTCCTTCAAACATTGTCTCAAGTTCTGATTTTGCCCATACAGAAATATGGGATTCATCCTGGTCATACAGATAAAGAACCTTTTTCATCACAGCCCCCTTTATGATTTTCTGTAAATTTTAATTGCAAAATCCCTGTTTGTTTCTGGTAACATAAAACTTAAACTACCCTGGTTTTTTTCAATTTCTGTCTTTACAATTTTTCCAGTGTATGTATCCCAGAATTCTATCACATAATCACCAGGAATCAAGTCCTCGATCAAACACTGATTGTTCTTTGTTAGAGGCGGGTCTGAATCAGATGGTGGCTTTTTCAATCTGTCCTGACCATAAACCCATATCAGGGCTTTTTCCTGTCCAGCAAGACACAGTGACTTAATGTTGTTTTCATTTTCGCCTGTGATTTTCACCTGTTTTGGGTCAAGTTTTTCTTTAAGCCGATCAACTCCTGTCATATATTCTGCAAGGGCCTTATAATGGAAATAGAGATTTTTCTCCTCAATAAAATTGTGCCACCAGAAAAGCGCAGTGGCAGCAAACGGAAGATGGGACCCTGCCCATATCCCATTATGCAGGTCTGCTTCAATCAGTGCTTCTGGGCCTGCATTCCAGTTTCCACCGTATTCAGAAACAAAATGCGGTTTATTAAATCTTGCATTAAAGTTTGCTATTACCTTGAGATAATCAACGATATTACCTCCTCTCACATCATAATAAGCATTTGTGAGAACATAATCAACCTGTGGAAGTTTAAATACATCGCTATCATATAAAATTGTGTAATGACCTGTAATCATGTGATCGTTCGGGTCAATCTGCGAAAGATAATCTCCTATTTCTGCATACCAGTTAGCAAGAACATCTGTTTTATAAAAATTGTTGCTGGCTCCTATTAAATTCATCTCATTAACAAGTTCCCAGGAAAAAATATTAGGACTGTACGACCATCTTGCGATAATGTATCTGAGCCGTTTTTTGAATAAATCTTTTGCCTGTGGGTTGGTAAAAAATTCTTCAGGTGAATTCAAAAAACCGCCGTTTTTGATATTGTAGGGACTATCCTGCCATTCCTGGTCGCAATAGGTGCTCACAGAACCATGATTGACAATCAACAATTGAATATAAATCCCTTTTTTTGAGGCAATCTCAAGAATCCAGTCGAGTTTCCATGCATTTCTCAAGTCATACCTGCCGAGGCCTTCATAAAAATCATATCCCTTTTTCCATTCAATTGCCAGCCACCATGCTGCCATCCATGTTTCAAAAAAATTTTCTTTGTTTTTCTCCATATCATTAAGCCATGTTTCAAAATTGATTGTTCCATCCTGGGCAGCCAGTGGGCGGTGAAACAGTTGAGAGTATCTATTGTCATTTAAAGACCTGATGTTATGCCCGATTGGATAAAAAAAACTTCCGTTATCAAACTCAAAGTATCTGATATCTTTTTTGCTTGTTCGAACAAATCCAGGATTTTTTGAATCAATTGCCCTGAAGGTCATTGTAGAAGTGGAAAAAATTTCTTCACCCTTGTTTATGGATGCAGTAATTTTGTACTTATAAACTCCTTTTTCAGTTGGAGAAAATCGTATTTTCCATTCAGGCAATCCCTGTGGTTGTAAATTATCCTGACCTTTTGTTCCAGGACCTGCAAAATAAAAATCCTGATAAAAAAAGCCAGGCACAACTATTTCTCGTCCTGATGGCGAGACAAAATATCCATCAATGGCAATACAATCAGGGTCAAATGGATTTGGAAAATAAACTGGTGTTTTGAATGAAATTTCAAACTTTTCATAAAGAGGCACTTCTGTTCTATTCACCTTTAATGAGGAAAAAAGAACTGGTAAAAGACGGATATTATCAATATAAAATGATTGAGTAAATTTTGCGTCAGAGATGAATTTTATTCCGAGTTCCCGGATTTGTTCTAAGCTGTACTGGTTCCAGGGTTTTTTATGACCAGATGGGGTAAGGTCGAGGCTTGAACCAGAAATATTGATTGAAATTTTTGTTGTTCCAAATTTTACCGGATAAGATTTCGTCTGATACCATAACCACTCCCTATCCTTGATATAAACAAAAAATTTCACCTGCTGCAGTGGTGTTTCAGTGACAACCATATCAAACATCAGGGTTTGATAACCAGTCCAGTTTTCATTCAGAAGCGTTTTTATTCCTGCTTCACCAGGGAAACTTATTGTACATTTGAGGCAACCATAACCTTCTGTTGCATTCTGACTGGATTGTTCCAGAATACATTGTGTTGTAGAACCTTCAATAACACTCCAGGAGCCAGTGTTTTCTTCAAAATTAAAAAGAACCCTCTGTGGCAGGCAGTACCCTGATATGCCTATGAAAAATACCGACAATAAAAAAAGATTTTTTTTCACTTTAATGTTTTTTCCAATCAAAACCCTGAATAAGAAATCGTGGCGCCTGCGATATTGGTATAAACCATTATTACTTCAATCCCATTGCAGATACCTGTACCGGTTGTTTTCGCAGTAAATCCATTTGCATCCGACATTATGCTCCCCATACCCTTGGCATCCATAATGGTTCCTTCTCCATTTCAGCAAAAAGAAGTTTTGTGATCAACTGGTACCTCAATTCTTTATACTCTGGTTCATCCCACAGATTATGATATTCACCCACATCATTTTCAAGGTCAAAAAGTTCACCGTAGTCCTTTCTGAAATACACTGTAATTTTGTACTGTTTCTCAATATATGTTTTCAAAAAAATCGTTGTTGGTTCATGTCTGTTTTCAACAACAACCCAGTTTCTTAATGATTCCTCTTTTCCATAAAAAACAGGGCTCTGGTCAATACCAGTCATTGTGCGTGGGATTTTGAGCCCGCATAATGAAAGAATGGTCGGCGCAAAATCAACAAATGAAATTAATGCATCTGAAATTTTGTTTTCAGGAACATGCCCCGGCCATCTTACAATAAACGGAACACGCAACAAATCTTCATAATGAAACGCTCCTTTTGCTGCAAGATTGTGCTGGCCAATAAGATGTCCGTGGTCAGTGGTAAATATCACAATGGTATCTTCAGAAAGTCCCAGTTTATCAAGTTCATCAATTATTAATCCGATGTATTTATCCATCATAGAAATCATACCATAATAAATAGCAATGTCTTTTTTCAATGTTTTCAGCAAATGAAGGTGAGAATGAAAACCATGAAGTCCCATACCTGATTCTCTCCATGGAGAAAAGTCAGGATTTTTCAGTTGTGTGAGTTGAAAATGAGGAGGATTTTTTTTGTGTTCATCTGGTTTTCCGTGGGGAACTGTCAATTTTTCAGGGTCATACATGGTATCCCATGGAGATGGAACAAGATACGGTGGGTGCGGATCGAGAAAACTCGCCCACAAGAAAAATCGCTGGTTTTTCCGGTGATACTGTCTGAGAAATTTTATTGTGCGCTCAGCAATCCATGTATCGTAATGAAATTCTTCAGGAAGTGCCCAGTGCCAGCGTTGCTGGTGATGTACAGTACCTGCAGGTGCTCTGAAATATTTTCTCCAATCCCTCAGGCCCTTTTTCTCCATCCATATTGCATAATGCTGACCAACATGAAATTCATCTGTGTGGTTTCTTGCCAGTTCCACCCTTTGAAATCCATAAAAAGGGCCATGAAATTTTTTCCAGAAATCAAGGTTCTGCATCAATGGATTTGATTCTATTGAAGGATATTCAGGGGTATGTTTCAGTGGTTGAAAGTGCGCCTTGCCAATTAAAACCGTTTTGTAATCTGCACAAGAAAGATATTGCCCGATAGTTGGCTCTGTTTCAGGAAGTTTTGTTCCAAGAGACCATGCGCCATGCTGGCCTGGATATTTTCCTGTAATCAGTGATGCTCTTGAAGGAGTGCATGTGGGATTTGTACAGTATGCCCTGGTAAATCTTATTCCCTGTTGTGCCAGTTTATCAAGATTCGGAGTTTTTATCTCAGGATTGGTACAACCAAGTGTGTTATAATGCTGCTGGTCACTTGTGATAAACAATATATTTGGCTTCTTTTTCATTTTTTCTC
>ERZ795060.1420-NODE-1420-length-28209-cov-4.700149_pt1 | contig 28209 bp, 30 predicted proteins | sample MGYA00375144_ERZ795060 | MGnify/ENA primary metagenome ERZ795060 (study PRJEB30189, sample SAMN05720157) | activated sludge metagenome | isolation source: anaerobic digester from wastewater treatment plant | place: Japan | collected 2015-05-15 ...
CATAACATTCTGACTTTGCCGGATATGTATATCCCAGGAACAGACACCAAGATCAACCCGTTCACCCCTGAAGAGCCAGTCAGAACCGTTGCAAAGCGGATCCAGCGTCTCCGTGAGATCGGGCAGACCGTCGGTGAGATCGCAGGTGGAGAAGCCATTCACCCGAGCAACCCTCGTGTCGGAGGTATGTTCTACAATATCTCTCCACAGGCAAAACAGAAGATCTACGACCTTGCCAAGGAAGCTCTCCCCCTTGCCATCGCTCAGATGGAGTTCATGATCACCGTTCTGAAGAACTGGGAGAACCGTGGCACTGTTACTGTCGGAAAGACTGAAGTCGAGATTCCGGAGAAGTTCGGATGGCATGACCAGGGTTACATGGCAGTAGACCCTGTCTTTGACAGTTCAAGCCTTGACTTTGAACCAAAGTGGGATCCGGACCGGTGGACCGATGTTTCACCATACCACTGGTACCAGGGAGAACTCGAGATTAGTCTTGAAGATGCAGACTATCCAGTCGGTGGAACTACTAAGGTAGGAACCAAGACCTGGCCACAGATGCAGGCCTGTACCTCCGTTCCGCTCTATGATGGCCAGCCCGTTGAAGTCGGTCCACGTGCACGACTGACCATCTTCAAGAACTATGACCGTAAGGGAGCCATGGGTCTGCAGATTGCCAGGCAGATGGAGTATCCGGACTGTCTCTACACCATGATCGAAGCCTGTGATGCTCTTGACTGCAATGGATCAGTCCTTGCAGACGAGATTCCACAAGGAGATGGCAGCCTTGGATGGAATGCAAACGAAGCACCACGTGGTTGTGATGTTCACCTTGCCCGTGTCAAGGATGGAAAAGTTCAGGAGTACACCCTTCTTGTTCCGACCACATGGAACTTCCCGACCTGCAGTCGGGCTCTCGAGGGAGCACCATGGCAGCTTGCCGAGGTCATCATGCGTGCATATGACCCCTGTGTGTCCTGTGCTACCCACATGCTGGTAGTTGACGAGAGCAAGAAGATTGTCGCCCAGAAGCTCGTCCAGTGAGAGTGCCCTGCGCATGCTGTTCCAGGAGATCGTAATCTGCGGGTGCGGAAACCCGCTCTTTGCGGATGATGGGTTCGGACCGGCCGTAGTCGAGGAACTTCAGAAACTCGACCTGCCCGAGAATGTAAAGGTAATAGATGCAGGCCTCGGTGGCCCGCATTTCCTCTTTACGCTTCTTGCGCAATCGGATGAGCCGGTTAAACACCTCATCATCATTGATATTGCTGATTTCGGAGGGAAACCTGGGGATATTGCGATTATCAGCCCTGATGATCTGCCACCGGGAAAATACCGGGATGCTCATTCCTGGGATTTGACTGAACCCATCCATCAGCTGAAACACCGGGTGAAGATTGATATCATCGGGTGTCAGCCAAAGCGGGTTTCTGAACCAGAATTTGAGATAGGGCTCTCCGAAGAGGTAACAGAAGCGATCCCAAGGACAGTACAGCTCGTGCTGAAAATGATTGGGGTAAATCATGGGACTACTATCATTGATCTTCGGGAAGAAGGAGAAGAAGGAACCTGCTCCGAAATCGCAGGCACCTAAAGCTCCAGTATCTGAACCGATTGCGAAAGAAGAACCTAAGAAGGAGGAAAGGCCTGTGGCTAACAAAATAACAGTCGGACATGTACACATGAGTGGGTGTACAGGATGTCTTGTCTCCCTCGCCGATAACTACGAGGGGTTATTCACCATCCTTGACAATTACGCTGACCTCGTATATTGTTTAACTCTTGCCGATGCACGTCACATTCCAAAGATGGATGTCGCACTGGTTGAGGGGTCAGTCTGTCTGCAGGATGAATTGTCTGTAGAAGAAATTAAGGAAACCCGTGAGAAAGCAGCAGTCGTTGTTGCTCTCGGTGGCTGTGCAGCATACGGGAACATCACCCGGTTCTGCCGTGGTGGACAATGGAACCAGCCACAGCACGAGGGATTCGTCCCCATCGGTGACGTCATCGATGTGGATGTCTATATCCCCGGTTGTGCACCATGCCCCCAGCAGATCAGAAATGTCTGCGTTATGGCATACCTGCTCCTGAAAGGGAATGCAGAACAGCAGGCTCTTGCAAAGGCATACCTCGCACCGCTTATGGCACTTGCCAGTGAGGGAAGCAAGGCAACCAGCAGCGAGGCCTGTGGCTGTGACATCATGACCAAGGTTATCAACCAGGGTCTGTGCATGGGCTGTGGAACCTGTGCCACTTCATGTCCGGTCTATGCTATCACCATGCAGGAAGGCAAGCCAAACATTGAGCGTGATATGTGTATCAAATGTGGTGCCTGTTATGCAGCATGTCCGCGTGCATTCTATAGCTTTGATGTTGTGAACCAGTATGAGACCATTATCACTGCCATTAATGGTGCCATGAATCCGGGAGGGAACTAATCATGGATTATCTTGGCAAATACAAAACTGCAGTCGCTGCCCGCAGCACCAATGCAGAAGTCCTGCGCTGCTCCCAGGATGGCGGGATTGTCACCTCAATGTTCCTCTATGCACTTGAAGAGGGAATCATTGATGGTGCAATCGTTGCAGGCCAGGGAGAAAAGCCATGGCAGCCAAAACCGATCGTGGCAACCACTCCGGAAGAGATCCTGTCTTCCCGGGGAACCAGATACAATGTATGTCCGAATATGTCTGTCCTGAAAGAGTCTGTACGCAAGTATGGTCTTGACAAGGTCGGTATCGTCGGAACTCCCTGCCAGATCCAGGCGCTCAGAAAAGCACAGCTCTACCCGATCGGACTTCGTGATGTATGTGACAAGATTGCTCTTGCTATGGGTATCTTCTGTATGGAGAACTTCTCATATCAGAGCATGACCCAGATCGTGCAGGACCACTGCAATGTTGATCTGCACTCACTCAAGAAGACCGATATCGGAAAGGGGAAGTACTGGGCATACACCAACCGTGGTGCAGTCTCCCAGATTCCGCTCAAACTTACTCACAAATACGAACAGCCAGGATGTCATGTCTGTCTTGACTACGTGGCAAACCTTGCTGACATCTCCACCGGTTCAGTCGGAACCCCTGATGGATGGTCCACTGTGTTTATCCGGAACACCAATGGAGAAAATATCTGGAACAAAGCAGTCGCTGCTGGTGTCTTTGAGACTAAGCCGATTGAGAGTGTCAAGCCTGGTCTTGAGCTTGTCACCAAGCTTGCAACCGAGAAGATCACCAAGAACCAGAAGGAACTCGAACACCGGGCAACCTTTGGTGTCAAGAAGGGTCTTCGCAACCCCTATATCTAAATTTTTTTCTGCCTGTTTGGATAACGTTCGAAACAAAATCAGATAGAATCAGGGTTTTTTAGAGGAACGATTTTCCGAACTGGAAAACCAGAATCTCTCAGGACCTGAACCCTGGATAATTGTATTATTCAATTTCCGGCACTGACGAATCAGTCGTTTCCTGGCCCAAGGATCTGTGCAGCATGTATCCGCAGAAAAATCTGAAACCGTTGGGGAAATTCTTAGCGGAAGATGCACAAGTATTTCAAAATATTTATATCATGAACTTTATTCAAGGAGTGAATACAAAAAAAGGGCTTCCTTTTTAGGTAAGGGGAAATTCTGCCGGGTTTATTGATACCGAAGAAAATTCTGAATCAGCAGTCGGGAAGAGTGGGATATAACTTTCTGCCCATTTCCACTCGGCAGGATCTGATTCAGCAGTAATGTACCGGGTCACATTATATTCGTCAATATAGGTCCCAATAATCGTTTTTTGAGGTTGTGTTTTCTCCTCATGGATCGTGCCGGATTCTCCGGCATTAAAAATGCCGTTAATCATAAAATATTCTGGCTGGCTCATAAATCGTTTATCCGCTTCGTTCCAGTTATATCCAAGTGTGTAATATATCTGGTATGATTTTGTGGGTACCTTTAATGTGCCTGATTGATGGGAACCAAGGTATACGGCGAATGGTATCGGCCAGTTGATCTCCTTAAATACTATGACCGCTTCCTTTTCATTTGCTGAATTGTCAATAGTTACCTGATTTACTCCCATTCTCGGGACACTCCCAAAAATTTTCGTGAGTTCTGCTCCAAAAACGGGAAATGTCAGTACTGATAGGATAAATATCAGGATCAATACTGTTCTGAAATTCATGGTCATCCCTCCGTACCATTATATGACCGGATATTATTGTTCAAAGGTCAAATTTTTTCCTTATATATAAAAAGGTTCCTGAACTCTCAAAACCATCAGATTTTATGAAAATAAGAGGGGATGTAAGGTTATTTCAAAAAAAGAATTTATCCCCGGGTTATCCGGTTTTATCCCCCAGACCCCGTTCACGAACCTGGAACAAAACCATCACAATGAGTGATATCGGCAGTGCAATGACCAGTGGATCTATCACGGTCCAGGGTGCACCAAGTATTGTTACTGATCCGGTCAGGAACTGGGAGATCCCAAGAGCCTTTGCCTCTGCGGTATGAATGAACACCGTATAAAAGAACCAGATACATGCACCAACAATCATACTTACCAGAGCGCCGGTACGGGAGGGGTGTTTCGAGTACACACCAACTGCAAATGGCGGAAGAAATGCCGAGGCACACAGACCCATAAACATCGCAGTTGCCCGTGCAATAATACTCGCCGGCATGGCAAGAGCAAGAATCACACTCAGAATCATCATAATGATACACCCGATCTGGTTTGCCCGAAGTGACATGGCACATCGCTGTCCCCGTCCCCAGATATCACAGACGAGCGCTGTTCCCATCGTGTGATAGAGTGATGAGAGGGTGGACATCGCAGCAGACAACAGTGTCAGCATAAAGATGATGACAAACAAGTCTGGCATTGCCGTATTAATGTACAGCGGAATGATTGAATCGACATTACCTCCTGCTGCATCGATTGCAATCTTGCCCATATGCTGATAGAAGTAGACATTGGTCAGAGCACCAACGGTAAAGGCCACACCGGTCATCATGAGGATGAATGGCCCCCCTACCAGAACTGCCCGGTTGAGTGCCCGGTTCTCCCGTGCAGTCATGAACCTGACCACCAGCTGGGGCTGGGCAAGCACTCCGATGCCAACACCGAGGACAAGGGTGGTGATAAGGGTAAACCAGATTGGTGATCCAAGATCGGGCATTGATGCCCATCCGGTCATTCCCTGACTGGCAAGTGTATCAGGGACTAGGTCTGCCATGGCTGCAAGTGCCGAGTTCCCTGCGGTGACTCCTCCGACAAATATGTAGGTCAGCACCAGAAGTATCGTCATACCGATAAGCATAATGGCTCCCTGGAATGCATCGGTGTACATGACGGCGATGAGACCACCATAAATGACATACAGTGCAACAATTACTGCAAATCCAATCAATGCTGTGGTATATGAGATATTGAGTGTCGTTTCCAGAAACCGTGCCCCTCCGATTAAAACAGCAGCGGTATAAAGTGGCATGCCAAGGAGGATGATGATCCCACTGATGAACTGGAGTTTTGTCGTATGAAAGATCTTTCCCATAAGGTCCGGGAATGTAACTGCCCCGGTCTCTGCTCCCTTTTCCCGTGTCTTCTTTCCAAAGAGAACGAATGCAAGGAGAATGCCAACCCCGATATTAAAGACTGTCAGCCATATGAGGCCCATTCCAAGGTTTGCTGCAACACCACCAAATCCCACAATGGCTGATGTTGAGATGAATGTCGCACCATAGGACAGGGCAATGATCACCGGGTGGCTGTCCCTGCCGGCAAGCAGGTAATCCTCTGCATGAATGGTCTTTCTGTACCCAAGATATCCAAGCACCAGGGTAATCGCAACATACACCAGTACAAGGATGATGGTTACAACAGGGTCAACTGCCATGGTCTCTGCCCCCCTTATTCCAGTTCATCGCTCCGTACACAATACAGGCGAGTGCGAGACCAATCGCTAATGCGTACCCCATCCAGATTGCAGGGTCTGTTATACCAAATACTGAGAACATGTTTATCGAACCTCCGGTAAACTGTCAGTGAATGTCAATACCGGGGACCGGAAATAGCCGGCCCCCTATCTAAACGTGAAGAAAAAAGAGAATGAGAATAATCTGCTTACGGAAGATATCCACTGCGATCTCAATTTACCAATATAGTATAACATGTGGTTCACTATAAAGTATGCGGTGGTGCATCTATGAACAGAAAGGGTGAGGAATCAGGACTGGTTTTGGAGCCCCTGATCCTGGTTTATCATTACTATGGATGTAGTGGTGTTGATGAAGACGGGGGGTGCAATCGTCTGTGGCCCTCCGGCGATAATTCGGATCATCCCGTCCCGGTACCAGTCGTTATTCTCCTCATTGCTTTCAGGTATCAGATTGCCCGGATCTACATCCATGAGAACTCCATACTCGCCTGCAAGAATTTCACGGGGAATGGTAAAAGTCCGGGTCGAGCTTGCCTGGCCGGTTGCCGGAACAGATCCGACCTCCCATGTCCCAAGAAGCAGTGGTTCAGCGGTCTGAACTGATCGGTTTGTCAGGTAGAGGTCGACATAGAATTTTCCAGCATCTGTTCCTCCACGGTTCTCTACGGCAGTAATCACCCGAATCTGATCGCCCGGTCCTGCATGGGAAGGGATGATAAGTCCAGATCCCACAAGATCGGCTGCACTGCCATCAGGGAGCGGGTCAGTGATTCGTATCGTTTTCTGCTGGACCGGGGTCGACTCTTTTCCCATGATCTCCCTGACAAATTTGTATGCCCCATCAGCCAGGTCAAGCGGTAAAAGGAAGGTCTTTACACTTGAATAATCCCCGCCGGATGTGATCGAATCAAGATCCGCTGTTCCTATCGGTACCCGTTTTGCACTCCCCTCACTTTCATTTACCAGATAATAGGAGATGGTCACCGGCCCGCTGTCATCATCTCCTGCATTTTTTACCACTTCAATCACCGTAAGTGAACCCCCCGCATATCCGGTCTCACTCACGATCAGTCCCTCAGATGTAATATTCACCGCTGCATGAGCTGGGAGCATAACAGCAATGAATATTATCATCAGCACCCATCCGGTACGAATGGTCATAACTGATGATTGGAGAGCGTTCCCATAAAACCTTTCCAGATAGATTAACCGATTGTATTACCCATGGTTAGGTGAGTTGTTATGTATACACTGGTTCTGATTCGTCATGGAGAAAGCCTCTGGAACCGGGAAAACCGGTTTACCGGATGGCGTGATATCGATCTCTCCCCCCAGGGTATCGAAGAGGCACGGACAGCAGGCAGGACCCTTAAGGAGCAGGGGTTTGATTTTGATATTGCATACACCTCTGTCCTGAAACGTGCCATCAGGACCCTCTGGATTATCCAGGACGAGATGGATCTCATGTGGATACCAGTCATTCCGACATGGCGCCTGAATGAACGGCATTACGGGGCACTCACCGGTCTGAACAAGACGGAGACCGTTGAGAAGTATGGTGAAGAGCAGGTTCATATCTGGAGAAGAAGCTATGACATCCGCCCTCCTGCATACTCTCCGGATAACCTGGATAATCCTTCCTATCACCGAAGGTATCGGGAGATTGACCAACGCGATCTGCCCATGACCGAATGTCTGAAGGATACCGTTGCACGGTTCATCCCGTACTGGAACGATGAGATAGCACCGGTAATCAGGTCTGGCAGACGGGTTCTGATCACTGCTCATGGAAATAGTATCCGTGCACTGGTCAAACACCTTGATTCCATATCTGATGCAGACATCTCTGATCTGAATATTCCAACAGGGATACCACTGGTGTATGAACTGGATGATGAACTCAAACCGGTGCGGCATTACTACCTGGGCGATGAGGAGAAGGTAAAAGCCGCTATGGAGGCCGTTAAAAACCAGGGGAAGGCAAAATAATTAATTTTTGGTTAGAATCTCATTCAGGAAATACTCATGCATTCTAAGGTCATGACTGATCTCCGGGTGAAAGGAGAGGATGAGTTTTTTTCCTTTTTTCACCGCGATAATGCCCTGTGGAATTTCTGCAAGGATAGTAACATCAGGCCCGACCCTGGTGATAACAGGTGCCCGTATAAATACCGCGTGAAATGGGGTATCAAATCCATTGAAGGGAATATCTGCTTCGAATGATTCCCGTTGTCTTCCAAACGCATTTCTGTTCACGGTGATATCAATCAGATCAAGAGGGGTAAACCGCGTTTCATTGACGAGATCGCGTGCGGCCACCACCATCCCCGCACAGGTGGCAAAAATCCCGCCTTCAAACTGTTGTATTGGTCTTCTCATCCCGTTCTGATCAATCAGCCGCATGATGGTGGTGGATTCACCACCTGGAATGGCAAGTGCAATCAGATGGGGTATGTCTTCAGCCCGCCTGACCGGAATCACCGGGATGCTCAGTCCCAGGTTCCGTATGGCCGACTCAAATGCAGATATATGTTCAGATACATCCCCCTGGAGTGCCAGGATCCCAACCGCAGCATTACCAGCCACGGGTTGAGAGCACCTCTTCAGGTGGAATGGCATGGATATCAAGGCCACGCATTGCGTTCCCAAGACCTTTGGAAACCTCTGCGATCACGGCAGGTTCATGGTAATGATGTACCGCTTCGACGATTGCCTTTGCCATGAGCTCCGGTTGTTCGGATTTAAAAATGCCTGAGCCGACAAATACACCGTCACTTCCCAGCTGCATCATCAGCGCTGCATCTGCAGGGGTTGCAATTCCCCCGGCAGAAAAGTTTACAACCGGAAGACGCTGGCGTTTTGCAGTCTCAATCAGAAGATCGGCCGGTGCCTCAAGTTCCCGTGCCCGTTTTATCAGCTCAGTCTCCTCCATCCCGTTGAGTTTTCTGATCTCTGACATGATGGCCCGGTTGTGGCGCACTGCTTCAACAACATTTCCGGTTCCTGCCTCCCCTTTGGTCCGTATCATGGCTGCTCCCTCGTTAATTCTGCGAAGTGCCTCACCCAGGTTTCTTGCACCACACACAAAGGGAACGGTAAATTTTGTCTTATCGATATGATATTCCTCATCAGCCGGTGTCAGAACCTCTGATTCATCGATCATGTCAACACCCAGGGCCTCAAGCACCTGTGCCTCGACAAAATGTCCGATTCTTGCTTTTGCCATGACCGGTATGGAGACGGCATCCATGATCTCAACTATCTTCTTTGGGTCAGCCATCCGGGCAACACCACCCGCTGCCCTGATATCTGCAGGAACACGTTCGAGGGCCATGACCGCGACCGCTCCTGCGTCCTCTGCAATACCGGCCTGTTCGGCAGATACCACGTCCATAATGACGCCTCCTTTCTGCATGGAAGCAAATCCCCGTTTAATAAGTTCGGTGCCGAACCGGAGGTCTTCAAGTATCATATTCCGTATATGTTAGGTGCACCGTCCAATAATACTAGTGCGATAGCGCCAAACAGGCAAAAAAGAAGGGTTGAAAGGCGGACCGTCCTGATAATTGAAGGCCCTGCGTTCCGGAGGGTGGTTATCTGCTCTCCAATCCGGTATACGTTGGGTTTTTCAAACAGGATGCCCTCCCCTCCGGCGATCAGGGACATCGGGATACCCCCGTTCAATCCAGGACGCTTTTTCCGGTCACGAAGAAGGGTGTTATAGGCAGGTCTGAATCGCCCTTTGAGGGAGTATATAATAATCAGGACAAGGCCGCAGATTCGTGCAGGTATATATGAGAAGATATCATCCATCCTGGCAGCACACCATCCCAGGCGTTTTCGTTCATCGGTATAGCCCAGCATTGCGTCCATGGTGTTAACCGCCCGGTATATGGCGGCACCTGGAAGCCCAAGGATGAGAAACCAGAACAGGGGAGCGATGATACTGTCATTCAGGTTTTCAGCAACGGATTCAAAGGCTGCGGAAAGGGTCTGCTCTTCGGTCAGGAGACTGGTGTTGCGGGATACCAGAAGAGATGCTTGCAACGCCCGTTCCTCTTCTGATGCTGCACATACAACTGCCTCTGCATGTTCTTCCAGTGCTCTCCAGGCAAAGCAGAACTTGAGGAGAACTGGCGCTCCGATGAGATAGATGTACCAGGGAGCAACTATTTGAAAGAGAGCGAATGGCACGGTGAACACACATACTGTACTCAGCCACCCCACAACACCAATCCCCCGTTGAAGGCCAGGTGAATATCGCTCCGGTCTTCCCCACCAACCAATAAACCGCCCGATCAGGGCTACCGGGTGGAGTGACGTTTTCGGATCTCCGAATATGCGGTCAATAAGAAGAGCACAAAAAAGAACCGGTATTTGAAGGATCATCAGACTTAAACGTTCTGGGGAAGAAGATTTGGAATGCCGTCTTCAATAGGATACGTGACTGAGCAGGCATGGCAGATGAGAGATCCGGTAATGATCTCAATATCATTCTCTTCTGTTACCTTCAGTTCAAGATCGCCCTTGCAGACCGGACAGCAGAGTATGTCATATAATTCGCGTTTCATTCGTATTCATCCCGTATATCGATAATCTGGGTGAGTTCAGGGCCGGTGGAGATGAGGGTGACTGGTGCGCCAATATCCTCCTCAGCCTGTTTTAAGAAATCCTTTGCCGTTTTAGTGAGCTGTGAGTATTTGGTTGCTCCAAAGCAGGAGGGATCCACGTGATCAATACCGGTAATTGCTGCCTGGGTGCATCCGTTTACCATCGCCGCATATCGTGCCATCTCTCCATCCCAGGTTCCAATACGCCGCTCTCTTCCGGTGACTGTTCCAAACTCCTGGATTCCTTTTTCATGTGCCTTCTCACTGGACATCTCAGTCGAGAACGGTCCTTCCCCCACCCGTGTCGGAAAGGCCTTGAACACCACAATCACCTCATCGACCCTGGTCGGACCTACACCGTTGTCCGCAGCCATCTGGGCGGCACACGTGTCTTTACTGGTTACGAAAGGATATGAGCCGAAATAAAGCGAGATTCCAAATCCCTGTGTCCCTTCGATCACAACATTCTCTCCGTTATCCAGAGCGGTATTGACCTCCAAAGGAACATCAACAAGATAGGGTTGTAATTCCGGAAGATCACGCGCAAGTCTGGCCACCCGCATGGCACGGTCCCTGTTTGCCGGCCCACATCCGGTCCCGGTTGAGCCTACCTTCTGAGAAAGGTGAGTATTGGTTTTATCCTCCTGGATATGCGATTCTTCAATGATAGCACACCGTTTGTCAAGGAATATCCTCCCCTCCACTCCAAGGACCTCGATCTCGTGCCGAAATACCCGTGGATCCACTAAAACACCGGTACCAATCATCAATCGTGCATCCGGATAGACAAAACCGGACGGGCACATGCGGACACCGAATTTTTTCTCGCCCACCATCACGGTATGTCCGGCATTCGGCCCCACACCTCCCCGGGTAATTATTGTCGGGCGGTCCTGGTGAGCGACATGGGATACAATCTTTCCCTTTCCTTCATCACCAAAATTTCCACCCACGATTATTGTACAACTCATCCAACCTATTGCATAGGAGAAAGAGGGAAATAAAGGTTTAGATATTCATATGGCTGATGAATGTTACCACTCGTCCATCTCACGCTTTGCGATGAGGTCATCAGCCTCGTCGTTTAAGCCAAGGCTGCGGAGGCATTCCACTTTTGCGTCATATACCTCTGCATGATTTGGTTCAATCCGTATGACCCGGTCAAAACACTTGATTGCCTCTTTACAGTTATCAGTTTTTGAAAGACAGTTGCCAAGCTCAAACCACGCATCTGAGTCCTGGGGATCCTTTTTTAAGATCTCCTTAAAGCACCCGATCGCAGTTTTATAGTGCTTCAGTTTCATGAGACTGATCCCTTTATTAAAGAGAGCATTGACATCACCCGGCATCAGCTCCAAAATCCGGTCAAAACATTCGACTGCCTCCTGATGCCGGTCAATCTCCGCAAGAGCGGATCCCTTGTTACTTAATGCATGAAGATTTGCAGGTTCTATCTCCAGCACCATGTTGAAACAGGGGATCGCTTTGCTGTATCGACCCATAAAAAAATAGTTAATCCCCATATAGAGCCAGTACCGAGCATCCTTATCATTTAACTTTAATGCTTCCTCAAAAGCTTCCACTGCTTCCTGGTACCGGATAAGGTTCATAAACGCAAGGCCCTTCTGAAAATATACCTCTTCATCAACCGGATTTAATGAGAGTGCCTTTTCAAAACAATGAATCGCATCCTCAAATTTCTGACTCGTGGCATACCGTATACCCTCAGATTTCCATCGTTCAGCCTCTTTGTCACTGATACTATCGACCATAAATATCCAAATTCCGGTATCTCATGATTACCCGCACTTTGCATTAAAGATATTCATCTCTTTCCGAGTGGTTCATCAGCGGAGAAGGAAAAATACTGTTATGGACATCATCCGGCACTTTCCGGATACCAATGAACCCTTCGAAAATCGAAGAAACCAGCCCTGGCATGATCTACCTGTATTCTTCATGGCGCTCGTACCCATGGTCATTATCGTGCCGGTACTGCCGGCTGAGCCATCATCCCGGCCAATAATTTTAATATTTCTGACATTGCTCTTTGTTTTCGGGATATATGGGATGAGGGGGAACCGCAGGCGGTTTCTGCTCTCCTGCATTCTGGCTCTCATCGCCGTGGAGACATTCTGGGTTTCTGTATGGCCGGCTGCGTCCTCTCTTTTTCTGCCCGCAGAATTCTTCCTTCTTCTGTTCCTTATCCACCAGGCAGGATATCTGTTTCAGAAGCTGGTTATGACAGAGGGCAGTATCATGGATATCGTAAGTGGCAGTACAGCACTTCTTATGACCGGCGGAATCATACTGGGAACCGGTCTCCATCTCTCCGGATGGATCAGCAGGACTGCTGTTTCTGATCCTGCCCTTCTTCACGCATCCTTTGCCAGGGCAATTCCTGAGGGGGTGCTTCTTCTTATCGGAAGAGGAGCGAGTTCATTTGGCTCATCTCCCCTCTCTATGGTCCTCCTTATGATCGGATCGGTGTGCGGGTTTTTGCTACTTGCCCTGACAGCAGGAAAGATCGCGGGATATTATTCAAAAAACAGAGGATAAATTATTCCTCAAAGGTAAGAACCCCGGAAAAAACAGTGTCTGCAGGTCCTTTCATATAGGTACTGGTATTGATGGTTATTGTCAGAGGTCCACCGATCGTCTCTACTTCAACAACAGGGCCGGTTTTTGACAGACGGTACGCAATGGCAGCAGAGGCCGTAGCTCCCGTACCACACGACAGGGTCTCGGCCTCAACTCCCCGTTCAAAAGTCCTGATTTTTATGGAATTTTCTCCTGTTACCTCAACAAAATTTACATTTGCGCCGGAGGGGAAGAACTGGCTGTGCCTTATTGGGGGGGCCAGTTTCATGATATCTACCGTTTCCAGATCCCTGACAAAGACGACTGCATGGGGAACCCCGGTGTTCACTGCAAAAACCTCGTACCCGTTGATGATCTCATGAAAATCACCATTTCCTTTTGCAGGAATCCCCGGACTATCATATATCGGGGGAGTCATCTCCACCTCTGCCATAAAGTCCCCGTCTGCATCATATTCCATCTTTACCATGACCGGTCCGGCCAGTGTCTGAATAATGCAGGGACTTTTTACATATCCTTTGTCAAAGGCATATTTGGCCAGACAGCGGATACCGTTCCCGCACATCTCTGCTTCGCTCTCGTCAGGCTGCATAAGACGCATCCTGATACCATCTTCTGATTTCAGGAGAAACAGGACTCCATCCCCACCAATTCCGAACTTCCGGTCACAGTATACCGCTGCAAAATGCGCTTTCATGTCATCAGGGATCTTTTCCCCTGCATATTCGTCGATCAGGATAAAGTCATTCCCGTTTCCGTGGAGTTTGACAAATGGTATTTCCATGTATATCAGTTATGCAATTCCCCATTTATCCAGTGCCCGTTTCAGCTCAGGATGATCTGCTGCATAGGTTGCCGGATCGATGCCTGCTACGGCAGCATCAACCGCCTGTCGCATGGCTGCAGCCCCTGCCCTGGTTCCCTCCGGATGACCATGAATCCCGCCTCCTGCCTGGAGGATGATATCTCTGCCGAGCATACTGACTTCTTTATGGACCCCTCCCGGATGCAGTCCGCCTGAAGCGACTGGGAATACCGGTTTGAGATCAAAGAATGGTTCAGTCAGCGCCAGATTATCACCGCGCAATTCAGTGATATCATGTTCCATCTTTCCTGACACCGTGCCGGTATGTAACTGGTCTCCGCCAAGCATCCGGACCAGGCGGCATATGGGTCGCATTGCAATTCCATGTTCCCGGTTTCTGGTAATTGCCGCATGCATGGTGCGATGGACATGAATGGGAAGATTGATGCCCGGTTCCTCAGCAACGGCCCTGACAGCGTCAAATCCACAGACAATGACATCAATCATAAGCATATTTGCACCCATCCTCGCCGCCTCACGTGCACGCTCGACGATCCGATCTCCTGCGGTAGATATGTTTACCGCATACAGAACGGTGCGACCTGTCTCACTCTTTACCGTGTCAAGTTGCTCCATGATCAGAGGGAGTCGCTCTCCAAGCGGGCAGAACGTCTGATCTGTCAGAGTCTCATCATCCTTGATAAGATCCACCCCGCCAATTGCTGCCTCGTAGGCAACAGCTGCGGTATCTTTTGGGTTTAAACCAACTTTTGGTTTGATAATTGTTCCGACATGGGGTCTGTCGACGGTTCCGACCAGTTTCCTGACTCCCTCAATGCCGAATTTCGGGCCCTGAAAGGGAACAATCTCACGTGAAAACTCCACGTCTAGCAGTCTGACTGCCGCTATACGGGAGAGACCGAAGAGGTTTCCCGCAAGAACGGAGAGGTACTGGGGAATATTACCGGGTTCAAAGATCTCGTGTGGATACTGGATGGTGCAGACATATCCCTGACCATGAGGCCGGATATATCCGACCTCGCCGTCAAGATAATGAACATAGCTTTGCCGTGTTGATATATCGGTCCATGTCCCGGTGGTCTGTTCTTCTGCAATCGCCTGTGCGGCCCATTCCGGGGTGACTCCCTCCCGTGGCCTGAAATAATATGTTGCAATAACGTCTTTCATCTTATTCTTCCTCACAATAGGGAAAGTCAGAGTTCATCTCCTCGGTATCCCAGTGGAGTTGTTCCCTGATGATGGTATATGCCATCTCTGGAGGATAAACTCCGGCCTCGGTTATAATAAGATCGACATAATCTGCAGGGGTGATATCAAAAGTGGGGTTTCGTACCGTCACATTGGGGAGGTTTTTTCTCATGCCGGCTGGCAGGATCTCATCAGGTGAACGTTCCTCGATGAGAATACGCTCTCCCAGGATAGTACAGGGGGCAAATTTGTATGTCTCTGCTGCGACAAGAAAACTCACCCGTGCCTCATGAGCTGCAAGGGCAATCTGTGAGGTTCCAATCTTGTTGATGATCGAACCGTTTACGGTTATCGCATCAGCACCGGTTATGCAGAGATCTACTTCTTTCATAAAGTATCTGGCCGCGGAATCAACAATAAAATTTGTTTTAATTCCTGCATCAGATAATGTCTGTGCCGTGATATGCCCCTGGTTTCTGGGTCTGACTTCAGTTGCATAGACTTCGATATCCATGCCCTGCTGATGTGCCTTTAGAATACACGCAAGCGCAGCTTCTGAATTGCAGTGCGTCAGGACGACATCACCATCCCTGATATGTCTGGCTCCGATTGTTCCTATTCTGGATACTGCCTCTTCTGATCGTCTGATGAAAGCAAGAGCCCGCTCCTCAAGATTTTGTTTTGCAGTTTTGAGATCGGTTTCATTTTTAAGAGGTTTCATGACCAGGTTTACTGCATTCGGGAGTGACACAGCAGTCGGCCGGGTGGAGATGAGAAGGTCTGCAGCAGCATGCATCTTCTGGCGATACAGGGCAAGATTTGTACAATCATCTTCCATGGAATAGTCATGCAACGCCTGTGCCGCAGCCCGGGCGATTCTTCCTGCACCCCTGATCTCCATGGTCCTGATCTTCTCGGCAGTCTCCTCAAGCGTCATATCTCTTGTTCTTTTTCGTATCAGAATAACCCTTGGCATATGAGTGCAGGCCTGGTGAGAGTATTATCTGCTCTGAATCTGTATTATGTGATGGAGCCAATGCGTGTTGCAGTTGTGTTTGATAGTGCCGGAACCCTCTTGAGGACATATCGGATAGCAAAAGAGGTACTGACTGGTAAAATGCTTGAAAATATCGAGACAACCATGCTTACCTTTGCAGATCCTGACCGGGTTTTGTGTGTTCTGCATGGTCATTCACGGGATTATATACAGGCACCTCCTGAAATGCTGATTTCTGACTATATCAGGGAACAGGGTATTGAGTTTGGTATATCCTGTACCAGGAAGGTGGTGGAAAAGGAGACGATACAGGCGATACTGCATAGTGACAGCAGGGCAGTGATCCGAGATATGCAGGAGTGTATGCGGATAATCTGGAAAGAGATAAAAGATCGGGAGGTTGTTGCACTGAATAACGGCCTTATTGTACATACCGGCCATAATTCCATTGAGTTCTGCGTGGCGACGGGAGGGACACCGTTTCCGGGAGCACGGGAGACTATCCGCACGCTTCATCATATGGGCATTTTTACCTACATCGCATCCGGAGACCGGGAGGCAAAGCTTGAACGAATGGCAGATTACCTTGGGATACCACGGGATCAGGTATTTGGGGTGGCAACTCCTGCAATCAAGGAGCGGATCGTCCGGGATCTGCAGCATGACTATGATCTGGTCGCTATGGTTGGGGATTCCGTAAATGATCTCAGGGCAATGCGTACCGCTGATATTGCTATCCTGAGTGATCAACAGCAGTCAGAAAAACCAGAGGAATTGATATCAGAGGCAGATTACCGTATCCACGACCTTCAGGCAGTTCCGAAAATTCTGCAGACAGTACTGGAAAAGTCATAATCACACACTGAATTTGCCGATCGTGAAAAATTGCATGCAGAAATAAAGATGTAATACACATCAGTGCTAACCATACCTTACGAAAGGTGTTTGCAAGATGAGACCCCTGATCACGGTTGATAACCTTACCATGGCCTTCGACGGAAAGGAGGTTCTGAAGAATATATCCTTTAGCCTTGAGGAAGGAGAAATACTCGGTATTATCGGCAGAAGTGGCGCCGGGAAAACCGTCCTTATGCACCTGCTCCGTGGTGTGGATGAGCCTCCAACCTCCGGGAAGATTATCTACCACCTGGCATTGTGTGAATCCTGTGAATATGTTGATTTACAGAGTCGTGCCGGAGCGCCATGTCCTGCATGTGGCGGAGTTATGGTCTCACGGGATATTGATTTCTGGGACCCTGAAAATGAGATATTAAAAAGACGGATCATGAAGCGAAACGCGATCATGTTCCAGCGGACATTTGCTCTGTACGGGAATGATCGTGTCATTGATAATGTTCTCCGCGCTCTTGAAGATATCGGATATCCGCCAACAAAAGCCGTAGGACGTGCAGCAGATCTCATCGATCAGGTCCATCTTTCTCACCGGATGATGCATATCGCCAGGGATCTCTCCGGAGGGGAAAAACAGCGGGTGGTTCTGGCACGCCAGCTTGCAAAGGAACCTTTCTGTCTTTTTGCCGACGAACCAACCGGAACCCTTGATCCAAGGACGGCGAGCCTGGTTCACAATATGCTTGAAGAGGCGGCAAAAAGTACCGGGATGTCCATGGTGGTGACATCTCACTTCACCCAGATCCTCGAGGACGTGGTCACGAGGGCTATTCTTCTTGAAAATGGCTCGATAAAGAAGATGGGGACTCCTGAAGAGGTGCTGAGTGTCTTCATGGAGGGATTTTCTGACCTTGAAAAGTTCTGTGAGATAGAACTGGGAAAAGAGATCCTCAAGGCACGGGAGCTTACAAAGCGGTACATCTCTGTTGACCGTGGCCTTATCAAGGCAGTTGATATGGTCCAGTTTGAAGTATACCACAAAGAGATCTTTGGGATTATTGGTACATCTGGTGCCGGGAAGACCACGCTTTCCAAGATGATCGCGGGGGTTATTGAACCGACGAGCGGAGATCTGATTGTTCTTGTAGGGGATGACTGGGTGGATATGACCAAACCCGGTTTTGATCTTCGCGGTCGGGCAAAACAGTATATCGGTCTTCTTCACCAGGAGTATGATCTCTTCCCTCACCGGACTATCCTTGATAATCTGACCGATGCCATCGGTTTGGAGTTCCCAAAGGAGCTTGCCATGCGAAAAGCGATCATAACCCTGAAGATGGCTGGGTTTACAGAAGAAAAAGCCCGTGAAATTCTGGATCGTCTCCCCCCAACCCTGAGCGAGGGTGAACGGCACCGGGTTGCTCTGGCTCAGGTTCTTATTCGTGAACCGCATATTGTTGTATTAGACGAACCGACCGGAACGATGGATCCGATCACCAAGGTCGATGTCAAGCATTCCATTATGCATGCACGGGAAGAGATGGAAGAGACCTTCATTGTGGTCTCGCATGACATGGATTTTGTCAAGGACATCTGTGATCGGTGTGCCCTTATGCGGTTTGGAAAAATTGTAAAGATCGGACCGACTGCCGAGGTACTTGCAGAGATTACCGAGCAGGAACGGGAACGGATGGCAAACGAGTAACAAGGGGTGGCGATGCCCACAATCCACGTTGATGGAGAGATAAAGACAGTACCCGCCGGATTCACAATTGATGATCTGCTCCCGGATCGGAAGAGAGATCTTTGTGTTGGTATAATCAGGCCTGTTACGATCAGCCAGGCAGAAACAAAAGAATTCCTGATTAAGACCACCGCCGGCGAGGTTGTTGTCGAGACGATACCGGGAACACGTGCCGGAGAGATTCTTTCCGTGCTGTCCCAGGTAAAATCAGGCTGGCATGATCTGCAGGTCGCAAGTTTCGGCCCGTTTCCCTCTTCTTTTACCCCTTCACGAAAACCGTCACGATATGAACGCGGGGATCTGGCTCTTGGATGTGGAGGATATGATCCTGCACGTTCGTTTCTTGTCTTCTGTCGGAAGACCCATGCTGCTGATCATGGCGGGCCGGCAGAAAACGGAATACTCGCTACGGTCATATCCGGGATGGGCGTTCTGGACCGGTTCAACGATGCCGATTCCATCATTTCCATCGAACCGGTTATCTCATTTGCCGAATCTTCTGATGCCCGTACAACAACTGATGGCTCTGTTGTGCTGGAAGACGGAATGCATATCGTCACTCACATCAGGGTGATTGCAGAGGGCAAAGGATCGGACGGATATGATCCGGCAGCTGCTGTAAGTGTTGACCGGATGCTGCTTGCGCTGCAGAATGAAGATTTTACTGTTGATAAGCGACTGAGTACCCATATTCGGTGTGATATCCTTGCCGGGACTGATGTTCCATGTGAGCGATGTTTAGCGAGGCGTGAAGGGACTGTTCTCATGCGGACATCAGGAAAAAACCGTGGATCAGTCTATATCTATACCAAGGATCTCTCCCGGAGTCTGGCTCATACCGTGGTCGGGCATGTGATTCATGGTATTGAGCTGTGTAAAATCGCGCAGGAGGGTGATCGTCTTCGTATTATCATTGAACCATCTCAGGTTGATCTGGTCGGGATGCCGCTTACAGCGGCACAGGAACGTGCGAAGGAACTTGGTCTGACGCTGACATCTGATGAAGAGGGGCCTGACCGGATCGTCATCGGTCAGAAACCTGTAACCACCCTTGAGATACTTGCACAGGGTCAGGTTCAGGTTGAAACAATCCCTGACAAACAGGTCATCTCAATCACACTTGACGATGAACACGCACCACGAACCTGTAAAATATTCCGGGAGTTTTCAGGGCTGAAGTATCATGCGATCGGAAGACTTCCGATGCTCTTCTCCTTTGATGAGGTCACCCTCTTTAAGGCAAAAATTCCGAAGACCACCAATGTGATTCCTGAGAATATTCCCATCTCTTCGGTTGATGCCGGTGTGCTTGCAATGACGAATGATTCCTGCAAAGGTGTCGGTATTGTCGGGGTTCGGGCAGTATCATCATCCGAGTTTGGTCCCACGTCTGAACCGTTCTCTGGAACGAACCTTATCGGCACAGTGCTTGATATGGATAAGATTGCAGGTTTAAAAGAGGGAGAGATGGTGTTTTTCAGGGAGGTCCGGAGATGAAGGAAAAGATACCCCCGCTGTATGCAGGCACCGTTACAAAATATGTCTTTATTGAATCCTATAAAGCCACCCCTGACGACATTGCAGCACGGGCATATGAGGTATCCGGTCAGGTCATGATCAAGGAGACCTGTTTTGGCCTTCAGATAACCGGCAGAGAGGAGGAGGTGGATCGTGTCATCGCACATATTAGAGCGCTCGATCCGGCCCATATATACGTGAAGGATCGGGGATTTCCACCCGGGGATCCCCGGAGATGCAGGGCAAATCTGGGGGGGGCCAGGCCGGGATATTTCGGGCATGAATACGAGATGGGCTTTATCAGAAGAATCTCAATCGGACTTGAACAGCTGGAAAATGCATCAGAAAGACCTGAAAATGAATCAGAACAAAAAGAAACGGAAGGATTATCGGTGAAACGACTGATGGAACTTATCGATCAGGAGGCCTGAATGGCACAGGTGTTTATATATCCTGCAACAAGTCTTATCCTCTCTGATCTTGTGGCACGGTTCGGACATAAACCACTGGGGACAGCTCTGTCTGTCCGGGAACGGATCCAGACCGCAGGTCTTGATTCACCACCGCTTCAGATGACTCCGGATGATGCAAAGAAAGGACTTCGGTGGGCAGCGGTGGAGGTTCCGTCAGGCGTAAGAGGGAGAATGTCTCTGTTTGGCCCCCTGATTGATCAGGCTGAAGCAGCCATCATTGTAAAGAACCCTGATTTTGCCTTTGGGTGTATGGGATGCGCAAGAACTGATGAACTGGTGGAATTTTTGATTAAGCAAAAGAAAATCCCGATTCTTGAACTGTATTACCCGGCTGATGAAGAAGAGGGGATCATCTTTGTCCGGAGGGTCAGGGATTTCCTCACCGGCCTTGGAGGTTCATCATGATTGAAGAGACTGTCCGTATTGCCCAGTTATCCTGTGGTCCTGAGTATTCAGGGGTTCAGAAGGAGATAAACACCGCAGCAGAGGCAGTCGGAGCCGAGGTTTTCTTCCCCGATCTCTCCCTTGCCGATATACGGAGGAATTTTAAGGATTTCGGCCTCGATGTCAAATCAGGTGACCTGAAGCTTGCCATTGCCCGTGCCGTTGCCCTTGTTGAAGGGGCGGCTGAGGCAGATGCAGTCTTTATTGCATCCTGTTTCAGGTGCGCAGAGGCTGCGATTGTCAGAAATGAACTCAGGCGCTATATCCATGAACATTCACGGCTTCCTGTGGTCAGTTACTCGTTCACCGAACGGACGACATCAGGAACTCTTCTGACGAGAATGGAAGCCCTGACCACGATTGCCCGTCGGCGGGCCCTCCTGGCCCGTGAACGTCAGACCGGGCTTACGATGGGGGTTGACTCCGGTTCCTCCACGACCAAAGCGGTGGTTATGCAGGATAATGAGATCATCGGGACCGGGTGGCGGCCGACGACTGAAGTGCTGACCAGTGCTGAAACCGTCATTGACCTTGCCCTTGAAGAAGCCGGGATCCGTCGGAATGATCTTGACGCTGTTGGTACGACCGGGTATGGCCGGTTTCTGATCGGAGAGCATATTGGCGCAGATCTCATTCAGGAAGAGCTGACGGTCAACAGTAAGGGTGCTGTGTTTCTGGCTGACTGTCAGCATGGCCCTTCAACCGTGATTGATATCGGAGGTATGGACAATAAGGCCATTTCTGTCCTGGATGGGATCCCCGGAACCTTTACCATGGGTGGTATCTGTGCAGGTGCATCCGGCCGGTTCCTGGAGATGACAGCAAAACGTCTGGGGGTGGATATTACCGAACTGGGTCCCTTAGCCATGAAAGGGATGGGCGGTGACGTTCCGATGAACAGTTATTGTATTGTTTTTGGAACCCAGAGCCTCGTAAATGCCCTTGCCGAAGGCCATTCAAAGGAGAATGTTGCCGCGGCAGCATGTCATTCTGTCGCTGAGCAGGTCTTTGAACAGCAGCTTCAGGAGATTGATATTAAAGAACCGGTTGTTATGGTTGGTGGTACTTCTCTCATTCAGGGTCTTGTCCGTGCCATGGGAGATCTGCTCCAGACAGAGATTGTTGTTCCCCATCACTCCCAGTATATCGGCTCTGTCGGGGCTGCATTATTGTCATCAGGATTTGTGGAGAAGAGCTGAGAGGTATGTCAACGCTGGAGTATTTTGAGGTAGACTCAACTGAACCGGTCGGAGCACAGCTCTACCGCCGGATCGCTTCAACGGTCATTACCGATCATAACCTCCTCAAAGTTCTTGAGAGACTTCGGATCTTTATTGACCCAACGGTTCCGGTTTTTATTGCGGTCGGTGTCACAAGGACCGTGCCCAGGACCATCACCGTATCAGATCTTGCTGGAGTCACCTTTGATGAACAGAAGATAACGCTTGCGATTGCAGATGAAACCTTCCTTGCCGATCTTCTCCAAATCCTCTGGGAAAAGTACGGAAAGGATCAGGTACGGCAGCCAGACCGGTTTACTATTGAGATTCAGACGCAGGGAGATGCTGCAACATCAGGAATTGAAGACCTTGCGGTTGCGGATCCGACAGAGGGGCTCTTTAAGGATCTCATCTATTCAATGCAGGTCATCTGTCCGGAGGGGTTCAGGGTAAAGAAACAGAATTTTCATGAAGGCAGGTTCTGGTTTGTTGCAAGTGAGAATACCCTGCCTGAAGATGTTACCCCTCTCGTTGATGAACAATTCAGGATCATGGGGGCTACCGCATGATTCTGGTTCCGATTACCTATAAAGGTGGAGTTTTTCGTCATGATGAGATATTGGATCTTATCGAGGATATGGGCGGGTATATTATTCAAAAGCACATGATAGCCCAGGAAGTGGTTCTCCAGGCCCTTATACCGAAGGATGATATTGATATCCTGAAAACATTCTCCCGACCTCTGGCAGGTGAAGTGATTCCTGCCCCCCTCGTCGGTACTGAAATAGCTGTTGTCTCGATGTCGCTTGAGATTCACCACCTTCCTCATGCTTCGTGTGATGTAGCCGAATACCTTCGGACTGCTGGTGCCAAAACCAATATGATCGGTCTTGCACGTGGATTTGGAAAACGTATTGGTCTTTTGTCAGATGAAGAGCGGGATATCATCAATGAGCATGATCTGGCAATTTACCTGTTTGGGAATTTTGAGACCTGTATTAAAGAGAAGATGCCAACATTCAGACGGGGTATCCACGTGCCGATAGTTGTCTGTGGAGGTCCGGCAAAAGAGACGCTCATGAAGATTATTGATCCCCCGGTTGCCGGGTACATCGGCGGGCTGGGGAGATTCATGCACCGGACAAAGGAGCCTCATGAACTTGCACGACTTGATGAGATTGTTGCAGAAGTCTCCCGTGTCATTGATCAGAAACGGACCGGTATAGCAAAAGATCCCCTCTCAGTGACCCCTGCACGACTGATGGATGTCATACTGGAACATGTACCCGACATCCATGAGGTAACATCACCGATTCCGGTTGTTGTACAGATGGACGGAGTTAGAGTGAAACTCCCGTATGATCCGTATGCCGCACAGGTTCGTGATATTGAGATTGAAGCCGGGATCAGGATAGCAGATGTATGTGATATCCGGCCGTCCCGGATGCGGGATTATATCCTGCTTAAGGTAAAGCCGTTTTCAGAGACCGGAATGCTCGTTTAACTCTTCTCCCCTTTCTACCGTTAATATCAGTCCACCTGTTATTCGGTATGTCTTATTATATATAATGGCGATTATCGATCCCAAGATAATTGAACCGATCACGCCCATTACAAATTCAGCAATTGCCCCAGTAATAACTCCAAAGATAATGAGTGGATCGAAAAGATCATGCATGCCGGTATGGGGTGAAAAGCGAAGCCAAAATACTCCAGCACCAAAAAGTGTGAGAAAGATTCCCAAAATCATTCCACAGAGAGTACCATAGGGTATGAGGCATTGTATGAGTGAAATGGGATACACTGACTGAATCTTTAGGACTTCCTGTGCCATAGACTCATGTCTGGTTATCAGGTGATACTATTTTTACACCCGCACGCTGAGATGATCCAGGTTCGAAAAAATTGACAAACCATGGTGTTGCAACTGGTTGCAACCAGTTTTAAGAAGTTTTTACTCTGGTTTTTGAGATAAAACCTTCTGATTTGTCTCAAAGATCATGATAGTCCCCGTGACCGGTTTTTAGCAATTTCAACCAGCACAGACTTGCTGATCCAACAATCGGAATGTTTTATCCTTCATGATCCATCCGGGTCCGGATTATCGGTATCAAAATCAGTCTGAACGAATTCAATAGAATTTCTTATTCAACCCTTATCTGCAGTTTCATCCAACGATAGTGATGTCACAGGATGACCTGTGAGCAGGATCATAGATATCCGAACCATCCGTATCCTCCTATAAAAAAACACAGGTGAAATATGTTGCATTCATCCATGTCCTCCTACACTGATGCTCCCTATGTTCCCTTTGTGTGGTCTTCCTCCCAGCCAGCGATGATTCTGCACCCCTCCGGGTATCAGAATCGTCCTGCACACGTACTATCTATCATGACAAAAGAACCTCCTGTCAATAGCTTATCAGATAAACTGGATAGTTCAATCGCTGATCTGGTGCAATCTGATGACCGGTTTCTGGATCAGCTGGAAGTCATGCATTATCTGAACTTCTCTGATTTTTAATCCGTACAATCTCCTCCTTCTCTTCTTCTGAATGGTTCATGTGTGAGAGCACCTGTTCCAAAGAATTATGAGTTTTCATAGCCCATGCTCACATATATGGGGTTGATGTGAAGTGAACTGGCATTTTTTACTGACAAGTATGGTGCTTTTTTCTACCATATTCTGTTGTCAGGCACTCGGAGAAGAGAAACGATTGACTGCACCTGGAATTGGGTATATTGAAGTAAGATCAGACCTGGATGGTGCCCGGGTGTATTTTGATACACTGTATATGGGGCATATCTCACATGGAAAACTGACAATTCCGGTGGATACGACGGTGACCCCATCCTGGAAGAATGTCCGGATGGAATATAGCGGATATCTCCCCTATGCAGGGCCGTATACCCAGACTGAAGCCGGGAAGACGATAGCATATAAAATTGACCTGAGTAAAACCTCCTATGATAGGACCGGTATTGTGCGATTTATCAGTGAACCTGCCGGGGCAGAATTTCTTTTAAATGATAAAAGTATGGGTATAACCCCGGATTCGGGGATACTGATTGCGTATACCGTTCCCCGGGGATTATACACCGTTAACGCGCAGAGACCGGGGGATCAAACGATCACGGATCAGCTCTATGTTGATGATAACGCCGCAACGACCTATCGCGTTACCATGATTCCGTCCCCCCTGGGTGAACTGGATATTAATTCAAAGCCTGAAGGGGGGACGATCTTTATCGATAACCGGATGGTGGGTATCACTCCGTTACATATGAAGGAGATTCCGACTGGTGAGCATACCATTCAGATCAGGATGGATGGGTATCAGGATTGGACTGCAAATGTATCTGTGCTTGGCGGAAGTCTTGGATCGGTCGAGGCGGTTCTGGTCTCAAATCCTCTGCCTGTTGTGCCGGCTGAGTCACAGGAGCCAGTAAAACAATGAAGTTCATGGCTTTTCTCCTGACTGGCATTTTTTTCTGCCTTATTACCGGGATGCTGATCTGTCCGGTAACCGGGATTGCCGCACCACAGGAAGCAGGTACGTATTATCAGGCCACCGGAACCCTCCATGTGGATGGCAATCCGGTTGGAATGGAGATATCCCTTGATGGCAGAGTTGCAGGACAGGTTCCTGATTCAGGAGTCCTCATCATCGAAAATATATCCGTTGGCCAGCATGCGGTCATGGCAACGTTTCCCGGGTATGAACCTCAGGAGGTGTGGGTGGATGTGCCTGATGGTCTTCCTGCTGAGGTACGCATCGATCTGACAAAGCAATCGGTCGGATTCCTTGATATATCGTCAAATCCTCCGAATGTGCAGGTGTATGTTGATGATGTGTATAAAGGAATCACTCCTGCAAAGATCGAAGTTTTGGCAGGGACTCATATGGTTCTTCTCAGACTTGCCGGGTATCAGGACTGGTCAGCAGAGACCATTGTCCATGGTGGGGAGACGGCAGTTGTAACCGGAACTATGACTTCGGTATCAGCTCCTCCGGTATCCACCCCATCAGGGGGGCCGTCATTCATCATAACGATCCTGTTCGTCATTGCCGGATGTATGATCGCATATGTGCAAACCGTGAGGAGATAAGTGTTCATAATCCAATGGATGCAAATAAGATGAGGAAGAATCTGATGATATCTACTGAAAAGCATCACAATCTGTTATTTTTGATCCTGGTTGCCGGCCTCATTCTGCTGTCCGGTTCTGTTGTGGCGGACAATACGACTGATGAGACCGGATATTATGAGATCAGGTCAAATGTAGAGAATGCATCTGTATATTTTAATGGTGCCTTTGTTGGTACGATTCAGAAAGGCTCGTTACTGGTTCAGGCTGAAACAAGTAACCGGCCGGTGCATCATCAGCTGATGATTCAGGCACCAGGATATACCACGTACAATGAGACCATTGTCCAGGCACCAAAACCAGGAAAGAGTAATATCATACGAGGAACCCTGACCGCCCTTCCACCAGCGAAAACCGGGACCGTATCACTGGCAGTGAATCCGCCAGGCGGCGAGGTCTTTGTTGACGGGGTATCATCCGGTATTGTTGACCAGTCTGGCATTCATGTGCTTCGTGACATAACAGCCGGGTACCGTACGATTCAGATCACAAAAACCGGATATAAGGACTGGTACGAGCGGGTCTATGTTGAACCCAACATGAATACCAAGATCAGGGTCGCACTGACCCCGATCACAACCGGCTCTCTTACGGTATCTTCAGAACCATCTGCAGCAAATGTTCTCCTTAATGGAGCACCGGTGGGAATTACTCCGGTAACCATACCGGATCTTCCTCCTGGTGCGGTTCAGGTCCGGCTCACCCTCCCTGGATATCAGGACTGGAATGGTGAGACTACCATCATCACCGGACAGACGGTTCCGGTATTTGGGACACTCATGCCGGTGGTTGTTGCAACTCCTGAACCGGTAAATACAACCCCAGAGGAGACAATGACCCCTGAACCGACACAAAGCCCCCTCTTTATCGGGACGGTGTTTGGTGCCCTAGCCTTGCTGGTAATAGGGGTTACCAAAAAGTAATCAGCCTCTTGGGCCGAATACTTTCTCACTTATTTTATACTGCTCGCCATTCTTGTAAAAGACGACGACCTGAACTTTGTCGTTTCCAGATGTTCCCTGTATCTCTGCAACACTTCCAATGTTATTTGCCAGTTCTTTGGTTACTTCTGATCCATCGGAGAGCAGGGCATGAACCTGGACTGTTTTTACCAGCGACTGGCCGTGTCCGCCTCGAAATGTTGCCGTAATAACCCGGTATACCGGATCCTTTATAACATCTACCATGACCATGAGATTCTTTGGTGGTTCGGTGACCGGGCCGTCATACAGACTATTTGAGGATGTGACCGGTGCACTTGCAACCGTGGGAGTTGCCGTAATTATTCCTGCCCGTGTCTGCCCAACATTCTGGTTAAGGATAAGGTATGATGCCCCGTTCTTGTAGTACGCTGCAACCTGCACGCGGTCAACTCCTTTTGAACCGTCGAATGCTATCTCAGCCCCTCGGTTTGGCGGAAGCGGCTGTTCGGTCACGATACCATCGGATGTGGTTACCCGGACATTGATGGAATTGAGGAGTTGCTGCCCTTTTCCACCATCAAAAACGACGGTTATCTGGTTATAGACCGGATCCTTTCTGGCAGAAACTGATACTTCAAGTTCCGCAGGGGGCTGGGTAACCGGGCCGTCAAAGATGGAATATTCGGAAGCCGGTTCGGCCGTTGGTGTCTTTTCAGGTGCAGGAGGAATGGTTGTC
>ERZ795060.1422-NODE-1422-length-28202-cov-4.746154_pt1 | contig 28202 bp, 20 predicted proteins | sample MGYA00375144_ERZ795060 | MGnify/ENA primary metagenome ERZ795060 (study PRJEB30189, sample SAMN05720157) | activated sludge metagenome | isolation source: anaerobic digester from wastewater treatment plant | place: Japan | collected 2015-05-15 ...
GGGGAAACACGTCAATCATGGAAGAACAGGATGGGAGTCTGGTACTTACCGTTTATGACATTATTCCCTTTTTTTACCTGTCATCGGAAAAAATGAGAGTTTTAATCCCTATTGAAGGGCTATCGGGGTTATCATAGCCTCTGAATGCTGCGGTGAAATTTTCCGGTTCAGATACTGATTCGGGGGAATTTTTTGTAATTTCTAACCTCTCACTCGCTGAAGGGAATATGATTTTCACGGCTCATGGAACGCCACATGAGTTTTATGAAAGTGATATATTGAAAACACGTATTAGGAATCAGAGTCCTTTGAGTTTTTCAAACGGAGAACGTTATCAGGATAGCAGGATATATCTTGAAGTGCCTCAAATCCCTCCGCAGAATAGTCAAAGCATGAGTGATGATTATGGATATTGTATTGTCCAATGCTATTTGAATGGTGGGGTGAGGCCCTGAGAATTGACATGTCAGAAATTTAATCCGACCTGATATCCATCTCTATCATTTTTTCAGGTATGGTTTAGGACTAGTGGTGATATGTATGCTCAAGAATTTATGAAATCATACGAAAATACCTTTTAATTTTATTTTCGGGCCGGATGCCCGGTTTTTTGGATACATGCCACGTATTCAGCAACCAGATAATAATTATTCAGATCTTCTTCGTCCAGTCCACGGTATATGAATAACTCATCCCAGAGCTGACTGCTTCCCTCGACCATGAAATACCCGGATTCAAGTTCAAAGCCAACGATAACAGGACATCCCTTGAATATCTCATCCTGATTTTCATAGAGGCTTTTTCCGGTTCCGGTATTTTCGATCTGGAAAACCTGAGCCAGAGGGGGTTTGCCTGGAGGGATCTTGTGTGCAGAATGCTCGTTCAAGGTAACATTTTCGATTACGATCTGGAGTAGTTTTTGTTCAGTTCTGTCTATGACCGGATAGTTCTCCTTCAGGTATGCAATGACGTCTTGTATTGGTTTCTTGTTGGGTTTGAGTCCTGGTCTGAATGTTTTATAGGTTTCTTTCCATGACTGGACCATTTCCGGGGTTGGTTCCTGCATGAGCATAATTAGGTGAAAGATATCTTACTCATAACTAATCAATGGATTGGGAATTCAGATCGTTCATTCAATATTGTCATTTCAACAGTACATGTCAGAGGCCCTCTCATCAGATTTACTTCAATAATTTGTGCAGGTCTCTTTTCCATAGAACTGCTACAACTGTTACAACTGTTACACGGGCGTTAAATCAGATAAGGATATCTCAATGCAACCTAACAAAAAAACCCCACACTGGTGATCGCAAGTTTATAAATTCTTTATAAACCCCAATTTGTTGGAAGGGGGTTTTTTAGCTATTCTCATAAGAAAAGCGGAATACTAATACCCCATACAAAGAGATAACCTGACGGTGTAGGATAATCATTGATTATAGTGCCTTGCAAAACGTCTTTTAATAATCGGATTTAAAAGAAGATTATTCCAAGGCGTGCAATCTAAAAGCACTACATAGTTTAAACGAAATTTTCGGAATAAATTCTAAAAATTTCGCATTATACTATATTTTCATGATTTGGATGTTCTGGCAAACTTGAGAACATCGAGGCGGCATTTGAGAGTTTTCGGGAGATTGCGGATATCGTCAATGGGGACGGGGATAAATGTATGGAACAAGGAAATATGTAATTCACGATTTCTTTAATGAACCCTCTCCTTCACTCAATGTATAGCAGTGAAGTGTAACTCCCATATCACTCAGAGGCTCCAATAAAACAAGATCGGAATAATTTGGAACTATTGTGGATTTACCAGACCCATTGGGCCCGGCAAAAATTGAAAATATCCTCATTGGTCGGATATGCCAAGAGTTTTATACGTTCGGCGGGAAGCCTCTCTTAAAACCTTATCCGTGTGAGCAAATGAAGGAATAAACCCCTTTTCATTCCATTTCGTCTCGCTTAAGATCCGAATGCTATCAGGTGACATTTTCATCATGATCTCATTTTTTTGAGACTCTTTAATGACGATACATTGAAGGGGTTTTTTTATCTCTCTTCTCCCTCTGGAAATATGCCCATAAGTACCCCTTTTTTGGCCCTCATTTTGACATAAATGGTGCTCCCTATAAGTCCGGGACCGGTTTTTTTTTCCAGCAGGTGAAGAAGTGTTTCGCATAAATGTATTGCCCTATTGTATAGGTAGTAAGATAATATGTATTTTCCTTACATCGCATAAGATGGATACTGACACAAACTATGAACCGATATAAATTTTCAGTCATTATTAAGATAGACAAAGAGGGTTACTATGCATTTATTCCCGGACTATAGGGATGTTCCTCTCAAGGGAGCTCATATGAAGAGGTTTACGAACGGATACAGGAGGCTATCAAACTTTATACAGAAGATTTGATTGCATAAGCAGCCCTTCTCTGTTTAAATATTATTCACATATCATCAATAATTCTTTTCCCTTCAAGAACTGCAAGATCCTGGATGAACCTTCGTTTTTTTGCATGCTCAGTCTTCAGATGAAGTATGTACTCCTCGAATTCAGCAGACTTGCCGGATTTTTGAGAGGCGGCCTTCCCTTTCATAAGAAAACTGACTGCAACCACATATAAACCGGGGTTTTTTAGGTTGATTAAGGTTTCAGCAAGTTGTTTCCAAATCATAATAGCCTGCTCAGGATTTTTCTTCACAATAGCATCCGCTATACGATCATCCAGACAATCTCTCGGATTGTTGATGACTCTTCTGGGATTCGGAGTATACCACAGGAATACCTCTTTTGGATCATTCCCGTCGATAGCCATCTCAAGGAGGAGATCCCGTACCGGATAGTTTACCTGTGCATTTCTCCTGGCCAATGTAACCCCGGTTTCAGGGAGGATACCAGGGAGGATACTCCCTTCTTCTGAAGAAGTTGGCAAAATCCCATCTTTCAGAAAGGCATGAATATACGGCCTGATAGAATCGGAAACTCCCGCTTTTTTTGCTGAAGTCATCATTGTTTTATAATGATACAGGGATGGGTTTCGCATAAAAATTTCAGTATCAAGAGCGGTGATCATGAGCCAGTCACCAGACTCTTCATATATTGTTCGCAATATTTCGAAGAGCTGTATTGGTTCATAAGGACTGAACCGCTTCTTATAAACAGATTTCTTGATCCACTCAATCGCTTCCATTTTTTTGTTTAACTGTAAAAGTAACGATATGAAGGGAAGATCCCGGTTCTGTTCCTCAGCAAGACGGCGTGCAAATTCTATCGCCTCATCACTTCTTCCTGACCGCTTAAGAGCCATCTCTATCCAGTCAGCATAATACAGCAGATCACCTTCTGAAGAGGACTCTCCATCCTCTCTTTCTCCTTTGTTCTTCCCAAGAAGACAATCAGCTACCTTTGACCATTCAGATTTATTATCTGAGCAATGAATAAAACCCCTGATATCATCGGTCAGATCGTACTCATCTTCCTTGATCAACTCAATCGCAGACAAAATCTTCTGATGGACCGGAAGATCCGAGCGCTCGAATGCTTTTGCAACGACCTTTATGCACTCCGATATTTGAGAACTGATTGAACCAGATTCATCATCCATCTCAAGTTGAGCAGCAGATTTTTCCAGGAGGATATGACCAAGGCTGATAAGATCAGCATATCGCTTCGCTTCAAGTAAAGCAGAGAAACTCTCATAGATACCGGAGTAATCCGGCATATCTTCTTCATCAATCTCGTACCAATCAGAATAGGAGACCTCCTCTGACGTTACCAGTTCGATTTCTGCAATAATAGCCGATTGTGATGAATCGGATGAACTCTCCTCAATTCTCTGTCGCCGGTTCAGGTACACCGCAAGATCATGCCCCTCAAGCCCGGAGAGGATGATATTAATCAGGTCGTCCTTTGAGAGCGACTGTAAATACGCTTGTAGGTCTTTCTTTTGATTATGAACCGGGGTAGGAAGAACAAAATTACTCGATCCCGAATCAAGAAGCGGAAGATATGTCCTCTCATACTCGTTTTCAGGAGGTTTCGATACCTCAACGCCCCGTTTTAACCGCTCAAGATACTCCATCATCAAAGCAACGCCATGTTTGCAGTCTGACCCCACCGGACAGGTACATCTTGAGGAGAGACCTTCTGTTCCTGATACCACCGTATGATACTCTTTTGTCCCCTCTACCGACCCGCAGATTATATCGTCCGAGATCTGATATACGCTTAATACATACCCGGATCTCTGATATGATCTCCCTCGTGAAGCGGTCTGTGATCCCACCCAGGAGTTTAGATCCTGATGGGAGAGATCACGAAATTGTTTCATGATAAAGAGAGCTCCTCTGAAGCATATCAACGGATGGATCGAACCTATCAATCCCATTATGTGAGCAGAAGGAGACCATATATGTACAGGGGCTATTAGTGACTGCGAAGCGACCAGCACCAATCCACGATACAGAAGAAGAGACCTTACCTGATCCTTCACTTCCCGTCCTTCATGCCTTGATCAACCCGTCCGTTGAAGGGGTGGCGATATGTGCAGAATATATAACAGATAAACCTGCTCATGTCAGGAAAAAAGGCTACGATAAGGATAAACCGGGAGAATATCCATACTCCCTTGATCATACTGATCTCAAAACGCTCATAGAGAACTGTTTTGGAGCATATGATGATCTGAAGGCTACGAGGTGGATTATGTACCTCCCCGCTGGAGAAACGGTCCCTCCTTCCTCTCAGTTCTCATCAAAAAAGAAGCCATCACCAAAGGAGAAAAAACTCCCTCTTGTTCCGATATATGTTCCGGTTCTCCTCTGCTCGTATGATACCTTTTTTCAGATCTGGAAAGCCGCTCACAATACTGACAACCAATACATTCCAGGTGATTCCTTCCAGTACATCTCCATTCTGATGGAGAGCACCGTCAGGCTTATCCAGAACGGACGGTTCAAACCATCTTCAGAACGGACATTTGCCGGGTATCATGCCCTATGGATCCCGGCCCTTACTCCTCAGGAAATGGCATGGGTATCAGAATTTTCAAGCCGGATGCCCCAGGTCTCTAGATACGCTCTTCCCCGGGTCGCTAAAGATCCCTTTTTTCCGAAACCGGAGGCCAGAGTCGAGAAATTCATCAGAGAAATGATGCAGGTAATCATCCGTTCTGCCTTGGCCGGTTATAACCTGAAAGAAGAAAAGGATCCCTATTTTCAGCCCACAGAAAATGAGATGCAGTTCATGACTGATCTTATCGGGGTAACCGATCCTGCCAAAGACAAAGGATTTGAGAGAACCTTCTCACGGGCAATGCAGGACTGGCTGACCTTCGCCAGTTCAGGACGGTTTGCTCCCTTTGAGTTCTGCATGATCATCAAAGATCCGCCACAAGGACATACGGAACCGTGGGATTTCAGTCTGTATGTCAGATCCGAGGCAGAACCGTCTCTTCTTATCCCGGCTGGCATTATCTGGGAATTACCTGATCACCAGTGCGGGCTGTTCCCCCAGGGAGCCTATCTCAAACACATCCTCCTTGCCGGTATCGGGCTTGTAACCTCATCATCATCGGTATTATGGCGTCACCTGTCCGGAAAGAACCCCACCGGAGGAAGCATGACCCTCAAAGAGGCTGCAACGTTTCTCGGATCTGACCTTGAAAGAGCAAAAAGGAAAGGAGTTACCGTGCTTCTGCCGGACTGGTGGACAGATACGACCTGTACACCACGGGTTGAACTCCATGCACAAAGGCGGAATCCTTCCCATACGAAGGCAAGGATAGGGCTGCAGGAACTCCTGTCATTTGATTACCGGATTGCAATCGGTGATGAGTCATATTCACCGGATGAGTTCTGGACATTGGTGAAAGAAAAGGCTCCCTTTGTCTGGCTGGGAGGCAGATGGATACCCATTCGTCCGGATGCCATACAGCGTGCCCTGGATTCTTTCAGCAAACAGCAGAGCAGGGCAGAAAATACCACCGGCGATCTCCTGCGGCTCTCCCTGAAAAACATGGAGGATTCCGACGTCCCGGTCTCGATTCATGCAAAGGATGACTGGGTTGCGGATCTTCTGGACTTTTTCAGGACTGAGACATATCAGGCGATCCTTGTCCCGAAGAAATTTCAGGGAACACTCAGGCCATACCAGGAAGAAGGGTTCTCATTCCTCTGTCAGTGTACCAGGAGAGGGTTTGGCGCCTGCCTTGCCGATGACATGGGGCTTGGAAAAACTCCCCAGACCCTTGCCTGGCTTCTTTATCTGAAAGAGACAGAAAAACCCATGAATCCCGCCCTCCTTATATGCCCGATGTCGGTTGTCGGGAACTGGGAGCGGGAAATACAGCGGTTTGCCCCTTCCCTCCGTTCATGGGTGCATCATGGAACTGACCGGTGCAAAGGCGATGATTTCGTGAGACATGTCGGTTCATATGACCTGGTTCTGACCACCTATCATCTGGCAGCACGGGATCGTGACCATCTCAAAACCGTTTCCTGGTCTGCAATCATTCTTGATGAGGCACAAAATATCAAGAACGTTCATGCAAACCAGACTGTGGCAGTAAAATCGCTCACCGGAGAGAGGCGGGTTGCTCTGACCGGCACCCCGGTTGAGAACCGGTTACTGGAACTCTGGTCGATCATGGACTTTTTAAATCCGGGATACCTTGGATCACAGAGTGCATTTACGAATCGGTATTCCCGCCAGATAGAGCAGGATAAAAATTCGGAACTGATACAGGAGCTGCGATCCCTCATCCGTCCGTTCCTGCTCAGGCGAATGAAGACAGACAAGCATGTTATCGATGATCTCCCGGAAAAGATGGAGAACCGGATATATTGCACCCTCACAACCGAGCAGGCAACCTTATACCAGGCGGTTGTGTCGGATATGGCAAAAAACCTTGATAAAGTGGAGGGTATTGCCAGGAAAGGAGCAATTCTTGCTGCGATAACACGACTGAAACAGATATGTAACCATCCGGGACGTGTTGGCAGGGATAAATCAATTAAGGCTGAACGGTCCGGGAAGGTGAGCCGGCTGCTGGAGATGATTGAAGAGATCGCTTCCGAAGGGGACTCGGCACTCATATTCAGTCAGTATGCAACATTCGCTGAGGAACTCGCAGGGATGATAGAAAAACAGGGAGACACACGGGTTTTCCTCCTGACCGGTTCAACGCCCAGGAAAAAACGGGAACAGATGATAGAGGAGTTTCAGGCGTCATCTACCCCGATAATCTTTGTTATTTCTCTCAAAGCCGGTGGAACTGGCCTGAACCTGACGAAAGCGACGCATGTATTTCATGTTGATCGGTGGTGGAATCCGGCGGTTGAAGACCAGGCAACTGACCGGACGTACCGGATTGGACAGAAGAGGAATGTGCAGGTGCATCTTATGATAACGGCTGGAACCCTTGAGGAACGGATAGATCTGATGAATCAGGAGAAACGGACGCTTGCAAAGGAAGTGCTTGCACAGAGTGATGAGTATCTGACAAATCTCTCAACCAAAGAACTTTTGGAGATTGTATCACTTCGTGATAGTCTCTTTCGCGGGGAGGAAGCATGAGGAGACGCAAGAACCGGTGGTGGATTAAATCAATACATGATGTTCCAGACGAGAAGAAAATTCAGCTGAAGGCACAGGATGGCCCGGTCGGGAGGTCATGGTATGTACGGGATTTTGTCAGAGCAATGGAGTCTGTTGCTGAAAAGAAACGGCTTGCACGGGGGCTTGACTGTGCCAGGAAAAATGAGGCATCCAGACTGGTATTCACACCGGGGTGGATTAAGATCGGGATCAGTTGTTCCGGGTATACGATTCGCGATGTGGACTTTTCGGTAACCCAGTTCAGACAACCTGAATGGGATACACTGATAGAGACGATTGCTAAAGATGCATCACTCACCGGGGCACTGGTATCCGGGGATTTCTCCGTATATTTTGTTCAGGAACTCAGACGTGTTGGTCTTGAACTGATTCCTTCTCAGGACAGATGGTTTTCCTGTTATTGTACCTGTGGTGATCAGTATAATCCCTGTATTCATACGATCGCCGCATGGTATTTTGTTGCGGAGGCACTGGATGAGAATCCCTGGCATCTTCTGTATATCCGGGGAAAGAGCAGAGATGAGGTATTACATGCGGTACGGCAGGTCAAAACGGTTCAAAATGAGAACGTGAGCAGGAGTGTCGCCCCGGTATCCGGGTTTATTCCTTCAGGGATCTCACTCCCTGAAAAGGCAGCTCCAACCGGGTTTTTCACCTGCGAGGGGGAGGGGCCGCTTGTCCCGATACAACGATCATCGGTGAAGGTCATTCCAATCAGACTGCTTGGCAAATCTCCCTATTATTTTGGGAGATATAACATGGCAGATGTCGTTACAGAGCTCTATCCCCCTATCTTTTCATACGCAGACTCGATTCTTCAAGGTGAAAAGAGGGAGGAGGAATGATCGCCCCTCTCTCTATCCGATTACAGAGTTTTGGATGAACCGATGATTTGTGTGGTGTGATACCCAATCAGAAGAGGCCACCATTCCCTCGTGTTGGGGCGGATATTTGGAAAAAGGATGATCTTGTGCTCAGCGGATGAGAGGGTTGCCTCTGGTGAAACTACAGGAGGAGGCCATTCTCACTCATTTGATGTTTTTTAGCGGTACGACCACACTATTGCCAGGGACAATACTATCAGATAGCCACGAATGAGGTGACATAACTGTTATTACTAATAAACGAAAAATAGATTTTTGTTTATTGGTAATATATGATTCCTCATCACATCCTGAAAGAAGTCATAGCAGATCAACTGAAACGATTTACGAATCAGGATCCAGGTATACCACGGAGAATCGATCCTGCACAATACCGTCATAAGGATAGGATTGTTGTTATTTCGGGGGTCAGAAGGTCTGGCAAATCCACGTTCCTGAAACAATTATCTCTTGGATTTCCCTCTTTCTTATATCTGAATGCTGATGATGACCGGTTGATCGGTTCTACTCCAGAGGATCTTTCATCCCTTCTTTTCATCTGGGAGGAGCTATATCCCGGAGTACGAACGGTCTTTTTTGATGAGATCCAGAATATCCCCGGATGGGAACGGGTTGTAAGAAGAATGCATGACGAAGGATACCGGATTTTCCTGACCGGGTCAAATGCACAGATGCTCAGTAGGGAACTTGGAACCCATCTTACCGGGAGATATGTTCGGATTGAGCTGTTCCCCTTTGGGTTTGATGAATACTGCACGTTTCATCAATTCTCGTGGAATCCATCCGGTATTCATACCACCAGTGAATCTGCAGCTGCTCTCCGGCTTTTCTCACAGTACATTGATGACGGGGGATTTCCAGAATATCTGAAAGATCCGGATCCGGAGATCCTGCAAAGAACCTTTGATGATATTTTGTTCCGTGATGTAATCGCCAGATATGGGATTCGTGAAATCAAATCATTCCGCTTATTATGCAGATATGTATATTCAAATATGACGAGAGAAGCAAGCCTTACCTCTCTGGCTTCTGTCGTGCAGATGAAAAGTCCTGTTTCCTTAAAGAACTGGATCGGATACCTCGAAGACACCTATCTTATCGGAACGCTCTCTCCGTTTGAGTATTCAATGAAAAAACAACTCTCAAGGAACCAAAAATATTACGGAATCGATACCGCTCTCCGAAATGCTGTATCCTTCAGATTTTCAGATGACCACGGCCTTCTCCTTGAAAATATTGTATGGATGGAGCTTCGCCGGAGAGGGTATGAATTATACTGGCTGAAAGGAGAGAATGAATGTGATTTTATCGTACTGGACCAGGGAAAAGTGATTATGGCAATTCAGGTATGCTGGAACCTGTCCGATGAAAACCGGGAACGGGAATTCGGTGGTCTTATGGAAGCTTGCACCTCGTTTCCCGGATCAACGGGATATCTGCTCACACTCCACCAGGAAGAAGCACCGACTGGGGGGATTTGTGTCATGCCAGTCTGGAAGTGGATCCTGGAAAGGTAGCAGGTCACAATGTACCGAGCAACAAATGGAAGGTAATTTAAGATCCCATATAAGAAACCCAATCATCAAATTCTTCTTTTTCAACAAGAGTACATGTTCCATCTGTTATGATCCCAATCCGATCACACATAATCTGCATCACTTCCGGATCATGAGAAATAAACACACATGCCGTATTATTTTTCTGCTGTAAATCCTTCATGAGATTCAGAACCTGGGCCTGGACTGACATATCAAGCATTGAAGTAGGTTCATCAGCGACGATGAGCTTTGGGGAGAGTGAATATATTCGGACCATCATCGCCCGTTGCAGTTCTCCACCAGATAACTGACCTGGATATTTCTCAAACAACTGATGATGAAGACCGACAGCCTCAATTAATGGAAAAAGAGAACGAAAAACATCCTGTTGATCCTGCTTTGTATGATACACAAGCGGTTCAGTAACACTATCAATCAGCCGTCTCCTCGGATCAAAAGAGATCTCCGGGTGTTGAAAGATCATCTGCATCTTTGTTCTTAAAAGTGGCCTCATTTTTTTCGGCACGGTCGACACATCATCCCCTTCAAAATAGATTTTACCAGAGGTACATCTCTCAAGACCTACTATACACCTTCCAAGTGTAGACTTTCCTGACCCGCTCATCCCGAATAATCCTATCGTTTCGCCGGAATCGAGAGTGAAGGATACATCCCGAAAGATATCTCCATGACCAAATGTCTTATATAACCCTTCTACGCGGAGAATCTGTGACATCGCACCTGCCTCTCCTCTGAAATATCACATATTTCCGGATGAACGTCTTCGCCTCTTGCACAGGGGTGAGGACATCTTTTATGAAAATAGCAACCTTTGGGAAGATTCAAAAATCCAGGGCATGAACCTGGAATTGGTTTCATACCATTTCGGGGAAGGGCGGAAATGAGCCCTTTTGTATAGGGATGCAAAGGATTGGAAAAGATCTCATTCACCGGTCCAAACTCAACCAGTTCTCCTGAATAGAGAACGCCCATGGTATCACCAATACGGTGAGCCAAATCCAGGTCATGCGTAATTAACAACTGGGTATCCTGCCGGTTCGCTTTGATGTGGTGTAATATATCTATGGTTGATGTTCTGGCTGCATAATCAAGCCCTTTGGTAGGTTCATCAAGGACCAGAAACTGAGGTTTTGAGGCAAGAGCTATGCCAGTGGCAACCCTCTGTCTCATTCCTCCAGACAAACGGGATGGAAGCGAAAGAGACACCCGGACAGGATCCAAAAACCGGAGATTGGAGAGAATATGCAAGACTTCTTCTGTGACAGATGATTTTTTCACCCCTCGCAATTCAACAGATTCAGCAATCTGATCACCGCATTTCATCAGGGGATCTAATGAAGCGGATGGATTCTGAGGGACAAGTGAAATTTCTCGTCCCCGAAGGTGAGAAAACTCTTCTTCAGACAGGGTAAGTATATCTAAACCCTTGTACCGGATACTTCCTGATATGATCGATTTTTGAGGCAGCAGGCGAAGAACTGACTGCCCGATAACTGATTTTCCTGAACCGGTCTCACCAACCAGCACACAGGATTTCCCTTTTGAAATACGAAAAGAAACCTGTTGCGATGCATGAATGACTCCGTTTCTTGTCGGAAATGAAACATTAAGATCAGTTACTTCAAGTATGGAATTCATAAGGAACCTTCATTATCTGCCAATGGATTCGTAATATCCCGAAGTCCTTCTCCTGCGATATTAAAAAGCAGGGTGACACAGGTGATCATGAGACCTGGAATAATGACATTGAACGGTGCAATCCGCATATACGGGAGTCCGGAATTTATCATCGAACCCCATTCCGGAATAGCTGGAGGGATACCTATTCCCAGAAAAGAAAGGGTTGAAATGGTCAGGATAGTGTGCCCGATATCCATTGTTGCGAGGACTATTACTGGCATGATGCAATTTGGTAAAATGTGTTTGGTAACAATCCACCATCCCGGAAGACCCGCAGCCCTCGACGAAAGGACATAATCCTGGTTTTTTTCTGAAAGGACCTGTCCCCTTATCAGTCTGGCAAAAGATGCCCATTGAACAATCGTGAGCATCATAATCATATTCAAAATTCCAGATCCCATAAGGAGCATAAGCGCAAGAGCGAGAATAATCGAAGGGAATGCAAGGAACAGATCAATTATTCGTGCAATACAATTGTCTACCCACCCTCCCAGGTACCCTGAAAGACTCCCAATACTTACACCGATAACAAATGATATCAGGATCGTGGTACCAGCAATCCCCAGTGATGTCTGAAGACCGTACATTACCCGTGCAAAGAGATCCCTGCCAAGGTAATCCGTACCCAACAGATGATCGAGCGATGGCCCCTGGTTTTTCCCTCGCAAATCCTGACTATTCGGATTCTGTCCGGTGAGGAGCGGTGCACACAGACTGAGGACAAAGACTATGATAATACATACAAATACGATCTGAAGATCCCTTCGCTCTTTTAACCGGTGATACCAATCGTATTTTTCCCATGAAATTGATAATCCCCTCAATATGGCAATATGTACCGTTTCACTCATAGTTTATCCTCGGATCAATGACATGGTACAGGATATCGATAACAAAATTCACCATCAGGAACATGAAGACGATAACCAGTATGGTACTCTCAATGAGAACCAGATCACGGGCTGAAATCGCTTTCATTAAGAGAGCTCCAATCCCTGGCCAGGCAAAAACGGTCTCAATGACGACCGAACCCGCGAGAAGAGAACCAAAAGACATCCCAATCACTGTCAGGACTGGAAGCAGAGCGTTCTTACATGCATGAGAGATGAGAATTTTTCGCCAGGGTAGTCCTTTGGCTTTTGAAAAGGTCATAAACGGTTTTTCCATGGTATCGAGCATGCTCGTCCTCATAATCCGGGTAATTGAAGCCATTGAATGTAACCCCAGAGCAAAAAGCGGAAGAATAAGGTATTTTGGAGAGCCATATCCCGCAACCGGAGTAATACCAAGCCATAATGAAAAGATCAGCACCAGCATGACAGCTACCCAGAATGCGGGCATAGATACGCAAAATATGGTCAGGAACCTGACCAGGTGGTCAATGAGGGTATTCTGACGGATAGCAGATAAAACTCCCAGAATAAGACCCGTGATGATTGCAAACGTCATAGCACTACAGGTCAGGATAAGAGTTGGTGGCAGATACAATGCAAGCAATCGGGTAACTGGTTTATGATAGAGAATGGAATTTCCAAGATCCCCCACAAAAAATCCTTGTATCCACTCAAAATACTGTTCCAGGAGTGGCCTGTTCAGATCATATCGAAAAGCAACCTCCTCGATGAGTTCAGGAGGGGCTGACTCTTCAAGTCCAAGAAAGAGGTGTTTTGCCAAAACTTCTGCAGGTTCTCCAGGGATTGCGTTAATGACCGTGAATGTAAATATTGAAGAAAAAATCAATGTCAGAATCAGATAACCAGTTCTTTTCAGAATGTACTGATGCATTTTTCACTCGCGTTTTGTCCCTGATATCAGGTAATACGTTCCCAGGGGGGTTAATTCCTCAAACCATAAACTCCGTTTTTTCTGATTTTCACGGATATTGCGTAGATCATAAACGCGAATGTTCTGAAATCCTGCCTGTTCAAACAAATATCGTGCGTCCTCTTCAGAAATACCTCCCAAATGAGGTAGATGCTGCCGTAATTCAGATGAATATGTCAGTTTCTCGACATGAACAGGATCAAAGATCATACCAAGAGTTGTACTCATGGATTTCAGGATACGAGTTTTTAACGTCCCATCATCCCATACTCCTGCAATAACCAGGGATTTTCCACCTGGCTTTAATATCCGTCTCCAGGATCTGAGAGCTTCAATCGGATGAGGGAGCGTCCAGAGCAGATGCCGCGATAGTACAATATCAAATTCATTGCCTGGAAATGGTGGATATTCAGCATCTACAGAGATAAATTTCATCGCAAGACCCCTTTCCCCGGCTTTCTGCCTGCCGGTTTCCATCATCTTCTCCGAGAGATCAATTCCTGTGACAGAACATCCCATCTCGGCAAAAATAAGACCGATAGCTCCAGTTCCACATCCAACATCAAGCACGGTGAGATTTTTCATGTCCTGATCAATGGCTTTTAAAAAGGCATCAACCCAGAGTTTTTTCTCCTCCTCTGTCTGGACACCGTGAGAGACAAAAGAATCATATGTTTCTGCATAGGTATCCCACCTGCATGCAATCTCATTTTTTATACGATTGTCATGCATTTGACGATCTAGAATATCGTTTTTCATGTAAAAAAATGAAGTGTGTTTATTTGATTGTCATGTTTGGATCAATCCGGTAATCATGGGCGGTGGGATCAAAAACATATCCGGATACATCATCTGACATGACAATTGCGACACCATAGTATGCAACATTGATGGTCGGGAGATCATCATAGACAATTCCCTCAATCTGACGGAAGTGATCATACCGTTCGGTTTCGTTTGTCAGATAATGACCTTCAATTATCATCCGGTCAACAACCGGATTTCGGTAATTTGGTTTGTTATTGACTCCACCAGAGGAATACCAGCCCTTCAAAACATACTCAGGGTCAGGGACCATTGCCAGATTTGTAGCTGAAAGATAGAGATCCCAATCATCACCCATCGCTTTTGAGAGTGCCGCATTCTCCATTGCAGTCTGTTCTACCTTGATCCCAATACTCTCAAGATTGGCTGATATCGCTTCCTGCATGGGTGGAAGACCCGGGCGTTCGGTATAGGTGAAGAACCGGAGTGTCAGAGGCTCACCATTTTTATCCACATATCCATCGCCATTCGTATCAATCCAGCCTGAAGCAGCAAGATACTGCTTTGATAGATTCACATTATACTCATATGGAGTAAGGGTTGCATTTCTCCATTTCATGGATGGAAGGAAACAGCCCCCTGCCGGAGTTCCGACACCATAGAGAACATTGGTGGTAATATTTGTACGATCAATGGCATGTGAGATCGCCTTTCTGACATTTTTATCATTCATTACCGTCTTGTTCAGGTTAACATCGATCTTGTACAACCGGGGAGTATTAAACTTCTCCACATGGATGCCATCAATCGCATCCAGACGGTCAACTTCGCTGTATGGAGGATCACAGGTAAAGTCAAGATCTCCATTCTCGATCATCATAGCCCGTGTCTCTGGGCTTTCATATCCCCGAATGATCATCTTGTCAAATTTTGGTGTTCCTTTCCACCAGTCAGTATTTTTTACAACGGTGAGAGTCCCGGTCTGTTCATCAAACGATTCAACTTTCATAGGCCCTGTTCCGATTGGAACGTTGAATGTTCCATCAGGCAGATAGGAATCCTGACTTACAATAGCAGTATCCGGATAATGTAAAATACCAGGAACCAGGGGGTTTAGATCTTTTGTATGAATACGGATGGTATAGTCGTCAACAACTTCAGTACTGTCATATGACATCAGAGTTGCCGTGCTGGGTGAGAGATTGGCTGTTCTGTCAAGTGAGGCTTTCACATCACTGGCCTTCATCTCTTTGCCATTATGGAATTTTACACCAGGTCGTATCTTAAATTCCCAGGTTGTTTCATCCACCTGTGACCAGCTTTCAGCAAGATTGGGAACAAGCTCAAATTTGTCATTTGCACCGACAAGTGTTTCTGTAACAATTGCTTTTTCGGTAACAAATGTTCCCCCATCATGTCCGTCCCCGGGATTTATGGAAGATACTGCCCATAAATCTCCAACCCGAAGGACTTTTTCTCCGGTTGATACAGATTTTTCAGATTTGTCCATCGAAGTGGTACCGGAATTTGTGGAGGTGCAACCAGCCATGAGTAAACAACCGGTAAGCACCACTACAAGAAATGCACCTAAAACTTTTTTCATACCTGTCGACACAATTGTTAATCTTACAAGTAATTAGTATTACTGATTTTGATTTCTTAATATTATGTGCATTGTAAAGTTACAATGATGTTTCTCATCTTGTTTTTCAAACCTCCTGTGCAGCAATGAACGAAGAATACACAGAATTCATCTTCAGTAATTCATTATGGGTTCCCCGTTCAACCACCCTCCCCTCTTTCAGGACAAGAATCTGGTCTGCATGGATTATAGTTGACAACCGGTGGGCAATGATCAGAACCGTCCTACCCTCACAGAGAACCTGTAAGGCTTTTCTGATCTCACATTCCGTGACCGTATCAAGGGCTGATGTTGCTTCATCAAGAATGAGGATTGGAGCATCCTTGAGTATCGCTCGGGCAATTGCTATTCGTTGTCGTTCACCCCCGGATAACCTGACACCTCGTTCGCCGATGATAGTGTGATATCCTTTGGGAAGTGAGCAGACAAAATCATGTAATCTGGCAGTAGCAGCAGCTGCAATAACCTCATCATCCGTTGCATCAGTCCGTCCGAGCCTGATATTTTCGAGGATTGAGGTATTAAGCAAAAAGATATCCTGGCTCACCAAAGCAATAGAATCACGGATTTGATACAGAGAGAGTTCTCTGAGATCATTACCTCCAAGCAGTATTCTCCCCTGTACCGGATCCCAAAAACGCATGATAAGATGTGCGATGGTTGTTTTTCCAGCCCCGGTCATCCCTACAATCGCAACGGTATTTCCAACCGGAACGGTAAAATCAACCTCATGCAGAACCAATGGATCATCCGGATGATATCGAAAAGATACTTTCTCAAAGGATATTGAGGGTTCGATTGTAACGGGCCTCTTGGGATTATCAGGTTCTTTCACTTCCGGAGTAAGATCCATCAGTTCATAGAGTCTTTTCGCTCCTGCAAAAGTCAGGCTGAATTGTTTAGAGATTTCGATGATATTTGTCATCGAACTCAATCCAAGGGAAGCAAAAAGAATAATCAGAGGAATATTCAGAGGATCAATATCTCCATTAGTATAGAGAATTGAAGAGGAAAGCAGTATGCAAAAGATTCCTCCTGACAGGATGAGAATAAAAGTCCCGGAAATGAGCGAGTTTTTCTGTACATATGTATCATACTCTTCCTGATACTTCGCATTCAGGTCCATGACCTGACTGAACCGGGATTGGGATTTGGAGAAAGCAAGAATTTCACGGATGCCCTGCACACTATCGATAAGAAATGCATTCATATTCGCCAGATGAGCACGGAGAAGATCACCCCGGTTTTTGTTCAGAATGAGTGCAATTCTTGGTAGAAGAGCGATAAAGAGTGTTATTAGCAGATAAACTCCTGCAATTGAGGGGTGGATGAACCAGAGTGATGAAAATACCACCAGGGGAATGACTATTGCGGTCACCATGGGGCCTATTGTATGTGCAAAGAAGAGTTCTAGTGTTTCCACGTTATTTGCAGCAATGGATACAATATCTCCCGTTCTGCGGTGCATAAGAGCTGCTGGTGCTAATGGCTCAATCGTTCTGTAAAACTGATTTCGAAGGGAAGCGAGGATACGATATGCCGCTATATGAGATAAATACGGACTCAGATATCCGCATACACCCCGGAAAATCGCAAGACCGATAATAGAAATACCAATGGGAATGAGAACAGACGATTCTTCTCCGGATCGTGCCAGGCGAAGGAGGTCAACGCCGAGAACTCCTATCCCCAGAGTAACAAGGTATTTGAGAATTTCAGTAATAATCCCGAGAGAAAGAATCGGAACTTGTGGACGGACGAGCGTGAAAAGGCGGAGAACTGCATGAATTGTCTTCATAATGCACCTCTTTCCGACAGATGTCCAATACCACCGGCAATCTCCTGTGCATGCACAAGGGCGGCATATTTCCCGTTCCTTTGCATCAACTCCTCATGCGTTCCTGATTCAATAATGCCCCCGTTTTCCATTACGAGGATTCGTGTTGCATCCCGAATGGTTGAAAGACGGTGAGCAATAATCAGAACGGTACGTCCAACAAGGAGATTTCGAAGCGATGTTCTAATATAAAGTTCGCTCGCTGCATCAACATTCGCTGTAGGTTCATCAAGTATGAGAATTGGAGCATCTTTCAGAATAGCCCGTGCTATTGCTATTCGTTGTCGTTCTCCTCCCGAAAGCCGAAGACCACGCTCCCCGGCCAGGGTATTCAAACCTTCGGGGAGTATGGAGATAAATTCATCCAGTTTCGATGACCGGATGGCTTTATCGATCTCTTCTTTTGAAGCATCAGACCTTCCGAACAGGAGATTATTCAGAATCGTATCATAAAAGAGATAGGTATCCTGAGAAACCAGAGCGAGTTGTTGTCTGAGAAATTCAAGAGGGATATCAGACAACGGTATTCCCATGATTTCAATGCTCCCTTCATTCGGGTTGTAATAACGAAATAACAGATCGACGATTGTACTCTTTCCAACCCCGGATGCCCCGACAAGAGCTACCATCTCCCCTTCCTCAACTGAGAATGAGCAGTTTTTCAGGACTGGACGGTCAGGTTCATATGCAAATGAGACATTTGTAAACCGAATTGATAGGGAGAGAGGAAGGGAGATTGATGAAGGTTTTTTTGGTTCTGCAACCTCTGGAATGGCGTCAAACAGATTAAGAATCGTGTTGATGGTACTTTTGGCATTCATGCTGCTATGATAATACTGCCCGAGATGGATGACATGTTCATAGAAAACCGGGCCCAGGAGCAGAACGAGCATTACTTGTTCTGTTTGCATGACTCCCTGGCTCATCCCGATACAGACATACAGTAATGCAGAACCATATCCCAGGTAGGGAATCATATCTGTGATAAAACTGACCAGTAAACCAACCCTGAGCCGACGTATCCAGGTAAGACTCAGAACATCTGCCCGTTTCTGAATTTCATCTCCACGAGATTCATGCCGGTTGAATAATTTTAATGTTGGAAGCCCTTGCAGACTTTCAGTAAAAAAAGCGCTGAGTGTTTTATACTCATACCAGACATCATTTTTTGTAAGCCGGTTTCTCCGATTCGTAAACATGATAATTATCGGCACCAGAGGGACAAATATTAAAAGAATGCAGGCCGTTATGAGATCTACAAATCCTGCAAAGGTAAAGAAGAGGGCTGTCGGAACAAAGAGGCAAAGAAGGATATAGGGGATGTAATAGGAGACATACTGCTCCAGTTGTTCAATACCATCTACAAAGATGGCTGCAAGGGATCCGGAATCATTTTTATCGGTATAGGCCGGCCCAAGGATAAGAAGTTTCTTATACATCCTTGAACGAATTGATTCTTTCATCAATCCGGCAGTTGCACAGGCAGAACGCTCCCGGAATATTTCGGCACCAATGCGGATGAAAAGCACGCCTATTATGAGGGCACAAATCTGAACCATGGACACCACGGTCTTCCCTTCAATCAGGCCTGAAATAAAAATACTAACAAAGAATAGGAAGAGAATAGAAGCTATTGAATTAACCAGGGCTGCAATAAAGGTCACTGTAACTGATCTTCCCAGTCCTGGAATTAACCGGATTAACCTCAGATCAATACAGAGGGAAAAAACCCGCTCAAAAAATGAATCATACCTGCAATTATCCGGGGCAGGGACTTCAGCGTGCACCATTCAGGCTGGAATCTCCATATTTCTCTCATTTTGCAAGGACTCTGCAAAAATATAATGGCCGTATTCAGCGGGACGGATGGGGACGACATGGGGTTTTCCATGAACGGAGATCACCTCTGCAATTACCCCGTATACCTCCTCTATCATATCAGGGGTATACAGTTCATCTGGTTTTCCTGCTGAGAAGATCTTTCCTTCCCGCAGTATCACCATAGAATCAGTATACCGTGCACCCAGATTGAGGTCATGTAATGCAATGATCGCTGACATATTTCGTTCTTTCACAAGATGATTCACAATCTCCAATACCTCCAATTGATGTCTGATATCAAGGGCAGATGTTGGTTCATCAAGGAGGAGAACATCAGGTTCCTGGCAAATTGCCCGTGCCAAAAGAACCATCTGTTTTTGCCCACCAGACAGATGAGAAAAATCCCTCATTGCCAGATTCCCAATTCCAAGACGTTCAAGGGCGTCAGCAACTTTATGAATATCTTCCTCGCTGATTCGCCAGGCTGAATGAGGTCTTCTGCCCATCAGGACCGTTTCAAACACGGTAGAGTCCATAGCACTCGTTCCATTCTGGGGGACAAGACCGATACTTCTGGCGAGGGCTACCCGTTCCATCGTAAGGATATCTTTTCCATTCAGCAGGATAGAACCCTTAGGTTTCAGAATTGTGTCTATGCACTTGATGAGAGTGCTCTTTCCTGATCCATTCGGACCGATAAGGCCTGTCATCTGCCCAGGTCCGATTGAAAAGGTCACATTATGCAGGATGTCAGCACCCGGATAACTGAAACAGACATCATTGAGTTTAACATTTACCATAATTCTTTCCTCTTTCTCATAAACAGAAACATAAAGAAGGGAACTCCAACAAGAGCGGTCATAATTCCTACCGGTAAAATAATCGGTGCAAGGATTGTTCGTGCAACCGTATCTGCTCCCAGGAGGAGAATCCCTCCAACAAGGGCAGAACCAGGAATGACATACCGGTTATCTCCACCGATAACCATTCGTGTAATATGGGGAGAAACGAGCCCTACAAATCCTATGATTCCACAAAATGCTGTAACAGATGCGGTCAGGAGTGCAGCAAAAATGAGGGTCCTCATCCTAACGGTCTCCACATGTATTCCAAGACTATAAGCAGTTTCATCTCCGGCTCCAATGATGGTGAGATCTGACGCCTTGTAAATGAGATAGGGGATGGAGATGATTGCAATACAAAAGACAATGAAAACCGTCTCCCAATTGGCAACCGATACACTTCCCATCATCCAGAATACTACTGCCTGGACCTGTTCTGCGGTACCAAGATACTGCATGAATGAAGTAACTGCATCAAGAAGAAACATAATCGCAATCCCTGCAAGAATAATCGCTTCAGGAGTCATTCCCTTGCTTTTTGCAATAGAATAGATCACCATCGTTGCAAGGAAAGCACTAAAAAATGCATTCATTACAACGCTATACTGGCCGAAATATTTGATTCCCCCGATGATAGCCAGTGATGCACCCATCGCTGATGCTGAAGAGATGCCTAAAGTAAATGGTTCTGCGAGCGGGTTACGAAGAACTCCCTGAAGAATTGCACCGGCAACTCCAAGACTTGCTCCTGATACGATTGCCATTGCGATACGGGGGAGTCGTATCTCCCAGATTATCGTGTGAGCAACTGATTCAGGCAATCCCATCCAAGGGAATATACCTGCAGCTATTGTCGTGTATGCCTGAACAAGAGTTAGATCATACGAACCAAATGACGCGGCTATTCCTGCTAATAGAAGAATTCCAATAGTAACAGTGATCAGAAACAGAATTTTTTTCGAATGATATTGATTATAAGCCGATTGAATATCCGATGTTGGAGAATCAATCGTTTTTTTTCTCCGGCTCTGTTGATTCATGACCTCACGATACCTTTGTTACACGTTTCCTGATGATTGTACTCTGATAAGATTGATGAATGAGAATAATACTTTTTTTAAAATATATAAGATCAAATAAGCATAATATATATTCTATAATTACTTATAGTGAGGAGTTGTTTATTCATATGAAATGGTATAGTATGTATGGAGGAGTTATTTTAACGCTCCTGATTCTCTGTGGTATAACAATGGGAGTATCTGCCTCTGGAATGGAATTTACTCTCTATATTTTTGGAAATGCAAATGAGGATATGAATCTTGATCAGCAGGATATTGATCTGATCAATGATATTGCCGCAGGAAAAACAGGAGCAACCCATCTTGCAGATGCCAACCAGGATGGAAAAGTAGACAGTGCAGATGCTGACCAGGTTAAGAAGATTATTGACGGAACAGCAACTGAAATATGGGTTCAGGATGCCTTCGAAAAACCTGTCAAAGTAAAAACCCCGGTAAACAGACTCATCACTCTTGACCGGATGATTGCAGAAAATGCACAAGTCATCGGAGTAGGTGACAAGATCGTAGGGATTGATGAGAACACAGTAAACAGGGACATTATTCTTCCTGAAATCAGCAAACAAAAGAATCTGGGATCTGCAACCGAACCGGATATTGAGGCTATCATCGCATTAAAGCCAGACCTGATTGTAAACAATCAGTACTTTGATGAAGATTTGATGAAAAAACTGCAGAGCGCCGGTGTAACACCACTTGCAATGATTTACCATGGAGACATTCAGAATAGTCTTGGGTATTCCAAGGTTCTTGGGTATCTTACCGGTTCACCATCGACTGCTATGGAATATGTAGATTGGATGGGGGGAACACTTGGAAGCATTCATGACAAGGTGGCAGGTTTATCAGAAGACGAGAAAACAAAAGTAATTTATTTGTATCCCAGAAAGAACGGTGCCCTTGGAAGTGGCGGCAATGATTGTCCAACCATCAAGACCCTGCAGTTTCTTGGAGCAAATACCATGACCCAGGATACCAAAGATACCACGGGTAAAATTATGGATACTGCTTCCTACTTTGAGATTGATCCTGAGGTAGTCATTGCAAAGAATCCTGAGGCCATTGTAATGGAAGACTTTGATGAAGCTCTTGGATATGGTTTTACTGATAAAGCCGCAGCCCAGGCAGAACTCGAACGGGTAAAGAGCCGCCCTGGATTTGACAAGATTGACGCCGTAAAGAACGGAAAAGTCTACCTGCTTGATGTGAATATTGTCTCTCATAGCAATTGTCTTGGAGCTCTCTACATGGCAAAAGCTTTGTATCCGGATCTCCTTCGTGATGTAGACCCGTATGCAATTCATCAGGAGTATGTAACCCGGTTCCTCAAACTTCCAAATCTTGATGTGAAGAAGGACGGGATATTTATTTATCCTGAAATCTCATGATCTCCTTTTTTTCCAAATCAGGATCCGTGGATAATCGAACATAACTGCAGGGCTGGAAAGCGAATCCACTCTTCGAGAGTCCACACGAGGTCTATTTAACCTGCCTCCATTGCAGGTATTCTTTTTATTGCATGACACCTTTGCACATCTTATTTTGATGATTTCGAATTGGCCAAAAAATTTTCCGAATTGTATGTGCTATTTTGATAATTTCAATCACTCAGTGTGATCTTATATTTTTTTACCAACCCAAGGGCTGGATAACATTAAATATAACATAGACAGATGAAGAATTTATTATGTCCCCCCAAAAATCCAGGAATTATCAGAATAATAAAAGAATAGAGAAATGTCCTACTGGAATCGTTGGGATTGATGAGATCACCGATGGGGGGATACCACGGGGAAGGGTATCATTAATAATTGGTGAGCCTGGAACAGGAAAGACATTCTTTGCCATGGAATTTTTGGTACGGGGTGCGATCTCATACAAGGATCCTGGTCTATTTATTTCATTTGAAGAGAATACTGATGAATTGATTGAAACTTTATATCTATCGGCTTTGACCTCATCGACCTGATAAATGATCATAAGATCAAAATTGATAAAATATTGGTGGATCCGTCTCCTCATGTCGAGACTGGAGAGTTCACTCTTGAAGGACTTTTTATCCGGCTTGAATCGGCAATAGACTCAATAAAGGCAAAACGAGTGGCTATTGATACCATTGAGGCGCTCTTTTCCGGAAATGAAAACCATCGGATTATCAGATCAGAACTTGTCAGACTGTTTGATTGGCTCAAACGCAAAGGTGTTACTACGGTACTCACTGGTGAAAAAGGATATAATACCCTGACCCGGCACGGTTTAGAAGAGTACGTTTCAGACTGTGTCATTCAATTAAACCAGGTTGTAGAGGATCTTATCACATACCGGAGTCTTCGAATCATCAAATACCGGGGTAGTTCGCATGTTGCAAATGAATGTCCGTTTTTAATCAGTACTGAGGGGCTGACCGTCGTTCCACTCAGTTCTGCATATATGGACTACAATGTCTCATCAGAACGGATCTCTACAGGGTTACCCCGGTTTGATACCCTGCTCAATGGCGGGTATTATGTTGGCAGCTCAATTCTTCTTACCGGGACTGCTGGTTCAGGAAAGTCAAGTTTTGCCGCCTTTTTTGCCGCATCGATCTGTAAAACGGGAAAAAAAATGCCTGTATATTTCATTTGAGGAATCAGCACATCGATTGATTCGGAACATGCGTTCAATCGGTCTGGATCTTGCTCCATTAACCGAATCAGGACTGTTGACCATGAAAACAACACCACCTGGATTATACGGTCTTGAGATGCATCTTGCAACAATATACCAGCTGATCAATTCAATAAAGCCACAGGCGGTAATCCTGGATCCAATCTCTAATCTGATTACGATTGGATCATCGCTCCAGGTGAGATCAATGCTTGGCAGACTGATCAATCACCTGAAGAAACGGCTGATCACGGTATTTATGACTGATCTTGCACAATCAGATACCTTATATCCCAGGACAGAGGCACATATTTCGTCCCTGACTGATACCTGGTTCCTGGTCAGGAACGTGGAGATGCAGGGTGAGCGAATCAGGCTGATTACGATTATCAAATCACGAGGGATGGATCACTCAAATCAGGTGCGTGAATTTACCCTCTCAAACAGGGGAATTGAGCTTGCAGATGTATATACCGGAGCAGACGGGATGGTATTTGGATCTGCACGAATCGTATCAGAGATGCAGGATATGGTGAAATTACGTGAGCTGGAGGAAGAACTTGATATCCAGCAAAAGGAGCATGATATTCGACAAAAAGCTCTTGAAGCAAAGATAGCGGCATTACGAGAAGAGCTGATACTCAATGAGACACGTTATAACCGGTCAAAAAATTTGGGAGAGCGTAAAATACATGAGATGGATAATCTTCGGACTCTTTTAAGGGCCTATCGAAAAGGGGATAATGACTGTGAGGATACACGATGAATCTGGGGGCATCTGATAAAGTAGAGAATACGATAAATGGCGATGAAAGACCTCTTACATGGGTTCTTACATTATATGTGGCAGGGCAGACTCCCCGATCACGTGCAGCTCTCTCAAATCTCAAAAATATTTGTGAGACCCATCTTTCAGGTCATTATACGATTGAGGTGATTGATCTTCTCGAACACCCCCAGCTTGCTGAAGGAGATCAGATAATTGCGGTACCTACCCTTATCAGAAAATTTCCAGAACCTGTTCGACGACTTATTGGTGATCTTTCAAATAAAGAGCGGGTTCTGGACGGATTAAATATCATACCGAAAGAAGATTAGGAATATAGAAATAATATGATAAAAATTTCGAAAGGCCCTGCAGGTCAATATCACTCATATTTAGCCAGAATGATAAATAATGGATGATACATCGTCCTTATATGCGGATTTAAATATGGTATAAACACATGACAGAACCATTACAACACCTCCTTATTGCTGAACAGGTTATGAAGAATCTGGAGAAGTGTATGCCTGGTATTATTACAGGATATTCAAAGGAGCAGAGGGAGAAATGCCTCCAGGATATTCTGTACCACCTCAATATGCTCAGCCAGGCTGTTTATGTTGATTCACCAGCGATTTTTGTCGATTATATTCAATGGACAAGAATCCTCTTTTCTGGTATTGGGCTTCCCATAGAATGTTTACATGCAACACTCCAGGCATTATCACAAATCTATGAAGAGCACGGGAACACGACGTATTATACATTTATTCAGGCGGCTGAAAAATCCCTGAAAAAAAACCCTGAAGTGTCAGAGTCATTTCTCCCCGATGATCCGTTCTGGAATCCGGTCGTAAGGGAGTTTATCGATGATCTGATCTCACTCAGACGTTCCCAGGCACATTCTCTGGTCCGGGATCTCTATGCAAAAGGAACAGGACTCAAAGAATTATACCTCTCTCTCTTTCAGCCTGCTCTGTATGAAACCGGACGGCTCTGGCATATTAGTACGATTACGGTTGCCCAGGAACATTACTGCACATCTGCAGTCCAGCAGATCATTGCCGGGTTTTATCCTGATATCATGAGACAGAAGAAAACAGGAAAGAGGATGCTTGCATCATGTGTCCCGGGCGAACTTCATGAAGTTGGTGTCAGGATGGTTGCCGATTTTTTTGAACTTTCAGGATGGGAGACAATATATCTTGGCTCGAATGTGCCTTTCCCAAGTATCATGCATCTGATAAAAACCCAGAAGATCCCTCTGCTTGCATTATCCTGTACCATATCGCTGCACCTTGACCATATGGACACCCTTATACGTATGATACGGGATGATAAGGAATTGTGTGGGATAAAGATAATTGCCGGCGGATATCCCTTTAGAAAATTCCCTGACCTTTGGATGAAGATAGGAGCGGATGCATCTGCAAAGGATGCAGAGGATGCTGTGCGGATAGGAGAGAACCTTGTTGTTGTGTGATTATGAATGATGATGACTGTGTCAGTGGGCTTATCGTAGTTCTTTTTATGGATGGTACGATAGATACTGTTATTCGGGACGACCTTTCACTTTTTGGCAACAGACCGGAAAAGATTCCTTTTACCGATATTATCGATCCCTCACATATGAACTCATTCTTCCGGATATTGAATCAGATCTGTCATGAAGGAGTTATTCATGAATGGAATCTTCAGGTAAAAGGAAGATTCTGGAGTGGTTTACTTCATGTAACCGCACTCGTTCAGGATGGGCGTATCTGGATAGCCGGTTCCCCTGTCAGGGAGTGGATGAACCAGGTATTTGAGGAGGCGGTCTCATTTTCCAGGCAAAAGCCAGAACATAACCCCGTGGAATGTGCTGAAAAGATGCAAATGAGTGCGGATGTGTATGAAGAACTGACCAGAATCACAAACGAACTCATCAATGCACAGCGGGAAATTGCAGCAAAAAACCTTCAGCTGGAGAGAGAAAAACAGGAGATTGTCGAGAAGGAGAAGAGATACCGGGTATTATTTGAGGCTATGGAACAGGGGGTGGTCTACCAGGAAACCTCCTCCGGTGCCATAATATCTGCCAATCCTGCTGCAGAGAGGATATTAGGTCTCTCCCTTGATCAGATGACGGGCAGGACTTCATTTCATCCGGAGTGGAAATCGATCAGGGAGGATGGGACACCTTTTCCACCAGAAGAACACCCATCTATGATCTCCATGAAAACGGGTAAACCCGTAAAAGGAGTTCTCATGGGGGTTTTTAATCCGAAGGATAAGAGATACCGGTGGATCCTGATCGATGCAACCCCTGATTTCAGGAACGGTGAAGAGTCCCCATATCAGGTCCATACTGTCTTTACCGATATAACAAGACAAAAAAATCTTGAAACGGCCCTGAAAGAGAAGACAGAATACCTGGAAAAACTGATCCACTATGCAAATGCGCCGATAATTACATGGAATTCTGATCTTATTATTCTTGAATTTAACAGAGCATTTGAAGAACTTACCGGCATTCCTGCAAAAGATGCCAAAGGACGAAAAATAGACATTCTCTTTCCTGAAAAGACGCGGAATGAATCGATGAAACTTATTCAGAAGGCTGTTTCAGGAGATATTTGGGAGACGGTGGAGATTCCTATCAGGGGGAAGGGGGGAGAAGTCAGAACAGTGCTCTGGAACTCGGCAAATGTGCAGGTGCGTATGGGAGATTCCTATATCACCACCACCATTGCTCAGGGACAGGATATTACCGGGAGAAAACAAGCTGAGAATGCACTTCGGCAGCTGAATCGACAGCTCAACCTGATGACCAGTATCACGAGGCATGATATCCTGAATAAAGTGAATGTTGTCCAGATTCTGTGTCGCCTTATCAGGGAGAATCCAGATCAATCGAACATTATGGAGCATATTGATAATATTGAACTGGCTGCCAGAATGATCGAGGAGCAGATCGCATTTACCCGACTGTACCAGGAAATCGGGGCACAGGAACCGGCCTGGCAACGGATAATCCCGATCATTGAATCTCTGTACACGCCCGAACAGTTGGATTTTATAATTACTTTGGATGATGTTTCCATCTATGCCGATCTCATGCTTGAGAAGGTATTTTATAACCTTCTTGACAACTCCCTCCGTCATGGTCAGACAGTCACTAAAATTGAGGTATTTTCAGATATAACCGAAGAGGGACTCAAAATCATATGGAAGGATAACGGAATCGGGAT
>ERZ795060.1427-NODE-1427-length-28149-cov-5.025557_pt1 | contig 28149 bp, 19 predicted proteins | sample MGYA00375144_ERZ795060 | MGnify/ENA primary metagenome ERZ795060 (study PRJEB30189, sample SAMN05720157) | activated sludge metagenome | isolation source: anaerobic digester from wastewater treatment plant | place: Japan | collected 2015-05-15 ...
TAGACTAATCAAGAGAAGTTACAGGGATTGTGATATCCTATGACCCATCGAAAGACGTCTACGTGCCGGTTGCACCGCCGCTTATCTAAATAGTTCTCTAAGCGGCAAGTTTGGTCTAAGTCAACTAATTACCAGTTATGCTTATTTGATACGTTTGCCCGCTTAACCACGTATCTGAAATTTTACCAGATGAGTTTGAAACAACAACGGTGTTCTACTAATTGGTTTGTGAAGCATGAAAACCATCTACTTTATCTGAATCAAGATTCGCTATAATGGCATTTTGCTGAATAGTCAGCGGTGTTGAACTTGTTAATGTTATTGAGTTCTATCTGATTGTGCCGTTTACATCTAATTCAGTTTGTGGTGACAGAGTACCTACACCTAACCTCTGGTTTTGGTTATCCCAATGCAAAGTGGACTAGTAAATCTAATTTGTTCCATTGCCAACCAGCAACTTATTGGCAGTAAGGGACTACTACCCTATTCCACCTCTTTGTACTGGTAAAATTCCAGATGTTATTTTGGACTAATCAAGATTTGGTATATCCTATGACTAAAGTGTTGAACCAGATATGACACGACCCTTGGAATCTACAGTTAACTTCGTGTATTGTCCCTAAGCTACAACATTCTAAAGAGTCTAATGTATTGTGGCATCGCTCGTACCATCAAATTGCTATTGTCCAGAAATATCACCAGTTAGTGCTATATACCTCGGTATTTGAAGTCTATTCTAAGCCAACTAAATGTCTGCTAAATCAGCAAACATAGCCCCGCCTTGCTGTGAATATTCACTAAATTCCAGCTAAACTGCAATTCTGTTCGTATGCGGCAATCTCTGTGTGTAGAGAGTTTGAGCGTACTGGTCTGTCCAAATAGTCGTTCCATACTAATCAGTTAGATATCCAACTACGATGTTTGTAAAAAAGCATTCCTACGGTTCTGCCAACGAACTGTTGTTACCAAAGAGCAAATCATAATTACCAAATTGAATGTTAGTTACAGTACCAAGCTTAGAACCGTTTATATAAATAGATACACTTGAATTAGTCCTTGAATAAACTATCTAAACATGATTCCAGTCCGAATAATTCGGCGTTTGAGACATTGTAGTCGTTGTTCCATTTTGATTTGTCACTTCAAAAACACATTTATTATCTGAAGGACGTAAATAAACCTTTACTGTGTTGTTTGTCTGTGAAATGTTTTGACTAAACAGCGTCTGTGTATTTCCGCTTTGAGATGGCTGAATTTTTGGTTTAAACCAAAACGAAATGGCACCGTCAAATGGTAGGGTGTTTTTGTATATGAACTATACGCCGGCAGGGCGGTTAATATCTGTAAATGACGTCTAAAACGGCTACAGTTCCACTTGATAGTTTGTGCCAGCACACTAGTTGTTTGAATTGTACCAATCTGTTGTTTGAGAGTTTGTAATGTAAATGCTTAATACGGTTTTTGTGCTTCCAGATGTGTTCTTGTATACAAAGGAAACAAAGTTCCAACCAAGCGAAACATTTTTGGAACCTATATTCACGACAGTACCAGTGTTTATATATCCAACGATCTTACCGTACTGAACAGGACAGTATATATACCCAGAAACCGCAATAGATTGGTCATTTAGCAATACAAGGTTTGGTGGCTATAAAAAGAATAACTTCTTCTCCGCGCCGTTTGGTACTTCAGATCCAATAACTGGGTTAATTGGAGGCTAAATTTGAAACTAAGTGGTTGTAACTCCATCTGTTGTCCAGTTACTTCCAATTAGCAGGTTATTAGTGCCGCGTTCTATCGAAATAGTGGCACTACTTGCAAATAGGTTCGGTTTACTGACTGTAAGCTATAGAGTATTTTCTGTGTTATATATCAATCCGTAATTCTTGTATACTAATGGCAAGCATCATCACTCCATGATGAAACCACTAAATTCATTTGCTGGCGCACGTATTATCATATTAAGTCTGGTATTCCCGGTAAGCATCTGTACTGAAACAGATGTTAAATACTGTCTTGGAATGTTGTATGCAACGCCGCTTAAATCAATTTGAAATCTGTCTACAGTCTAATTTGAAAGTTTTTTGATCACATCATTAGCTTCATTGAACGAAATATTCACTATTTGCAAATACATAACTACATCGTTGTTGTACAACAAATCTTGTTGAATATCACAATTTTCATCTGGCACTTCAATATTCTTAATGACTTGGTTGCTGGCGTTGAAAAATGTTAGTGTCATCGTTGAACACTCCCTTCCATAATCAGCAGCGTACCTTGTGATGTGAAAAACCTTTGGTATTTTGATGGTATGAGCTCAAGTTCTCCAACTTGTATTCTGTTGACTGGCTAAACAAAATTGTGCATATATATATTTGTCTACAATATTGTTTTATTAAAATTTGTATAAATAAGGCACTCGTTTGCCATAATCTTTGTGGAGTTTACAACTACTTCTTCAAGTGTTTCAGACTAATTGTTAATTAACGCACTCGAGCTACCCATAAAATAGAACATTGTTCTTAGAGTCCGTGTATCAATGCCAACATATGCAGTATTGCCTTTATGTACAAAAAGCCTCAGGTAATCAATTGTATCTTGTGAAAAACTATTTGGTAATGACATGACAAAATCTATCATCTCTTCCAAATTGTAGCGTGTTAAAACCGCCACGGGTCTTATCTCATAGTTGCCATCATATGCAATCGATATTGTTGTACAAAACTTAAAAATAGGAAGGTCTATAAACTCTAACCCGCATTGTTGATAGATACTTCTGACTTCTGATGACCTGAATTGTTTATTGAAAGACTAAAACCACACCTTGTTTTTCGTTATTGAATAAGTCAACGGCTTGACAAAACCGTATTTATTCAAAAACGCAAATTCTTTGTGAAATACAATATTTTTCTTAGTACTTAAGAAATAGTGTACTTCACAGTCTTGTTCTTCAGTGTCAACGGAAAATAAATCTCCGTCAATGTAATAACCAAATTTGTTATTTGAATCAATTTGCAAGTGCTAATATATGTTCGGTGAACCATAGTGAAAGTTCACGAAAGCTTGATTAACACGAAAGTATCTTGGAAACATCTTATTTCACCCTTATCCATATGCGTCCATCAACCCTTACATTGCTAGAACCCCATGTTGAATATGACGGTATCTCGTCTACAAAACCAACAATCTACTCTGGGAACAACAGTTTTTCCCACCATTTCATTTTTCTAACTGTACCATTCTTTGTCGTACATACCTAGTCGCCAACTTTAAGTCGTTTCTTGTTTTCGGCATAAACCAAGGCTCTACCACTAACCTATACTGGCAACTAATTCTGATTTTGTTCTCCAATCTAGAAGCCAAACACATCGGAGACAACACCCTAAACGTTGCGCTATCTGTCTTTATTCTATTTGTACAATTTGCCGTTGTTAGACAGCTAAACATAACCTGGTTTTATATATTCTACCTAAGCTCTGTATTCCTAATAGTCATTGTAAACAGCACCATAGACTCTAGTTGCAGTAATATCGCCGGTTATGTTCACATTACCACTAACATTGACTGGTTTTAACAATGCTATAACAGATGAATTAAAGGTCTAAATACCTACAATGGTAAGCTAACTGACAGTTGTGGTTGGAAATTTCTACTAAGTAGCACTGAAGCCGTAAGATGTATCGTATATCGTAAAACTACCTACTGCGTGGATTGGTTTATTAAAATAAAACTACTGGTTGTCTGCAAGGAAATGGCACCAATCATAATTTTGGGCACCAATAGTGACAGACCCACAATTTGTTTTTACCGTTACTGCACCATTAGTCTAATTACCCTTTAGTGGACCGTACACATGCAATTTCTCTTCAGGAGAAGTAGTCCCAATTCCTACCTTGCCATCAGATGTAACTGTTATCACATTTGAGTTGTTGGTGATTATATTAAATGCCTATGCTGTGTTTGTACCTACTTTATTCTAGACAACCACATTCGCCTAAAAGTTGCCGGTCGAATCTCTTGAAACAACTGTATTCTATGAATTCGAAGACAACTAATGCATACCATCAAGCAAATCCTAATTTAGGTTTACAACTAAAATAGATGAATTAACGCTTAACGGCGGAAGAGGGCTTGTCTAAGTTATGCTTATTTGTTTGGCTGTGAGAACGGAGTTTGGCATATTTAAAGTGCCAGACGTTAGTGTGCCAGAGATACTGACATTCACAAAATTTGCTGTTTGCTAGTATAGGCTTGTCGAAAATGTACCAGATGTTGCGTTGACAGAAGATAAATTGGCATAACCTGACTAGTTTATGTAGTAGGCATACTAGTACTAATCATTTGAAAACATTACGGCCGGCTAAGTTATTTGTTTATTAAAAGCGTATAGCTAAACATTTGTTGTGAAATGCACGCCAGTGGAGGTGGTTGCGCCAATATCTACGTATCCATAATCTGTCTTTATTCTTATCGATCCATTCGTAGAATTACCGCGTATCTGTCCGTTTAAATGAATTTGCTCAAGTGGGTTAGATGTTAATAAGCCAATTCTCCCTGTGCTTGTCATAATGGTAGAATAACCATTAACGTAGAGCGTCAAATTGGTGGAATTTCTGACTTCTGGTGTTTGAACATAAGTTGTAGCGCTGAATATGCCGTTTACTGTCCCACCTGGCAGATAAAAAGCAGAAGAATTTATCTTATAAGATGTACCGTCAATCTAAAGTTCTGTCTATACATTTACTGGTTTGTTAAAATAGAATCTTGATACAGACGTATCTAATCTGCACACGCTTGTGTTTTGCGGGCCAATATCTAATGTTCCACTACCTGTTGAAATTCTAAGCGCCCCGTTTACATGTCCTCTTATTGCGCCATTAACGTGCAATGTTTCCGATGGACTTGATACATTGATACCAACATTTGAATTAGAAACTGTTATAACCTAATTTCCAGATGAGTTCTTTAACGAAACATTTCCTTGAGTACTTAGACTACCAATTATATCTACATTTCCAGAAAGCAATGTTGCGCCATTGACATGTATCTAATAAGGGGTTTGTGGGCTTGTTGTGTTGACTCCAACCTGTTTAGACTATGCGTTCACAAAAAGAACTGTATTAACCTTTAAATTACCTTTGGAATATATGCCGTTGGTTTGTTTATTGGCGTCGTTATCAGCCCACGAATCAGAAACGGCAATTTCTTTAACGTATATACCTTGTGCCTAACCGCCATTCGCAAATTTGACGGTTCCGGTGCACTGTATCTGACCAGATCCATTAAACCCAGAGTCTGGCAACTTAAGAGAACTGTTTAAGACAGACACGTTCGTACTTGAAATGTTTATCTTTGTCGAACTTCCTATCTGTACGTTTGTGCCTGTAGAGGCATTCAGCGTAATTGTGTTGTTCTGCAAGCTTATCTAAAGATTAGTCTACTAATTTGAACCGCTCAAGAATATCTAACTGTTGCTGGTAGATTCTTTAATATACAACCTGTAGTTTGACTAATCCGTAGCGCCAATTTTAACCTGATTGGTTAAAACACTGTCTATCCAAGATGCCTAGCGGACGTCAAGCATGTAAAGCGGTGAATCTGTGCCTATACCAACATAGCCGTTATAGTGCCTTAAATACATGGAATCGTGTTGGTGAAATGGAATAATCCGCGATTTAACAAGTGTATCGAATGGTTGTTTCATGTTGTAGATCTTCTCAACAACGTCTCTTGTCCACTAAGCTACCCCATTTTTATCGTAGTAATACCCGAGGCTAAGCTGCGAGAAAAGCATAAATGTATTTGTGGAGAAATCATAGCTATTTCCTATTGTCAAAAATGCCTTTTCTGAATTAATAGGCACCTAACTGTTTAAAGAAATCTCTCTGTATCCTAACTAATCACATATCCTCAAGCCGGTTTTATTTGCCGTGCCGTATAGCAGAATATAGAACCAGTCTGAACCTATTGTAGAAGAATCAACAACTTCATTTGTACCTACTTTCAGACGCAGTTTTCCATCGTTTGTAAGGTAAACCCTAAAACCATCTGTTCCGTTGGTAGTTTTATCGATTATAACGTTATTGGAGCTTAGTGCGTAAATCTTTACCCACATACCTATTGCAAAATCAGTTCTTGATATTATCGTAGGAGGCAAAACAAATTTTCCTGATTCTCTTGAAGACGGGCAAAAACTTGTTGCTGTGCTTGCGGTTTCTAACTGAGGTTGCAAATAGTAATTGTAGCCATCTGACATTCCAGCAGTGTAAGGACCATACAAATACAAATGAATAGAGTCTCCAACATTATGACCCGTGTTGTTAACCGTAAATGTCGTTGAATACCTCAAAAATTTTTCAGTAATGTCCGTTGAGATTAATGTTCTGTATAATTTGTTCTGCTTTGTGTTCCATAACACACAATAGATTTTCTACGTACTTCCAACCGCTTTTCCATACACAGAAAAAGTCAATGTTGTTCCATTAGTAAAAATACCAGAACCAACAGTTCCAATCAAGAAATTCCTGCCGGTCCAACTGCTTTGATGCTACATTCTCAGTGCATAGTCATTGAACGTTGGAATATAAACAGCTTTATATATAGGATCCTATGGTGAAATCCACTAACCGTTTTCCTGATATGGAAAATAATTAGTTATCTATGGTTCAACGCCGAACTATGTTGCGCCAGGAAATGGTACGTCATCAACACGCTTTGTAACGCACAGTTTCCCAGGTACTTGAATCAAGCCGGCTTTTTGAAATGGTATACCCACAAAATCACCTCTCAAAACACAACTTCTATATCGGTTCTTCTTTCATATTCATATCCAACTGGAACAACACCATTTATAACATCTACTAAATCGTCTGCGAAATAAACAGTCTATGTACTTGGCAACATAACAGGCAAATTGTTTGCATACACGCTTTTTCTTACAATCAAATCGCCGGTTTTATCAAGGTACATGATATTTCTACGCTAAATGTCTGCAACTGAAAAGAGCGTGTTTGGCTGGTCATTTAAAAACTGTATGCCATACTCTTTTTCTGTCACCTATGATGCCTGAAAATGTATCTATACAATGTCGAGACTCTGAGTATTCTAGTTAGCCAGCCACAATATACCTGAGTAAAGAACATTTTCTGATTGGTCCTTTATAATGCCTTTCAAAATATACGTATTGGAATTTTGCGTTACACTCGTACAGACAACGGTCAATTGTGTTGCGGTCTATCTTAATATCACGACTTCACACCAACTCATACTTGGGTCGTTGTCTGAAATAAACTTGAGTTTTACAAACATCTAAGGTTCATTTTGTTTTTTGGTTATAGTCGTGCATACTTTAGATTGATAAGAACTCTAATTTGTGTATATGTTATTGATATACTCAGCCTAATAAGCGTTGCCCAAACGGTAATTTAAATTATCGCCAGGAAGCCACTATATAGCCTGATCATCAATAGACATCAAAGAATTAGTTTCATCTCTAATAAGCGATGTTTTTTCAGTACCACTATCAAATGTCAATATACCGTTCTTAATGTTTAATCCCAGTGCCGAACCGGTTGAAATGTCGAATGTCTTACTTTTGATTTCTAAATTGCCTTCCTCGTTGATTTTTATATAATTGTCCTAATTCGAACCAAAGGAAAATCCCTTTTCTGGCAGAATGTAGTTGTACTCATCTATATACAATCCGTCATAAGTACCATCTGCCTGTTTGCCGATCTTCATTGTCTTTGACCCTGTGTTTAACTATAGCAATCCCTGAATATTTACGGTGTTGAATACATTTCCGCCCTGTATATCTGCAATGCCGCTTATTGTTAACTGTCCATCGCTGCTCCAGCTAATCGCTCCTTGGGCAAAATATCCTGCGCCATCTGAATTTAGATAAGTTACCCAGTTGGTACCGTTAGAAATTTTGAATTCTGTGTCTGAAATATATACACCAGCTACAGATGGGTCATCACCACTGGAAAATTGAGATAAACCTTCTGGCTAGTACAAATAAACCTACGACATAAGTAATGAGTTTGAAGTAATCACCTGTAATTCATTCAAGCCGGTTTGTGCAACAAGATTCCGCACTTTGATAAGTTGAGTACCAACATAGATGTTTTCCGGCACATAACTATTCCATGAAACAGTTAGGTTGCTTCCGGTTACTATCGATGAAAACAACAGGATGATCCCGATTTCAATAGGGTAGTTTTTTTGATTTTCCACTGTCAACGTGTATGTTGTATTCGTACTGGAAAATTGAAAAATGCTTACTGTCTTAGATATCAATCTGTATCCTAAGGAGTAAAATTCCTATGCTGCAACGGCAATTTCTTGCACCTATTCCTCAATGGTTGTACCGCCAACTGTCCTCAGTATTCCCTTTACTTCTACAATACCAGTTGACGAATCAAAATTTATATACGAAGAATTTAAATCGCCGACAAAAAACCTAACTTTTGACGTCGGATTTGTGTTATCGCTAACAAGCTCAAAAACCTTTTTGTTGTCCTAAACCTATGTAATACCAGAATAAATAGTTTGTCCTTCTATTTGTAGATTGTTGAAGTTACCAACTAAAATACCGTACAGCTTGCCCTGTGCTGTTTTATATCCAGCAAAAATTTTACCGGTCTAAATAGTTTGTGAAGTGATTTCTGTGGCATTAGTCCAATCTGCCAACCATGAGTAGTTCTCGTTTGTTATCGTTATGTAGAATGGATATGTATAAACAACACCATTATATGTTGTCGTTGCGGTGTATTTGTACCAGAGTCTTATACCGGCAAAGTTCTGCATATTAATGCTCTGCAAACTGATATTCGCGTTACTTCCTGAGTTAACGTTCTAAATGACGTTACCTTGCTCATCTGTTATCGTTATAACTGCATTACTAATCGTAGTGTTACCGGCGGTCAGTTTGGGCGTGGCTGTTATCTGCTAAGGTGAAAAAGTGCCCTAAGACGTATATATAACCGACGATGGTGATACATCAACTGTCAATACGTATGTACTGAACACAACTGTTAGAGTTATAGATGCATTGTAATTTACGCCGTTATAGGTAATGTCACATGAGTACAGCTATGTACTTGTATCACCCGATACAGTGTACATTGAGGATGTCTAACCCTGTACGATGCTGCCATTTTTGTACCACTGAAACGTCTATTGTTGAGTTACATCATTACCCGCGTAAAACGCACGCTATATAAGGGTCGTATTTATTGCCATGTCTATAAAGCTTACACCGTTTGTCGATTCTATAAAAACACTGCATTGTTGGTCTTTTGGCACGATATACTAGTACTAAGAGTATTCCTTGTCTTGTATCACACATACTGCTTTTATCTGAGCATGTACGTCGTTCCAACTAACATTTATAGTCCTTTGGTTGGCAAATTGCTGTAATTCAATGTCGTTTCTGTACCACCTGATCTGCTGCGCCAAAAAGGTGACATCTGTCTAATTACTATATGCAGAAACAGTTAGTTGCTTGGTGTCATTAGAAGAAATAGTAACTACATTTGGTGTTATGCTTAATATAATCTGTTGCTGCTTTTCAACAATCAGAAATGTTTTTTCAGCGCTTGCAGTAGCGGTTGTCTCCAAGTCGGTAACAACGACCTTTATAACACACTGGTTATTCACAAACAAATCTGGAGACAGTATTAGAGCATCTGCTGTGTTTTGAATTTGTATCCCGTTGCAGAACCATGATATCTCATACCCTTGGTTTATCAATTGCCCGTTTTTGTAGATGTGCTAATCAACTGTAATCGTTTCAGGAACTATATAGCCAGTTGCAATATCTTTAAAAAACGCTGTGCTAGGCTAGCTCAAAACAATTTCAAACGTATTCAAATGGTCTGTTAGATCTATAATTTCAATTTCATCTTGCTAAATCACATAGTCTGTCATCGTCTCACCCCAAGACTGTAGGTTCGCATTTCATGGTGCATTTTACATTTATTGATCTATATATATCATAAACAGTGTATTTTCGTTTGTTTTTCACAAGTTGCCCGTTTTCATAAACCTATGCGCCATCTGGTTCAAATATAAACGTATATGGTGTTAAATCGGATACAAGCTGTCCGTTTTTGTAAACATTAGCCGTTACGATCGTCTCAAGACACCTTTCGGTTAGAATGGTTGATGTCGCACCGAGTTTTACAGTAATTGGTACAGATATTCTGTACTGTTTTAAATTCTGCAACACTATGTTTTGTTGTGTTATAAGTGACCCAGATGAATACAGTTTATAAACAACATATATGGAGCTATAGTTTTTAATTGTATTCCAATAAATCCTTGCGGTCTTTGGCGGTGTTGTACCTATAAATTGAGCATTTAAGCTCTGTTGCTAACCGCCATCATAAGATACAAACCACTGTTCGCTTAAGTTGCCTGGTAATAAATTTGGATTAGACTATTGTAAAGTGACATCGATATACTCTACACCAGAGTTGACCAAAACCTACCCGTTTTCGCCGTCTAACAATGTAGTTGTAAAACTCTAAGTTGGTTGCTAATGAAGTTGAAAAGTACCAAAGTCATTAACAACAAGCTTCAAGACTACCTATTGTACAAAGGAAACACCATTGTATGTGAGTTCTATTTCCCAAACTTCATCTCCGCTCAAAAGATGCAGGTTAGTCCAGATAATTGAATCGTTTTGTTTATCAACAGTACACATTAATGATGAACCTTGCGGCTGAACAATGTCTACATCGCAATAGTATAAACTTATGTCCTCGTCTTCAAACCTGTCATAGAGATATATTTTAGTTGTACATGACTGTGGTGAGACTGTAAATGCCGTTTCAGATGTTCTGTTTTTGTTTATAACATGTGTTGATCCTATGCAAACAACGTTGTATCTCAAATTCGATACCTGTTGAGCGCTGAATTTTGAAAAACTCAAAGTACCATCAATGATCTAATTACCGTTTATTGATACGTTTTGTGCGTCAAATACAAATTTGTTGTCACTGATGGAAAATTTAGCCTGCGAGCCGTTGCTCTCTAATGTAAAATTAGATGCATTTACAGTTACACTACCGTTTTGTGCATTTATGTTCAAAGCGCCGTTCTAATCCCATGATATATTTCCGCTCTAAAAATGTCCGGATCCATCTGAATTTAGCTCTATCTTGTAATTCTGTGGAGTCTGACCCAATTTTATGTTGCCAGACCTCATCTTTATGCCTTCTGCATCTATAGCAGATTGGCCGGCGCTTATAATGACTTTTGTCTAATCCAACGTGCCGCTTACTATTGCACTGCCGTCGATAATTACCTTATCTGATTCTAAAACAATCCTGTTTTTGTCTATTGTAAAATAACTTGAAGTTATTTCGTCATCAACGATTTTAAGCTAAATACTATCCTATGTTTGACTCACAAGCGACTTTACGTTTTGCTGTAGGTTGCTTATAGAGGTAGTCAAATCGTTCTATGTAAATTGCATACTTGATTTCAAAACATTTCCAACCGAGAGGAGATTGTAGCTCGTCTGCTATCCAAACTGCTATAAATACTAATCAGGGGTTACGTAAACATTGTACCCATCAACGGATTGAATGTCATAATACCTCAATAAATTTTCGCCAAATAACTTAATGGCGTTGATTGAACCTAAAGTTCCAATTTGATAGTCGATGGTTATTTTCCCGGTGTTGCTGTCTATCTATACTACATTTCCAGAATGTATAACTTCAAATTTAACCTGTTCCTGCGTTGCTAATATTTTGTCGTAATAAAGACCAAGAACGGTACTTATGAATGTATTCGTATCCAAAACTCTGTATGTTGTAACTCTCGGTATTATCTACAAATCAACTGAAGTTTGGAACAATATGGTATCAGTTGTTGCAGACATCACGGCATTTGAGCTAATTATTTTACCGTTAGAGTCTAACAGCAATACTATGCTTCCTGGTCTGACGCCTCCGAAATTTTGTGAAGAATCGTACAAAGAAGTAGCCGTTAAGGTCACATTTGGTGGATTGATATTTCCCTCAATGTTATACTGCTTTATACCGGACAAAATGTTTTCAATTCCAGTCTATGTTTGAGTCTGTAGTATGCTCTATCCAAGCAATAGACCTGTGACTGTTACAGCATCTCCAACCCGCTAATCTGAAGGAGATGGGTTTAAAAACAATTGGTTGTTTTGTTCGTCAACGGCAATAATTGCGTACTACCTTGATACACCTTCACGAGAAACAATGGCAATCTGGTTTACCATCGATGAGGAGATAGTAAATCCAGAAACCTAAATCTAATTGTTAGTTATTGACTGTACAGTTCCTTCGAAGGTTGTTAGCTAGTTCAGTTGCTGTATCTAGCTGTAAGCATACTTTGCTTTGTCGTGCTATTGAGTTATTGTGTTATAAACGTCTGGTTCAGACTGATCAAACGGCATGAAGCGTATATAAAACGACGTTGGTTCCGAATAGTTACCTGATGTATCAACACTGTACTATGTGGCTTGAATTATGTCTTCAGACTAAACATTTACATTTATTGTTAGAGTCGCATTTTTACTCTCAAGAGTATAAACCTAAGAATCGTATGTGAAGTTTACAACGAATTTATCAAAGTCGGTTTCTGTTGGTGGCATGAAGACAATCATGCACGTTTTGTAACCAGGGATTGTGGACAATACGTAAGGACTGGCTGGCTATATCTCATCTCGCTATGTCAATACAGAAGTTTCGGAAGTCCACTCCGAAGTGCCAAATAGGTACAACTATCTGGCTTTAAAGTAAACCGTTTTGTTTGGAATTACTTCTACCTCTACGCTATCAGAGGTTGTATATATGTGTTCCCAAAATCTGTTTTGAACCTGTGGCTAATCATATGTGTATTGAACTTCTACAAAACGCATTGAAGCGTTTGCGCTCAAATTTGTTATAGTCAGCTTTACCTTAGATTTTGCATTATTTTGATCGTAGTATGGAAGGTACTGTATCTGTGGGACTGGTACTTCAACAACGACCGGCTGACTTGCGTTAGAAGAAATATAAAGCGGCAAATAAAGCGGTTGCATGTTGTATTTCTATCTTAGCGTTGTTATTTGCTATACCAAGTCATTATAAGCCTGCTAACCTATTAGCTTTTTCAAATAGCTTGACACAAAGCTGTCCAGACTTAATTGGTTATAGTACGTCTGGATATTATTGTCGCCAAGGTCCATTATGATTTCAATGTTCAGGGTATTCAACAACAGAAGGGACTTGAAAAGAATAATCAGTTCTTGCTCCAAAATCAAGCTCCTTTCTCAGTTGCATTCTAAATGTTAATTAACTTTTAACTGAACTTGTATGGCGATGATTCGCTGGCAATATCATGTAGAATATGAGAAAAGTGAGGTAGATAATGTGGATAACATTATCACGCTATCTGAGGCTTAGAAACTGATCAATAAACACCCCTTTTTTGTAAGACACTTAATCCGCTATTTTCACATTCCAACCGATTTTATTAACAACGAAATTTGCCTCAACAGAGCGTACTTTATAAGCATAGCAAAACAATTATCTCTCATAAAGGAGGACAATACCAACGATGCTGGACACAAGATACGAGAAAATACCACCAGTGCTGATGATAGACCAAATGTTAAAAACGCTCGAAATAAAAACAGGAATAAATAAAAACATCTTACGCTCAATACTAGACTGTTATTGGGAACATGTTTTTGAAGAACTTGTCAAAAATAAAATTGTCTATACTAAAATCGGGAGGATTGATATGAAATGTCGCAAAGTACGTTATGGTAGCACAGGCGTGTATATCAAACTGCAGCTCAAGAGAGATTACAAAGCCAAGTTAAAGCAAATATTATTGACACAAGGCCAATAGCCTCACAATTGATAATAAAACTCTTCGATGAAATCCCCGAACCGTCAAATCCCAATATAATAGAAATCTTCAATTAGCTAACAGATCCAATGGTAACAAGAATTGACGTTGTTATAAACAGCATTGGCGGCAACTGGTCTACAAGTTTAATGCTCTACAACATGCTGATGTAGCTGAAGCCTTACTGTTTAGTCAGAACTATTGGATTTGGTATGGTGTATTCTGGCGCATAGCTGATCTATCTGGCTGGTTCAGAACGTATAGCAGCAGAGGGAACTAACTTTTTATTCCATTCCTCTCTCATTGAACTTGGATATGACTAGTCTATCAACCACAAAGATTATCTGGACAAACATATAAACACGGAAAAAAGGGTAATGAAAAACGTTCTTGAACACTTTTTAACTCAAGAAGAGTTAACTTAGATTTTTGAGTATAACAAGCAACTGTACATGTCGGATATTGAAGCGGCTGAAAGAGGTATAGTTCACCAAGTTGGATATGTTCAGCCGTGGACATTTGAAGTTATAAAACTCAAACCAAAGAGTAAAAATCGAAACACCGTAGAGGAGGATGAGGACGAATGAGTAAGGAAAAAACGAATTTAAACGAGCAAGATGACTTCGAACAACAGGTAAACGAATAGATTGACAATTTGTTCGAGATGTGCGTAGTAAACATGGCGTATACAGAGGCTATATAGAGATTGCTTGTCAAACTGAATATTGTCAATCAGGGCGAATTAGTAGAGCTCTCGAATGAACTGTATGAAAAAATGAAACAAACACTACTTGAAGAAGAGTGATCGGTAATGTAGTTCCAGGATAGACTACAAACAGCCATAAATGACCTCACAGAACAAGTCGATGTAACAGACAAAGAAAAGATTTCTATTGGGCATTAGTACAGAGTGCCCAACTGCCTAAATATGAAGTTCTGTGGCGATAGAATTGAAAGCCACAAAATACATTTTGATGCGCTAAATGTTTATTTCGATATACAGTAGCTTAGCGGGGTTGAAATAGACAAAATTATAAACTTCTAGGAGTTTGCGCTTTATAATGCAGCATGGTATTACATACCGTTGTAGAAAAGTATTTAGCACGACGCTAAATCAGACTTTACATTGACCGTTATACACCCATCATATTTTGGGAATGGCGTGTTTATATACAAACCAAATGTCCTGAATACATTAAATAGCGTGGTAATAGATGGCAAGAGTGTTCAAACGGTAAACGGGTTTGTTAAATTAGAAAAAGGAGTACATTCTATAACATTTGCGTAGGGTACTTAGTGTATTGACATATTTGGCACATAGATTTTTGATCAACATCCGTATATTTATTATGAATAGCAATCATCAAGTACAGTAAACGTTGTATAGAAAGAAGATTTATCTTTATACTTTTTCGCGCCAAACAACACACTACAGTCGCTAGTGTTGAATGAACAGTACTATGTATTGAATTACTTCTACGAGGCAGCACAACAAACAACAGTTTACGCCAAACACCTTATAGAGCCAATAGTGCTTGTTAAACTTGTATGAGGTGGTTCTGTGAATTTAACTTCACCTGAACTGGATGAATATTTTAAAAACACACAAACAGAAATACTTTAGTGTTTTGACACGTTCAAACAAGTCGAAAACTTGATTGAACAACTGTCAAATACCATCGTAACGAAGATAAATGTCGGGAATATCTTAGACCTGCCGTGTTTGGGTACGTATCTGCAAAAACAGTAGAATTTGTTTGCGAACGTACCATTTGATTTTATAAAATCAAGATCAGATATCTTCATGTTTATCAACAATTTCTTCGGGCTTATAAACAATAAATAGAGGTTTGATGAGTTATCTGTTACTCCGTAGTGTTCTATATAGGTTTTTGAGGCAAATTACACAACGCCGTATCAGCATTACGTTATTTACGACACAAAATACAAAACTCTTTAGTTCGTGCCAAACAACCTGTACTGTGCAGTAAGCGGGCAAAATGTAGATATGTTCATAAACAAGACAAAGGTACTCACATTTAACACCAGAGAATTTGTGTTTGTAGAAAACAAAAGCGAGGTATATTTTGAATCAAACTCGCCATTTGAAATACAACTGTATCCAATTTCAAAAATTGGGGATTATTAGCAAATAAACAATCTACCAAACAGAATGATTGACCTTACCTTTGAATCTTATGTGCAATTACCCGCATATATATGGTTTGACAACCCTTCAGAAAAGATTATAGTGTTTCCAAATTAGAACAACGTATATTCTGTAAGACTGTTTATACCAGCTTCTGGCATTATGAATATAATGCACATCACAACAACGGCAACGGATACGGAAAAATTGTCCGCCAACATTTTCCGAAACATAGCTTGGATATAAGGGGTGATATGCAATGGCAACTATACCCGCACTGTTAACCACAGGAGAGTTGAACCAGACTAATTGGACAGAATTTGATCAGTTTGTCCAAAGTAACCTTGAACAACTTATAAATACAAGAGAGCTGTTTGAACGGTATTAGCTGTTGTAGAAATACCTTGAAAACCCGTTCATTACCAAATATGCATTCGAGCTTGAAAATGTGTAGCAAAAGCTATCTGTTTTCATAGATTATTCCAACTTAGAAGAAGCAATCGAAGACATTGACTACGCAATATCTCTTGATACAAATTACACTATTAATTAGCTTAACAGCATTGTTGTGTTTATATAGCCTCAAAAACTTGAAAATATAGGGATTACCACGCAACTTGGTTCGTTCACTATTACCGAACAGGATATTCAAAACAACACGCTTGGATATTTCTATGTCTATTTAGAGCCAAACGATTTTGTAAAACTGCCGAATACCTTCGATATAACGAACCCAGACGCGTTTTGGGTGTATAAATAGCCAATAAAACCATTCGTTGCCATGCGTGTTTTTGGCAATAAGGATCTTTTAAACACAACAGATTTTGATGTTAAACTATACACCAAAACCATTGGTAGCAATGAAATGTTGAACGTTGTTCAAAACCCTACTAATAACGACTTTGCCAGTACATATGATTTTGTATATGATGTTGTGCAATTGCCGCCTGTCACAAAAGAATATGACCTGTAGACGTCCGAAGTACTTACTGGAAGAACTTATGAATTGGGATCAAATCTCATCTCGCTGGGAAAGTATTTCTTCAAAGTACAAGACAACATGCTGGTAAAGAGAACATACTCGCTTTCATCTAACTCCATCTTAGAGGTACAAGATTAGGTTCAGGGTTATAACGTTAAAAGACACTACAGTGTAATGAACAAAGAATTTGCCGGTTAGCAGCAGTTAAAACTAACTATTGATACATGTGAGGTTTCAAACCCGAAAATCACCTTTTTAGAAGGGTCGAATGGAACGGTAATCGATTTGCCGGCAATAAAAACAGTAACTAAGTACAATATACAACAATACGGTGTTGGAGCGGGTGGAACATCTTTCATATTGCTGGCATTTAATGATTCTTCAGTCGAGGGCGTTTGGTTTGAAAATATCAATTAGATGAAAGACTCATATACATTCAGATTCACACCGGCAAAGCTTGTTGCGATTCAGCAAATGAGCGGATAGTTAGTTCAAAAAGGAGAATCTGTATCCATTGATATAAACTATCCAAGCAAATGTTTGATCATAACAAACAACACTATAGGCGATGTCTTAACGGTTATTAATGATTCTGGAGAATAGTACACCGCCGGCGGGTCAAAGACAGATATGTTAAAAATCTTCCAATTGCGCACATTTGAACAATCCAGATTCGTTATTCAAAACAATTAGTCCAATGACCAAACAGCAGTTTAGATACTGATTGAGTACAATACGATAACAACACCGCCCATATAGCTACAGGAAGGCTATACATATTCATAGGCTATGTACAGTGAAGCAAATCAACAGATTACGAATGTTTAGTGCAACCTGTCTTACCAGGACGATAACTCAATCATCGCTTCCAAGACTGCAAAATGGGTGTTTTCATAGCAACAGAATTAGCATATATTGCTGACTAATCATATACAAATATCTAAAACGCCTATCAACCAAAGCAATCAGCAGGTTTCATGGGTGTTTGCTAAAAAAGTTAATAAAATTATGAACGCTGTTTTTGCAATTCAAAGAGGAAAAATATACAGCGGTTATGTAACCGTCTGTGATAGGGGTGAACTCTATGAATTATGATGAAGAGATTGCCAAACTGTACAAGCAAATATAGGATTTAAAAACGTGGTTGCTTCAAAATACACCTTCAATAAATGAATTGGAATAGATGAAGAAAAAATACGATGCCGCTTTGACCGCACTTACTCAGAAAATAACATCTCTTGAATAGAAAATAAAACTACTGGGAGGATAAAAGTGTTTTCCATACTTTCAAATGCATACAAAGTTGTAGATAAAAACAACGCAGGAACAAGAATTGGATATGTTCTTAGCTCTGATTATGAGCCAGACATAGTAATTGGCAATGTGATACTGCCAACTGGAATTAACGATATAACGATAAGTTATATCGAACAATCACAGCCAATTTCAATAGCGCCAATAGGAATAAATGCGGTTTATCAAACTGGTATTGCAGATAAAACAGTTGTTATAACAACCGTGTTCCCGAAAGAATTCGTCGGCGCAATGCCGGTTTATGCCAAAAGACTGATTGATTTTGATTACAACTTCTTAATGGATTTAAACTCGTTAATCGCTTTATAGAAGGTATTTCCTATTGTACCAATCTATTCCAAACAAGTCTCCAACCTTCTTGGCTTGACAAATGAACAGGACAGAAACACAAACCTGTTCGAAAATCCAAATGCATTCGTGTTTTTCTAGTAGATTCAATCAATAAATGTAACCATAAACAATCAGATTCCAGACACATTTAAGGTTACAATCCAGTTGTTACCGACAAATATCTCGCGAGAAGACGACGCGAATATCGTATTCTAGAACAATGTAAATGGCACTGAAACGGTTTAGTACTTCTATCTGTCAAAGTACATAAAGGAATTAATACTCAATCATAGAGCCTCTGGCGCAAGCACATCTTCAAATATGTCGTTTTCGTTGGATACTGACTTCATAAAAAAATCGCTTATACGCACATTGCTTTATACATTATTTCCAATATTGCCAGTTACAGATGTATAGAAAGACACAGAATCTATTTCTCTAGAGCAAATAACAAAATAGATAGAGAACGGAAATATCGGTAACGCCAGCATTAGGCAGTTTGTCAACGAAATAAGGCACGCGATCGAAGATGTAGAAAAGATAAGCAGTACATAGGTTGTGTTCCCACAGAATATATAGAAATTGGAGTTGTCTGCCACCTTTAGCAACTCATTTGCAGTTCACAACGTGTATGAAAATATATTCCCATTCAGACAGTACTTAGGTACAACAAACTGGCAGGGTCAAATTACGCTGTAGTTTGATGGTTCATCGCAAACATAGTTGAAAGCAATAAATGACTTTGCGCTTTTACAATCGAATATTTAGTAGTTAATGCGCAGCATATCTCACATGATCTCCACATAGCCGGTTAATGTAGACATGAAGTACATGTAGATGTTAAACATCTCAAAGATTTACAGCGGTGCAATCGACATTAAAAGCGTAGATGATACAGTAAAGAATTTTGTTGTGAACATACCTTTTTATTAGATAGATGACATCTCGTAGCTCAGCTTAGCAAAAGTGCTTATTACAAAGCAAAGCTTTGTTAAAAACATAGTAAAGCAAATAATGTCTGGTACAGCCGGCAAACTCAACAAGATTGATGTGACCGGTACAGATTTCAACGGTTTTATAAACCTAGTAAAAGCAAAAATAGATGAAGCAAATCTGTTTGATGTTAATCAGCTGTAGGATGTCTACATAAACGTCACAGACAATTTAAAACTCGCCGTTGCTGAATTAGTTGCATCACAGTACATTATGTAGCAAAGTATTGTGGCAAGTTAGGCAATATCTGCGTAGGGAATTTTTTAGTATGCAGATTTATACAAATTCTGCAGTAAAAACCTGACTGGTATAGTCAGCCGGACGGAAACAATAGCTGGAATGACTGTTATAGATATCCAAAATGTTTCTAGCGACCTGGGCAGTCTATAGACATAGTTACTGAATTATATTACAAAAGCAGGTTAGGACAACGTGACATAGCTTGCAGCTAAAATTGTTGACCCAAACTTCTTTCAAAAGATCCTTCAAAACGAAGCTAGAATAAAAGACATAGCAACTGTGTTTGGTTAGTATCGCTACTTGTCAACAGATAAGATAAACTCGTCTGTGTTGAATATGAAGTTCAATAAGCAACTCTTTGACTTCATTTACTCGCTGCAGCAATCGGGCAAAAGTGCTCCATACGAATACCAGGCTTAGTTTATTTTTGATATACTGAGTTCAACTATCGTCCAGAAAAGCATTAATGCTTAGCTTGTAACTAAAACCGAAAACTTTCAAACCGTTATAGATGTTGTATAGCAATAGCAGTCCGTCAAAAATGTCAATCTATATAACTGGCAGCTGCAAAATATTTTGAATTAGAAAACGCTGAATGAAATTGATGCATACATAAAAACATTCACTAATAACGATATTCAATACCTTAGAAGAGCCATTTAGTTTTAGCTGTAGTACCTGTTAACTATAAAGAATTAGGCTGGCATCTTTGCGAATATAGCGAATTTGGTAACTTCGAATACCGTATTCGGCTTTCAAAAATTCACACACACCTTAGAAACGCTGATCAAACCAACAGTGCAGTTTAGCAAGTTATTGTTGAACTTCATTCCAACCTTAGAAGACTCCATAAATATGTTCAACGCTTAGGCTAATTTATCAGATTCAAATAAATCAACGTGGAACGTTGTGTGTAAAAATGAAGGTAAAATAAGGGGAATACTGGAGTATTTTGTGCCAAATAGTGTTGCGGAAGCACTATAGCACCATATAGCAATTTTATTCACATATAGTGATACACGGCTGAAGGATAATTTGTCAAAGTTAAAAGAGGCAGTAACGGTTAACATGCAAGACACGCCTGTTATATACAACGACTAGCTAACGCTTCCAACGCTTGAATAGTTTGCAAACTACTTTGAAAAGACATTGAATAACATTGGAACAAATAATCAAGCCCTTATTGAGTATCTAACACTAAATGTTAAGCAGTACTTTTGGTATGACTTCGTAGCCCAAATTCAAGCACTATTTACTGTAATGCTGAGCAACATCATAAGTAGTCAGTTGCAAACCAACTTCAAACAATTTAAAATGCATACGCTAACTGGATATCCGCTCATTGATTTTTAGACTGTTTATAGAATAAAAGACGATGCAGATATCAAACTAGCAAAGGAAATGCTTGTTAGAACCGCACAACAGTTGCATCAAAATGCATTGGGTTTAGTAGGTACAGCGTTAAATGATACTGGCACTAATAGCGATAACGATGTTATAAACAAACTGAATAACATATACGGTTCAAAACAATTTGCGCAGGTATATTTGGATTGGTATAGAAACGTCAATGTTTCAAAGCTTATTGAACTATCGCTTCCGTACTACCTTGGTCGAATTAAGGATAAACAAGAAATCAGCAAATTGGCAGCAGTTACATAGATAGGTAATATAAAAGACTCTGTTCAACCCCCAACCCAAACTGAGGTAACAAACTCGATACAGCCGCTTGTTAAGTTCAAGGGCACCATTGATTCTTAGGCAGCTACTACAAATATAATAGACAGCGACAAAGACCAGTATTAGAAAGTCATTAAAACACTAGATGAGGCTTTACGCCAAAAAGTTCTCGAAGATAATGAACAAACAGAACAGACAATTCATAATGCGGAGGTAGAATTATTAGGTCTTATACAAAACAATGTGTCTTCAGATACTGTAGAAAAGTTATCAAATGCCGTAGCAGCTCTGGACAGGTTCATAGAGAACAAAACACAATTTTGCACAGAACTTGGGTCACAATATCTGTACTAGAACATGATTGCCCAGCTAACCGAGCAAACGTCGGTTATAAAGCGTTTAAGCGCAAGATAGGCTATTGTGTTTACCATAAATGTAAACAATCAGACCCAAGACAAACAATAGTATGTGTATGACTAGGTACTTTCATTTACAGTAACAAGAGAAGCAGACAATCCAGTTGATGTATAGGTTATACAGCTCCCAGATTCTGGTTTATTTACCTCGAATATTCAAATGCCGTTTATATCCAATTCTGGAGCGATGTGGCAACCTGTAAGTATACTCCTTAACCCAGGATAGGATATAGAATTGTATGTCGGTCATACAAGACAGCTAAGCAATATGGACAAAGTTTTTGCAGGGTTTATAAGAGATATTCAAAAGGACAAAGGAATAATAACGATAATAGCCGAAGGTTATGGTTAGATTTTAACAAGACCTCTTTTCAGTAAGTCAAAACACTTTTGGTCGCTTTTTGCCGAACCAAGAAAGTTCATAGTTCATTAGCTCAACAAAGTACAAAGTTATTAGCTTGGATATAGAGACCTGAACGACTCAGTAACAAGATTTGTAACGGCAATTACAGTAGATAACTATCAATTGTAGTAGGAGGATAAAATATTCCTATAGTAGTTAACTACACAGCCTTTTACAACAAACCTCTATTATCCAAGCAGTTATTGGACTGGTTCAAGAAGCAACAATAGCAGTCTGTACTGGTAGAACTTTGAAATGCATTTCAACGGTTATGATATAAAACCCGGCTACAGCGCATGGGATGTAATAGAAGATTAGGTATCACTCTCACCGGATTTTATAGCTCAGGTTGAACCTATAAACGAACTTGGTCAATAGCGGTTATTTTTTGGAAAACCAGAATGGCCATTTCATTATGAAACAAGCTCGGAAAAACGCTTTAATATGAGTCTGTCGTTTATATCTGAATAGGCTAAAAAAGCAGCAGAAAAGATTCAAAAGCACACAAATTCAATTAAGATCATATTCGATGAAATAACTGCTCATGATTATTCAGATGCCGCATATTTTGCCTTTGGTGAAGTTAATACATTCTACTTTTCCGTCTACAAAGCCGTTTTGAGTAACATATTTTTCAACAACATACAGCCAAAATTCGATAGACTTAGCAGCATAGTAAACTTCGAAAATAACGAAAATACGTGGTTACAGGTGTTTTCTGAAGACAGTTATAGGCAACTGAATATTATATCCAATACCATTTAGTAGGTAAAAGATATAATTATTTACGCTGATAATAAATTACCGGCTGTGGTTCGAAATACGTTTTACATCAAAAACAAAGCGCCAGGGAAAGACATTAAGAGCACGTTCGCTAACACAAAAATATTGAACATGAACATGCTCGATACGCTAAGTTATTTCAACCAGTTAATCTCGTCAACAACACAAAAAGACAAAGTCGGGCAAATAATTAATAAGGCAGTATAGGACATGTTGTAGGTTGTTGAGAGTTCCAAACAAGGTGCCAAAAGCTTTTTAAACAGCCTTTTTGATGCAGATGGACAAGTAAAGCCTGGTGTGTTATCAAATGTTCAAAATGAGCTAAGAAATATGTATTAGTACTTGTTCAGTGTGTAGAATCTACTAAACTAGTGTTTCAAAGCAAATATCCCTGTATCCTATGATATATCGACTGTAATTGACTTGTTCTGTGATATTGAAGACATCAGAATGGAGTTTGTGCGTACGGCAAAATTGGCTATTGTAAATTATATCAGCCAAATTATATAGACAAATTACAATGTTACAACAAGCAGCGGTGTTTCTACCAGCAACATATCTCAGAGCATTAAGAACTTGTACGACATTATCGCTCAGTACGTTGCAAATGCAAATATCTACAATACAACAAAATTATTCGATTTCGGGCATAGAGGTATATTAGATGAACTCAATATAAAGATATATCCAAGCGGCACAAAACCATTTGAAAATTACCACCTAATAGACGACAGTGTGATTATTAAAAACAAGATATCGTTAAATACCGAAGTATAGAATAAGGTAATCCTGTACTCTCCGTCTTTTGCCGAGGGGTGTACATTGTTATTTGGTTTAGGAAGGTACATAGAACGTTTGTTACCATTGATATCATCTGGGTACGAGGTAATAAACGGCATGAATATGATGGTGACAGAATAGATATTCGATGAGGATATACCAAAAGACAAGATTATCTCAAAAACCGTTACAACGCATTTCGGTACCGTGCCACAAGCAAGGTTAATTATTTAGACGCATCACTTGAAAAAGTCATTAGAGGACATGTATCAGGGTGAAATAATTATTGCCGGCAAGGCAAATATAAAACCATATGACATCGTATATCTGAGTGATTACAGGACGGATATGTACGGCGCATAGCGTGTACATACTGTATCTCATATTTTCAGCGATCAAACCGGGTTTGTAACCTCTATACGATTAATGCCTATTGTTGAGTATAAGGATCTACACCACAAAGTCCTTTCGTACTAGTTCTTACAGTAGGTAAACTGGTCGCTCGGTTTCATTGTTGGATAGAGACTGATAAAGAGCTTTAGTAAGTTTCGTTTGCCGAAGGAAGACACCTTAGTTGATGTTATAAAAAACGCACTTAAGAACTTTAAATCCATATCGAAAAGGCAGTTTATTGGTACATAGCTTTAGAATTTGTTTAGGCTCAAAGGATTGGCAAAGGCAATACCAGTTATGTCTTTCTTGGGCGCCGCCGTTGAAACGTATACCGCTGTAAAACAACCGGACAAAAACACACCGGCATTGTTGCAACACGACAAGGTAGTTAATCCGGTAAACATACAGCTTTTAACGCTTAACGGACAACCATTCCAGTCTTGTTTAGACGGTACGTTTATCGATAAATACGTGTATCTTGCTGAAACGCTGGAATCTGTGAAGTACAACCTTCAGATCTTTGCCGAAACAATTGGCAAGGTATTTCAGGCGAGTACATGGCAACAATTAATAAACGACATTGTTGTTGGAGTAGGTTTCACTCTCGGGGGTAAATGACCATGTTTTTTCAACTAGTAGATCCAGTTTCAATTGATTGGCACAAGCACACGATTAAAGTAAACTGGGAAGATACCATTTGGGAAGTACCATTTCACTTTACAACTACTACTTTGTTCAATAAATTAAAAGCCGACAAATTTAAAGCCGTCTTGATAGGTAATACTAAAGACGATATGATAGCTATCTTGATCTTTAAAGCCATGGTTGAAAAGGAGTGATTCAATGGCTACATTAGGCGAGCTTGCATATAAATAGGCTAATGAAAAAGGCGATGAAAGCGATTTAATTATTAACTCTGGTTGGTTGGCAGACACAATTGATCTGTCAAAAGGTCAAATAAATATGAAAGTCAACGATAAAAACATACTCAACCTAACAAACAATGGAGTTTAGACACAGAACAACGTACACAATACAGGATCTATTTAGAGGGAACGGCGATAGTATTTTCAAGCCGATAATCTTTAGAAAGAATTCTTTATTCCAAGCTCTATGGTTACACCAATACCTTCACAACTGCCATGGACTGGAGTTTTAAACATGATATAGAAATTAGCTGCATTTTCGGCTTAGATAAGTAGTTTGCTAAGCTTCAGGTGGTGATGTCATGGATATTACTGTCCAAGATGGTGATATACAGATTTTAAACGGCGAATTAGTATTGACGGATACAACACTTTATATATAGCAGTAGCTTGCTCACTTGCTTGCAACGAAACAAAAATCCTTGTTTCATGCTCCAAACTTTGGGTTTGATATAAACAGTATATTCAATTATATAGTACCTTCCAGCGCCAAAAACGTAGCTTAGGAATTAAATAAATTATTCGCACAGTAGATATCGGACAATTTCATATACAACTAGTTCACTACCGTAAGCACAGAGGCAGAGGACGATTCAAGTGTTAAAGTCCAAATCACAGTTTCTATGCCAGATAAGCGTGTTGTAAATAAAATTGTCAGGTTTAATATATAGACAGATACCTTAGAGGGAGTGATTCAATGAGTTTAAGTTCTATAGTTAACAGGCTTTCACAGATGTACCCCGACTTCACCTACAGAGGTGCTTATTCTATTTTAAGTTCAATGATTGCTTAGATAAGCTATGAAATTGACTCTGTATTTTAGCAAGTATCGGCGAACAACAAAACCGATTTGTTCTTGTAGTCTGGTACTGATTTAGACGACCTCGCGGCATTAGTCGGAATAACCAGAAGGACCATTGTCGGTGTCGACCAAAATGCCATTGTACCTGAAGCGGTTTCAATTATGGTAAAGGATTTGTCTAAAAGCATATTAACCGTCTTACAAGAATTGTACGGCACACAGGATAAGTTTCCAAAGACGTTTTATATAACCGACGGGAAAAATACACTCGAAGTTTTGTAGAATTTTGACACATCAGATCAATTAGATGTACATTAGCTAACGCTGCCAATTAGGTTCATAAGTTTTGCCGCCGATATAAGTGCAAACACACAGATGGAGATAACCGGCGATCATCAACAGTTAGCTGACTATCTAACTGTGAAGACCACTCAATTAAGTCTGTACCAGTACGTTGAATCAGACGCATCTTTAAGAGCGCGCATATCATCTGTACTTCAAAATTACATTGGTCCAACTTCATAGTGGTTACAGGCTTATATCTTGGGAAATTTCCCAAATGTAAGATATGTACTTATAAAAAATTTCTAGCGAGGTTTATAGACGGCAGATGTTGTACTCTTCCCAACTCTGTAGGCGATATACGATGAGAATAAATCCCTTATCATTGACTCTACATTGGCGCAGACCGTTGAATCTGCTATACAGACCATGTTACCGCTTGGAATAGATGTGCTTATTAAAAACGCCGAACAAATAAAACTTTCGGCGGAAATAGTCTTTACAGACGTACCAGATGATTACAAATCTCAAATAGTGGAAGATTAGAAAACATAGATGATAAACACACTGTTTAGCTATGAAATCGGTGTTAGATCAACTATAAGCGTGTAGCAAATAAAATCCGATTTCAACAAACAGATTGCTTCAGTTAAATACCCGTACACTATAAGTTCTTTCAAGTTATACATCAATTCCGTTGAGCAAACCCAAATAGAAATTCAAGACACCCAATACTTGGTGTTGAACGACATATCTGTTACATAGTAATGCTGCGAAAAGAGGCGGTTAAATGCTGTAGTATATATCTGTGAACGGCAGCAAATGTTAGTTAAAAACTAAATTTGGCGAAGTTTCAAATATGGTACAGGACACAAAGCCAAATATTGTCGACGGCAAAAACAACATTGTTATTTACAGGAATACGGATGGTATTCTCAGGTTGTAGGGCAGATTCGATTCATAGTCCTTTGTGCATTTGACTTACAACGGCGAGACTATCCAGTTTTACGCATAGCCGTATAGCGAAGAGTACAGGTTCAAATCGCCAATATAGGTTAATGTAATACACAATATAAGTGGATTAATTACCAAGAAAAATCCTAATTCAAATGTATATAAGCTGTCCGAGTAGATAGCAAAAGATATAGAAGAACACGCATACAATTTTGCGAGAAACCAAAGGTTTGCATTTAATCCGTCTGAGTACTGTGGCTTATATAACTTCACGCAAACTATTACTGATACCGAAAGATTCTACTTTGTGAAATACGTGCGAGCCCTCAACAGCTATGTTGCTTTAAAACCAGGATAGAGTTGTTTCGTACCATTTTACCTAACAAAGCCTTATAACTTGTCTATTTTCCTACCGACCAGGAAACTACCATACATTCAAGGAAGGTAGGAAGTTCAAGAAGATTTGTGGCTGGAACCTGTGTACATTGAAGATACAAAGGAATTGCTTGTTAATATCTTTGGCGTTAAATCATCTTTCTCTTATTCAGTCTTTAAGGTGGCAAACAATGTAGAAGAACTACATGGATTTGATTTTGACGGTAGATATGTCTTTTTGCTGGCTAAGGACAACGATTAGAAGTGCGTCTTCAATTACTCGGCTCAATCGAGTTTAAAGCTTTTTAGACTTGACCTTTTGGAATGTACAGTCGATTCATACCCTGTTTAGTACATACCATTCGATATCATAGGTATTAAAGTGATTGGGCAAACTCTGTTGATTGCTGAGCCACATGGCACAGTGGTTTGTGAGTTTATTACTTAGGATTATTCTAAATCA
>ERZ795060.1429-NODE-1429-length-28139-cov-4.709550_pt1 | contig 28139 bp, 17 predicted proteins | sample MGYA00375144_ERZ795060 | MGnify/ENA primary metagenome ERZ795060 (study PRJEB30189, sample SAMN05720157) | activated sludge metagenome | isolation source: anaerobic digester from wastewater treatment plant | place: Japan | collected 2015-05-15 ...
GGCGCGGGCGGGCGTGGTGAGCGTCGGTTCGATCGTGGTGCCCGGGCTGGTGGTGCTGTTCATCGTGATCGTGCTGATCGCGACCACGCGGGTCGTGGTCGGGGCCCGGCGCGTAGCCGCGTAAGTCTCCGGTGATGCGTGCGAACCGCCGGTTCCGGGCTTGACTGCGCGAGCAGCGGCTCGAACGCTTGCCTATGACCGCGAGTTCGCCCGCCCCATCCAATGCCGCCGACCCCGCCGACCACCACCAAAAGGCCGACGAGATCGCCCTTCCAGAGGTGAAGATGCACCTGTACCGGCCGAACGAGCCGGTGACCGTGAAGGTCGTGCGGAACGAGATCTGCACCCGCAAAAAGGCCGCGAGTTTCGTGCGCCACATCGAGTTCGACGTCGCGGGCACGCTCCTGGAGGGGCAGGTTCTGCCGGGTCAGTCGATCGGGGTGTTGGCTCCCGGGCACGACGAGAAGGGACGCGCGCACGCGGTGCGTCTGTACTCGGTCGCCAGCCCCACCGGTGGCGAGGACGGCGCGGGGAAGATCATCTCCACGACGGTGAAGCGCTCGATCGACGAGCACTGGGAGACGAACAGGCTGTTCCTGGGCGTGTGCTCGAACTTTCTGTGCGATCTGCGCGCGGGGGACGAGGTCCGCCTCTCGGGCCCCAACGGCAAGAAGTTCCTGCTGCCGGCGGACCCGGCGGCGCACGACTACGCCTTCTTCGCGACCGGCACGGGCATCGCGCCCTTCCGCGGCATGGTGCAGGACCTGCTCCGCCGCGCGCCCCGCAGCCGCGTGACGCTCGTCATGGGCTCACCCTTCGCGACCGACCTGCTGTACGACGAGCAGTTCCGCGCCTGGAGCACGCAGCACGCGAACTTCCAGTACATCACGGCGATCAGCCGCGAGAAGCAGGAGGACGGACCGATCAACAGCGCCGGCGAGCGGGCCGACTACTACGGCCCGATGTACGTGCAGGACCGCATCCGCAGCCACCGGGACACGCTCGGCGCGCTGTTGTGCTCGGCGCGGACGCTCGTCTACATCTGCGGCATCGCGGGGATGGAACTGGGGATCCTCAAGGAACTGGCCCGGACGCTGCCGCGACAGGCGTGGGAGCAGTACCTGACGGCGGACGACGAGACGCTGAAGAACATCGACGCGTGGGACCGCAAGATGCTGCACCGTCAGATCAAAGTGAGCAAGCGCGTCTTCCTCGAGGTGTACGCGTAAGCGGCGCGCTCGCGCGGGCGGGAACGCTGAAGAACCGGGATGAACAAGGCCGGGCGGTAAGCGCCCGGCCCTGGGTGTGACCGTGAGATTCGGAAGGAGCGTTACTCCTTCTTGCCGCCCGCGGGCTCCTCGTCCTCCATGTCGTACTCGGCGAGGCCGACGGTCTTGCCGAGTTTGTGGACCTTGTCGCGGAGACTGCCGCGGTCCTTGCTCTTGTCGATCATCTCCTCGGCGGAGATGATGCCGCGGGTGTAGAGGCTCCAGAGGTGGTCGTCGAGCAGCTGCATGCCGAACTTCTTGCCGGTCTGGATCATCGAGTCGATGCGGAAGGTCTTGTTGTCGCGGATGAGGTTGGCGATGGCGGGGGTGACGACGAGGAACTCGTAGGCCGCGACGACGCCCTCGCGGTCGATGCGCGGGAGCAGCGCCTGAGACAGCACGCAGATGAGCGCGGTCGAGAGCTGGACGCGGATCTGGTTCTGCTGGGTAACGGGGAACGCGTCGACGACGCGGTCGATGGTCTTGGCGGCGCCGGTGGTGTGGAGGGTGCCGAAGACCAGGTGGCCCGTCTCGGCGGCGCGGATGGCGGCCTCGATCGTCTCGAGGTCGCGCATTTCGCCGACCAGGATCACGTCGGGGTCCGAACGCAGCACGCGCTTGAGCGCCTCCCCGAAGCTCGGCACGTCGTTGTGGATCTCGCGCTGGTTGACGATCGATTTCTTGTGGTAGTGGTAGTACTCGATCGGGTCTTCCATCGTCACGATGTGCCGGTCGAAACTCTGGTTGATGTAGTCGATCATCGTCGCCAGCGACGTGGTCTTGCCCGAGCCGGTCGGGCCCGTGACGAGGAACAGCCCGCGCGGTCGCCGGATCAGTTCCTTGCACATGTCGGGCAGGCCGATCTGTTCGAAGGTGAGCAGGCGCGAGGGGATCTGGCGGAGGACGATCGCGATGTCGCCGCGCTGGCGGAAGATCGAGACGCGGAAGCGGGCCGCGTCGCCGTAGGCGAAGCCGAAGTCGGTGCCGCCCTTCTCCTGGAGTTCCTGCTGGTTGCGCTCGGGCGTGATCGCCTTCATGAGCGAGACCATGTCGTCGGAATCGAGGACCTTGGTCTGCAGGTTCTTGAGGTGGGCGTGCAGACGCAGCGTGGGCGGACGCCCGACCGTCAGGTGCAAGTCGGACGCGCCGAACTTGATGACGGTGTCGAGCAGGCGGTCGATCTGCATACTGGACATGGATCAGCCTCGCAATCGGACAGTGCGGACGGGCAGGGCTACGGGCGGACGGGCAAACCGGACGGGCAAACCAACGGCGATCAGGCGGTCGTGACAGTGGAGCCGGACTCCTCCGCCAGATCGACGCCCTCGATCTGGGCCATCTTGGCGATCTCGGCGGGGGTGGTGATGCCGCGAAGGATCTTGATGCGCCCGTCCTCCACCAGCGGGCGCATGCCGTTGGCGAGGGCGGCCCGGCGGAGCTGGGCGATGGGCGCCAGGTTGAACGCCAGCTCGCGGAGTTCCGAGTTCATGGTCATGAGTTCGAAGATCGCCTGACGCCCGCGATAGCCCTGGTTGTTGCACGCGGGGCAGCCGACGGGCTTGTAGATCTTGCCCGCGGCCTCCTCGCGCGTCATGCCGACCAGGAACAGGTGCTTGGGGTCCGGGTCGTTGTCGATCTGCTTGCACTCCTTGCAGAGCACGCGGATGAGGCGCTGGGCCATGATCGCCTGGATCGAACTGGCGACCAGGAACGGCTTGAGGCCCATGTCGATCAGACGGGTGATCGCCGACGGCGCGTCGTTGGTGTGCAGCGTCGAGAAGACCAGGTGGCCGGTGAGCGCGGCCTGGATCGCGATCTCGGCGACTTCCTTGTCGCGGATCTCGCCGACAAGGATGATGTTGGGCGCCTGACGGAGCATCGTGCGCAGGATCGAGCCGAACGAGAGGCCGATGCGCTCGTTGACCTGGCATTGATTGATCCCGTCGAAGTTGTATTCGATCGGGTCTTCCGCCGTGATGATCTTCTTGTCGGGCCGGTTGAGGATGTCGAGCGCCGAGTAGAGCGTGGTCGTCTTGCCCGAACCGGTCGGCCCGGTCACGAGGAAGATGCCGTTGGGACGCCGGATGATGCGGTTGAACGTCGCGAGGTTGTCCTCCTCGAAGCCGATGTTCGTCAGGCCGATGCGCACCGAGTCCGGGCGGAGAATACGGAGCACGACCGACTCGCCGTGGTACGCCGGGCAGGCCGAGACGCGGAAGTCGATGGCCTTGTCGCCCACGGGCAGCTTGATGCGCCCGTCCTGGGGGATGCGCCGCTCGGCGATGTTCATGCCCGACATGAGTTTGACGCGCGAGAGAAGCGCGTTCTGCATGCGCTTGGGCAGGTTGTCGCGCTCCATGCACGAGCCGTCGATGCGGTAGCGCAGTCGCACGCGGTCGGCCATCGGCTCGATGTGCACGTCGGAGGCCCGCATGTTCACCGCCTCGGTCAGCATGCGGGTCACGAGGCGCACGATCGGGGCGTCCTCGCCCGTGATGTCGATGGACTTGTCCATCGACTTGTCGACCGACTTGTCGATCGAACGGTCGATGGACTCGCTGACGAGGCTCTCGCCCGCGCCGACCATCTTCGGCAGCGCGCCGTTCTGGCCCCCCTTCGCGCCCTTCTCCAGGAACGCCTTGATCGCGGACTTGGTCGCGACCCGCGACTCGATCTCCATGTTCAGGCGGAACCTGAGCATGTCCATGAGTTCAAGGTCGGTCGGGTCGTGCACGATCAGTTGCACCCGCCCGTTGGCCTTGCCCATCGGCAGCAGGAAGTGCTTGCGGATCAGTTCCTCGGGGATGAGCTTGAGGTCGACCTGGGCCGCGACCTGCGGGTTGTTCAGATCGACGTACTCGATGCCCCACTGGTTGGCGAGGGCCTTGGCGACCTGCTCTTCCTTGACCAGCCCGGCCTCGACGAGCGCTTCGCCGATCCGCTTGCCCGAGGCCTTGGTCTTGATGAGCACGTCCTCGACCTGCTTCTGGGTCACCGCGTTCATCGCAACGAGGATCTCACCGATTTTCTTGCGTGACTTGGCCATGGCGGTGTGGGGTCGTTCTCGATCGCGTCGCGGGGCTCGCCGGGACAACCTTCAACCCGGCGCTCGCCGGTGTCAAAGCCCGGCCCGGGGGAGGGGGATGGTAGCGGCAAACGGCCGGGCCGTTGGGGTGGATCGCCCGCTCCCGAGCCGGAGCCAGTACGATCCCTTCCGCGTGCCAGATCGTCCGAGCACAACGACGAGTCCTTCGCCCCAAGCGGCTCATCACCAACCGCCCCCGGTCCCGGTGCGGCGCCGGCTGCTCATCACCGCCGGTCCGACCCAGGAGCCCTTGGACAGCGTGCGGTACATCGGCAACCGCTCCTCCGGTCGGTTGGGGCTGGCGATCGCCGACGCGGCACTCGACCCGCGCTGGGACGGCGAGACTCGCGGCTGGGATGTTTGTCTGCTGCTCGGTCCGACGCACACTCCGATTCCGGCGCGGCTGGAAGAAGCCCGACACTATTCGCGGGCCCGCGTGCTGCGGTTCCGAACCACCGCCGAACTTCAGGCGCTGCTCCGCGAGCACGCGCCGTGGTGCGACGTGCTCATCATGGCCGCGGCGGTCGCCGACTTCCGACCCAAACGCGCGGACCACGTGCCTCCCGGAGCCCAACCCGAGGGCGCGAGCCCTTCCAGCGACAGCCCCCCCGGCAAAATCCGGCGTGAAGAGGGGGGCTTGACGCTGGAACTCGAGGCCACGCCCGATCTCATCGCCGAGGTCGCGCGGAGTCGGCGCCCGGGCCAGGTGCTCGTCGGCTTCGCCCTTGAAGAGCGGGCGAACATGATGGACGCCGCCCGCGACAAACTCGCGCGCAAGGGGCTCGATTTCATCGTCGCGAACCCGCTGGAAACCATGGACAGCGCCGAGATCGAGGGCGTGCTTCTCTCTCGCGACGGGCGCGTTCTCGCGCCGCCAGGGGCTCTCACCGGGCACGCCCCCGTGAGCAAAGAAGCCTTCGCGCAGTTTCTGCTGGGCGTGCTCGCCGGCGAGTGAACCCGATCGTGATCGCACATCGCGCCGGCGCCGGGCCGCGCTGGGCCGCCCAATTGCAGCCCGAGCCGCCCCCGTGCCGCCGGCCGCTCACCAACAATGCGGCATGGCGCGTAAGCCTCGACCCCATCCTCCCTCGCACCCGCCCCGCGCTCCGCGCGCGCACGCACATCCACCCCGGGCCGAGGGCGGCACACGGGAGGACCGATACCTCGCTCGCGGCGTGCGCATCGTCTTCGAGGACGACGACCTGCTCGTGCTCGACAAGCCGACGGGGCTGGTCACGGCCGATCCGACCGTCGCCGGCGCGGCGGGCAGCATGCACGCCAGCGAGGGACGCACAGGGCGCACGCTGTTTGATCTGGTCAAGCGCTACGTGCGTGAGTCGGGCGGTCGCGCCGGAGGACCGGCCCGGGAGCGCTCCGACCGCCGCTCGGGTCCGCGTGCGTTTGTGGTGCACCGCCTGGACAAGGAAGCCTCCGGCCTGGTCGTGTTCGCGAAGACCGAGCGTGCGTTGTCGTGGCTCAAGGAGGACCTCAAGGCCAAGCGCGTGCACCGACGCTATGTCGCGCTGGCGGAGGGAGCCGTCGGGCCGGTGGGGCACGAGGGAACGATCAGTCTGCCGATCGAGGACGACGGGCCGCGCCCCAGGCGCGGGCACGCCGCACGCGTGGAAGCGGAAGAACCCTCCGAGAAACAGGCGGTGACGCACTACCGCGTCATCGCGGCGGGGCACGGGTATTCGTTGCTGGAAGTGCGCCTCGAAACCGGGCGGAAGAACCAGATCCGCGTGCACCTGAGCCGCACGGGCCATCCCCTCGCGGGCGACCGCCGCTTCGGCGCCAAGACCGATCCGATCGGACGCCTGGGCCTGCACGCGCAGGAACTGGGCTTCACGCATCCGGCCAGCGGCCGATCGCTGCACTTTGTCTCGCCCGCGGCGCAGCCGTTCTACCGCGCCGTGGGCACGCGGCGCGAGCAATTCGAACCCCTGTCGCCATCGCCGAAGGGGTCGGAAACTGTGACGAAGAGCGCCGCGGGCGCGCCGGAAGCCGGACCGGCGATTGCCCACACCGACACATCGTGGGAGTCCGTCGCGGGGTGGTACGACTCACTCCTGGAGGGAGAGGGCGGGGGTGGTCGGCTGGGCGAAGGGCGCACCGGCAACGACCACTACGCGCGGACGATCCTGCCCGGCACGCTGCGCCTCTTGCAGCCGCGCCCGGAGATGCGCGTGCTCGACGTCGCGTGCGGGCAGGGGATCCTGTGCCGGCAACTGGCCTCGATCGGCGTGCGCGTCGTGGGCGTCGATGCTTCGGCGGGACTGATCGACGCGGCCCGCAAGCGGACCGCAACGATGCCCGGCGGCCCGGAGGCGCACGCACGCCTGCGTTTCGAGGTCGGCGACGCGACCCGGCTCGAATCGCTCGCCACCACGTGGGGCCTCGAACCGCAAACCCTCGACGCCGTCACCTGCGTCATGGCGCTCTCGAACATCGAGCCGCTCGAGCCGGTGATGCGCGGCGTATCGAACCTGCTCAAACCCGGTGGGCTGTTCGTCTGGGTCGTCACGCACCCGGCGTTCCGCGCCATCGGACAAACGCACTGGGGTTGGGACGAACAGAAACAGCAGCAGTACCGGCGCGTCGACGGGTATCTCTCGACCGCCCGGCACGAGGTGCGGATGCACCCCGGCAAGGCCTCGCGCGGCCAGACCGGCGGCGAAGCGACGACCTGGACCTTCCATCGGCCCCTGCAGGCCTACGTCGCCGCGATGAGCCGCGCCGGGCTGCTGGTCGAAGCGCTGGAGGAATGGCCCAGCATGCGCGCCAGCGACTCGGGCCCGCGCGCCAAGGAGGAGAACCGCGCACGCCGGGAGATCCCGCTGTTCCTGGGGGTCCGCGCGGTCAAACGCCCGGCGTGAGCCGGGCGTTTGGGAGGCTGAGTCGGTTGGGCGCACACGTGCTTACGGGCACGGCCCGCCGAAGCCCGCGAACCAGGCGTCGAGGTACTGGAAGAGATCCGAGACGCTCACGCTGCTGTCGCCGTCGGCATCCGCCGGGAACGTGCCGCCGGACATGCCGAACGCCGCGAACCACGCGTCCAGGAACCCGAACAGGTCGGCGACCTCGATGGTGCCGTTCTGGTCGAAGTCCGCAAGGCAGCCCAGCGCGATGTCGCCTGCGTCCATCTCGGTCGGCGCGCTCTTGCCGAACGCTTCCCAGAGTTTGTACGCGAGTTTGCCGCTCGTGTCGGTGACCATGGGGTCGTAGATCTCGGGCACGGGCGGCAGGTTGCTCAGTCGCGGCGTGGCGTCGGTATCCCGGAGGAACTCGATGTACTCGCGCGTCGTCACCTGGTGATAGACGCGCACCTCGGCCCGCACCGCGCCGGCGGGAATCGGGTACGCGGTGTCGTCCCAGTACTGCCCGTCGGCATACGTGTCCGATGGCACCGGCGCCGCGCCGACGGCGTCGAACGCCGCGAGCGTGAAGCCCATCGGCGGGATGCGGTTGTCCTTGTACTTCTTGTTGACCAGCGCCAGGTGGAACTGGGGGCCGGCGGTCAGGCCCGTGAGCGCGGCGACCGCCTCGTCGATGCCGTGGCGGGCCTCGTACACCTTCGTGTCCGCGCCGCCGTTGACGAGGATGGCCTCGGTGTTGTCGTACGCGCCGCGCTCGGCGATCAACTGGTCGCCCGCGCCGAAGAACTTCACGTTGACCCACATCCGGCGGCCCTCGCCGTACCCGGTGGGGAGCTTGTGACCGGTGTAGTTGATGACACGCGCCACCAGCGAGCCGCCGACGCGGTAGAGTTCGAGGTCGCTGGCGTCCTGCAGCATCTTGGCGTTCTCGCCCGACGCGATCATCGCTTCCTCTTCGCCCATCCCCGAATCGCTCTCGTAGAGGCTCTGGACCGCGCGAAGCACCCACGTGTTGGCGCCGCGGAAGGTGTGGCGCGGAACGTTCGGACGTATCGGCGGATCGGCCAGGCCGCAACCCATGCCCTCGATGGTGGGCATGTGGCAGTCCTGGCACGTGGAGTACGAGCCGTCGCCGGCGCCGCCGAAGCGCCCGCCCAGGTCGACCGGAGCGACGGCGAAAAGGCTGTTGGCCCACTCGGAATACGTGCGCTGCTCGGGGAACTGCTGGTGCTTGCTGGGGCCGGGTGTGTTGAGCGCGTTGAGCGCATACGAACCGTCGGGCTGGCGCGTGTAGTGCGGCAGGCTGACGTCGTGGCACGTCGCGCACAGACGCGAGGACGTGTGGAACGCCGACTGCGCGTACTGGTGGAAGCCGGGCCACTGGCCGAAGATCGTTCCGGCCCAGTCTTCGTCGAGGTTGAACGGCCCGCGACGGACGTCGCTCGGGTCGATCACGTAGGAGCCCGAGTGCGGCTCCGCGAGCGCCGGCGGCGAGATCGCCGCGAGGATCGCCTGGTCCGCCGACGGCGACACGCCCTCGACGTACACCGGGTCGACCATGCGATGGCAAACCGAGCACGAGACGCCGCTGAAGTCGTCGTACATCAGCCCCTCGCCGCTGGTCGGGTTCGGGGCGCTCACGTGCCCGCGCAACCACCCGGTCGGCGAGTGGCAGCGCCAGCAGGTGTCCCCGGCGGCCGCGGCGTCCTGCTCGGCGATCGAAACCGCCGCGTGGAAGATCGGGTCGCGACCCGCCTGCGCCATCATGGTCTTGCGCCAGTTGTCGTGCGGCGCGGCGAGTTCGTCGTAATACGCATGGCAGTTCGCGCACGTATCCGGGTCGACCAGGTCCGCGACCAGACCGCCGGGCTGCGTGCCCGGCTCGAAGAAGTCGTTCACCGTCGTCGGCACCGGCAGCGCCATCGCGCCGGAAATCACCATCGCGCCGGCGGCGATTCCGGCGACTGGGCCGACCCATCGGGCGCGCGGGCGCCGCAAGCATTTCGCCTCAGGGGCGTTTGGAGTAGACAAAGCACAACCCTCTTCTCAGCCATCTTCTCGGATGACCCCGCCCGAAGACGGGGAGCCCACTCGACACGCCGGAACTCGCTCCGGGACAGGAGCATCGGCTCGCGGCATAGGCATCCATACGTGCGGATGCCCACCGTCGGATTCAACATGACAAATCTATCCTCTATAAACCCCTTGACCAAGGGTTTTTTGATGCTCCAACGCCCTGAAACCGTCCGTTCAAACGACATGCTTGTCAGGTAATCGACTGCACTGCACGCCGTTGGCGGAAAAACAGTCAGCCGGTGGCCTGTTCCAAAGTTGAGCGGCGGAGAAACAGGGCGCTCACGGCTGCCACGACCATCGCCGCGCCGGCACCCGCGAAGGCCCATTGAACCCCCCACTTCTGAGCCGCCCCTTGGGCGAAGGAGGCCCCGAAACTCCCGATCGACCAGGCCCCGCCGAGCATGAGGGCCGAGGCGAGCGAGGTGCGGTGCGGCAGGAGGCGTTGAGCGATCGAAAGAGACAGGGGCACGGTTGCGCCGTACGCCATGCCGGCCACCCCGCAGATCAACCACGACAGCCCGGGCGAGTGGCCGGTGAAGGGCAACACGATCAGGGCAAGGGTGCCGAGCAGGGGCATGGCGATCAGAGCGGCCTTCTCATGCCGGCGGGCCAGGAAAAAGCCCAGCCCCATCCCGCCGACGCCCATCCCGACCTGTTTCGCCGCCTGCAACGGGCCGCTGATCGCCGAGGCCCGCAGGGCGAGGTCGGCGGCGGAGAGGCCCGCGTCGGGGTGCGCCGCAGCGAGCGTCTTGCTCCACTCCTTGACCAGCGCGATGACCGCGTTGTCCACCGCGAACTTGAGAACGTTGGCGACATAGAGCAGGCCGATCGCGTTCCAGCGGCGACGGCGCTCCTGAGGCGAGAGGGCCGCGTGCCGCGCGTGGGCGTCGTGATGCCGGTGCGGCGCGGCGTGCACCGCCCACGAGAGCAGCGCGACAAAGACCAGCCCGAAGGGCACCAGGTACGCGAGCGATTCCAGGCCAATCGCGGGTGAGTAGACGCCCGCAGCGTCATGTCCGAACCCGGCGACCCAGCGCGGCGCCAGCAGATTGCCGAGCACCCCGCCGAGCATGCCCGCCGTGTAGAAACAGGCCATCGCGCGAGAGCGGCGCGTGTGCAGCAACTGACCGACCGCGGCTGCGGCCACGGGGTGGAACGCGCCGATCCCCGCGGTCGCGATGATCTGAACCACGACCAGTTGCGCGTAGTTCTGCAGGTATCCGACGCTGCCCACGCCGACCACGGCGAGGAGGAACCCGAGTGTGCCCAGCGCCCGAGTGTCGTGCCGGTCGGAGAGGAGCGCGACGATCGGCTGCACGAGCCCGGAACTGACCGACCCGATGACGATGAGGCCGGTTCCCTGAGCCGGGGTCAGGTGGAATCGCCCCTCAATCACGCTCAGGAGCGGGATAAGGACGAAGGAGAAGAGATCGACCACCAGGTGGGCGGCGATTGCGCCGAAGGCGCGAATGCGGGTGGAGGAAACAGGCTGTCGAGTTGTCACGGGTTCACGCTTCATGCACAATGCCGGGACCGACGCGGACTCGCGGGCGGTCCCATGCCTCGAAGGCGTGGAGCGTACGTCGGCTCCTCGTGAGAGAAACAGCGTGACGACCCGCCGCACCCGCAGACGCCTCAAGATCAACCGCTTCTTCCGCCAGACGCGTCCCGGCGAGGCGCCGGGCGTGGTCGTGCCCGACCCGATGGCGCTCAAGCCGCGGATCCGGGCGTTCCGCTACAACGCCGACAAGGTCGAGGAGCGCGAACTGGCCTCCGCGTCGGAGATCGAGGCGTTCCGGCCCAAGCCCGGCGAGGGCGTCTGCTGGATCGACATCACCGGGCTCGGCGACGCCGAAACCGTGCAGCGCGTCGGCCAGATCTTCAACCTGCACCGGCTGGAACTCGAGGACATCGTCCAGCCGCACCAACGGGCCAAGGTCGAGGAGTACGGCGACCACTTGTACATCGTGCTGCGCGAGCCGGTGCCGGTGAACGGCGAGATCACGCCGGGCGTGCCGGTCCGCACCCACGACCTCGCCTGGCCGGGGCCGGACGATGGCGCAGCATCACCCCCGCCGCCCGCGGCGTCGGCTCCGCCCGCGGCCTCATCGGCGCACCCGCACCTGGAGGCCCGGCGCGTCGCCCCGCCCGGCGTGGACAGCGGGACCGTGCCTGGGCGAGTCCGTCGCGACCATCCTCGACTCGGACCAGATCAGCATGAGCCTCGGGCACGGCTGGCTCATCACCTTCCAGGAGAAGCCGGGCGACTGCTTCGAGCCGGTGCGCGAACGCCTCCGCCATCGCAAGGGCAAGCTCGCCTCGCTCGGCGCCGACACGCTGGCCTACGCGCTGCTCGACGCGGTGATCGACTCGTACTTCCCGATCCTGGAGAACGCGGGCGAGGTGCTGGAGAACCTTGAGGACCGGTGCGCCGCGCAGGCCGACCAGCGCGTGGCGCACGCCATCCACGAGGTCAAGCGCGACCTGCTGACGATCCGCCGGGCGATCTGGCCGGCGCGCGAGGCGATCAGCACGCTGCTGCGCCTCGAGAGCGACCTGATCACCCACGAGACCAAGATCTATCTGCGCGACTGCTACGACCACCTCGTGCAACTCATCGACATGCTCGAGAACTTCCGCGAGATCTCCTCGGCGCTCATGGACATCTACCTCGCCAGCATCTCGAACCGCATGAACGAGATCATGAAGGTGCTGACGATGATCGCGACGATTTTCATGCCGCTGAGTTTCATCGCCGGCATCTACGGGATGAACTTCGCCACGCGGTACGACGAGCACGGCTCGGCGCTGAACATGCCCGAACTGCACTGGCGTTACGGCTATCTGTTCGCACTGGCGATCATGGGCGCAACCGCCGTCGGCATGCTCCACTTCTTTCGGCGCAAGGGCTGGACGAGCGGGAACGGCGGCGAACCCGGACGGCGCTGAGCCTTTCCCCCGCTGGCCCACGACCGACGCGGGCGGGACGTTCGCGCCATCACCCGGCTCGCGGGCCGGTCGCTTCGATCATCGCTTCCGCGCCGTGCCCAGACTGGTCCACCTCCGCGAGTGCCGACTCACACTCGACGAACACGTTGAACCCCCACTGCCCCCAACCGTCGGCGCACTTGACCAGCAGGGTGTTCTCGCCGGCCTCGAGTTCACACACGACGACCGGATTCCAGGCGATGGGCGCGCCGGCGCCGTCCTGCGTCAGAACTTTCCGACCGTTGAGCCAGGCTTCGCCCTTGTCCGGCAACTCGATCCGAATACGCGCCGCCTGACGCACGGCGCTCACGAGAAGGGCTCGCGCGTACGCAAGGCCGCAGGCGCCCGCTTCGCCCGGTTTCGTGAGCGTGCGGCGAAGGTCGCAGGCCCAGGCGGGGCCGCGCACCGACACGCGGGGCGCGACCGAATGACCGTCGCGTCCGCGCCACGCCTCGGCTTCGTGGTTTCCCGGCTCCGGCCCCGCGTGCTGCTCGGTCACGGGCCGGCGCCAGTCCCACGCGAACGGCCCGTGCACCAGCCAGAGCGTCACGGGACGCTGCGCGCGGTGAAGTTCCTGCGCAAAGGTCGCTACCTCTCCACGCGCATCACGGGTTCGGACCACCGCCAGTCGACGCGCCACCAGTCCCACCGGCGGCAACTTCAGCGCCCGCCAGGGATCGCCCGGGAGCGCGATCTCGACGAAGCCGCGGCTGATGTGGCCGCCGCCCTCCGTCCCCGCCTGTGCGGCGGCCATGAACTCGACCGTCTGCTCGCTCATCAGCGACTCGGTCCGACCCAGCACGTCGACGATCTGCACAGTCGCCGTCTCCCCGGCCTTGGCGTGCCGGTGGATCAGCAGTGTTCGCGTGGCTCCCGTCGCCGGCGCCGCGCACGGCCCCGGGTCGACGCTTGCAACACCGATCCCATCGACCGCACGCAGGCGCGCGGCACGCCGTTCGAGTTCCTCGACCCTCGGCGCCGAGCCCGCCAAGGTGGGGATCCGCGGTCGCACGCCGTCGTCGGAGTCCCGAGTTCGGCGCATCTCGCGTTCGAGACGACGCCGAGCGCCCCGTTCGTCGTCAGCCGCGGCGTCCATCGGCACACACGCTTCGAAGGTGACGGACTCCCGGATGTCGCGCACACCCAGGTCCGTTCGCACCGGCGCTGCGCCGACCTCGATCACGATGCGGCGGCGCGGCGGCTGTCCGGCATAGTCCCCTTCGGTCCCGGCGACTTGCAGATGCAATCGCCAGGATCGCTCGGGCGTGGGTGTCCAGGTGGCAACCACCCTCGTCGTCCCGTGCTCGCCGCGCCGATAGCCCTCGCTCTCGCCGTCGTCCTCGTAGAAGATGCGTTCGTAGCATCGCGGCCCCGGCTTCGAGCCAGCGGTCGCCGGCGGGAACAGACGCACGATGAGCGTGGGTTCCGCGGCGACCTCGCTCATGCGCGTCGTCGCGGGCTGCAGGAAGAGCGGCGGGCCGGCGCGCGCAAACACCGGCACCTCGTCGATCGCCGCGCCGATCCACGCATAGCGACCGTCAGGACTTGCCGCCGGAACCACCACGTGCTCACCCGTGATGAGGTTGAACCACGACTGCGCACCGGCCGGCGCATCCTCGTCGGCGGAGTTTGGCGGCGGGAACCACACGGCGCGCGTCGCGACAAAGTCAGGTCCTTCGCCCGGAGACACGACCGGCGCAACCAGCACATCCTCGCCGAGCATGTACTGATGAGGGCACGTGTAGGCGCTTTCGCAGCCCGGGTGGTCCCACCACATGGGACGCAGGAGCGGCTCGGCGCCCTGCGAAGACCGCCACGCGGCGGTGTAGATCGACGGGAACAGCGCCGCCCGCAGGTCGAACGCCCGCTTGGCCGCGGCCCGGAACGGCTCGGCGAGCAGCCATGGCCGACGGTCGAGGTCCTGCTGCCGCGCCGAGTGCAGGCGCAGCGCCGCGCTGAGCGCGCCGAACTGAATCCACCGCGTCAGGGCCTCGTCGTTGCGCGGCCCGAAGTGCCCGCCGATGTCGTGCGACCAGAAAAAGCACCCCGACCCGGCGCTGGCGAGCGAGAAGGCGACCTGGTAGGCGAGCATCTCCCAGCCCGTGTGCGCATCGCCCGAGAAGTGGATCGGGTGGCGGTGGTCTCCGAGGCCGGCAAACCGCGAGAAACTCAGGCCGCGACGGCGAGTGAATCCCCCTTCGAGCGTCGGTCCCTCCGGGCGGCCGCGCGCCGGCGCGCCGGCGCGGGAGTGCTCGTAGAACAGCCGGTTCAGCCACGCAAGATTGGTGAGCCCCGGCACCGAGCGCACGAAGCGATCCTGCTGCCAGTCGAGCCACCAGAAGTCCACGCCCTGCGCGAGCGTCGTCGGCGCGGTCGAGGCCCCGGCGTCGCCCTCCGGCGCCTCCAAGGGCGCGAGCATCTCTTCGAAGATCGCGCGCATGTACGCCTTGTTCCCCGCGTCGAACTCGATGCGGTCGCGCGTGCCCGGGTCGGCGCCGAGCCGGCGCATGAACGCGTCGTACCGTTCCTCGCCCGGTCCGACGCCCTCCGCCGGGTGCAGGTTGAGCGTGACCTTCAGGCCCTCGGCGTGCAGGTCCTTGAGCAGGGCCTCGGCGTCGGGCAGCAGCCGCCGATTCCAACTCCACCCGGTCCATCGCCCGTCCGTCGAGGCGCTGTGCCAGTCCATGTCGAGCACCATCACGTCCAGCGGGAAGCCGTAGCGCTCGTAGTCTCGAACGATCTCGCGATACTCGGCGGAGGTGTAGGGCCAGTAGCGGCTGAACCAGCTCCCCAGCGCCGATCTTCGCGGCAGAGGGACGGGGCCGCTCACCCGCGCGAGCGAACGCAGCGCCGCGCCGTAGTCCTCGCCGTACATGAACAGGTACCAGTCGATGCGCGCCGAGCCGTCGGGTCCGGACATCGCGTACCCCAGCCAATCGCGGCACGCGACCCAGTCGTCGACGAGCAGATGGCCCGACGAGTCGTCCGCGAGCCCCCATCCGCGGCGTGAGAGAATGCCGGCCGCGAAGGACAACTCGGGGTCCCGTCCGCGCCGGTTGTCGAGGGATTCGACCGCGCCGCCGAGATTCCGGTCGTCGACCAGCCCCGGACTCCATTCCACCGGCGCGTGACCGTCGCGCGACGCGCGTTCGGAGTCGCGCAGGCGCACTCTGAGTGCCGGTCCACGCTCGCCGCGCGCCGCGTGGGGCGGAAGGCCGTCTGGCCGGTACTCGATGATCAGCCTCTCGCCGGTCAATCGGACAGGCTCGGCGGCACTGTCCGGGACGGTGCAGCGGGCCGGCGGCGGGACCGACAACCCGGCGCGCGCGGTCGCAAAGAGGCTGGGCTCGTCGACGAACCGCCCGTCGGGCGCCCACTCGACCCGCAGGCAGTTGGGCGTGAGAATCGAGAACCGCGATGAGCCCATGGGCAACGGGAGCGTATCAGGGTTCGGCCCATGCTCGGGGTCGCTTGCACAAGCCCGCAGACAGCGCAATCTGAACAGTGCATCGCATGCGGAATGTCCGAGAATCTGCGCCCGCCGCTCGGCGCCGGCCAACAATGTCGAATCTGCGCGACAGGCCGTCCGTGGCGCGGGCCGGCCCGCCCGGCCCGCCCGATGTTGGAGTGTGGTCCGTCCGGCCCCAGATCGATTCCCGTCCGTACTTCGGAGCCCGAGCGAGATGACTGGTTCCTCCCGACTTGCCCATGATCTTCCGCGGCGCACCGGGCTCGGCCTGGCCCTGCTCCTGTTGACCTGCGGCGGCGCCCGCGGGCAGGACTCGGTCCCGTCGACCCCCGGCGGCAACGACGCCCTCTCGCCCTACGACGCCACGACGCTCGAAACCCGATACGTCGTCGACGCCGCGCCGCTGACAACCTCGTGGGGCCGGGCGTGGTGGGTCGCGCCCGTGCTGAAGGCGACGCGCGAGATCAACCCGCTGTACCGCACGAACATCCTGGGCGCCGCGGCCGTTTCGCCGACGTTCAAGACGGGCGTGGCGTTCACGCCCACGAACTTTGCCCTGTGGTCCGCCGCGGGCGCCGGCGTTCACCCGACGGCGAACACGGCGCCGGGCTCGGTGAGCATCGGCGGTTTCGATCAGCAGTGGGCCCTGGCGTTCTGCGACTTCGCCCTGAACCCGACCAACGTCGTGGCGGCGACCGTCGGGCGTGACGATGCGCAGCCCGCGCGCTGGTACGTGCGGCGCGTACACGCGGTCTCGTCGCGGTTCACCTCGGGCTCCGCGGACACCTCGACCCTGTCGATCGGCAGCGTTTCGCCCGACGGGCGCGTCTACATCCGCGCCGACAACTTCAACACCCTCCCGGCGACGTCGACCCGCATCAGCGGCGACAACATCCTCTCGTTCAGTTTGGGCGCGCTGGCGTCGCCGCCGTCGAGCGTCAACACGCTCTTCCTCAACGCGGGCGTGAACTCCGCCGGAAACACGGGCGCGACCACGTACATCGTGCGGAACGACGCCGCCCCGCACAACACGCCTTCGAACGCGTACTTCGACGCCACCGGCAACGCCTACGCCCTGATCTTCGACGTGCGCGCGTTCTTCCGCGCGGGATCGACGACGGGCGATCTGACCGCCGCCACCACCAGCCACCGGCCCGCCGGGAGCGTGGGGCACCGCGGGAACCCGTCGTACGCGCCGATCTCGCCCCTGGGCGGCGTCGGCACCGTCGCGGCCCTCGCCAAGCCGTCGGCCGGCGGATCGGCCGCGCCCGTCAACCTGCTCGCGGCCTTCGCGGTCAACTCGTCGGGCTCGAGTGTGCCCGCGGTCGTCGCCGGCTCGGCGAGGTCCTTCGCGATCCCCTCGCCGCTGAGCGTGCCCGGTTTCACGGCAAACACTTCCGGCCTGGCCTCGTTCCAGCAGTACCTGTCGCAGGAGACCTTTCGCGGCGCGAACGGACAAGTCGGCGTCGGTCAGAACGCCCTGGGTCAGCTCGTGCTCGCCGCCGTCGCTTCCGATCCCACCGCCGACGACTTCGTCGCCGTCGTCACCGCCACCGGCCCGTCGACCTCTTCCTGGAGCGTCGCGGCCTATCCCGGCATGAGCGTGCTCAACGGCCAGGACGGCGTTCCCATCGGCGCGATCCAATCGCCCGACGCCACCTTCTCGGCGCCGGCGGTCGACCTGCTCGGCAACGTCTATTTCACCGCGACCTGGACCCCGACCGGCCAGCCCTCAACCACCGGCCTCTTCAAGGCCGTGAACACCCCGGACGGCTACCAGCTCGAGAAGATCCTGTCGGTGGGCGATTCCTTCACCGGCTTGAACTCGGCCCGCGTCGCGACGGTCTCGGCGATCACGCTCAGCGACGCCGACTCGCTCGCGAGCGGGGCGTTCCACTCTTCTTCGCTCCTCCAGCAGCAGTCGCCGGGGGCAACCACCAGCGATCCGACCGACGCCAAGGCGGCGGGCGGGCTCATCGTCAACGTCATCCTCACTTACAACAACGCCGGAACGCCCGAGGGTTACGACGCGGTCCTCATGCTCATGCCGCAGGTGCCGGGCGCGACGCCCCCGTGCCCGGCGGACTTTGACCACTCGGGCGCGATCGAGGTCGCCGACCTGTTCGGCTTCCTCGACGCCTGGTTCGTGCAGTTCGGGATGAGTGAGCCGCCGACGCTCTCGGCGGACTTCATCGACGACGGCGAGGTCAATGTCGCGGACCTGTTCGCGTTCCTCGACGCCTGGTTCGCCGCCTTCGGCACCAACTGCCCATAACCACCCCGCGGGGCGGACGAACCACCGACCCGCGAGCACGGCGAGCGCGGGGTTTGCCGTGCGCTGCGCTCTCCCAAGGCCGCGCGGGCCGGGGCCCCCATAGGATGCCCCATGGCGCATCCAGCGGGGTCGGGTTCCACTTCCACAAATGGCGGCAGTTCGGGCTCGCCCGCACCAAAGCCCGCGGCAGCGGGCGACGGCCTAAGTCAAAAGCCGTCGGAAAGCCGGAGCGTCATGCCCTCGGGCGCGGCGCTGTCGTCGCGCCCCAGCCGCGTCATGTTCCGCGAGTACCTGGAACGCCGGCGGAGAGACCTGCGTGAGAACAGCGACCGGCGGCGTGAACGAAGGGCCCGCCGGCGCGCAGCCAGGCAAGCAGGCGCCGCAGCCGACGGTGATCGATCGACGACCAGCGGCGCACGGTTCGTGTACGGCGGCGCGAAACTCGAGGGCGGCGACGCCGACCGTTTCTCCAAGGCAAGACGCCAGCGCTCGCGGTCGTTCTGGACCCTGGCCAGGGCGCTGTGGGCGATGCTCCGCGGGCATCACGGCGTGGTCTACTTCGGGATCATCACCGTCGCGCTGCAGGCCCTCGGCGGCCTGGCCCTGCCGGGCAGCACCAAGGTCGCGCTCGACTACATCCTCACCGACAACCCGGGGCCCTCGGCTCTGCCCGAGTGGATCGGCACCCACGACCGGCTCACGCTCCTGTGGATGCTCGGCGGGGCGATCACGTTCGTGAACATCGCGTCGCTGCTTATCGGCGTCGCCGGGCGCTGGCAGATGACGCGCCTGACCCAGCGCCTGCGCGTGTCGCTGCGCCGGCGCGTCTTCCAGCACGCCGTGCGCCTGCCGCTCCCGCGCGTCTACGCCCTGAAGACCGGCGGCGCGGCGAGCCTCCTGCGCGAAGACACCGACCTCTCATCGCAACTGCTCTTCGGCGTGCTCTACAACCCCTTCCGCGCCCTGGTGCAACTGCTCGGAACGCTCGTCATTCTCGCGACGGTCGACTGGCGGTTGCTCGCGGGCTCGCTCGTGCTGCTGCCCGTGGTCTACGCGAGCCAGAAGACGTGGATCTCGCGCATCCGGCCGGTCGTGCGCGAGACGCACCAGACGCGCATGACCATCGACGCGGGATCGACGGAGGTCTTCGGCGGCATGCGCGTGGTGCGGGGCTTCGCACGCGAGCAGAAGGAGGCCGCGCGGTTCTCCCGCGCCAATCACCTGCTGGCCCGCATGGAGATGCTGGTCTGGTGGTGGTCGAGGGCGATCGAACTGGCGTGGTACATCGTGATCCCGCTGGCGAGCGTCGGCGTGCTGCTCTACGGCGGCTCGCGCGTGATCTCCGGCACGCTGACCATCGGCGACGTGATGATGTTCAGCGCCTACCTGCTCATGCTGCTGGGGCCGCTGGAGGCGCTGAGCCAGGCGGCGACGGGGATCCAATCGCAACTGGCGGCGCTCGACCGCATCCTCGACCTGCTCGACGAGCCGACGGAGTTCTCGGCGCCCAGCCCCGGCGAACGCTCGGGCAACGGTGCGCTGCCGCCGTTGCGGGTCCGCCTGCGCCCGTCGCAGGTGCGGGGTCGTGTCGAGATGCTCGGCGTCGGTTTCACGTACCCGAACGCGCACGAGCCCGTCCTCCGCGACATCTCGCTGGTGATGGAGCCGGGGCAGACGGTCGCGCTCGTCGGCCCCTCGGGCGCCGGGAAAACCACGCTCTGCAACCTCGTGGCGCGCTTCTACGACCCCACGGTCGGACGGATCGAGCTCGACGGGCGGGACGTGCGCGACATCGACGTGCGCTCCTACCGATCGCTCCTGGGCATCGTCGAGCAGGACGTGTTCCTCTTCGACGGCTCGGTGCGCGAGAACATCGCCTACGGCCGGCGCGCCGTGACCGACGCCCAGATCTCCGCCGCGGCCCGGGCCGCCAACGCCGAGGAGTTCATCACCCGACTCGAGAAGGGCTACCACACGCTCATCGGCGAGCGCGGCGTGCGCCTCTCGGGCGGGCAGAAGCAGCGCCTCGCGATCGCCCGCGCCATCCTCGCCGACCCGCGGATCCTCATCCTCGACGAGGCGACCAGTAACCTCGACACCCTCAGCGAGCAGTTGATCCAGCAGTCGCTCTCGGTGCTCATGAAGGGGCGCACGAGCCTGGTGATCGCCCACCGCCTGAGCACGATCCGCACGGCATCGCTGATCGTGGTCCTGGAGCACGGGCGCGTGATCGAGACCGGCACGCACGATGCGCTCATGTCCCGATCGGGCGCGTACGCCGAGATGGTGCGTCGGCAGACCGAACGCCCGGCCGATGCCAACGCCCCGGCCGTGCTCGCCGAGCAGGCTTGAGCGCCATCCACAACGGATCGATCGATTCGAGCGTCAAGACGCGCGATCGCTCAGAGCGGCTCTTCCACTCCCGCCGCGATCTCGGCCGGGTTCTTCTTGATGAAGAGGAACCAGATGAGAATGAAGGCGGGGTAGATTGTCGCGACAAGTGCCGTGAGAATTACTCCAATCACGGTCGCAGAGGAAGCAAACGGACTCGCCGCCTGTTGCTTTGCAAACGGAATGTCGGGGTTCGCGGCGATCCACGCCTGAATCTCGCCCTGTTTGGAATATTCCGCGAACGCTCGCAATCCTGTGATGATAACACTCGCGACCGCATACGCAAGATGGAACGTCCGGCCTTGCACGCGCCGCTTGACAAGTGTGATCCCGGCGAACAAGAGGAAACCGGTGATTCCCACCCAGAGAATGACCGTGACCCAATCCAGCACGTTGGGGAGATACGCCGGCGGAACTTGAACATTGGCAGCAGAACTTGCGGTTCCGCCTGACTGCTGTGCGGCCGCTTTCATGGCGAATCCCATGATGGGCTCGACAAAGACGTACGACCCGGTGTAACAAACGGAGCACGTCAGCCCCAGGCTCGCCCACACGATCGACACGATGCCGATGGTCTTGGGCCACGTGGGCGGCTCATCCATCTCGAGTTGTGTGACGGGGAACTGAGGAGGAGGGGGCATGGTGCTCATCGGCTCGTCTCCCTCGGAAGTGCGTTCGGCGCTCAGAGCTGCTTGAGGAACCGCAGGTCGTTCTCGAACATCATGCGGATGTCGGGGATCGCGTACTTGCCCATCGCCAGGCGCTCGATGCCGAACCCGAAGGCAAAGCCCGCGTGGAGTTCGGGGTCGATGCCGCAGAGTTCGAGCACCCGCGGGTCGACCATGCCGCACCCGCCGAGTTCGACCCATCGCGCCGGCTGGTCGGGGCGCAGGCGGATCATCATGTCGAACTCGGCGCTGGGCTCGGTGAACGGGAAGTAACTGGGGCGCAGACGCACCTGCGCCTCGGGCCCGAAGTACGCCCGGGCGAAGTGCAGCAGCGTCGACTTGAGTTCGGCCATGCTCACGCCGCTGCCGTCGGCCTTCACCCGGTCGATGTACAGGCCTTCGATCTGGTGGAACATGAAACTGTGCGTGGCGTCGACCGTGTCCGGGCGATAGACGCGACCCGGCGAGACGACCTTGATCGGCATCGCCGAAGCGTCGCCCGCCTTCATGCGGCGCACCGCCTCTTCCATCACCCGCACCTGCACCGTCGAGGTCTGGCTGCGGAGCATCCGCGGGCGCTCGTGGCGCGCCGGGTCGTCGACGTAGAAGTTGTCGATCGGGTCGCGCGCCGGGTGCGACGGCGGGATGTTGAGTTTGACGAAGTTGTGGTCGTCGTCCTCGAGTTCCGGCCCGACCGCGACCTGGAACCCCATCTGCGCGAAGACCTCGCAGAGTTCATCGCGCACCCGCATGATGATGTGCCGACGACCCAGGTTCGTCGTGAAGCCCAGCCCGGGCTCGGTCATGTCGATCCGCGGCTGTTCGACCTTCCCCCCGCTGCCTCCACCACTGCCGCCCACGGCCGCCTGACGCTCGCTGAACGCCTGCTCCAACTGCGCCTTGAGCTGATTGAGACGGGCCCCCACCGCCGGCTTCTGGTCCTTCGGAACGTCCTTGAGCGATCCGAGCGCCGCCTTGAGTTTCCCGGAGTTGCCCAGGAACTGGATGCGCCACTGCTCCAACGCCGCGGCGTCCTTCGCCGTTCCGAGCGTCGCGAGCGCCTCACCCTCGAGTTGAGCGAGCGATTCGAGCATGGCGGGGAGTGTAGGAGAATGAGCGTGCGGCGGGGAACCCCCGGATTCCTGTGGGCGCGCCGGGCTCCCCGCCACCGCCGGTCGCTCAAACCACTCCGTTCCGCCGCCGATCACCCGCGGCGAGCACCGACTCAGGCGGGTCTAGAAGTTCCATTGCAGCCCAATCGTCGCGACGACTTCGGTGTCGTTCCCGCCGTTGAAATCGCGGGTGTGATCGCCCAGAAACAGGACTGACAAGCCGGCGTTGAGCGTCCATGCGCCCAGCCGCCCGGGCTCGCCGAGCGGCATCGACACCTTTGCGCCGATCTGGCCGAAGCCAAACGTGTCGTCTGCACCCGCGGCGTTCTGGTAATAGTCCTTCAGGCTCAGGCCGATCAACGCCGGGAACGAGATACTCAACGGGGTGCTGTCGGCGTGGAGCGTGAAGCCGGGGGCGATGCCGAGTTCGAGGTACACGCCGGGATCGGAGCCGGCGCCGTCGGAGGCGTCGGCCCCGGTCTCGATCGCGAGCGTCGCGTACGGCTTGAGCGACCACTGCTTGAGCCACGATCGGTCGTCGAGCGCGACCGTGAACCCCAGTTCCTGCACGGTCTCGTAGGCGTCGCTCGGGCTGGTGAGGAAGGTGTAGCTCCCCGTGACCGCCGCGGGCCCGACGGTGAGCGTCGCGCCGGCGAGCAGGTCGGACTCGTACCAGTACCCGCTGAAATCGCCGCGCGTCTGGGCGCCGGTCTTCTGCCCATGGAAACTGTTCCACGCGCCGACAAAGCCGTCGAGGCGCGCGGTCTCGGTCTGCATCAGGTTCGCGGTGATGCGCACGCCGGGCTGAAGGATGAGCCCCGAGTCTTCCTGAATGATGCCGCGGTAGAAGTACGCGGTGCTGTAGTCGAGGTTCAACTGGACGCTCACGGCGTCGGCGTTGGCCGGCGCGGAAGGCGTCGCGCCGGCATCGGATGCCCCGGGGCTCACCGCGACTCCCGTCGCCGATGAACCCGATGAATCGTGCGAGGGGGCCGCGGACGGTTCGGATTGACCCGGACCGTGAGCCCCGGCTCCGGACGGCGTCTCGGGGCTGTCGGGCTGGGGGACCGGCGGGGGGGCGGAAGAAGCCGGCGCCTCGGCGGGTGCGCTCCGCGCGACCGCCGCGCTCGCCGTCAAACCGGCGACCAGGAGTCCGGCGACTGCGATGGGGTACGTTTTCCGACTCGCGCGGTCCCCGGCCAATCCGCGCGGCTCGCGACGCGACGGAGCGGTCCGGGTCCCCGCGAAACACCGCGAGCCGTGGCACTCGCGGATGAGGTACCGCAGAAGGTTCAGTTCGGCGGCGACACCGGCGATCGCCAGCGTGCATCCGGCGCTTGTGAGGATCCAGTCACGCATGTGTTGACTCCCCTCTGTGAAAGACTCTCGGGCGGCTTCGAGCCACCGGAACAAGTCTCGACAGACGGCAGTCGGAGTCGATCAAGGCGGCGTCAAGGCGGGAGGCTTCCGCATCAACGCCGCGCCAAGACACCGCGCGATCTGGCCGCGCCAGCCGGTTCGACGGCGCAACCCTCGGCTTCCGGTGTGGTTGGCCAACATGGCTGCTCCCGCGCCGTCTGCCGGCAGAACTGCCTGCTTCTCCGGGACCTCCGAACTCCCAATCCACCGAGCCGCGCCCGTCTTGATGCGCCGTTGATGCGCCGGCCGCCGGTCTTTATGCCGCGTTGAGCGATACCGGTCTCACGGTGTGCGATCCTCTGAGCGTCAGGAGGTGGCCCGTGAACGACCTTCTCTACCTCGGCGTGTGCGCCGGTTGTTTCCTCGCGACGCTGGGCCTGGTCAGGCTGTGCCAGACGCTGGGAGGCGCCCCGCTTCGTTCGGCCGACGCGGATGCGGTGCGCCGCGAGCGCGAGCCGAACGGAGGGCGCCCATGACGCTCATCCACGCGATCGCGCTGGTCGTGGCGGTGGTGCTGCTGGTGTACCTGGTGGCGGCGTTGCTCAAGCCGGAGTGGTTCCAGTGAACATGCTGACTTCGATGCTCGGCTTTCCCGCGGTGCTCGGTGTGCAACCGACGCTCGGCGCGGTCACGCTCAACGGAACGCTGCAGATCGCGGTCTACCTGCTGATCCTCCTGGCGCTGGTCAGACCCCTGGGTTGGTACATGGCGCGGGTGCTCGAAGGCCACCCGGGGTCGGCCCCGCTGGGAATCGGCGCCGGGCTGGGCTGGCTGGAACGGTTGATCTATCGCGCGTGCGGCGTGAAGCGCAGCGCGACACACGGGGCCGAAGAGATGGGCTGGAAGAGTTACGCCCTCGGCGTGATGCTCTTCAACTTCTTGGGCTTCGTGGCGGTCTATGCCCTGCTGCGCCTCCAGCACGCGCTGCCCGCGAACCCCGCCGGGCTTGGGCCGGTCGAAGCGGGCTCGGCCTTCAACACCGCCGTCTCGTTCGCGACCAACACGAACTGGCAGGGGTACGGCGGCGAGGTCACGATGTCGTACCTCACGCAGATGCTCGGGCTGGGCGTTCAGAACTTCCTCTCGGCGGCGACCGGCATCGCCGTGCTCGCCGCCCTGGTCCGCGGGCTGGCACGCCGCTCGTCGACCACCATCGGCAACTGCTGGGTTGACCTCACGCGCTGCACGCTGTACATCCTGCTGCCGCTCTCGATTGTGCTGGCGGCGGTGCTCGTGAGCCAGGGCGTGGTGCAGACGTTCCGCGAGCCCGCCAAGGTCGCGCTGCGCGTGCCGCTGTCGTACTCGGAACCCGTGAAGAGCGACGCGGGCGAAGTTCTGAAGAACGCCGATGGCATCGACCAGACCAGGGCCGTCGAAGTTCACGAGCAGGTCATCCCGCTCGGCCCGGCGGCGTCGCAGATCGCCATCAAGCAACTGGGCACCAACGGCGGCGGGTTCTTCAACGTGAACTCGGCTCACCCCCTCGAGAACCCGACGGCGCTGTCGAACTTCCTGCAGGTCCTTGCGATCCTGCTCGTCCCCGCGGCGCTCTGCTGGACGTTCGGCGAGATGGTGCGTGACCGGCGCCAGGGCTGGGCCGTGCTCTCGGCGATGCTCGCGATCTTCGTGCCGCTGCTCGCCGCGACCTACGCCTCCGAAGCCGCGGGCAACCCGCGCGCACAGTCGGCCCTGGTCGGCTCGCCCAGCGCGGCGGACGGTGCGGCACACGGTTCTTCTTCGGCCCCGCCCGCGGCGGCCATCGCCGGCGCCGCGCCGATCGTTCAGCCGAACATGGAAGGCAAGGAAACCCGCTTCGGCGTAGCGAACTCGGCCCTGTGGGCGGCGGCGACGACCGCCGCCAGCAACGGCAGCGTCAACTCCATGCACGACTCGTACACGCCGCTCGGTGGGCTGGGGCCGATGTGGCTGATGCAGCTGGGCGAGGTGGTGCTTGGCGGCGTCGGCAGCGGCCTCTACGGGATGCTCATGTTCGTCATCGTGGCGGTCTTCGTGGCCGGGCTGATGGTCGGGCGCACGCCCGAGTACCTCGGCAAGCAGATCGACCCGTTCGAGATGAAGATGGCGATGATCTGCGTGCTGGTGCCGTGCGCGCTCGTGCTCCTGGGCACGGCGGCGGCGGTGGCGCTGCCCGAGGGCCGCGCGGGTGTCTCCAACCCCGGCGCGCACGGCTTCAGCCAGATCCTGTACGCCTTCAGCAGCGCCGGGAACAACAACGGCTCGGCCTTCGCCGGCCTGGGCGCGAACACGCCGTTTTACAACCTCAGCCTGGGGCTCGCGATGTGGTTCAGTCGCTTCTGGATCATCGTGCCGGTGCTCGCGGTCGCAGGTTCGCTCGCGGCCAAGAAGGTCACGCCGACGACATCCGGCACGCTCCCGACGCACACGCCGGTCTTCGTGCTGATGCTCGTAGCGGTGGTCGTGATCGTCGGTGCTCTCACATTCGTACCAGCGCTCGCGCTGGGTCCGATCGTGGAACATCTGCAACTCGTCGGCAAGTAGTCGTCTCGCCTCCTGTGTTCAATCTCTTTGGACCAAGCCATGACCAGTGCGACCGCTCAGACCAGCTCGTCGATCTTCAATCCCGCGATCGTGCGGCCCGCGATCGGCTCGGCGTTCGCCAAGCTTGACCCGCGGGTGCAGATCCGCAATCCCGTCATGTTCGTGGTGTGGGTCGTCAGCGTGCTCACGACTGTGCTCTCGATGGCGGGGTACGCGGGGCGCGGCGAGGTCGGCGGCTACTCGCCCACGCTGGTGCTTGTGATCGCGCTCTGGCTCTGGTTCACGGTGCTGTTCGCGAACTTCGCCGAGGCGATGGCCGAGGGCCGCGGCAAAGCCCAGGCGGCGTCGCTGCGAAAGTCCAAGCGGGAAGTCCAGGCGAAGAAGGTGGAAACCACTGGCCACTGGACATCCGGCACCGGTGCGAGGCAGCACACCACCGACATCAAGGCACTGAGAACCGTGATAGTCTCGGGGGCGACGCTGCGTAAGGGTGATGTCGTACTCGTCGAAGCGGGCGATCTGATTCCAGGCGACGGCGAAGTGATCGAGGGCATCGCGTCGGTGAATGAGTCCGCCGTCACCGGCGAGTCGGCGCCCGTCATCCGCGAGGCGGGTGGCGATCGCTCCAGCGTGACAGGCGGCACGCAGGTTCTCAGCGACTGGATCATCGTCCGCATCGGCTCCAATCCGGGAGGGAGCTTCCTGGATCGCATGATCGCGATGGTCGAAGGGGCCAAGCGGCAGAAGACGCCCAACGAGATCGCGCTCGACATCCTCCTCGCGGCGCTCACCACCACGTTCCTGCTCGCCTGCGCGACCCTGCTGCCGTACTCGGTCTACGCCGCAGCGCAGAGCCGCGCCGCCGACGGCGCTTCGACCGCGGCCCCGGTGAGCGTCACGGTGCTGGTCGCCCTGCTCGTCTGTCTAATCCCCACGACCATCGGCGGGCTGCTCTCGGCGATCCGGATCGCGGGGATGGACCGTCTCGTGCAGGCCAACGTGATCGCCACCAGCGGACGCGCGGTGGAGGCCGCGGGCGACGTCGACGTGCTGCTGCTCGACAAGACCGGCACGATCACCTTCGGCAACCGCATGGCCAGCGCTTTCTACCCCGTGGGCGACGTGAAGCCCGAGGAACTGGCCGACGCGGCCGAGATCGCGTCCCTGGCGGACGAAACGCCCGAGGGGCGGAGCATCGTGGTGCTGGCCAAGCAGAAGTACAACATCCGCGAGCGCGACATGCACGCGCTCGGGTTCGACGGCAAGCCGGCGACCTTCGTCCCCTTCACCGCCAACACGCGCATGAGCGGCGTCGACCTGCCGGTGTCGTCCGCACACCCCGGGGGCCTGCAGATCCGCAAGGGTTCGGCGGACGCGATCGAGTCGTACGTGTCGCGTATGGGCGGGGCCCCCAGCCCGCGTGCTCGCGAGATCGTCAACGAGGTCTCCAGACGCGGCAGCACGCCCCTGGTCGTCGCCGACGGCAAGGGCCGCACACTCGGCGTCATCGAACTCAAGGACGTGGTAAAGGGCGGCATCGCCGAACGCTTCGCGGAACTCCGCCGCATGGGGATCAAGACCGTCATGATCACCGGCGACAACCCGGTGACCGCCGCCGCGATCGCCGCCGAGGCGGGCGTTGACGACTTCCTCGCCCAGGCCACGCCCGAGGCCAAACTGAAACTCATCCGCGAATACCAGCAGGGCGGGCGGCTGGTGGCGATGACCGGCGACGGTACCAACGACGCCCCGGCGCTCGCGCAGGCCGACGTGGCGGTCGCGATGAACTCGGGCACACAGGCCGCCAAAGAGGCCGGCAACATGGTCGATCTCGACAGCAATCCCACCAAACTCATCGAGATCGTCCGCATCGGCAAGCAGTTGCTCATGACCCGCGGCTCACTCACCACCTTCTCAATCGCCAACGACGTGGCGAAGTACTTCGCCATCATCCCGGCGGCGTTCGCCGTCACCTATCCGGCCCTCTCCGCC